>Ga0265327_10000264_pt1 | contig 103984 bp, 101 predicted proteins | sample 41621metaG_FD_202089 | JGI IMG/M metagenome (GOLD analysis project Ga0265327, IMG submission 202089) | Rhizosphere microbial communities from Carex aquatilis grown in University of Washington, Seatle, WA, United States - 4-16-21 metaG | ecosystem: Host-associated > Plants > Roots >...
GCAGCAGCGCCTTGGACGGGATACACCCGACATTGAGGCAGACTCCGCCCCAATATTTCTCCTCGACGATGGCTGTTGTCAGGCCCAGCTGGGCAGCGCGAATGGCCGCGACATAGCCACCGGGACCGGCTCCGAGAACGACGACGTCATAGTGTGCAGTCACGAACTCCACACTAGTAGGACGACCTCAGGCGGGGAGCGTCAAGCCCGGTCTCGGTACTGAATACCCCAACTGCGCAGCGGCTCCGGGCACAGTGATTGAACCCCGGGCACCGAAGGTGCGGTGCACGCCACATAGCCGTACTTGACACCCGCGGCCGCCACCGAAATGGCGGGCGCCGTCAATACGGCGAATGCGAGGGCGACGATTATCGGGCGCGGTTCGACCATCGCCAGCAGTAGCGCGACCAACACACAGGCAAATACCCAGACCAACACATACGTGACCGCGAGGATCCGATCATGCGGCAGCAGTGTCTCGAACCAGTTCTGGTACAGCAGTAGCCCCATCGCCCCGGCAGGAATCCACGTCCCGAGCAGTACCAGCAACAACACCCAGCGCTTCAGGAAGGCGGGTTCCCGCTCGGCGGGCACCCGGACCGGCTTGGCGGGCTCGTCGGCGACCACGGGAACCGCACCGGTGTACGGATCGGGGGTCATCGATTCGGCCCTTGAGCCACGGGCGGACGCCGGCATCGCGCCGGTGCGGTCGTTGCCGACGTCGAACGCTTCGGTCAGCGGCAGTGCATCAGTGTCGATCCGGCCGGTGGGGACAAGGTCGTCGTCGTCCTTGAACGCTGAGAATGCGGTGAACGTGGCGGTGTCCAGACCGTCTCGAACCTTGCCATTATCGATCGGCACGGCCAACGGATCGGCAAGGTCGCCCTCGACGACGCTGGGCCGATCCACCTCGTCAACCAATTCCGTCGCAGCGCCGTCTACCTCCGCGCCCGTCTTCTCGACTGTGTTTTCTGCGTTTTTGTCAGACACCCTGAATCACCTGTATCGCTGCCAGAATCCCGAACCACCCAGGAGCGACCGCCAGAGTGAACGCCGCCACTGCCGTCATCCATTTGCGTGTGGACGCGATCAAGATCAGAAACCCGATCAGGCTCGGTACCGCCACGATCAAGCCGATAGTCAGGTCTGGTCGCACAGACTGGTGCGCGACCAGGACGCTCGACATTCCGGCGCCAAGTCCGACTGCTATCCCCAGCAGCATCGCGCTAGCGACGACTTGTGCACGTGGCAGTGGTATCACGAGAAAGCTCCTGCTCGGTGTTTTACATACGCCCCCGGGCCATCTCCGACCATACTGCGATCACTGGCACACTGGCTCAAATGACGTCGGCGCGCCGCTCCCCGGACCCATATCTCTGGCTCGAGGATATCGGCGGTGATGAGCCACTGAACTGGGTGCGCGACCGCAACGCAACGACCACCAGCGAGTTTTCCGGTGCACGTTTCGACGAGATGCGCGGCGAGGCACTGGCGATTCTCAACACAGACGCGCAAATCCCGTATGTGCGCCGCCGGGGCCCGTACCTCTACAACTTCTGGCGCGACGCAAACAACGCCCGCGGCCTTTGGCGGCGAACCACTTTGGACCGGTACCGGCAAAATGATCCAGAATGGGACGTCATCATCGACGTCGACGCCCTGGCCGCCGCCGAAGACGAGAACTGGGTCTGGGCCGGGGCTTCCGTACTGCGGCCCGAATTCCGCCGCGCACTGGTCAGTCTGTCGCGTGGCGGGTCGGACGCGGTGGTCGTACGCGAATTCGATCTGCAAACAAGGCAGTTCGTGACCGACGGGTTCGCGCTGCCCGAAGCCAAGACTCACATCGGATGGATCGACGCGGACACTGTGTTCGTGGGCACAGATTTCGGGCCCGGCAGTCTCACAGACTCGGGGTATTCCCGCCTGGTCAAGCGCTGGAAACGCGGTCAATCAGTCGACGACGCGGAACTGGTGTTCAGCGGTGAGACCTCAGACGTGATGGTGGGTGCGAGCTTTGACGACACGCCGGGCTTCGAACGCACCCTGATCAGCAGGTCCACCGACTTCTTCAATTCCGAAGTACACGAGCTGACCGCCGACGGCGAGCTGCTGCGCATCGACGTCCCCACCGATGCCTCGGTATCGGTGCACCGCGAGTGGTTGCTCATCGAACTCAAGTCGCCGTGGCGGGTCGATGACACCGAGCATTCGGCCGGCACGCTACTGGCGGCCCGATACCGGGATTACGTCGCCGGCAGCCGTGCACTCACCCCGGTGTTCGTTCCCGACGAGCATGCGAGCCTGCACCACTACGCGTGGACCAAGGAGCGACTCACAGTCGCGATCCTGCGCGATGTGGCCACCGAGATCCTGGTGTTCACTCCCGGTGCCTGGCACTTCGAACCGCTGACCGGTGTTTCTGACAACGCGACCACACAGATCGTCGCGATCGATGACCTGGGCGACGAGATATTCTTCGACACTTCGGGTTTCACTCAGCCGTCAACGCTGCTGCGCGGTGAAATCGGGGAGGCGGGCGCCACTCAGGCGTCCGTGTCTCCTATCAAGTCGGCACCGTCCTTCTTCGACGACGCCTCCTTTGACGTGACCCAATATTTCACGCGGTCCGACGATGGCACGTCAATCCCGTATTTTGTGGTGCGCGCCAAGGGATCTGACGTGGCCGGCCCCACCTTGCTCGGCGGCTACGGCGGCTTCGAGGTCGCAAGGACTCCCGGGTATGACGGTGTGCTGGGCAAGCTGTGGCTGTCCCGGGGTGGCACGTATGTTCTGGCCAACATCCGCGGTGGCGGCGAGTACGGGCCGGTGTGGCACACCCAGGCGATGCGCGAAGGCCGCCATCTGGTGTACGAGGACTTCGCCGCGGTGGCGCGGGATCTGGTGGCCCGCGGCATCACCACCGCGGCACAGCTGGGTGCCCAGGGCGGCAGCAACGGCGGCCTGCTGATGGGGGTCATGCTCACGGCGTACCCGGAGCTGTTCGGCGCGCTGGTATGCCAGGTGCCGCTGCTGGACATGCGGCGCTATCACCTGCTGCTGGCCGGGGCGTCCTGGGTTGCCGAGTACGGCGACCCGGACAACCCCGATGACTGGGAGTTCATCTCGAAATACTCGCCTTACCAGAACATTTCGTCCGATCGGCGGTACCCGCCGGTTCTGGTGACCACATCCACCCGCGATGACCGAGTCCATCCCGGGCACGCACGCAAAATGACCGCGGCCCTGCAGGAAGCCGGGCAACCGGTCTGGTACTACGAGAACATCGAAGGTGGCCACGGCGGCGCGGCCAACAACGAACAGTCGGCATTCAAGGCGGCGTTGGCCATCGAGTTCCTGTGGCGCCAGTTGGCACCCTGACCCGAAATCTCAGGGCGATCCCCGATGCCCCCGAGCCTTCCCGCGGCGCAGGATAGCCGTATGAGCCAATCCAACACCGTTCCACCATGGGTCAACAAAATGGTCAGGGGCGTACTCCGCAGCCCGCTACACCCCGTGCTCAGCGGCAACATCGCGCTGTTCACTTTCACTGGCCGCAAGAGCGGCAAGGAATACAGCGTCGCCGCCACCTACGTCCGTGACGGCGACGTGCTGACGGTCTTCACCGATAGGGCCTGGGCCAAGAATCTGCGCGATGGCCGGTCGGTCACGGCACTGGTACGCGGCAAGCGCCTCGATGGCACCGCCGAGTTGTCCACCGGACCGCAGATCGCGGGGCCGCTGGCCCGGCTCCTGCACCAGGTGCCGCGAGATGCCAAGTATCACAACGTGCGCCGCAATCCGGACGGCAGCCTGAACCAGGCGGATATCGACCGCGCGGCCGCCAGCGAAAGCATGGTGACGGTACGCCTGTCGTGACGCGCATCACTTAGCGCCGACAGCAGTTTCGCAAATCACGTCGCCGCAACAGCCAGGCGTGATGTAGCGGCACATTCACTCACATACAGTTTGCTCGATGGATCACCCACCCGTAAACAACGATGCATCACCGGCCGTAAAACCGCAGCTCAAAGGTGCTAACTGTAGCTAGCACTATGTAAAACGCCAGCTATCCCCCCAGTTCAAACACATGCAGTAATCGACAAACAAGCTCCTCGGCGTCGGGACCCGTTACCGAAATCGAGACCTAGCCGTTACCGTCACGGGTTGTTGCCGCCGAGTGAGCTCAGCTAGCGTGGTAACTAACCAAATTATTGGCCACGGCAAAGCCGCCTGGCCGGCGAAGGTACTCACCGCCGTTGTAGGCGCACTGATGCGCTTCCGAATGACTGGTAGTTAGAGCCCGAATGCCGTGAGGTGCACGATGACGAAAGACCTATTTGTTGGGTTGAGCGAGAACGGCTGGGACCACGCTCCGTGGGACGCCGAACCAGAGTTCTCGCCCTCCGAACTAGACATCCTGTTGGACCGTCGGTTGTCCGCCAGTGACGCCGCTGAACGCATCGGATGCGTGGAGCACGATGTGCAACGCATCCGCGACGCTCACGCGGCCTAACGACGCAGTAGACCGCCCACCAACCCCGACACCACGCCAATCGCGATCACCAGGCCGCCCGCGGCCATGGTAAGGCTCAGCCAGTGGTGGGCGTTGCTCACCGCGGCAGTAACCAGGCTGTCGGCCACATCGCGAAGATTTTCGGCAACGCGGTTCAACGGGCGATCCAGGTAGCGCCGGCCAACCTCCAGCCCCGCCCAACCGGCCGCACCCACCAGCAGCGCTGAAATACCCAACCCCGCAAGCCCTTTGGCGCGGCTGCGGACGGCAAGCTGAGTCAGCCCAGCCAGAATGAGGGTCAATCCGAAGGATATCCACACGGTAAGCTGGCCGAAGCGTGCCACCGGGACCAAGCGGCCCGGCGTCAGGCCGGCCAGGTTGTCGTCGGTGAGCGATACCTTCAACGTCTCAGGCGCCTTGATCGAAAGACCTTGCGGCACCAGACTCTTGATCATCGGAGCCACATCGACCTGCCAGCTGCCCTGCGAATCGCGCTGCGCAGCGCTCGAGTTCGTAAACAACCATTGGTGCGCCATTCGATTAACCGACGCGAAGTCGGCGCGGAACTGCGGCCCACTGGTGTATGCCGCGGTCAACTCGGCCACCTGAGTCTCGTTGACGCGTGAACCCTGCTTCTGGCCCAGCGACACGATCTGAGTGGTCAGCTCCTCGGCGATCGCATGCTGAACCCTCGGGTCGGCCGCAGCCGACGCCGTCAACGCCACATAGCCGTTCTCATCGACAAGCCGGGACTGTGTCCAGGCAGCCGCAATGGTCACGGCGAGCGCGGCGGTGGTCAGCAGCCACAACAGGACCGCGAACAGGAATCGCATCGAGCCCAGGTTAGTCCGGCAGGTGAGAGCGAGGCGACTTTGGGATCTAGAGCTAGTCCGTGAGCGCGCGCCCCAGGATCAGCGGATCGGCCTGACCGACGACCTCGAGATCCTTGTCGTCGTAGTCGAACTTGCCCAGCACATGGCGCATCGCGTTGACGCGGGCCCGCTTCTTGTCGTTGCTCTTCACCACGATCCACGGCGCGTGATCGGTGTCGGTGAGCGAGAACATCTCTTCCTTGGCCTTGGTGTAGGCGTCCCACTTGTCCAGCGAGGCCAGGTCCATCGGCGAGAGCTTCCACTGGCGCACCGGGTCAACCTGGCGGATCGCGAATCGCGTGCGCTGCTCGGCGGCTGACACCGAGAACCACAGCTTGGTCAGGCTGATGCCGTCATTGACCAGCATCTGCTCGAAAAGCGGTGACTGGTGGATGAATTCGGAATGCTGCTCGTCTGAGCAGAACCCCATGACCCGCTCGACACCGGCGCGGTTGTACCAAGACCGGTCAAAGAACACCATCTCCCCCGCGGCCGGCAGATGCGGAACGTATCGCTGGAAGTACCACTGGGTGCGCTCCCGCTCGTTCGGCTTCTCCAACGCGACAACGCGGGCACCCCGCGGGTTCAGGTGCTCCATGAACCGCTTGATGGTGCCGCCCTTACCCGCGGCATCGCGCCCCTCGAAGAGGATGACGTGCCGGGCACCGGTGCGCTTGCTCCAGTTCTGCAGCTTGAGCAACTCGATCTGCAGCAGCCGCTTCTCCAGTTCGTACTGCTGACGGCTCATCCGCTCGTCGTACGGATAGTTCTCCCGCCAGGTGTCTACCGCGACACCATCGGGCGCGATAAGCACCGGATCGTCGTCATCATCGTCATCGACGGTGTAGCCCTGCGCGGCGGCGGTAATGGTCTCGGTCACCAGCGGAAACTATCCCCGGCAATCGTCGCCGGGATGGACGTCGAGTAAACGGACGGTGTCAGCGACGGAAGGGGCGCAGTGCCTTGTTCGAGAGTTTAGTAAGGCTCTTCAGCGCAACCGGTGCCAGCCAGCTCGGGCCGCTGTACCACAGCGGCTCGCTCGGCAGGGTCACTCGGGTATCGACGATGGCCTCGGTGCGGCAGTACTTGCGCAGGCCGTCGGCTCCGCCGAAGCGCGACCCAAGCCCCGACCCCTTCCAACCGCCGTGCGGCGCGGTCAAGCAGGACAGGTTCATGATTACGTCGTTGATATTGACTGTGCCGCAATCAAGTTGCAACGCAACGCGTTCAGCACGCTTGCGGTCCTTGGACCAGACGCTGGCGGAGAGCCCGTATTCGCTGTCGTTCGCCAGGGCGATGGCTTCGGACTCCTCGGAGTAGCGCATGATCGGCAGCGTGGGGCCGAAGGTCTCTTCCCGCATGCACTCCATGGAATGGTCGACGTCAACCAGCACGGTAGGTGCGTAGAAACTGCCGTGACCCGGGATTCGCGCACCGCCGGTCAGTGCCCGTGCGCCGGAGGAAACCGCTTGGCGCACATGCCTGTCGACGACTTCGAGCTGGTTCTCGTCGATCATCGCGCCGACACTGTGGTCCAGGCCCGCGCCGATCTCCAGACCACGCACCTCATCGACCACCAGATCGACGAACTGCTCATAGATCGAGTCGTGCACGTATACCCGCTCGACGGATACGCAGGTCTGTCCCGCGTTGAACATGCTGCCCCAGACCGCGGCGTGCGCGGCACGCTTGACGTCGGCATCCGGCAACACCAGCATCGGGTCCTTGCCGCCGAGCTCCAGGCTGACCGGGGTGAGCCGGCGTGCGGCCCGTTCCATGATCTTCTTGCCGGTGGCGGTGGACCCGGTGAACTGGATGAAGTCGACGGTGTCGACGAGCGCCTCGCCCACTTCGCGGGCGCCGTGCACAACCTCGAAAACCGGCGGGCCGCCGATCTCTGCCCAGCCGTTGGCAATGAGCTCATCGGACAGCGGGGTGCGCTCCGAGGGCTTGAGCAGCACCGAGCAGCCCGCCAGTAGCGCTGGGACCACATCCCAATACCCCAGTGCCACAGGGTAATTCCATGGAGAAATGACGCCCACGATCTTGCGGGGCCGCTGATGCACGGTGATCTTCTTGGTGTTCATGGCGATCGAGGACGCGGGCCGCGACTCCGGGGCCAGGAACTCCGCGGCCCTCGGCGCGTAGTAGGCGATAATCGCGAGAATCGAGGGAATCTCGATGCCACCGTCGATCTTGGACTTGCCGGTCTCGGCGATGAGCAGCGCCTCGATGCGCGGGGTGTTATCGATCAACCACTGAGCGAATCGGGCCAATACCTGGCCGCGCCCTTCGGGACCGAGTCGCTCCCAAGACGGCTGCGCCTTCGCCAGTTGCGCGACGATTCCGGGGATATCCGCCGGATCGGTCCAGTTCACCGCACCGATGACCTGTCCATTCGCGGGATTGCGCACGTCATGGGCAGTATCGCGGGGGCTACTGACGAAGTTTTCAGACGTCGTTGTCATTAGTCGAGTCTAGGCACGAGGTGACCCGCATGGCCATCCCCACTAGTTGGTTGGAATGATCCCGCGCAGGTAGGCGGCCTGGCCAAGATGCTGCGCACAGTCGTCGACAATGCTGACCAACCGGACGCTCGCGGTAACCGGCGGATCCCAGTGCCTATCGACGACGCGCGCGAGTTCGGAATCCGTCAGGGTGTCCACGTATCGCAGCGTCATGTCATGTACATCTTGGTAGTAGCCGCTCAGCTGATCCACCGTGGCCACGACCTTGGCGACGTCCTTGGGCGTGTGCCCGTATCCGTTGGAATCGGCAGGCAGATCGAGACCGAATCGCGGCTCCCAGCCGCGGGCCGTCCACACCGGCTCGGCGCCGGCCATGGCACAGATCTGCATGTCCTGACATCGTGCCGAGTGCCAAATCAGCCAGGCGATGCTGTTCGCGTCCGACGTGGGGCGGTACGTCAACGCCGAATCCGCCAGACCGTCGGTTACCTCACCAACGTGCTCGATGATCCGAGTGAAGCTGTCACGCAACAGCTCCCGCGCCGAGGCTGCCACTTCGAAATCCGTCATGGGTTGACGGTACGCCGGGGCCTGGGCGCCGAGTTGTCCGTTGGTTTGGACATCGCGAGGGCACCAGCACCGCAGGCGCAGAAGAGAACGGCCAATACGGGCAACACCATGGCGGTGTTCAGTGAAAACGCGTCGGCCAGCCATCCGATGAGCGCCGGCCCACCCAACACCGCGATGTACCCGGTTCCGACCACTCGAGACAGCACCCTGCCCTCATGGTGTTCATCGATATTGCCTGCCACAGTGAAGACTTGCGGAACGCCACCGGCAAGCCCGAGGCCCACGGCCACCCAACCCGCCATCGTCAGAGGCAACGCCGGCGAGAAGATGACGACAAACAGCCCGACTGCCGCGAGCGCGCAACCCCAGCGCACCACCGGCACACGTCCAGCGCGTTCTACGAGTTTGTCGACGGTGAACCGGCCGACCGTCATCGCGAGCATGAACACCCCGAAGGCGAAGGCGCCCTGGGAATGCGAGGCGCCCAGGTGCTCCTGCGCGTGCAGGCTGCTCCAGTCCGTCGCCGATCCCTCGGACAGCATGAGCAAGAAGGCGAGGAAGCCCAGTACCAAGACCTGCCCCCGCCGATACCTCATCGGAGGGCACATCGTGTAGGGCACCGTGTCCGGAGCTTCCACTTCGCCAGCCCGCAACTTGTTCCGGAGCAGCACGGTAGCCGAACAGGTGAGCAGCGCCAGGCACAGGACGGTGACACCGACAACCGTCGTCCACACCTGGATGTGCAGCGCGAACGCGGCCGATCCGATGGCCGCCCCCACCACGTTGCCCACGGAGAAGACTCCATGGAACGAGGCCATGATCGGGCGGCCGTAGAAGCGTTCGACATCGACCGCCGCCGCATTCATCGCGACATCGGTGACACCGACCGCCACGCCGCACAGAAACGCGCCAATGGCAGCCACGGCTACCGAGTGAGCCGACAACGGAATGTTGACCCCGAGCGCCATGGCGGCACCCCCGGCGACGGCAATGGGTCCACTGCCGAATCGATCGACAAGGAGTCCGCTGAGCTGCATGCCCGCCAGTGCGCCGAGGCCCAGTCCCAACACCACAAAGCCGAGGATGGTCGACGACATGCCGGTGGTCTGCTTCACGGTGGACAGGTGCACAGCCCAGGTCGCCACCACGAGCCCGAACGACGCGAATACGCCGATAACGGCAACCCGCATACGCAGCGGTTTCGTCAAGAAATAGTCCTCACCTCGCGTTGTGCCAACGATCGTGGGCCCACCACGACCTTGGCGAGCAGCACTCACCGGTACCTCTTCACCACACTACTGACCGCGGCTCCCCAGGGCCGCAGCGCCACTTCAAGGCAGCAAATATCACTTGACATTCATATGATCATACAGTGATATGAATCCATGGACGCCTTCGCGGTGATCGCCGATCCGACCCGGCGCCGGATCATCGACACCCTTCGCGAAGGGTCGGCCGACGTCACGACGTTGATCGAAAGGCTGGACCTTTCCCAGTCGCTGGTCTCCAAGCACCTCGGCGTCCTGCGCGACGCCGGCACTGTCCGCGTGGAGGTCGCCGGCAAGCGCCGGGTCTATCACCTGGCCGACGATCCACTGCCCGCCGTGCTGGCTTGGGTGACGCCATATCACCGCAAGTGGTCCAGCGCCCTCGATCGCCTGGCATTCCTCATCGATAGCGACTCCGACGTTCACGACAACAAGAAAAAGGACACCCGTGACTAATCCCCTCGCCGCCAGCCTGGCGCCGTGCGATGACCACGAGGGCCGATGGGTTCTCACCATGTCTCGCGATCTGAACCATCCGCCGGAGAAGGTGTGGCCGTGGCTCGTCGCCCCGGACAAGCTGCGCCAGTGGTCACCCGCCATCCCCGACCGCCTGCTGGATTCAGTGGGAGCGGCACACGTTCAGGAGACCTCCGCCGACCCGATACTCGACGGCGGGGTGCTCTCCGTCGATCCACCGCGCGAGCTGATCCATCGGTGGGGCCCCGACGACACCCTGCGCTGGCGAATCGAACCCACCGAAAATGGATGCCGATTGACCCTGGAGCATTCGATGGCCGATCGCGGCAACGCTTCCGGAAACGCGGGCGGTTGGCACATCTGCCTGGACACTCTCACGCTGGCCGTCGACGAGACTCCCCGCGGCCGGGTCGTCGGTGTGGATGCAATGAAGCACGACTGGCAAAGCCTCAATGATGGGTATGCCACAACCCTCGGCTGAGCGCTCACAGAATTTGCGGAGCGGACCCAAACCGGCCCGAGATCCGTACATGATCTGGTCACGATCCGGCGCCCAAATCCGCAGATCATGCACACTATGGACGTAGTGGGCAATGTGCCACCTTCACCTGTTCGGCACGCGTGAGGTATAGCGCTATCGATTTGCCCAAATTACTCTCAGGCAACCGCACTCGGCAACGGCGCCGAGCGCTGGCACGGGAGGGTCGCGATGGCTGCACAGCATTCGGTCTCGGGGAAACGTCATTCACTTCGGCGATATGTCGCGACCACCGCAGCGGTGGCGGCGACATGTACCGTCCTGGCGCCGGTGGCGATGGAGTCACGGACCATCGCCTCCACGCTCGCTTCGTACGTCATCGGGGTCGGCGGCAACAATGACGGCGCAAGTGCCAACATCCCCCATAAGCTCGGCGGGGCATACAGCGTCGACTACCACCCGGTGTCGTATCCGGGTGCCATCTGGCCGGTCAGCGGCCTCACCGCACCCACATTCAAAACCTCCGTGACACAGGGACACACCAACCTCAACAACGAAATCGCCATGGCGGGCAATCAGCCGATCACCATCGTCGGCTATTCCCTGGGCGCCGTTGTCGTGAGTAGGTCGCATCGCGATCTGCAGAAGCAGTATCCCAACGGCAATCCCGACATTCAGTTTGTGTTGATGGGCAGTGCAAACACTCCCAACGGCGGCATCTTCGCTCGATTCCCGTGGTTGAAGATTCCTTTCGCCGATATCGAGTCCAATGGCGCCTGGGAACCCGACCAATTCAAGACGAAGGTGATCAACACCGAGTACGACACCTACGGAGACTTCCCCGCCTACTTCAATCCGCTCGCGCTCGCCAATTCCATTGCGGCGATTCAGTATGCGCATCCCGATGTCTACTACGACAGCATCGACCCCGCGACGCTCGATGACCCCAACAACCCCAACGTGATCAAGTCGGTGAAAGGCAGCACCACCTATTACCTGGTCCGGGCCGAACACCTACCGCTGCTGCAGCCGCTGCGCGACCTCACCAATCCCATCGGCGCCTCCTTCGTGCTGGATGCCATCGAGCCCACCCTGCGGGTGTTCATCGACATGGCCTACGACCGCGACACCAGCCCGGGAACCACCAAACCATTCAGCCTCTTCACCCCGCCGAAGAACATCGTCGACGCCTTCAACAAGCTGCCCGGCGCTATCGAGGAGGGCGCCCACAACTTCGAGAACGGACTGTCTGGCGCGGCCCCCAAACAGCCAGCACCCACCGAAAAGCCCGCCAATCCCCCGGCCCCTCAAGCGGATACCCCGAAGTCGGCGCCACCGGCAGCTCAGACGCCCGCACCCGAGGCACCCACACCACCGGTTCTCACCCTCACCACCGCCGAGCCGTCCACGCCCCCGGCACCGACCAAGGCCCCCGATCTCACCACGATCGCCGTCGGCTCCCGAGTCAGCGCCCCCGCGCAACTGGCCGAGGAAAAACCCGACGCCAAACCTGAGGTAAAGCCGGAAACGAAGCCCGACGAAAAGCCCGCACCGGCAGCGACCACCAACACCACGAAGCCGACGCTGCGCCTGCCGAAACTGGCTGTATCACAGCCCGGGACGACGCCAAAGACTCCCAAGCTCCCGTCACTCAAGGACCGCATCACGTCCATTCCGGGTCTCGGCGAGAAGAAAGACCCCACCGTAAACGCCCCGGGCAAGACATCGGAATCTACGAATTCGCCGGATCACAGCAGCGAAAAGAGCTCGAACCACACCTCCGAAAAGGGCCACAGCGCTGCATAATCCGGCTATCCGTCGCCGAGTGCCTGATTGACGGCGGTCAGCGGCCCGCGGGCAGTCCCGGCGGCTGCGCCCCGCCCTGCATGGTGGTGGGCCGACCCCGAAAGCAGTTCACCGATACGGGTAGTCCTGCGTCAGCACGTAGTGATAGTCCTCGACATCTCCGCCGTCCAGGCGCACGCTGCTCGTGATCGCGCGGCATTCATCGAGATCCCTTGTGGTGAGGATGTTTCCGCCACCTATCGGCGCGCCCGTGATGGGAAACCCATCGAGCGCGTAGCCCACGACCTCGGCGACATTCGCCTTGGCCAAGACAGGGGCTTGGCGTGTGGTAGAGACAACTGCCCGTCACCTCCGGGTACCCGAAGCATTCATCCTGCACCTCCCATGCCCCCGCATCACCGCCCCCCGGCATCCAGAGCGCTGAACATAGGTCAGCTCCTGCACGGTGATGGCGTTCGGGTTGCGGTCGTATTGGTGGACGGTGTCGTCGGTCGCGATCGGGAACCGCCCAGTGGTGTGGTTCCCGGGTAGATCGCCCATCGCGGCACCGGTCCCGAAACTCTCCGCATAGCGCGGGCACGCGTACACATAATCCCCCGCGCGGACCGTCGGTGACGACCTTTCCGTCCCCAACCGGCAGCCTGCCGTCGGCAAACAGGCCACCGTAGTCATGGGTGATATCGAGCGCCAGGGGCTTCGCATCATCCGGCGGCGGCTCGGAACAGGCCCCCCACACACACAACCGCGACACAAATCAGCCAGATCACAACCCCCACGTACCGCCCGGGACAAGTCAAACATCGCCCCTCGGGATAGAAGAGGAAAAGCACGCAGCCCTGGTCAGACTGGGGAGTGTGCCAGGACTCCGCGGGGGCGTGCAGGAAAGTGCCCGCCGGGTAGTCGTTGACCCCGCCGTTGAGCACCCCGGAGACGGCGTACACCTCTTCCGGCCCGGGCCGATGGTGATCCTCCCCCGCCCATACCGCTCCCGGCGCGATAGTGGTGATCAGGGCTTTCGCTCCGTTATCGCCTTGCCACAGCGGCTGGATCGTCACGCCTGGGAGGAGTTCGATCGGGTCGACGTCGGCGGCCGATTTCCACGCGCATCCCGGAACGTTGGGACCGAACTGAGCGGGATCACCCTGGGCGCTCGTCACCAGCTGAGCAACCCGATCTGACGGTCTGCACATTCCTCGTGTGGGCCCCGGACGGCGTGTCGACTAGACTGGGGGCATGCCAGCCAAGACCGACCCAGCCGCGATCGACGACATCGAGCCGCTGGCGGACGAGACTGCCCACCAGGCTCAGCGCGTGGTTGCCGCCTACGCGAACGACGCCGACGAATGCCGCATGCTTCTCGCGATGCTCGGTATCGGGCCAACCAAGGTCGACGCGTAACTACCTACGTTTCCCTTCTGAGAAACAATTATGGCCCCTCAATCGGATGAGCGATCGCCGGTAGAGGCTGTCGCCGGCACCTCGGACTTCGTCGTCGTCGCTAACCGGCTTCCTATCGACCTGGTCAAGCTGCCCGACGGCAAAACCACCTGGAAGCGCAGCCCTGGCGGGCTCGTCACCGCGATGGAACCGCTGCTGCGCAAGCGCCGCGGCGCCTGGGTCGGCTGGCCGGGTGTCCCCGACACGGACGTCGAACCGGTCTCCGAGGACGACATGGTCCTCTACTCGGTCCGCCTTTCCACTCAAGAAGTCGCCGAGTACTACGAGGGTTTCTCCAACGCCACCCTGTGGCCGCTGTACCACGATGTGATCGTCAAACCGGAGTATCACCGCGAATGGTGGCAGGCGTACGTCGACGTGAACCGTAAGTTCGCGGACGCTACCGCTGCGGTCGCGGCGCACGGTGCGACGGTGTGGGTGCAGGACTACCAGCTGCAACTGGTACCCAAGATGCTCCGCATGTTGCGCCCCGACCTGACAATCGGCTTCTTCCTGCATATTCCGTTCCCGCCCGTCGAGCTGTTCATGCAGATGCCGTGGCGCACCGAGATCGTTGACGGCCTGCTGGGCGCCGACTTGATCGGCTTCCATCTGGCCGGGGGCGCCCAAAACTTCATGTACTTGGCACGAAGGCTGGTGGGTGCCAGCACATCTCGCGCATCCATCGGTGTGCGCTCCCGATTCGGAGAGATCCGCGTGGGCTTCCGCACCGTGAAGGTGGGTGCGTTTCCGATCTCAATCGACTCGGCGCAGCTCGACAGCGTGTCTCGCAGCAAGCAGATCCGCCAGCGTGCCAAGGAGATTCGCGCCGAACTTGGCGGTCCGCGCAAGATCCTGTTGGGCGTGGACCGACTCGACTACACCAAGGGCATCGACATCCGGCTGCGCGCCTATGAAGAGCTGCTCGCCGAGGGCCGTGCCAGCGGCACCGACACCGTCTTCGTTCAGCTCGCAACACCCAGCCGCGAACGCGTCGACAGCTACAAGAAGATGCGTGGCGACGTCGAGCAGCAAGTGGGCCATATCAACGGAGAGTTCGGCGAGGTCGGGCACCCGGTGGTGCACTATCTGCATCGACCGGTGCCGCGCGAAGACCTCATCGCCTTCTTCGTGGCCGCCGATGTCATGTTGGTGACACCCCTGCGCGACGGCATGAACCTGGTGGCCAAGGAGTACGTCGCGTGTCGCAGCGATCTAGGCGGTTCGCTCGTGCTCTCCGAATTCACCGGCGCTGCAGCAGAATTACGCCAGTCCTATCTGGTCAATCCACACGATATCGACGGCGTGAAGGACGGGATCGAATCTGCGCTGAACCAGAGCCCCGAGGAGGGACGGCGCCGCATGCGGGCGCTGCGCCGTCAGGTGCTCGCGCACGATGTGGATCGGTGGGCGCGCGCGTTCCTGGAGGCGCTATCGACCCCGGCAACCGGCGACTCGATCGCACCGGAGCAGCCCGCGGTGCTGGGCGGCGAGCCCCTCTAAAGCGGTGTGATGTAGGAGATCAGCCACTTGTCTCCTGCGCGCGTGTAGTCCACCTCAATCGACGACGAGTCGTACACGGGCGTGCGCGACTGGTCGGTGATGGTGCGGTTCATGTACACGACCACCTGCGCCGAGTCCCTGTGCGCCGCAATGATTCCGGTTCCCACGATGCTGGTCTGACTGACGATCTTGCGCTGCTTGGCCTGCGGGATGATTTCCCTGTTGGCCTTGTCTTCGAATTCACGCCGATACTCGGGGGTCAGCCCCGGGTACTGTTCGTCGAGGCTGCGCTCGACCGTCTGATAGTCGTATCCGAAGATGCTGCCGACCTGCTTGCCGGCCTGCTTGATGAGCGTCTCACCCGCGGCCCGGCTGGCCATCGTGTCGACCCGGTGCCAGTACATTCCACCGGCCACCGCGGATAACCCGACGACGGCAAACACCACTACTGCGACGAAAATTCGTGTCAACCAACGCATTAGCTCTGACCGTCCGGCCACCGCAGGTCATACGCGGTCATAGTGCCCTGTTGATCCTCGGCGACGATCATCCGCATGCGGTACGACTTCGAGGGCTCGTTGACCCCCGAATCGGCGTTGGTGAGCGTCACCCGCGCGGAGATGAGGATCGAGGCCTTCTTACTCACCTCGTCGATGCTCTCCAGGCTCGCCTTCTTGATCACCACTTCCGAGCTGGTCCCGGTTTGGTGGTACAACGCTTTGAGATTGGCGGTGTTGTCGGGATTGAACGTGCCCCGTAACGGTCCGCTGGTGCTGTTGACGAACTGGTCGACGTTCTTGTCGATGCTGTCCGGGCTATAGGTCATCATGTTGGTCACCGCCTGCACCGCGGTGTCCACGAAACGTTGATCGCGCGCGGCCCGCAGATCGTCACGGTGCTGGGCGCGACCCATGAGTGCCAGAGCCACTCCCAACGCGGCGATAAGCACCACCGCCAGCACCGCGGCAGCCCGCATCACGCCGCGCGTGTTACCCGGCCGACGGGTATCGGCAACGGTGGGCTCGGGTTTCGACCGGGCTTCGGTACGGCCCAGCGACACACTGATGGGCTCAGCGCTGATCTCGCCCGTCGGGCCGGCCGGACGGGCCGCACGTCGCCGAGTGGTCAGCGATGAGCCGCTTGCGCGAAGAGCGCCGTCCTCGGCCGGCTCTGTCGTTTCTTCTTCGGTCATACCGGCTTGGGTCCCAGCATCAGATCCGCCCACGTCTCCGCCTCGCTGCCACGGTCCAGTGCAGGCGCGTACACACTCGGCTGATTGTTGGCGTCAAGAAACACACCATTCTTCGGATCATAGGCACGTGCCGCCATCGGCGCCGATTTCGCTGCTACCGGCATCACGTCGCCACCGGCGGGCAGTGCTTCCGGAGCCGGTGGAGGTGGCGGCGGCAGCGTCGGAGTACCCGGGTCTGGCTCGGCACCCGGCGGGATATTCGGGAACTTGTTGGGCGGCAGAATGTTCCGCGGATCCTCCACCGGGGTGTCATACGGGGCGGGCGGGCCGCGCCACGGGTTGCTGCCGATCGGCACATAACCGCGGGGGTCGCGGCACAGCTGAATGGTCGGCGCCCGCTTGCCGGGGAATTCCTGGCACGGATAGTTGCGCGCACCGCGCACCGCGCTGGGATCGTTCTGGGCGGTCTTGCAGTACATGTCCCGGGGCAGCTCGCGCAGGGTCTCATCGGCCGGGGTGCGCATCAGCGGCGCCGGCACGAATCCGGTCAGACATGGCGGCGGGTCACCCAGGTTCAGCCGGAAGTCCAACTTCGCGCCCTCATCCATGGGCGCACCACCGGCCACGGTCAGCAGCGCCGAGAACAACGCGGGCAGGATCACCAGCGACTGCTCGATGGACTTGTTGTAGATGACGCCGACACGCCCCAGATTGGCCAGGCTCGCCGCCAGCACCGGGAAGGACGGACGAATGCCCGCGAACAGTTGCGAGGCTTCCTCGGTAGCACCCGGCGCCACCTTGAGAAACTGCCTCAGCTGCGGGTCTGCCTTGACGAAATGCTCAGTCAACGCGCCCAGGCTCGACACGGATCCGCGGATGTTGTCACCACTGCGAATCTGGGCGTCCAGCAGCGGCCCCACCTGATCGACGAGTTTGGTGGTGCTGTCGTAGTTGGTGTTGGCCTCTTGGATCAGCAGCCGCGACGAGTCGATCAGCCGGGAAAGCTCCGGTCCGGATCCGTTGAACGCCTTGAACGCCTCGGCCAGCACCTCGCGCAGCCGGGTGTCGGCGACGGTGTTCACCAGACCGTCCGCCTGGCGCAGCAGCGTCGAGACGTCGGTGGGAATGGAGGTGCGATCGGTACCGATGACATCGCCTGCCCGCAAGATCCCGACAGCACCCGTCGGGGGCGGCGTCAGATCCACGTACTGCTCGCCGATGGCCGAGACACTCTTGACGGCGGCCAGCACATTGCCCGGCACCTTCACGTTGTCGTTGATCCGCATGTTGGCGGTGACACCCTGGGGAGTCAGTTCGACATCGGTGACGCGGCCGATCTGCACACCGCGGAAGGTGACGTTGGCGTTTTGGTACAGCCCGCCCGAGGCGACGAATTGCGCCTGCACATCGCGCTTTCCGATGCCAAGGGCCGTCGGCACCCGCAGGTAGAAGATCGCCATCAGCACCACGCTGACTACCGTGACGACCGCGAAGATCGCCAGCTGTATCTTGATCAGCTTTTCCATCAGCGGCCGCCTCCCTGCGGTGCGGCGGGTGCCGCGGGTGCGGGCAGATCGAACGGGCTGGTCTCCTTGCCGTTCAGGTTGGCCATGGATCCGATGAGCCATTCCGGAGGGTTCACCACGTCATTGAAGTGCTGCATGTTCGGGTCGAAGAACGATGTGGTGAAAAGCGTTTCGCCCAAACGCCGGGCGGTGAGGTCGAACGTCACGAACACGTTCAGGTAGTCACCGCGAACGGCGTTGCGCAGATACTTGGTACTGAACGGGAACGTGGGCAGCAGATCGAGGCTATCGATCAAGACGTCCCGATTCTCCGCCAGTGCCCGAACAACCGGGTACAGCCCCTTAAGGTCGGCGACGATGTCTTCCTTGGTGGTCCGCAGCACCCGGTCGGTGATCTTCGCGAGGTTCCCCACCGAGCGGAACGCCTCGATGATGTTGGCGCGATTCTCGTTGAGTACCTTCAGCGCGGGTTCGATTGAATCAATTGCGCGCCCAAGGCTTTCTTTGTGTTCGGCCAGGACTCGCGAAAACTTGTCGATGCCTTCGACCGCCGAGATGATGTCGTCACGCTGAGAGTTCAGCGAAGAGATCAGCGTGGCGAGTTTCGGCAACACCTGAGTCAAGTTGCCGGTACGCCCCTTGAACAGATTGTAGGTCTCGTCGGTAATGTCCTGCAGTGCACCGAGATTGCCCTTGTTGACTACAACGGACAGCGCCGACAGCACCTCTTCGGTGCTGGGATACTTACCGGTCCGGCTCAGCGGAATGGTGGCTCCGGCGGTCAGCTTGCCCTCTGCGGGCTCTCCCGCGGGCGCGGCAAGCTCGATGTGCTGCGAGCCGAGCAGGCTGGTCTGGGCAACCTTCGCGACGGCATTCGCCGGCAGCTGCACTTCCGGCCCCAACGAGACCTTGACCCCGGCATACCAAGAGCCATCCGGTTTTTGGAAGGCATCGATACCCGACACGCTGCCCACCGTGACGTCGTCCACCATGACCGGTGAGTTCTGCGGCAGCGTGGTGACATCGGGCAGCTCGACGGTGATGGTGTAGGACCGCGAACCGTGCCCAGCAGTACCGGGCAGGCTCAGCGAATTCAGTCCGTTGAACTGGCATCCGCTGGCGATGACGGTGACACCGATACCCATGGCCACGCCACGCAGTATGCGATGAGGACCTCGCGCGAACAGCGTTGAACTCAGACGGCTCATCGCGGCGCTCCCGGAATCGCAGGCGGTGCAACGTCATCCGCTGCGACAGGCAGACCCGGCGGTACCGGACCCGGCTCGGCGGGGCGCAGCTCCGTACCCGGCGGCGGCGGTGCGTTGACTTCGTCAGGACCCAGCATCAGCGCACTCAGATCCTGCGGCGACGGCTTCGGCGGCGGCGGTGCGCCATTCGGGCGGACCCACACCAGATCCTCACGGGGCGCCTGCGACTTCGCCTCGGTCTCGGGGGTGTCGTAGATGATCTGTCCCTTGTACGCGGAAATCTGGTTGATCGGGTGCAGCAAGATCGGCGCATAGTTAAAGGTCGCCCGGCGCAACACCGGCCCCATCCGTTCGCGGCAGATCTCGGCCCGCTTCAAATACTCGGTCTTGGTGCCTGTTTCGAACACGCCACCGCAGATGAACTGCACCGGGTTGGCCAAGTTCGGAATCGACAGCATGCCGTTCAAAGTGCCGGCGGCGGGGTTGTAGATGTTGTAGAAGTTGGCCAGGCCGTTCGGTGCGACGTGCAGAATTTGTTCCAGGTCGTCGCTCTGGTCGGAGAAGATCTTCACGAAATCGCTGAGCTTGTTCACCTGATCGATGAGTGCAGAGTTGGTGTCCCCCAGGAAGCCCCGCACATCGGTGAGTGCCTGATTGAGCGCACCCAAAGTGGCGCCGAGGTTCTCGGTGCTGGCCGCCAGCACCTTGGACACCGAGGCCAGGTGAGTGCTGAACTGCACGATTTGCTCGTTGGAGTTGGCCAACGCGTCCACCAGCGTCTGCAGGTTCTTGATAGTGCCGAACAAATCCGTGCGCGAGTCACCGAGCCGTCCGGCGGCCTGCGAGAGCTCGCGCACCGAATTACGGAACGAGTCACCGTTGCCGTCGAAGGTGGTGGCCGCCTGGTTGATGAAATCGCTGACCGGGCCCTTGGATTGGCCCTGTGGCCCCAAGCTGTCGCTGAGCTTGGCCAGCTCGGTCTTGACCTCGTCCCATTCGATCGGAACGGCGGTCTTGTCCAAACCCAATGAGGCCCCGTCGGCCAACGCCGGCCCGTCGGTGTAGGCGGGAGTCAGCTGCACGAACCTGGCGGTCACCAGATTCGGGGCCATGATGATCGCCTGGGCACCCTCGGGCACCTTGAACTTGTCCGGCATTTCGATGGTGACCTTGACGTCACCCTCACGGGGTTCAACCGCCGTGATCCGCCCGGCCTTCACGCCAAGGATTCGGACATCGTCGCCCGGGTACAGCCCGATAGCCGACGCGAAATGACCGACGATCTTGTAGGTTCCGCGGCTGGGCCATACCCAGTACAGGAGGCCGCCCAGGAGTGCCACGGAGAGCATCGCGAAGGCGCCCTTTTTGAGCCAGGCTTTCGATGTTGTCATGGCGATTTCGGCCTCATGATTTGGCGTTCACCGATCAGACCGTTCAAGTAGTCCGAGAGGCTGGCGGGCAGCTTGCCGGGCTGGAAGTAGGCGTCGAACGCGACGGCGGTCAGCGTGGCAGGTGGGAAGCCGTAGACGTTGACGTGGAAGCCCGGCCCCGAGGACACGACTTCGCCGAGGGCCGTGCCATATCCGGGCAGGCGCTTGAGCGCCTCGCTGATATGCGCCTTGCGGTCCAGCAGATCATCGAGCACGACGTTCAGCTTCTCCATGGTGGGACGGAACTCTTGGCGGTTGTCGGCCACGAATCCGCTGATCTGCTGCGAGAGTCCCTGGATACGGTTGATCAGCTCGCTGATCGCCAGCCGCCGCTCATCGAGCGCGGCGAACAGCTGATCGCCGTCGGTGACAAGCTTGTTCACTTGACCGGCCCGCTCGGAGAGAATCCCGCTGACGGACTTAGCGTGCGTCAACAGCTGCTCGAGCGCGGCATCACGCGCGTTCAGCGTGCGGGAGAGCGAGGCGACACCGTCCAGGGCTCCGCGCAGCTGCGGGGTGGCATCACGCATCGCCTCGGTGATGACCTGCAGCGACTGGTCTAGCTGCGCCTTGTCGATCCCGCCTGCCGATGCGCCCAAATCACTCAGTGCGCTGTTGAGCGTGTACGGAGTGGTGGTGCGGCCCAACGGAATCTCGGTGATATGACCGGACCCCGCGGGAGTCACCGAGAGTGATTTTTCACCTAGCACGGTGGTGGTCCTGATCGCGGCCAGCGACTGATCACCCAATCGGATGGTGCGATCCACGGTGAAGTCCACTCGAACCTTGTTGCCCGCCAGGGAGACATCCTTGATCTGGCCGACCTTGATGCCCGACACGAAGACGTTGCCACCAGGCTCGATGCCTCCGGAGTCGGCGAAATACCCCGTGTACTTCTTGCCCTGCGGCCAGAAGGGCAGGTTCGTGTAACCGAACGCGACCAGCACCAACATCGCCACCACGGCGATACCGAAGATGCCGGTCCGTACCGGATCATTCTCCTGAATGTCACTCATTCTTGAAGGCACACCTGCCCTTCGACGGGTCTGGCGGTCCACCGAACGGAATCAGCCAGTCGGTTCCGACGGGCCCGTTGACCTTAATCCGGATGGAGCAGTAGTAGATGTTGAAGAACGATCCGTACGCGCCAAGGGCGTTGAGCCGCAGGTAGTTCTCGGCCAGATTCTCCACGACGACGTTGACGTCGGCCTTGCGCTCATCGACCCGCGTGGCCAGCTGGCGAGCCTGCTCGATGGTGCCCTTGATGTAGGGGCGGGTGTCTTTGAGTACCGATTCCAGCGATGAGGCGGTCGATGCAAGCGGGGGTAGCGCTCCGGCCACCACGTCACGCTGTTGCGCCAAGCCGGAAACCAGCTGCTGCAGTTGATCGACACTCGAGGAGAACTGGCTGCTCTTCGAATCGACGGTCGCCAGTACCTCATTCAGGTGGTTGATCACGTCACCGATCAGTTGATCATGTTCAGCCAATCCGGCGGTGAATGAGGATGTGTCGCCCAACAATTGAGAGAGCGTGCCACCCTGACCCTGCAGAATCTGGATGAACGCGTTGCTGATCTCGTTGACCTTCGTGGCGTCGAATCCCTTGAGCATGGGCCGAAGTCCGCCAAGTAGTGCATCCAGATCCAGAGCGGGCTGAGTGTGCTCCTTGTCGAGCGTTCCGCCATCGGGCAGCTTGCGCAGTTCCCCGGGACCCGAGGAGATCTCCAGATACCGGTCGCCGACCAGGTTCTCGTACCTGACGATGGCTCGACTGGAGCTGTAGAGCTGATACTTCGAATCAACGTCGAAGGTGACCTCGACAGTGTTGTCCGGATTCAGAGACACGTTCTTGACGCGACCCACCGGCACGCCCGCGATGCGCACCTTCTGCCCGGACCGCAAATCGGAGGCCGTGGTGAAGATCGCGTGATAGCGCTTCCCGGAACCGAATCGGAACTCGCCGAAGGTGATGATCAATCCCGCTGCCACCAGCAGCATCACCACGGTGAAGACGATGACTTTGATCTGCGTGCCACGCTTCATCAGAACTCACTTCGCTTCGCGAAGGCACCGTTGTAGAGGTATTGCAGGGTGTCGGGAGCGTTGACTTGCAATTCTTCCAGCGGCTTGTACGGGATGTAGGCGTTATCGGTCACCAAGAAGGGTGACCGGAACCATGACCCGTTCTGCGTCTTGGTCGGAATATTCGGTAGTCCACGGCAATTGGGCCCGCCGGATGCGTTGACGATGGGAAGGCTGTCGGGGTACGTGTACACCGGTGCACCCAACGGAAAGCTGTTGGTCAGGAACAGACCGGGCCGCACGCCACCGATGAGCGGGGTGAAGGTCACCAGCGCCTTCGAGATCGCCTGCAGCGTGCAGGGAATCTCCGGTGAGTACCTACCGAGCAGCGTGGTGGGGGCGCGTAACCGCTGCAGTGCCGCGGTGAGATCCTTCTCGGCCGGGGCCAGCGTTTCGTATCCGTTGTTGCCCAGACCAATTGCCGCGAGCAGCGTGGCCTTGAGGTCCTGCTGCTGGTCGACGACGGTGCGGCTCAGCGGGGGCAGGTTATCCAGGATACGCACGATGTCCGGTGCGGCATCGCCATAGATCTGCCCTACCTGTCCGGCCTTCCGAAAATCCTCTTGCAGGGTGGGAAGTTTCGGGTTGAGCTGATCCAAGTATTGATCGAGCTCGACCAGGCCCTGCCCGAAGTTATCCCCATTTCCGCGCAGCCCTTCGCCCACTGCCGTCAGGGTGGCGTTGAGGTTGACCGGGTCGATCTTGCCGAGCAGCCGCGTGAGGTTCTCGAACACGGTGTTGACTTCGAGGGCCACCGCCTCCGCGGTCACCGTCGCACCTGGTCGCAGCGATGAGTCCGAGGGCTTTTGCGGAGCAAGGAATTCCACCGATTTGGCACCGAAGACGGTGGTGCCCGCGATCCGCACGGTGGCATTCGACGGAATCAGGCGCAGATCCTTGGCGTTGACCGACAGCTCCAGCTTGGCCTGCTCGTTGGCATAGGTGATCGACTTGACCTTGCCGATCTGCAGGCCATGGAACTTGACCTTGCCGCCCTCCTCCATCACCAGACCGGCCCGCGGCGAGACGACGGTGATGGGCTTGGTGTCGGCAAACGCGTCGTTATAAGCGAAATAGGTCAGTGCGGTGAACCCCACCAGGATCGCAGCCAACACCGCACCGGCAAGCCGCACGGATCGACGCGACGAATCTGCTGACGACATCTGACCCCTAGCCCGACAGATTGAAATGGCCGGACCCGCCGTAGACGGCGAGCGAGATGAACAGGGTGACAAGCACAACCACGATGAGCGAGGTGCGTACGGCCTGACCGACCGCGACGCCCACGCCGACCGGTCCGCCGGAGGCGTTGAACCCGTAGTTGGTGTGCACGAGCATCACCACCACCGACATGACGATCGCCTGCAGGAACGACCACAGCAGGTCGGTGGGGACCAAGAAGGTGTTGAAGTAGTGGTCGTACACGCCTGGAGACTGGCCGTTAATCATGACCGTGGTCGCGCGGGATGCGAAGAACGCCGCCAGCACCGACAGCGAGTACAGCGGGATGATGGCGATGAGCCCGGCCACCAAGCGCGTAGATACCAGATACGAAATCGCGTGCACCGCCATGGTTTCCAGCGCGTCGATCTCTTCGGCAACCCGCATGGCGCCCAGCTGCGCGGTGGTTCCGGCACCGATCGTCGCCGCCATCGCGATACCTGCCACCACCGGCGCGATGATGCGCACGTTGAGGAAGGCCGATAGGAAGCCGGTGAGGGCCTCGATGCCGATGTTGCCGAGTGAGGAGTAGCCCTGGACCGCGATGACGCCACCGGAGGCCAGCGTCAGGAACACCGCGACACCCACGGTTCCGCCGATCATCACCAGGGCGCCGGTGCCCATGGTGATCTCGGCGAGTACCCGGATCGTTTCCTTGCGGTACTTAGTCAGCGCCGCCGGGATATAGCTGAGCGATTGCGCATAGAAGAGGGCCTGCTCCCCGAATTTGTCGAACGAGCGTCCCAATCCACGCATATACCGAACGGTATAGGAGGTGAGCGTGTGCGTCGAAAGATACGGTCCGGTCATCGAGTTGTCGCTTCTTCTCGCAAGTCGCTCATCAGTGCTTCACCAGAACCCGCACGCCGATGGCCGTCATGACCACATTGATGACGAACAAACAGATGAAGGAGTAGACGACGGTCTCGTTGACCGCATCGCCCACACCCTTGGGTCCGCCCTTGACGGTGAGTCCGCGATAACAACCAACAAGGCCTGCGAAGATACCGAACAGAAAGGCCTTGACCTCCGAGATCATCAGCTCACCCAGCCCGGTCAGCACCGTGAGGCCGTTGATGAAGGCACCAGGGTTGACCCCCTGCAGGAACACCGAGAACACATAGCCACCGACCATGCCAATGGCGCACACCAGGCCGTTCAGCAGCAATGCGACGAAGGTCGACGCCAGCACCCGCGGCACCACGAGCCGCTGGATCGGATCGATGCCAAGCACCTGCATCGCGTCGATTTCCTCGCGAATGGTGCGCGCCCCCAGGTCGGCGCAGATTGCTGTGGCACCGGCGCCTGCAACCACGAGCACGGTGACCACCGGGCCGAGCTGTGTCACGGTGCCGAACGCCGTCGCGGCGCCGGACAGATCTGCCGCGCCGATCTCGCGCAGCAGGATGTTGAGCGTGAAGGCCACCAGCACGGTGAACGGGATGGCCACCAGGAGCGTTGGCAGCAACGAGACGCGGGCGATGAACCAGGTCTGGTCCAGGAATTCCTGGCCCTGGAACGGGCGACGGAAGATGTTACGGAACGTGGCCAGCGACATGGAGACGAAGCCGCCGACGGCGCGCGCGGGCGCCGCGAGCTGCTGCTTCAACCTCTGCTCCTGTCTCACACATCCCGGTACTGCCGAAGTCTCGCCCGCCCCATGGTCCGGTTAACGATCGACGTGTACCTACCACGCTGTGAGGCGCACCATATTAACGAGAAAAAATTCTTAGTGTCAATTCATCAGCAGACGGGCAAATCGCACGCCACGTCCACTTTATCCTGCGGATTTGATGCGATAAATAGAACTCGTTCTAATTATGATCGCACCGTCACCCTCGTCGTTCTTTAATCTTCGACCATCAGCGCAGTCGCAGAGAATGTGCGCTTGGGATCGTGCTCAGCAAAGAAATCAGCCAGGGCCGAATTAAGTGCTGACGGATCCCACGCATCGGAATCCGCAGTGAACTTCGCCTCCACAGTAGGCGCCGCCAACAACGTCACGGTAGGTCCGTACACGATAAACAGCTGACCGTTCACTGCCTCGGCCGCGGGCGAGGCCAGGTACCGCACCAATGTCACGACATGTTCAGGGGAAAGTGGGTCGATCGAACCCTCGGGCGCGTCACCGAAAACACCGGCCGTCATCGCGGTGCGGGCGCGCGGGGCGATGGCATTGGCGCGCACTCCGGACCGGCCGAGGGCACGCGCGGCCGACAGCGTCAGCGCGGTGATACCCGCCTTGGCGGCACCGTAGTTGGCCTGCCCCTCGGGCCCGAGCAGGCCCGCTTCGGAGGACGTATTGATAAGGCGTCCGTAGACGGGGGCGCCCGCAGCCTTCGCCGCACTGCGCCAGTACGTGGCCGCGTTGCGGGTTAGCAGGAAGTGACCACGCAGATGTACATGGATGACGGCGTCGAACTCCTCGTCCGACATGTTGAAGAGCATCCGGTCGCGGGTGATGCCGGCGTTGTTGACCACGATGTGCACGCCACCCAGGGATTCGGCGGTGGAGATCAGCTCATCAGCGGTCGCGCGCTCGCCGATATCACCGGCGACGGTAACGCCCTTGGATCCCACCGCGGCGATCTCGTCGAGCACATCGCTCTTATCGAGGGCGGGCGCGATGTCGTTGACGACAACGGTCGCCCCGGACCGTGCCAAACCGATCGCTTCGGCACGGCCGAGTCCTGCGGCGGCGCCGGTGACAATGGCAACCCGGCCACTCAGATCGGCATCAGCAATCGCGCTCATATATGTATCCCTTCAGTCCGGTGCATCTCGACGCACTCGACCACACCGGCTCCGCTCGTCTCGTCCGAGCTCCCAAGCCGGGGTGATTTACGAATGCCTCTAGTCTTTGCGAATCAACGCGGCGCGTGGGCACTCCGCGATCGCCTGCTCGACCAGATCCTCCTGATCGGCCGGCACTTCCTCCTGCAGGATGACGACATAGTCGTCATCGTCGACGTCGAACACCTCCGGAGCGATCCCGAGGCATACCAAATTGCCTTCACAACGGTCAGGAATTACACCGACACGCATTGGAAACCTCCTCATCGGAGTCTCCGGCTCCATGAGCCGACTCCGTCGTCTAGCTGGGCTGTATCGCCAGACTACGACACGTGACCATCGACACAACCCTGGCGAGGCCAGGGATCTCGGGGCCGCGATTGTGCGATAGCGTCGCATCTGGACTCCCTAGACTAGAACGTGTTACAACTCATGTGTCAATGTGGGTCACACTTGAGGTCCACAGCAGCGGAGGTCACACATGCACATCGCCTACACGCCCGAGCAGGAAGAGCTGCGCCGCGAGCTACGCGCGTACTTCGACAAACTGCTGACCCCGGAACGGCGCGAGGCTCTTGCCTCGAATCAGGGTGAATACGGCAGCGGCAACGTCTACCGCGAGACCGTAGAGCAGATGGGTGCCGACGGCTGGCTCGCGCTGGGCTGGCCCAAGGAATTCGGCGGGCAGGACCGTTCGGTGATGGATCAGCTGATCTTCACCGACGAGGCCGCGATCGCCGGCGCGCCAGTGCCGTTCCTAACGATCAACAGCGTCGCGCCGACGATCATGCATTTCGGCACCGACGAGCAGAAGAACTTCTTTCTGCCGAAGATCGCCGCGGGCAAGCTGCACTTCTCCATTGGGTACTCCGAGCCCGGCGCCGGTACGGACCTCGCCTCACTGCGCACCTCGGCGGTCCGCGACGGCGACGATTACGTCATCAACGGCCAGAAAATGTGGACAAGCCTCATCGAGTACGCCGACTACATCTGGCTGGCGGTGCGCACCAACACCGAGGTCAAGAAGCATCGCGGTATTTCCATGCTCATCGTGCCCACCACCGCCGAGGGCTTTTCGTACACCAAGGTCCGCACCATGGCCGGGCCCGGCACCAGCGCCACCTACTACCAAGATGTACGTGTGCCGGTCACAAGCCGCGTCGGCGAAGAGAACGCGGGCTGGAAGCTGGTCACCAATCAGCTGAATCATGAGCGCGTGGCGCTGGTTTCGTCGGCGCCGATCATCACCGCGCTGCGCGAGGTGCGCGAGTGGGCCCAGAACACAAAAATCCTGGGCGAGGGCCCAGGATCTCGAATCATCGATTCGGAATGGGTTCAGCTGAACCTGGCCAAGGTGCATGCCAAGGTCGAGTACCTCAAGCTCATCAACTGGGAGCTGGCCTCCAACACCGATGCCGCTCCCTCCCCCGCCGACGCCTCGGCCACGAAAGTCTTTGGCACCGAACTGGCCACCGAGGCCTACCGTCTTCTGATGGAGGTTCTCGGGACAGCCGCGACGCTGCGGCAAGGCTCTCCGGGTGCACAGCTGCGCGGCCGTGTCGAGCGGATGCACCGGGCCTGCCTGATCCTCACATTCGGCGGTGGCACCAACGAGGTTCAACGCGACATCATCGCGATGACTGCCCTCGGCCAACCCGCGGCAAGCCGCTAGAAGGGATTGCAGAACAATGGATTTCACTCTTACCGAGGCGCAGACCGACCTCTCCGGCCTGACTCGCACCATCGCGGCGGCGATCAGTACGCCGGAGCGCCAGAAGGAACTCGACAAGCAGGACAGCAGGTTCGACTGGCAGTTGTGGGCCAAGCTCGCTGAGGCCGACATTCTGTCCACCGCAGCCCCCGAATCGGTGGGCGGCGGTGGATTCGGCGTCCTGGAACAGTCGTCGATTCTTGTGGAACTGGGTCGTGAACTCGCCGCCGTTCCATATCTGGAGTCGGTGGTGCTGGCGGCCGGAGCCCTCGCCGCGTTCGGTTCCGAAGCCCTGCAGAATGATTGGGCCGCACCCGCCGTCGCGGGCAAGAAGGTCTTGACCATCGCGCTCGACGGTGAGCCCGGCGAAGGTCCGGTCGCTGCCCGGACCGAAGGCGCCGGCTACGTCCTGACCGGCAACCGGGTCCTGGTGCCCTTCGGCGTCGAGGCCGACGCGTACCTGGTGCCTGCCGAGACGGAGACCGGTACCGCTGTGTTTTTGGTGGCCGCCGACGACGCCGGGGTCACCCAGGAAACCCTGCACACCACCGGTAAGGACAGCTCCGCCGAGCTGATCCTGTCCGAGACCCCGGTCCCCGCCGAGCGCAAGGTCGGCGGTGCCGAGGTGGTGGAGTGGCTCAGGCTGCGGGAATCCTTGGGCCACAGCGCCTACCAGCTTGGGGTGTTGGAGCGCGCGCTGGAGCTGACCGCCGACTACGCGCGCACGCGCGAGCAGTTCGGCAAGCCGATCGGCGGCTTCCAGGCGGTGGCGCAGCGACTGGCCGACGGGTACATCGACGTCAAGGGTCTGCGCCTGACGCTATGGCAGGCCGCCTGGCGGGTGTCGGAAGACTTGCCGGCCGATGTCGACGTCGCCACCGCGAAGTTCTGGGCTTCCGATGCCGGGCACCGTGTCGCGCATACCGCGGTGCACGTGCACGGCGGAGTGGGTATCGACGAGGACCATCCGGTACACCGCTACTTCCTGGCCGCCAAGCACAATGAGTTCGCCTCGGGCAGCGCGACGGAGCAGCTGCGCCGGATCGGGCGCGAGCTCGCCGACACCCCTGCCTAGTATCGAGTGGTGAGCACCGCCCCGGAAGAAGCCACGGTCACTCGGCTGCTGGCGAGCCTGGCCGATGTCGAGGACCGGGGTCTGCACTTCGAGGGCTCGTTTACGTCCTGGCGTGACCATGTGGCCGAAAGCCGCCGTCTGGCTTCGGTATTGCGCGCACGACTGGATCCTTCGAAGCCGCCGCATATCGGCGTGATCCTGGAGAACACACCGGGTTTCGCGCGCCTGCTTACCGCGGCCGCATGGGGTGGCCTGGTGCTGGTGGGCCTGAACTCCACACGACGCGGATCGGCATTGCAGCGCGATGTCGAGCTTGCCGATTGCCAGTTCGTCATCACGGATGAGTCCGATACCGTTGCCGACTCACATCATCCGCTGATCGAGATCGCCGATGTACGCCCCGATGACCTATTCATGCTCATCTTCACCTCGGGCACGAGCGGGGATCCCAAGGCTGTCCAGATCACCCACGCCAAAGTGGCCTCCGCCGGAATCATGCTGTCCTCGCGGTTCGGCCTCGGTACCGCGGATGTCTGCTATCTCTCGATGCCCATGTTCCATTCCAACGCGGTACTCGCGGGATGGTCGGTGGCCGTCGCGGCGGGCGCCTCGATCGCACTGCGGCGCAGGTTCTCCGCATCCGGCTTCCTCGCTGATATCCGCGAATACGGGGCAACGTACGCCAACTACGTCGGCAAGCCCATGTCCTATGTGCTGGCGACACCGGAACAGCCCGACGACGCCGAGAACCCCTTGAAGATCATGTACGGCAACGAGGCCGCGGCCGGAGACACCGACCGATTTGCCAAGCGGTTCGGCGCCTTTGTGGTCGACGGATTCGGGTCCACCGAGGGTGGCGTTGCCCTGGGGTGGGCGCCCGGCACTCCCCAAGGCGCGATCGGGCCACTGCCTGCCGATGTTCGCATACTCAACGTCGAGACCGGCACACCTTGTCCCCCGGCAATTTTCGATGCCAGCGGCAAGCTGGTCAATGCGGCGGAAGCGACCGGTGAGCTGGTGAACGTCACCGGCCCCGGGCGGTTCACCGGCTACTACAAGAATCCGGAGGCCGATGCCGAGCGCATGGTCGCTGGCCAGTACCGCAGCGGCGACCTCGCCTACGCCGACGAGAACGGATACGTGTACTTCGCCGGGCGCCTCGGCGACTGGCTCCGCGTCGACGGCGAAAACCTGGGCACCGCCCCGATCGAGCGGGTGCTGCTACGTCATCCGGATATCACCGAGGTGGCGGTCTACGGTATTCCCGATCCCACCGTCGGCGACCGGGTAATGGCGGCGCTGGTGGCACGCAACGGATTCGAACCGTCGACACTAGGCGAATTCCTGTCCGCCCAAGAGGATCTCGGGCCCAAGCAGTGGCCGTCAGTTGTCAGGGTGAGCGAGAATCTGCCACGTACCGCGACGTTCAAGGTGATCAAGCGTCAGCTGTCCGCCGAGGCGTTGGAAACCAGTGACCCGCTGTGGGAGCTCGACCGCGGAACGTACGCCCCCCACTGACCCGCCTCCCGCACACTCGGCGCGGGAGCGAGCCCGAGCGAGACGCTAGCCGCGGATCTCGTTCAGCCTGTCGACCGCGCTCTCGAAACCGGCAACGAGGTCGGCCACGATCTCGGCGGTGGGCCGAATCTCGTTCATCCGTCCGACGATCTGTCCGGCGGGGAAGCATACCGTCTCCGGATCGTGCGCACGATTCATCCGCTCATGCGCCCCACTGACCAGAATGTTCTGCAGCGGCATGGGCAGCGGTGTCGGTGCGCCCTCGGCATCCCAGGCCTGCGTCCACTTGGTCTTCAGCAGTCGCGCAGGCTTCCCGGTGTAGATGCGGGTGCGCACGGTGTCGCTGGAGGTCGCCTTCAGCAGCGCCTGCTGCACCACGGAATCGCCACCGGCAGTGACGGTTCCGAGGTCGTACTCGGCCGCGGTCAGCCAGATCGAGCCGGTCCACACGCCCGAGGCGCCCAGCGCCAGGGCAGCCGCCGCCTGCCTACCGCTGCCGATACCGCCGGCCGCCAGTACCGGGGCGCTGCCGTCGAGGGCATCCACGATCTCGGGCCAGAGCACCATGGATGCCACATCGCCGGTATGTCCACCGGCCTCGTAGCCCTGGGCCACGACGATATCGACACCGTTCTCGACATGCCGCTTGGCATGTTCGGCCTTACCCGCCAACGCCGCGACCGGCACACCATGCTCGTGGGCTTGGTCGATCACGTCTTTTGGCGGAGAGCCCAGTGCATTGGCGATCAGCTTGATCGGATGCTTGAGCGCGACCTCCACATGCGAACGCGCCACCGAGTGCAGCCAGCCCAGCACACCGGCCGACTCCCGTTCTCCCGGCAACGGCGGCACACCCAGATCTGCCAGCGTCTTCTCGACGAAGTCCTTGTGTCCCTGCGGGATCAGCTTGTCGATGTCCACCGCGGTACCTTCGGTGGGCACCTTGGCGGGCATCACGATGTCGACGCCGTAGGGCTTGCCGTCGGTGTTCTCGTCCATCCAGTTCAGAACGGCGTCCAGCTCGTCGGGATCGTTGAAGCGGACACACCCCAGCACACCCATGCCGCCCGCGCGGGTGATGGCTGCGGCGACCTTCTCCGATGGCGTGAAACCGAATATCGGGTAACGGATTCCGAACCGTTCACAGAGGTCGGTGTGCATGGATGAGCCGCTCGCGCGAAGGCCGTCAGACATGCTCAGGCTCCCGTGTTGACGTGCTTGGAGTTCACAAGATCGGCAAGCCGACCTTCGGACGTTTCCTTGGCCCAGCGGTAGTCGGCCTTGCCTGCGGGGTTGCGCTTGACGGTGTCAACGATCCAGACACTGCGCGGCACCTTGTACCCGGCAATCTCCTTGCGCGCGTGGGCATCCAGCGTATCAAAGGTCAGTTCTACACCGTCGCGTACCGCGATGACGGCGCCCACATGCTGACCCCACTTCTCGTCGGGCACACCGACGACAACCGCATCGAACACCGCGGGGTGGCCCTTCAGGACGCTCTCGACCTCTTCGGGGAACACCTTCTCGCCACCGGTGTTGATCGACACCGACCCGCGGCCGAGCATCGTGACGGTGCCGTCGGCTTCGACGGTGGCCCAGTCACCCGGGATCGCATACCGCACACCGTTGAACGTCTTGAACGTCTCGGCGGTCTTCTTCTCGTCCTTGAAGTATCCGACCGGAATGTGACCGCTCTTGGCGATGAGGCCACGCACTCCCGAACCGGGCTGGATCGGGTTGCCCTCTTCGTCGAGAACCGTTGTGGTGGAGCTGATCTTGACGGTCGGGCCGCCGGGGTGCATCTGGCCCTTGGTGACGGTGGACAGCCCGCCGGTGCCGGTCTCGGAGGCGCCGATGGCGTCGGTGATCACCCGGTTGGGCAGTAGCTCCAGGTAACGCTCCTTGACCGTCTGCGAGAACAACGCGGCGCTGCTGGCCAGCACCCACAGCGAGGATAGATCACGCGCGCGGCCCGTCTCGGTGTCCAGCGCGTCGATCAGCGGCCTGCCGATGGCATCGCCTGCGAAGAACAGCATGTTGATCTTGTGCTTCTCGATGAGCTCCCACACCTCTTCGGGGTTGAACTCGGGCGCGAGCACGGTGGTCCGTCCCTGGAACAGGGCCATGAACGTCGCCGCCTGGGTGGCCCCGTGGATCATCGGCGGTATGGGGAACCCGATGAACGGTGCGGCCTCGGCGCCCTGCTTGGCCAGATCCCACTCACCCTCGATGTACTCGCCGGTGACGTAGTTGATGCCGCCGAACAGCGAGCGGTAGATGTCCTCGTGCCGCCACATCACGCCCTTGGGGAAGCCGGTGGTGCCTCCGGTGTAGATCAGGAAGATGTCGTCGGGGCTGCGCTCCGCGAAATCGCGCTCCGGGGATCCCTGCGCGAGCGCATCGGCGAACGCGATGCCGTTGTACGACGAGTAGTCAAGATCTGTTCCGTCTTCCACCACGATCGCGGTCTTGACGTTCGGCGTGCTCGGCAGCACGTTCGCGACCTTGTCGCTGTAGCGGCGCTCGTGCACCAGCGCCGCCATATCGGAGTTCTCGAACAGGTAGTGCAGCTCGGCTTCGACGTACCGGTAGTTCACGTTGACCGAGATCGCGCGGATCTTGACGATGGCCGTCAGCGCGACGACGATCTCGATGCCGTTCCGGCAGTACAGGCCGACCTTGTCGCCCGGGCCCACGCCCTGGCTCTGTAGGTAGTGACCGAGCCGGTTGGATTGCTCCTCAAGCTCGGCATATGTCAGCTTTCGGTCGCCAGAAATGATGGCAACACGATCGGGCATAGTGTCGATTGCATGCTCAATGAGGTCGGCAATGTTAAGGGCCATGCCCATAAATTAGAACGTGTTACATTTTTAGACAAGCCCCGGCCGCCTGGAGGACCTCAATGCCCGACACTTCGATGACCGCGACCCAGCCGCATGCCTTGGTAGAGCTGCGCGACCACGTCCTCATCGTGACGATGAATCGCCCCGAAGCACGCAACGCCCTCTCCGGCGAAATGCTGGAAATCATGACCCAGGCCTGGGACCGCGTCGACAACGATCCGGAGGTGCGGGTCTGCATCCTGACCGGCGCGGGCGGGTACTTCTGCGCCGGAGCCGATCTCAAAGCGATGAACAAGCGCGCCCCGGGCGACCAGTTCTCCGACGGCAGCTATGACCCCTCAGTCATCCCCGGTCTTCTCAAGGGCCGCCGCCTGACCAAGCCATTGATCGCGGCGGTTGAGGGCCCGGCCATCGCCGGCGGCACCGAGATCCTACAGGCCACCGATATCCGTGTCGCGGGTGAGAGCGCCAAATTCGGTGTCTCCGAGGTGAAGTGGAGCCTGTACCCGATGGGCGGATCTGCGGTGCGGCTACCCCGCCAGATCCCGTACACCGTCGCGGCCGACATCCTGCTGACCGGCCGGCACATCAAGGCCCCCGAGGCCAAGGAAATCGGATTGATCGGCCACGTCGTCCCCGACGGTCAGGCTCTGGAGAAGGCCCTCGAGCTCGCGAGCATGATTGCCGCGAATGGACCGGTCGCCGTGCAGGCCGTGCTCAAGACCATCCGCGATTCGGAAGGTCTGCACGAGAACGAGGCCTTCAAAGCAGATACCAAGGTCGGCATCGGCGTCTTCACCAGTAATGACGCCAAGGAAGGCCCACGCGCCTTCGCCGAGAAGCGCGCCCCCAACTTCACCGGCACCTAAAGTGGCAGGAACAACTCCGGGTCGGCAAGAATCACGCCCACCGGCACGTCACCGACCCGCGTCGCGACAAAGGGCACGCGCAGTTCCATGCTTCCGGATAGGCAGCTGCCGCCCGGCGACGATTTGATCAGTTCACCGGTGAACGTCCCGTCGGGCTGCGGCGTCCACTCCGAGGATTCGGTGATACTGACGCTGGGGCCGCGTTGCAGACTCTGATTGCACGGCACCTGCGATTTCAGCGGCTCTAGCTGCCACGTGTCGTCCAGGAAATGCGCGACGTTCGCGTTGATCGCCTCGCGGTGGTTGGTCAGGTCCAACGTCGCTGCGGACGCCGCACATCCGGCCGCTGTGCACACCGAGCGAAAGGCCTTCCACACGCTCATCACCGGCAACGGGGTGGGCACCTTGGAGCCATTCACGGTGGAGTTGGGCTCGAAATCCATCCGGAAGGTTCCATCCAGCGTCGGCCCGGGCACACGCGGCGCGGGCGCGGGCGGCGGCACCGTCGCGGGGCTGGCGACCAGCACCCCGGCCGGGGCATCGCCGATACGGACCGCCACAATCGGGGCCTGCATCACGCCGCCCTGTAGACCGCACTCGCTGGTCACCATCGTCACGGTGGACTCGCCGCGCAGAGTGCCGTCGGTCTGCGGCGTCAGCGACCAGGTGGTGATTTGCGTGTTGGCACCGTCGAACTGCGCGTCCGCGGGCGGGCATTGCGGTTGGGGTTGACGGTGCGGCGACGGCAATCGCTGCCAACGGCCTTGCGTGAAGCGAAGTTCCGCAGGCGCTGCCTGGGCCACCGCCACATTCGGGTTCGCGTTGTCCAGACGCGTTCCGGTGGCGGCGCAGCCAGTTGGCAGACATTCCGAACGTAACGACCAAAAAGCCGTCGGTGGCGTGGAATCCGGGGCCTGATTCGACGGCGCCGAACCGTTGATCTTGATCTCGGTGTTCACGATGTCGATCCGGTACATCCCGTCCAACACGGCCAACGGAGCCAACGACCCGGCTTCACCAGCTTCCGCAACCGTGTTTCGGTTGCGCTGCACCAGGTATCCGCCGACACCGGCGGCGGCCAGCACCACCGCTATCACCACGCCAGCCACCAGCAGCCGACGACGTTGCGGATCTTGCTTCTTGAGCGGTTCTCCGACCGTCGGTTGGCGGTACTCGGTGGCCGCGGCGGCCAGTGGAGCACTCCCCGACACCCGCAGCTGCGTTTCCTGAAATCCGCCGGGACGCGCGCCCATCGCCCCTCGCAGCGCGTCCGCAAAATCGCGGCACCTGTCGAAGCGGGCAGCAGGCTCCTTCGCCAGCGCTTTCGCGAACACCGGGTCAAGCCGCGCCAGATCCGGACGGCGATCACTGATGACCGGCGCCGCCGCCTTCAGATGTTGACTGATCACCGCCACCGGATTGGAGTCCTCGAATGGCGGACTTCCGCAGAGTAGGTGAAATGCCGTGGCCGCCAGGGCATATTGGTCGGCACGGCCATCGAGCTCGGTACCCATCAGTTGCTCCGGCGCCGCGTACGCAACCGTCCCGACGGTGAAGTTTGTGCCGGTGAGCTGTCCCGGGTCCGAAATCTGCCGAACGATTCCGAAGTCCGCCAGCAGGATCCGCCGGCCACTTTCCGAATTGGAGATCAGGATGTTCGCAGGCTTGACGTCTCGGTGCAGCAGACCGCGCTGGTGCGCATAGTCGAGCGCGTCCGCCACGGCCGAGACGATCGCGTAGGCATCGGCCTCGGGGAGACCCTTCGGGTACTTCTCCCGCAGGAGCCGCGCCGCGTCGGATCCGTCGACGTAGTCCATGGCGATCCACAGTCGGCCTTCGGCCTCACCACGGTCGTGCACACCGACGATGTGCGGATGCCACAGACCCGAGGCAAGCTCGGCTTCTCGATTGAACCGCGCGCGGTATTCGTCGTCCCCCGAGGTCTGCGCACGCAGAATCTTCAGCGCATCCTGGCGGGGCAATCGCGGGTGGCCGGCGAGGTAGACCTCGCCCATCCCTCCGGAGCCCAGCATCCGGACGATGGTGAAACCTGCGAAAACCTCCCCAGCCCCCATAGACATTTCAAGATCGTATAGCGCGCTCTCGCCGTCGGTAAGTGCATTGATTTACCTGCCGGGTGGGGTGCCGTTAGATGAGGCGATGACGCCGATGTTCCCACTGCAGTCGGTACTGCTGCCCACAGAGCCGCTACCGCTGCGCATCTTCGAGCCGCGCTACGTCGCTCTGATCCGCGACGTGATGGCCGCCGACCACACCTTCGGTGTCGTTCTGATCGCCCGTGGCCGAGAGGTGGGTGGCGGAGATGTCCGCCATGACGTGGGGACCGCTGCCCGCGTCCTGGACTGCGAGTCGCTGGGCGCGGATCGCTTCTCGTTGCGCTGCGAGGGTGCGCATCGAATCCGGATCACCCGCTGGCTCGACGACGATCCATACCCACGCGCCGAGACAGAACCATGGCCCGATGAACCCGATGAACGCGTGCTGCCGTTGAGCGCCCTCAATGAGGTGCAGATACGCATCGAGAACCTGCTACGACGGGTCGCGACCGCGCAGCAGGTGCGGCTTCCCCGCCGATGGTCGGTAGCCGCGGGCCTGCCGAGCGGTGCCGAAAAACGTCTGTACGCGTTGGCATCTCGCGTACCGATGGGACAGGCCGACCGGTATGCCGTACTGGTGGCGACGACGCTCGAAAAGCGGGTCCGTGCGCTGAACGAGGCCGTCGACACCGTCAACGCGATGCTCGACTTCCGCGAGACCGAACGCTAGGTCAGTGCCGATAGCTGCTTGACGTGCTCGACACTGCGGCAACCGACAACCAGCATGGTGACTCCTGCCGCCTCCCAGGCTGCGATCTGCTCGCGCACCTCGGCCTCGGTTCCGACGATCGTGGTGTCGAGCACCAGCTCGTCCGGAATCGCTTCGGCCGCTTTGTCCTTGCGGTTGGTACGGAACAGCTCGGTCACCTCGTCGACCACCTCGCCGTAACCCATCCGCCGATACACCTCGGCGTGGAAGTTCAGCTCGACGGCACCCATGCCACCGATATACAAGGCGGAGAACGGCTTCAGCTGATCGAGCACCGAACGGCGATCCTCGGTGACGATCACCTGCGCGGTTGCGGCGATCTCGAAGTTCTCGCGGGTGCGCCGGGCGCCGGGGCGTGAGAAGCCTTCGTCGAGCCATTCGTTGTACATGTCCGCCAGTCGCGGCGCGTAGAACATGGGCAGCCAGCCGTCGGCGATCTCCGCCGTCAACGCCACATTTTTCGGGCCCTCGGCACCGAGAAAGATCGGGATGTCAGAACGCAGCGGATGCACGATCGACTTGAGGGGCTTGCCCAGCCCGGTGGCCTTATCCCCGGTCAGCGGCAGCGGATAGTGCGGACCAGCGCTACGCACCGGCGCCTCACGGGCCAGCACCTGCCTGATGATGTCGACGTACTCACGGGTGCGGGCCAGCGGTTTGGGGAAGGGCTGCCCGTACCAGCCCTCCACCACCTGCGGTCCGGATACGCCCAGGCCCAGGATGTGGCGGCCACCGGAAAGATGATCCAGCGTCAGGGCGGCCATGGCGCACGCCGTAGGCGTCCGCGCGGAAAGCTGAATCACCGAGGTGCCCAACCTGATACGACTGGTGTCCGAGCCCCACCAGGCCAACGGGGTGTACGCATCCGAACCCCAGGCCTCGGCGGTGAACACGGCGTCGAATCCGCCCTCTTCGGCGGCGGCCACCAACTCACGCGCGTTGTCCGGCGGTGAGGCCGACCAGTACCCCAGCTGCAATCCGAATTTCATGGGTCAGTTCTACCTGACGAGATATGCCGCGACCACCACCCTTGCGAAAAAAACTAGAACTTGTTCTACTCGGAGGTGTGACAGTCAGCCAAAGCAGCACAACCGAGCTCTCCTCCCCGCTGCCGCTCCTTTCAGCACCCCTCGAACTGTCTTTTGACTACACCCGTTCGGTGGGTCCCACCCTCTCCAAGTTCTTCACCGCCCTGCGCGATCGGCAGATCGTCGGCACCCGGGGCAGTGACGGCCGGGTCCACGTACCCGCGGCCGAGTACGACCCGGTGACCTACGCGCCACTGACCGAGGTGGTGCCGGTGTCGAGTGTGGGCACGGTCCAGTCCTGGTCATGGCAGCCCGAACCGCTAGAGGGCCAGCCGCTGGCCAAACCGTTCGCCTGGGCGCTCATCAAGCTCGACGGTGCGGACACCGCGCTGCTACACGCTGTGGATACCGGGGCCGCAGGTTCCGCCGGAATCGAGACCGGCGCCCGCGTGCATGCGGTGTGGGCCCATGAGACCGTCGGCGCCATTACCGATATCGCCTACTTCGCGCTCGGGGAGACGCCGCAAGCCACTGCCGCCCCGGCCCCCGATCAGGAACCGGTCACCATGCAGGTGACACCGATCCGCCTGGAGGTGCAGCACATCACCTCGCCCGAGGAAAGCGCCTACCTGCGCGCACTGGCAGAGGGCAAACTACTCGGCGGACGCACCGGTGCCGGCGGACGGGTTTACTTCCCCGCGCGCGGCGCCGATCCCCTGACCGGCGAACCCACCTCAGATCTGGTGCAGGTGGCCGATAAGGGTGTCGTCACCACCTTCGCGATCATCAACATCCCGTTCCCCGGGCAACGCATCAAACCGCCCTACGTGGCAGCGTATGTACTGCTCGATGGTGCCGATATCCCGTTCCTACACCTGGTCTACGACATCGATCCCGCCGAGGTACGGATGGGCATGCGAGTCGAAGCCGTGTGGAAACCCAAGGAGGAGTGGGGATACGGGATCGACAACATCCAGTACTTCCGCCCGACGGGTGAGCCCGATGCCGACTACGAGACCTACAAGGACCGGGTGTGATGACTGAAGTAGCCGTGGTGGGCTTCGCCCACGCCCCGCACGTACGGACCACCGAAGGCACCACCAACGGTGTCGAGATGCTGGTGCCCTGCTTCCGGCAGATCTACGCAGACCTCGGAATCACCAAGTCGGACATCGGCTTCTGGTGCTCGGGTTCGTCCGACTATCTGGCCGGGCGCGCCTTCTCGTTCATCTCCGCGATCGACTCGATCGGTGCGGTGCCGCCGATCAACGAGTCCCATGTGGAAATGGACGCGGCATGGGCACTGTATGAGGCCTACATCAAGATCCTGAGCGGTCAGGTCGAGACGGCGCTTGTCTACGGATTCGGCAAGTCTTCCGCCGGAACTCTCCGCAGAGCCCTTGCCCTGCAAACAGATCCGTACACCGTCGCGCCGCTGTGGCCCGACTCTGTGTCGATGGCGGCACTGCAGGCACGGCTCGGTCTGGACTCGGGCAAGTGGACCAAGGAGCAGATGGCACAGGTTGCCCTCGACGCCTTCGGCCGCGCGCAACGGGTGGACTCCGAGGCTCCGGCATCGAGTGTGGATGAGCTGCTGGCACGCGACTACTTCGCCGACCCGCTACACAAGCATGACATCGCGCCGATATCCGACGGCGCCTCGATCATGGTGCTGGCCGCGGGTGATCGCGCCCGTGAACTGCGCGAGAATCCGGCCTGGATCAGCGGTATCGAACATCGCATCGAGACCCCGATCCTCGGTGCCCGAGACCTGACGGCCTCTCCGTCGACCGCCGCATCGGCTGCCGCCGCGACCGGCGGCGACACCGGCTCCATCGAAGTGGCAGAGTTGTACGCGCCCTTCAGCCATCAGCAGCTGATCCTCGCCGAGGCCATCGGCCTCAAGGATTCCGCGACGGTCAACCCGTCGGGTGGCGCGCTGGTGGCCAATCCGATGTTCTCTGCCGGGTTGGAACGGATCGGCTTTGCCGCACAACATATCTGGAATGGTTCGGCACAGCGGGTGCTGGCTCACGCGACCAGCGGGCCCGTACTTCAGCAGAACCTGGTCGCTGTGCTGGAGGGTAAGTAATCGTGGGTGCATCCAAGAATCTCGCTGCCGTCATCGGCACCGGGCAGACCAAGTACGTCGCCAAACGGCACGACGTGTCCATGAATGGCCTTGTCCGCGAGGCCATTGACCGCGCCATGGCCGATGCCGGCGTGGGCTGGGACGATATCGACGCAGTCGTGGTGGGCAAGGCCCCCGACTTCTTCGAGGGTGTCATGATGCCCGAGCTCTTCATGGCGGACGCGATCGGCGCGACCGGAAAGCCGATGATCCGGGTGCACACCGCCGGCTCGGTCGGTGGCTCCACCGGCGTGGTGGCGGCCAGCCTGGTGCAGTCGGGCAAGTACCGCCGGGTCCTCGCGCTCGCGTGGGAAAAGCAGTCCGAATCGAATGCCATGTGGGCGTTGTCGATTCCGGTCCCCTTCTCGGTGCCGGTGGGCGCGGGCGCGGGCGGCTACTTCGCCCCGCACGTGCGTGCGTACATCGAGCGCTCCAAGGCTCCGCTGGATACCGGGGCGATCGTCGCGGTGAAGGACCGGCTCAATGCCGCGAAGAATCCGCTGGCGCACCTGCAGCAGCCCGATATCACCGTGGACAAGGTGATGGCCTCCCCGATGCTGTGGGACCCGATCCGCTTCGACGAGACCTGCCCCTCCTCGGACGGCGCCTGCGCGATCGTGGTGGGAGACGAAGAAACAGCGGATCGCCGTATCGCCGAAGGCCACAAGGTCGCTTGGGTGCACGCCACCGCGCTGCGTACCGAGCCCCTCGACTACACCGGGCGTGACCGGGTGAACCCGCAAGCCGGACGCGATGCCGCGGCGGCACTGTGGCGCGATGCGGGAATCACCAGCCCCATCGACGAGATCGACGCCGCGGAGATCTATGTCCCGTTCTCGTGGTTCGAGCCGATGTGGTTGGAGAACCTGGGATTCGCGGCCGAGGGCGAGGGCTGGAAGCTGACCCAGGCCGGCGAGACCGCGATCGGCGGCAAGATCCCCGTCAACGCATCCGGCGGCGTGCTCTCCTCGAATCCGATTGGCGCGTCGGGTCTTATCCGATTCGCCGAGGCCGCCATTCAGGTGATGGGCAAGGCCGGTGACCATCAGGTGCCCGGTGCGAAGAAGGCATTGGGTCACGCCTACGGCGGCGGCTCGCAGTACTACTCGATGTGGGTCGTGGGTTCTGAAAAGCCCGCAGGAAAGGGACAGCAGGCATGAGCCTCGCAGACGAAGCTGGCAAGCGTTCCCGTGCGGCCGTCGAAGCCCGCGACAAGCAGGCCTGGGTGGACAACTTCGCCGAGGACGGCGTGGTGCAGGACCCGGTCGGCCCGTCGCCGTTCAATCCCGACGGCAACGGACATCGCGGCAAGGAGGCCATTGCTGCCTTCTGGGACAACATCATTGCCCCCACCGAGAAGCTCGATTTCATCTTCGATGCCACCTACGACTGCGGTACCCATCAGGCCAATGTCGGGCGAATCATCACCACCATGAATGGCTATCAGATGACGGCCGAGGGTGTGTTCACCTATGAGGCCAACGAGGAGGGCAAGCTCGTTGTGCTTCGCGCCTACTGGGAGTTCGACAAGGTCGCCGGGACCGCCCAAAAGGTCTAGTTCTGCCGCGCGCCGGCTGATATCAGCGCAGGGGTTCCGAAGGAACGTCATAACGCTCTTGGTACTCGCTGACCTCGCGACGGACGGCGTCGAAGTCCAAACCGGTGTCATGCCAGGAATACCAGGCGCCCGCGTTCTCCTTCGGGTTCGCGCGTAAGAACTCCCGCATCCGCGTTTCCACCTCGGGCCGCAGATCCAGATCGAGACGGTCGTAGATCTCCCCGACCACCGTGAACGGGTCTGCGATGAAATCCGCGAAGCGAACATCGAAGATTCTGTCGATGGGAACAACGCCCGCATCGCGGAAGTGCATCTCCCGCGTGAGCCCGATGCCGATTTCCTCATGCCATTGCTCGGCGACAGCGGCAAGCGTACTTTCGTCCGAACCGATTTTTCGCAGATGGTGAATGGTCGCAGTGACCGACGCAAGAACCTTCAACGGGTCTCGATGCGTCTGGACGACGAATGCGTCGGGATATTCGCCGAACAACGCGTCGAGTGACCAGATATGTGCCGGTGATTTCAGCAGCCAACGGCCCGGAACGCCCGACTGCAAATGCTGAAGGTACCGGCGGTGATATCTATAGGCGGGGGCGTAGTCGGGTTCGTAGAGCAGCCACCGGTAGTACGACGGAATCCGGTATGACGACGAGAACACCATGCTGCGGAACTGTCCGGACCAAATTCGGACGCATTCCTGGCCGAGCAGCGCACCCATCGGATGAATCTTCTGAAATCCCGGCATCATCGTCTCCACCATGTCGTACTGCGACTGGATCTGTTGGATGCGCGGATCTGACCGGTACGTCGCGACTATCGGCGCCGGATACGGGTTGTCGACTTCCCAGGTCAGCGGGGAACGCAGCTGAGGATCTTGCGCCAGCATGTCGTACAGGATTGTCGTGCCCGTACGAGGTTGTCCGACGATAAAGATCGGTTGCTCGACCTTCTCCTCAGCGACCTCCGGATGGTCGGCACGCCATAAAGACACGTAGAGACGATTGCGCATGGCGAGCACTAGCTCCGAGGCTCCGAACTCCACACCCAGCGGGCTCAGCTGCGCTTCATGGATCATCGAGTCGACGACACGTCCGAGGCAGTCCCGCCAACCGTCTTCCTCGCCGAAATCATCGGACCCCGCCGCGATACAGGCCTCGTCGATAAGTCGATCTACGCGGAGCCGTTCAGCCGCGGACGTCAACGGTCCCCCTTGACCCGCACCGCTACCTTGACGGCCGGCGCCTCGGGATTGTCCAGCCACCGCAGGATGACAAAACCTCGTCGGCGTCCGCCCGTGTCGAGCCAATGCCCAAATCCCTGGTCGGCGGCACCGATCGCGATTCGCACCAGGCCATCCGCATCTGGCTGAACCCCCTTGTTCGACACCGAGCTGTGCCGACGCCGCGGTTCGAGGAGTTCGTGAAAGATGTTCTCCAGGGTCACATTCCAGTATCTGACGGCGGGCGGGGCGAATTCCAGAGTGAGGGTCTCATCCGGATCGAGCACGAACGTCCCGATCATGTACAGGTTGTCCGGGTTGGCGTCGGCAACCCCCACCACCTGAGCAGACGCCGTCACGAACACATTGGGCTGCTCCAAAAGCTCAGGCTTGATCGTGAGGTGCAACGTCGAGAGCTTGATCATCGCCCACGCCATCGAGTTGAACCGCTCCGCGAGTTCGGCGTCGACGATGCGGGTGGGAGGCTTCGGGTCGACAACCTCGATGTCCAGCGTCGCCGGCACTTCCTGGGTGGCATCGGCAATGTACTCGCGCACGACGAAGCTCGACACGTCCGCGGGCGTCTGCACCCATTGTGCTCCCGCGAGCACGTCGTCAGCAGGTCTCACACTGGACAGCACAAGCGCGAAGGCACCGTCGTCGTCGAGCACCAGATCGGTGTCACTGACGAAGGCCGCCATCCGCCGTGGTTCCATCCCAACCCCGGCGAGGATCTGAATCCCAAGGTAAACCGACGTTCCACGATTGCCGCTGAGGCGGTACGTGCGTCCACCACCGACCATCGCCAAGTAGTAGTTGCCGTCGGGGTTGGGTCCACCCACCATCCGCCCCGCGGTGCACATATCTAGGAACCAGGGGTTATCCGGATCGGCGTCAAGCGTCATCTCCGTCGACAACGTCATCACCCGGGCGAGAAACCGCACCGCCTCCAATTGTTCGGATTCGTCAATCGCGCCATTTCTTAACGTCGCGTTCAGATCTTGCAGCGTTCGCTGCATAAAATCCCAACTTTCGACGGTACGGGGGCCCCACTCATTCGTCATAGCCAGCACTCTCAGGAGAGAAATCGGACGCGAATTGCAGATTTTGGCACCGTGCCGCAGATGCCAAGCCGATTGTAGGGACGAGACTGCACCAAGAAGTGAATTCTTCAAGATTCACCAGACGAACGTCACCAGATCTGTAGCATGACGCCGTGCTTGCAGATACCAAGCTCCGCCTCATGCAAAGACTGGAAGTCATTCCCCGATTGGGCGACACCGCCGGCATGATGCTCGACCCGACACAGTTCCTGCTTTTCAAGCACCTCAAGTATGGCCCGGTGTCCGAGCTGAAGACGCTATACCAAACCTACATCGTGCTCAGCGGGATGGAAGCCGCCGCCTTTGTCAGCAGCCGCGATGGGCGCGAATGTCTCACCGTGGGTAATGCATGGAAATTTGTGGAAGAGGAATTCTCGGCAACCGCGACACTCGTCACTACCGACGGGCAAGAACACAAGGAAATCCGCGGGGCACTTCAGCGTGGCTACTCTCGAGACGCGATCGCCGGCCGCTACCACGAGACAATCGAGATCATCGACCACAGCGTCGAGAGCACATGGCAACAGGGCAGCAGCGTGCCTGTGGTCACGGCCATGCAGTCATTGGTGATCCGACTGCTGGGCACCCTGATGTCGGGCTCGCTGCCCTCGGACGACATCGTCGAGTCCATCAGTTACGTGTCAGACCGTATTCTGAAAGTTGTTCCCGTACAGCAGATTCCCAAGTTCATGCTGCGCCGTGGGCGTTATCTTGTCGAGCGTCAGCGCGTCGTCGAATTCGCCTCCGATACCCTGCGAGTCGCCGCCGATCGACGCAACAAGGGCGGCCGCGGTAGCAAGCCGACCTTGATCGACGACATTCTGGATACGTACCAGCCCGAGCCGGGCGGCGAACTGCATGACAACACCGTCATCAACGCACTCTTGCCCTTCTTCGCAGGTATCGAGACAACAGCATCGACCACCTCGTTGGCTTTGTACATGATCCTGAGCAATCCGTCCGTACTGGACGCGATACACAAAGAGCTCGATCAGCTTTTCGCCAATGATGACATCGAATATGAATCGCTTTTTCGCAGTGTCCCCACTCTTCATGGCGCTATTAATGAAACGATGCGCCTTCATCCGGTAGCCGCAACATTGGTGCGCTTCGCAAGGAAAGACTTTGAATTCCATGGGTATCGAGTGCGAAAAGGAAGCAGGATACTGGCGGCGACTTCTGTGTCGCATTTCCTAGCCGACTGTTACGAAAATCCGAGCGAATTCGATGTCCAGCGATATTCGGCACGGGCCGCCCAACACCGACAGCCCGGCGCCTATTCGCCGTTTGGACGGGGCGAACACATGTGCATAGGCAAAGGTGTTGCCGAAGAACTCATGATGATCATCATGGCCCGACTACTGTACCGATCGGAAATGATTCTCGACCCACCCGATTATCAATTGAAGAAGCGCTTGGCATCGACCGGTCCGGCGGAAAAATTCGCCGTGAGAATTGTGGGAAATCGCCATGTCACCGCGTGACATCGATTGCGTCATCGTGGGCGGTGGACCGGCAGGAATGGTCCTCGGCCTCATGCTGAGCAGGGCCGGGCTCTCGGTCAGCGTCCTGGAGAAGCACCTCGATTTCCTGCGCGATTTTCGCGGCGACACCGTTCACGCCAGCACCCTTGCGATGCTCGATGAATTGGGCCTGGGTGCCGCCTTCAAGAACATTGATCATCAAATCGTCGACAAGATCGGGGTCCAACTCGACAGTGGCACCTTCATCATGGCCGATATGACCAGCCTTCCGGGTGCGCACAAGCACATCGCGATGGCGCCACAAGCGGAATTCCTGGAGATGCTCGCGACAGCAGCGGAAGAACTGCCGAACTTTGAATTGATGCGCAGTTGCGAAGTCACCGGCTTGGTGAAATCGGAGTCCGGCCGTGTCAGTGCCGTCCAATACCTCGACACTGATGGCCAAAAACACACTCTGGCAGCTCATTTGGTTGTTGGGTGCGATGGGCGCAACTCCGCATTACGGGACGCTGCCGGCCTCCGTCCACGGTCCTTCGGTTCATCGATCGACGTGTGGTGGTTCCAACTTCCAAAACACCCGGATGATCCTGTTGGCCTGCGCGCACGGGTGAGTTCGCGACGACTGATGCTCATGCTCGATCGCGGCGACTACTACCAATGCGGCTTCCTCATCGGAAAAGGCGTCGACCACGCGGCGCGAGAGGGCGACCTGTTCACCCTGACAAACGCGATAGCCGAACTGGTCCCACATTTCGCCGATCGGGTGAAGTCACTTCGAAGCTGGGACGACATCAAGCTCCTCGACGTGCGGTTGAACCGGCTTCGCCGCTGGTACGTGGACGGCGCCCTGTTCATCGGCGACGCCGCGCACGCCATGTCGCCACTCGGAGGTATCGGTGTCAACCTGGCCGTCGCAGATGCCGCGGCGACGGCTCGTCTACTGGCGGCACCCCTGAACGCCAAAAACGTGACGACCAAGGATCTGGCGAGGGTGCAGCGCAGACGCTGGATTCCCACGATGGTCTATCAACTCTTTCAACGCATGGCTCACCGACGGATTCAGCGACACGTACCCGGACAGACAGTGCAGACCGACAACCCTCGCGCCCCAATAGGAGCCGTCTTGATGCAGCGATTCCCGGCCCTGCGCCGGTCTGCCGGTTACGCCATGGCGATCGGGGTGATGCCTGAGCATGCTCCCGAATTTGCCCGTCCTAAACCCGATGTCCGGAAAGAGGTCACACCATGACCGCGCAGCAGATCACAGTACGCCGCCTGTCCATGCGCGAACTCCTACGCGCCTCAGGCTTGTTGGCCGATGCGTTCATCGATGATCCGCTGTGTCTGGCGGTTAGCCCGAGAGCGGAATCGAGCCGGCGATTCACCTTGCGTTGTTTCAACCTCGCCGAGCTGATCATCGCCTTCGGTCGGCGAGCGTATGTATACGGCGCCTACACCGACGGATTACTGAGCGGTGTCGTCATCGCCTACCCGAACGGCACCGACTTTCCGTGGTGGGCATGGTTGATTCGACTGCCCGCCGCCGTGCCCTCACTGCTGTTGGCCGGTCCGCGGACGATGATGCGGGGAGCCAAGATTCTGAACGACATCGAGGACATGCGACCAACCGAACCGTACGTACATTTCTGGACGGTCGGCGCCGCCAGCGACACCCGAGGAATCGGCGTGATGCTGCTGCGCAAGGTCCTCACCGAACATGTCGATCCCGAGCACCGCAACGCGTTCCTGGAAGCGGCGGGCCCGCATCTGCTCGAGCTGTATGGAATTCTCGGGTTTGAGGAGCAACAGAAGTACGTGCTCCCCACCGGGGAGGCACTGATCACGATGTGGCGCCCCGCGGTGAAAGACCGTATATGACCGCGTCTTCCAAAGACCAAAGCCCGCTGCTCAACGCACTCGAGGATCTGTTCCCCGTGCCGGCGGAACACTGGGTACCCGATACCGCGGCGGCCGTCGCCGAGCAGCTACTCGGCTGCGACACCGCCACTCTTGACGAATTGACTGCCCACGGCCTGCCCCACCGGATACTCGACGGCGAGATCCGGTACGACCAATGCGATCTGTTCAATCTCGCGCTCTACAGCGGGTCCGGTGCGACACCGCCGGAGATGTCCTTTCGATTCGCATTGCGGTGGATGTCGTCGCCGCTCGATGACCTGCTGGCAAGACGCAACTGGACCTTTCGGGCCGATCTCTCGTGTGCGTACCCCGAATCGTGTGGGGGTATTCCGGGATCTGCTCTTGCCGTGCCTATTCCGGAGTTGTACGGGGGATCCTTCGTGATGGGGCCAGGCGACGGTTCACAGCCCGTCGCCGACTCCGACGGGCTGTTGCAGGGTTTCGCCAGCGACGGCTCGTTGTCGTTGCACGCGTCGTTGACCCTCGGCGGCGATCTCACTGCCCTACAGTCGCCGGTGATCCGCGAGATCTATTCCGACTTTCTCGACCGCCATCCGCACTGGGTGAAATTGCCAACCCCCGTACATGTTGAGGTCGACCTACTCGATGCGCACGGGGTGGCGACATGTGTCAGCGCAAGCCTGTATCTGGAGCGCGAGTTACAAAGGGCCGGTTTGGAGGCACGCACCCGCCGCGGATGGGTGTTGGGAATGCTGGATCTCGTGCACGCGTGGGTCGAGGTGTTCGACAGCGACGGCACCGTCCGGGTGATCGATCCCATCTTCGGACTGTTCTCCGCAATGCTGCCCAACGCCAACCCGGTGCTGTCCGACCCAACCCTCAGCATTCGGTCCAACCGCATCCTACCCACCCAGCGCACCGCGGGGCAGCCGGTTGCACTTCATCGCTGCAACGGCGTGGAAACCACTCCCAACACTCGTCTGCGGATCACACCCGTAACCGCCCGAGAAGCCCAGTCCCCCACTGGAGTCCCGACATGACGAAACATGCTGCGATCACTAACGATGACACCGATCTGACTCGTCTCCTGGCCCGACTGTCGGAGATGTCCGAGCGGGACTACTACAACCCGTACCGAACGTTCGATTGGCCGGCCGAACTGCCGCTGGACGAGTACTGGATGAGCCCGGAACTGTTGTCCGTGCACAACACCGTCTATTCCGATCAGTTGTCTATCGAGCAGCTGTACGCGCTGAGTCGTTGGGAGAGCATCAATTTCTACAGTCTGAATGTGCACGGGATTCGCGAACTGCTCGTCGAGATCGCCGCTCGCATCCACACCACCGGATTCGAACCCGCCTCGGAGTACCTACACCACATCATCGGCGAAGAGAACGAACACATGTGGTTCTTCGCGCGGTTCTGCACGAACTACGGCCAGAAGATCTACGACGACAAACAGATGCGCTTCAACAATTCCGAGGATCCCGATGCTGCCGACTTCCTGGTCTTCGCGCGGCTGTGGATCTTCGAGGAGATCGTCGACTACTACAACGCGAAGATGGCCACCGACGAGCGGTTGCATCTCACCGTGCGTCAGGTGAACGCGATTCATCACCGGGACGAGTCTCGACATATCGCCTTCGGTCGCCAGATCGTGGGCCACCTCTGGACCCGGCTCAAAGAGGAGCTCTCCCCCGAAAGACTCCGGCAGATCGGTGACCACTTGAGCACGTATATGGATGTTTCCGCGCAGTCCACGGTGAGCCCGGCCGCCTATCGCGATACCGGACTGCCGGAGCCGTATGAACTGCGCCGCAATGTCTTAGCCTCCGATGGGTGGAAGAACCACAAAAGGAACATGCTCAAGCGCCCCACCGAGTATCTGACCAGAATCGGCTGCCTGGCGCCCGGGGAAGACACATGACCAGCATGGGAACCGGCCACCAGTTCGTCATGGACTTCCTCCGGGAACGGCGACCGGACATCGGCCCTCTCGATCCGGATCTGGACCTCATCGAATCCCGCATCATCAGCTCCATGATGTTCGTGGAGTTTCTATACCGGCTCGAGGAGAAGACGGGACAGGAGATCAATCTGGAAGACGTTGTCCCCGACGATTTCCGGACCATCAACCACATAGAGGCACGGTTCTTCTCATGAGCAACGACTACGGGCAAGGCATGACAACTGACGCCGGGCTGATCACCTTCGACGAGTCCTCCGCCGCACTACGCGCGATGCTTGACGAGATCTTTCTTTCCTGGGCACGGCAGACCGGGGCAAGGCCGATGCAGTATCCACCGCTGGTAGAGGTGGAAGGGCTCGCACAGCTCGACTACTTCCGCAACTTCCCGCACCTGGCGGTCCTCGCGACGGGGCTGAATCCCGATGCGCAGAAGCTATACGCGTCCCATGAATCTCTCACCGATCACATCGCCACCGTGAATGTCGAGCCGGTGCGCTACGCATTGCCATCGGCGGCATGTTTCAACGTCTATCTGTCGCTGCGAGGAGAACTCCTTCCCACACAGCACACGATCACTACATCTGCCACCTGCTTCCGCAGGGAGAACGAGTATCACGATCGTCGCCTGCTGGCCTTCACCATGCGTGAGATCGTTTTCCTTGGTGAAAGCGAGCAGGTGTTGGACAACCTCGCCGAACTGAAAAAGGTTGTTGTGGCATTCGCAGAACACCTGGGCCTTCCGCTTGCCTTGGAAAACTCCAGCGATCCGTTCTTCGAATCCGGTGGAGCGCGTGCGCTGATGGCTCAGCTCTTTCCGGTGAAGCAGGAGTTCGTCTATAGCGGCTCACGCGAACCAGTGGCGATCGGCTCGGTCAACTTTCATCGCAACTTCTTCGGCGAACGATGCGGTATCCAACTTCCCGACGAGTCAACCGCCTACTCCGGATGCGTGGCCTTCGGCCTGGAGCGCTGGGTGTCAGTGCTGCGCGAACAGTTTGGCGAGGAAGCGGCTTCACGACTGAATGGAGTTATGGCGCAATGAGTGTTGCCCTGCGCGATCTTATGGCCAAGGTTTTCAAGCTCGACGCCGCGGACCTCCCCGCAGAACCCGATATCGACAACGTCGAGAACTGGGACTCGTTGCGTCACACCATGCTGATGATGTCCATTGAATCCGAGTACGGCGTGACCGTTCCGCTTGACCTCGCCCCCACCCTGACCTCGTACACCGCGATCAACCGATTTCTCGAGCAGCCGTAGGCGGGCCACGGTGCACAACGGGAGGTACCGACCGGCCACCAGGGCCACGCTGAGCACGCTCGCCGATCTCAACCGCCAAGGACGCCCGAATCTATTGTTCGCAGGCTTGGCCATCACCCCCGAGGCTGCCCAACTGGGATATCTCCTCAGCCGGCTGCACGATCCCCTTACCAACCACTACTTACTGCTCAAGAATTCGCCGGAGGAAGCCATCTCCGGCGCGGTGAGGATCGCCCGTCAGAGCGGTAATCTTACGACCGGGCATGGAAATTCGGTGCTGATTGTCGGCGCGCCCCAAGAACTGAAGACCTACTTCAATCCTCTCAACGAGCCAATCGACAGCGCACTGGTTCCCGGGATTCAGTTTGAATCCTCTTCCCGCATCGCGGCAGATCTGCTGCCCTCGGGAGCATTCTCAGCAGTACTGAGCGTGCTCGGCGACGACGTCGACAGCATGTCGGTGCGCACCCTCAACGATGTCGCGCGTTCGTGCGGGCTGCTGAGCGGCGTCTACGACACCCGACCCTTGTCGTGCGCTCCCGGCGAGAGCCACTTATCTGCCACTGCCACGGGTGCCGACATGTACGTCTACGGCGAGAACCTCGTCGACGGTCAGGTCCCTTTCGGGTGCCTGTTGATGACTCCCCATGCATACCGCGTCTGGGACAACCCCTTGGACGGGATGTCGCAGGGATCGACGTTCTCGGCCAGCACCGGCGTACTCACCATCGCCATGAATGCTTTGCGCGGCATGGGACTCGTGCGCACCGAGGATGAAGCGGTGTTGTCCCAGATCGCGGCAGATCGCAAGGTTCGCAACGAGTACTTCGGCCGGTACGTTAACCCGCACGCAGTGACCCTCCTGGAGTCATTCGGACTGGACTTCGAGTTCCGCCATGCGGCCGGCATGACCATGGAGCTCTCCGACGGACGCCGCCTGTGCGATTGCACCGGCGGCATGGGTTCCAACCTGCGCGGTCACAATCCGCCGGATATCGTCGAGGAGGTCTTCACGAGTCACGACGAAAGTGTGGACTATTCCGCACAACTCACCGAAGCCTTGCACAGGCTGACCGGATTCCCCGAGGTACTCAGTGCGGTCAGTGGAACTACCGCCGTCGAAAACGCGTTGGCACTGGCCCGGTTGGCACGGCCCTCCCGGCCCAAGATTGTCTCGTTCACCGGAAACTTCTCCGGCAGATCGCTCGCTCCGATCAGCGTCAGTCGCTACGGCCCCCCGCTACCTTCCTCGATTCCCGACGCATTCGCGCCCTACTGCCCGGGGGTCGTCTTCGTGGACCCGTTCTCTACCGACGCCGCAAACCAACTCACTCACGCGTTATCCGATCCCGCTGTGGGATTGGTGTGGTGTGAGCTCATCCAGGGCAGCTCATGTCTGCCAATACCCGATCATCTGCTGAAAATCATCGAAGATCTCAAACCCGGCAACGGCTACCTGGTGGGGGTCGACGAAATCCTCACCGGTGCATGGCGTGCCGACGAGGAGTTTCTGTATCACGCACGTCATCTGCCGTCGACGGATCTCGTCTCAATTTCAAAGCCGTTGTCGGACATGTCCATTCCGATGGCTGCAGCGTTGGCCACTCGGGAGGTGGTCGACGACGCACGGCGTACCGACAGCGTCGCGGTGGACCAGCTACGGGCCCAGTATCGGAACAACCTGGGCGCCCATATCGCCGTTCATGCGCTCGGCAAGGTTGATACCCCCGGCGCGCACGCCGAACGCCGAAAAGCCCGCAAGATCCTCACTGACGGCCTGGAACGACTCGTCAAACAGTCCTCGCTCTACGAGGGAGTGACCGGCCGTGGCGCACAACTGCGACTGGTTCCCTCACGCAAGTACTTTCCTTTCAAGGCCGGCTCTTTCGCAGCCGAGATGACGGAATCCTCATTCGAGAATCTCGTGCTGCAGCAATGCGGCGTTATCCTCAGCCGAGGACGATTCCTCTTTCCGATCTTTCCCCAGGCCCACGACCTGGAAGAAACAATGCGGCGCATGCAGCAACTCGCGGATGTCGGACCGATCGCCGTCTACCGAGGCACCGTGATCAACGTCGTAAAATTATTCGCCCACATGGGATTGCAGCGGTTACGCAACCGATCCCGCAGGTGAATTAGGACGCGCGAGAGTCAGAGTGGTGGGCACCCATATCCGGGTAAACCGTTTGACCGGCCACTGACCCAACACCGTGTAATCGCAACGACTGATGCGCTCACTGAGTATTTTCGCCGTCGTCAGCGGTGCATCCTGGTGGTCGCGTCCCGTCAACCGTGCGATCCACGGATACAGATTGAATGACGCGATCACGATGAATCCCCGGGGGCGCAGTACCCGACGGAACTCGGCAAGAGCGGTCGGCTGATCGAAGAAGTGGAAAGCCTCGGTGGTGGTAACCGCGTCCACCGAGGAGTCCTCCAGTGGCAGACGTTCCGCAGACGCCTCATGCCATGAAACCTTGGACGATCGTGCGATCCCCTTGGCCAATAGCCCTGGGCTGGGGTCACACCCGTGCACCGGTATATCGAACTCGTCGGCGATCCTGGCAGTGAGAACACCACTCCCACAACCAACATCGGCGACGCTGCCGGGCCTCATCTGCTGCAGGACGGCGACCACCGCGTCGTGGTTCGGACGGTAGACGTTGCGCTGCAATGCGGGCGCGTCGTAGATCCCGGACACTCTGTCAAAGAATCGGGTGACAAATCGTCGTGCCATCTCAAACCCCTGCTCGTAATGGCCTTCTGGCCCCAACGTCAAGCCGCATGTTCAGCGCCAATTCCGTTCCATAGCTGTGCCTGCCGGTGGGTTTGTAGTCGGGCTTCCACGGCACGAATTCACGTTGATGGATCAGTCTGGCCACCGAAAGCGGAATGATCACCTCGGCGATTCGCTTACCCAGACACAGGTGGGGACCTCGGCCGAACGGCGAGTAAGCACCCGGCTGCAGATGTTCCTTCCGGTCACCAAGAAAGCGCCACGGATCGAAATCGTTTGGGGACGAAAATAATTCGTCGAGGAAGTGTGGAACGCATGTGGCGATCATGATGGGCTCGTCCGCCTCGATGGAATAGCCCGCGAAGGTGAAGTCTCGGCGGGCATGCCGCATCAGGACGGGAACCGAGGGGAACATCCGCATCGTTTCCTTGACGCACCCGTCCAGGACCGGGATCGCTTCGAACAGTGACGCCTCGTCGATACTGTCGAGTGCGAACAACCGGTCGGCCTCGGCAAGAACTTCGCGATAGATACTCGGCCTGCGCCATAACATATAGAGAACGGCGGCAATGGTATTGGATGTCGTATCCAGGCCTGCCATGAACGGAATGAAGAGATTGAACGGGAGTTCACGATCAGCCATGAACTCGGGGGCCTCCCGGTTCGCCGCGACCAGGTCGTCGAGTAGACGGCGACCGAAGTCGTCGTCGGCCATCGGTGGTCGAGCCCGAAAGACGGCCAGTGTTTCCTCCGCGTTCTTCTCCATGCTCGCCTTGGCATTGAGGAACTTCGGCAATTTCAGCATCCAGGCGGGCCAGCGCTTAAGCAGATGAACGTTGGTTATCCAGTGGATGTGCGTTCGCAGATCGTCGACATCGTCGAAGAACGGGGCACCGGCCACTGCCACTCCGACTTCCGCAATGCTCAGCCGCTGAATGGTGGTGACCGCCGGGATCCCCGCGCCCACAGGACAGTACCGGTCAAGCCAGTCGTCGATGACCGAGACGATCTGGTCATAGCGTCCATCCAACGCATGCCGCGAATAACCGTGCCGCATAACGTCTCTAAATCGGGCATGCGACTCACCGTCGTTACCGATCACCGCGTTCTCGGCACCAAAGGCGCCGTATACGCCCTCCCATGAGGGCATGGAATACAGGCAGTCTCGTCCTTCCGCGGTACCCGGCAGCATCGATGCTTCGGTGCCTGCGAGAACGGTGAACCTTCGGTTCAGTGCGCGGACCCGGAACACGGGACCGTACCGCTCAAAGCTCTCTGTGAAGAATCTGGGCATGTCGTTGAACATGGACATGGTGTTCCCAATCAACGGCGTGCCCGCCACTACCGGAATGTCCCGGAGCCCTCCGCGCATGCATCACTCCCCGTGGTGCCGTGGGTCAGCGTTCCAGCTTTGCCGGAACTAGAACACGTTATCCCGGGCCGGGTGGAAGCGAAGTTGATTGGGTGACTTTTACGTCAACGCCAGGTGGCTAGTCGCCTATTGACCTGTGCGTCCGACGGGAGAGCTGGACGCAGTGTCTAATTCTGCCGCTACGCAAGGAAACTCAGCGCTGTCCGTGTGCATCATCTCCTCGCGCAGCACCACCGTAATACGCTCGGAGGCCGACACACATAAAGGCCCCCGCGCTCAAGGCGTCGGGGGCCTTTATGTCTTCACGCTAAGAGGCCTGGCGCCCAGCGCTGATCATCTCCTCGCGCGGTACCACTTTGATGCGTTCACGGCCCTGCTCCTCCCCGAGAGACACTTCATGAGCGTCAAGCCGTTCCCACTCCTCCCAGGTGGTGTAGTCAATCCCGCTTCCCCGCAGATGCGCGAATATCGCATCGGGGTCCGAGATTTCGGCGGGTTGGATACCCGGGAGGTCTGCGAGCAGGCTCGCGATCGTTTCGGCGGCGTCGGATTTGGTGTGCCCGATCAATCCGACGGGCCCGCGCTTGACCCACCCCGTGACATAGGTGGACTCGATCGGGATTGCGTCGATGTCGAGCACCCGGCCCGCCTCATGCGGGACGACCCCGGCGTGGTGGTCGAATGGGAGATCCGCCAGGTGCGAGGAGATGTAGCCGACCGCACGATAGACGGCCTGGACCGGCCAATCGGTGAATTCGCCTGTCCCTCTGACGGTTCCGTCGCCAGTGAGCTCCGTGCGCTCGGTACGCAGGCCCTCCACGCGTTCGATCCCCAGTACCGCTGCGGGCGACTGGCACAAGTGGATGTGGATACGGTGCGGCGCGCCGGTGGGCTCCTGATCCAGGTACTTCATCATGGTGTCGACGACAAGCTTGGTGGCCTTGCTGGAATTGATGGCCTGCTGACTGCCCTCGTCGATCTCGAATCCCTCGGGGTACACGATGACATCCACACTCGGAGAGTGCGACAGTTCGCGAAACTCCATGGGGCTGAACTTGATCTGGGCCGGGCCGCGCCGCGCGAAAACGTGCACATCGGTAGCCTGATTGAGCACTAGCCCCTGGTAGACGTTGGCGGGGATCTCGGTGCTGAGCTGCTCGTCAGCGGGTTTGGCCAACATGCGTGCGATATCGAGGGCCACGTTCCCGGCGCCCAACACTGCGACGCTCTTGGCAGCCAGCGGCCAATCCCTCGGGACATCGGGGTGACCGTCGTACCAGGAGACGAAGTCGGCGGCGCCGTAGCTTTCCGGAAGATCGATACCGGGGATATCGAGCCCGCGATCGGCGCGGGCGCCGGTGGAGAAGATCACCGCGTCGTAGAAGCGCCGCAGATCCGAGAGTTTGATATCGGTGCCGTAATGGACGTTTCCAATGAACCGGATCTCGTCACGCGAGAGCACCCGGCGCAACGCCTTGATGATCTCCTTGATGCGCGGATGGTCGGGAGCCACGCCGTAGCGCACCAGGCCGTACGGGGCGGGCAGCCGGTCGAAGACGTCGACCTGCGCCTGCTCGTGCTCCTTGGTGAGGATGTCGGCGGCATAGATCCCGGCCGGACCTGCGCCGATGACCGCGACTCGGATCTTCCTCATGCCATCCCCTTGCGATTTAGAATCTATTAGGTAAGGCAAGCCTAAAAAGAATCCATGCAAAAGTGGGACGTACGTCCAGAGATCCCGATCACACCCCGATCGGATCCCAGTAGCCTGATCGCGTGGTTGTCGCCCTCGTTGTCATCGGCGTCATCGTCGTCATCGTCGCCGTACAGCTCGCGCTGTTCTCACTGGTCGTGGCCGGCATACGGCTCCAGAACCGCCCCATTCTCAATGCCATCCGACGGTTCAATCGTGCCGTCACCAACCCGAGGATCATGTCGACCGCCGGAACGGACGCCACCTCCACGGCCGTCATTCGGCACATCGGCAGACGCAGCGGCCACACCTACGAGACCCCGGTCGAGGCGTTCAACGCGACGGACGGCACGGTGCTGATCCTGCTGCCCTACGGACAGTCGGCCGACTGGGTGTGCAACGTGACGGCCCACGGCGGCGCCGAATTGCTTCGGGCGGGCGAACAGTTCAGGCTGTCCCATCCGCAGGTGGTCCCCACCGCCGAGGTCCGCACACAGCTGCCCGCCAAGGAGCAGCGGATGATGCTGCTGTTCAACGTTCCCGGATGCCTGCGACTGACACGGGAACCGGAGCGGGCGTAACGCCGCTAGTTGTCCAAACCCGTCAGATAGCGCTTGCCCAGCGCCTGATACGCGGCCGGCACACCCTTGGTCAGGAACTCCGCCGGGGTTCCCGCGACGGGCCCCTTGACCTTCGCGGGCGAGCCCATGACCAGGACGTCCTCGGGAATTTGCGTGCCACCGAGCACCAGCGAGCCCGCGGCCACCATGCTGCGCGAACCGATGGAGGCGCCGTCGAGCACGGTCGCGTGGTTGCCGATCAGGGCGCCATCGCCCACGGTGCAGCTGTGCACCAGGCACATATGCGCCACCGTGGCTCCCTCACCGATATCGACCGGCATCCCCGGGTCGCTGTGCAGCACCGATCCGTCCTGAATGTTGGCACCCGCCCTGATGACAATCGGGGCGTAATCGGCCCGGATGACGGTGTTGAACCAGATCGAGGCGCCGGCTTCCACCGTGACATCTCCGATAAGACAGGCGGTCGGCGCGACAAACGCCTCGGGGTGGACGCTCGGGCATTTTCCGTCGAGTGAGTACAAAGGCATGCGCAGACACTAGCCAAAGCATCTATTTCCGCTTGTGGCAGGCACATTTCTTGCGCCGCAGGGGGGCAAAACTGTAACATGTTCTAGTTGAAGGTGGTCGCCACAGCGACCAGCATCGAAACACTGGAGGCAGCCCCGCCATGAGCACAGATACCGCAGGAATCGGCGTTCGCGAGATCGACGTCGGCGAGCTCCCCACGCGCTACGCACGCGGTTGGCACTGCCTGGGCGTCGCGGAATCGTTCAGGGACGGAGAGCCGCACGCCATCGACGCGTTTGGCACCAAATTGGTCGTATTCGCCGATAGCCACGGCGACATCAAGGTCCTCGACGGTTACTGCCGTCACATGGGCGGCGATCTGTCCCAGGGCTCCATCAAGGGCGACAATGTCGCCTGCCCGTTCCACGACTGGCGCTGGGGCGGCGACGGCAAGTGCAAGCTTGTTCCTTACGCCAAGCGCACCCCCAAGCTGGCCCGCACCCGCAGCTGGACCACCGATGTGAAAAGCGGTCTGTTGTTCGTCTGGCATGACGCCGAAGGCAACGGTCCGACGGATGACGTTGAGATTCCAGAGGTTCCGGAATACGCCGATGACGGCTGGACCACCTGGGACTGGAACACCATCGTCATCGAGGGTTCCAACTGCCGCGAAATCGTGGACAACGTCACCGATATGGCGCACTTTTACTACATCCACTTCGGATTCCCGACATACTTCAAAAACGTCTTCGAGGGCCATATCGCCTCGCAGTACCTGCGTACCGTCGGTCGTCCCGATGTGCAGCTGGGCGGTTCCTCGCAGTACACCGGCGAGCAGATCCTGGATTCGGAGGCCTCGTACTTCGGGCCTTCCTTCATGATCAACTGGCTGCACAACAACTATGGCGGGTACAAGGCCGAGTCGATTCTGATCAACTGCCACTACCCCATTGATCAGAATTCCTTTGTGCTGCAGTACGGCGTCATTGTCCAAAAGCCCGCGGGCATGGACGAGAAGATGACCGGCAAGCTGTCGCGCGCCATGACCAAGGGTGTGGGGCAAGGCTTCCTGCAGGACGTCGAGATCTGGAAGAACAAGACCCGCATCGATAACCCGCTGCTGGTCGAGGAGGACGGCGCCGTCTACCAGATGCGTCGTTGGTACTCGCAGTTCTACGTCGACAAGGCCGATGTCACGGCCGAGATGACGGATCGGTTCGAGCTGGAGATCGACACCACGAAGGCCAACGAGTTCTGGCACGGTGAGGTCGATGAGAACCTGAAACGCCAAGCGGACGAGAAGGCTTCCGCAGAATCTCAAGCCGAGGCAGAAGCTCCCGCCGAGGCGACGCAAAGCTAGTGCTATGAACGAAGTTTCAGCATCGACTGAGGCCAACACCAGCCCGCCTTCCGTGGAGGAGCTGGCTCAGTCGATGCTGGCTTTGCATGGCGCCCATGGGGAAGACGAGGCTCACGATTCCGCCGGATCGGGCAGGCCGAACGGCCAGTGGTCGAAGGCTCCCGCATTCGAAAACAATCCGGAGCAGGCCGCACTCCTGCACGAGGCCACCGAGAGCGACAAGCAGCGGTATCTGACCGCCGGCCTGCAGGAGGTCGACTGCCGATTCTGCCACGGGTCGGTGATGGTCAAGAAACTCAGCCTCAATCACACTGCTGTGCAATGGAATACCGCAGCGGCGGGCCGATGCGCCTTCTTCGCACAAATGCGTGAAGAGGGCACCAACACGGCGCGGGTGCGCGGATGCCCGCGTCTTTCCGACAGCATCGCGCATGCCGTCGCCGAAGGGTGCCTCGATCAGATCTGCACGGCCGCTCCCCCCGGAGACGGCTGACCTACAGCTCCAAGAGCAGGGTCACCGGACCGTCGTTGACCAGTTCGACCCGCATATCCGCACCGAACACCCCCGTTTGGACCTGCGCACCCAGGTCTCGCAGGGCAGCCGCGAATGCCGCCACGATGGGTCCGGCGACACCTCCGGGCGCCGCCGCGTTCCACGCCGGACGGCGCCCCTTCTTCGTGTTGGCGTACAACGTGAATTGGCTGATCACCAAGATCGGAGCGCCCAGGTCGGCCGCTGACTTCTCGTCATCGAGAATGCGGAGCTGCCACAACTTCTCCGCGAGCTGCGCGGCCTTTTCGGTGTCGTCGTCATGAGTGACGCCCACCAAGGCCAGTAGCCCCTGACCTTCGGGGCGAATTGCGCCGACCACTTCCCCGTCGACAGACACCGCTGCGGAAGCGACTCGTTGCACCAGAACACGCACGCTAGGACCCTATCAGCGCCGCCATACCTTCGGCCTGCGCCCTGATCTCTGCGAATGCCGTTGTTTCCCAAAGATTCCCACGTCGAAGCGGCCCCAGTGTCCACAGCGGTGCATGCCCGGGACGTAGTCTTCCCGCCGGATCGGTATCCAACCCCAGGTTCAGTGGTCCCGGCCGCACCAGCCCGTCGGCCAGCAGCTGGCTCCATAGCGGATCAGTGCCTGCGGTGATGTCGTACTGCGGTCCCGTGCAATTGATCACCGCGCGTACATCGAGAACCTGCCCCGTGGACAAGGTCGTCTTGACTTCGCAACCCGATGCCACGGCACCTACCAGCTCGCCGCTATGGATACGCAACGCGCCCTCCGCAATATCCCCTTCAATCTGCGCAGCAGACTGTGGCGCCATTCGGTGCCGGTGGATGTCCCACAGCCTGCGGTACTTTCGCAGGAAGATCCCCCGCTCGCCGACGGTCATCGCGCCCCACAGCGCGCCCACCTGAGGACGCAGCGCATCCACAGCCGCACATGCGTCGCCGCCCTGCGCGATCACGTCCCGGACGTAGCGCACAGCGCACTCCAGCACCTGGCCACGGTCCATCGTGAACTCAGGTGCCGGCGCCGACGAATACGATCCGTGCCCCCTCGGCAGCAATCCACTGCGGGAAACTGCGTACAGAACGCGACCAGGCCGCCGCAACGTGCGGGCAAGGTCGACCATCGTCAGACCCGTTCCGACGAGCAACAGATCGCCGTCATCCGGAAGGTCCTCGAGTGCACCCACACGCCAGGGGTCCGCGATGAACAGCGCACTGTCGCGTAACGAGGTTGGAGCCCAGGCTGTTCCGGGCACGGTGGGACCGGCCGCCAAGATCACGGTATCCGCGTCAACGGTGTCGCCGTTGCCCAAGGCCACCGAGAGCGCCGCACCTTGCCGCGTCACCGCGGCCGCCCGGCTATGGATACGGCTCACGCGATTGCCGCGCGCCTGCTCGAACGCGCTGAAGAGGTAGCGGCCGAACAGTCCCCGGGAAACGAAATCTTCCGGGACGGCGTGGGGTAATCCGTTGTCGGTGAGCCAGGCCACGAAGCCGAGCGGCTCAGCGGAATCGATGCCGAGCTTGCCTGCCGGAACGTTCAGGAGATGCCGTGGATCAGTCGTGCGATACGGAACTCCGGGCCCCGTGTCGGCGCCGGGGTCGATAACGGTCAGGCGCAGTGTCCGTGAGTCGTTGTGCCGCAGTAGGTGCAGGGCAGCCATTGTTCCGGCCGCGCCCGCGCCTACGACGGCAATGTGGGTCATCTACTAGCCACGTGCGCGAAGATCGGCATCACAGACCCGCGAAGCGCTCGACCACCGCTTCCTTGCTCAGCCCGTAGTCCGCGAGCGAGTAGACGTGCTTCGGTGCGCGCGGACCCTTTTGGCTTTCGTCGTTCATCTTCTGCATCTCGACCAGAGCAGACGCCGAGAGCTCCAGCCCAAAGTGCCGGTAAATGGATTCGACGGTGCCGATCGGGTCGGAGATGAAGTCGAAATAGTCGACATCGCAAAACTGCGACTCGTCGTACTTGGTGCGCGCAGACTTGAAGGACTCCAGACCCCGAGCCCAGGTGTCGAGCTGATCGGCACCCAGGGTGGCACCGGCGAACATATCCGACCAACCCGCCGTCGCATGCTCGTTGAGCGAACAGACCGAGGCGATGATGGTCTCGGCGGGGCGATGCGTCTGAATGACCAATGCGTCCGGATACACCTCCATGAGTGCATCGAGCGCGAAGAGATGACTCGGATTCTTGAGTACCCAACGCTTTTCGATGTCGTTGAGACCGATCAGCTGCAGGTTGGCCTTGTAACGCCGATAGGCCGGTGTCCAGTCCTGCTGCGACAACCACTGCGCATAGGACGGCACATGAGCAAGGCACTCATAGGACACCGAGTGCACCGATTGGCGCAACAGCTGCCAGCATTCCTCGACCTCGCTCGCCGACATGTAGTGCAGACCCATGAATTCCGGGTTCTCCACATGATGCTTCGAGAACTGCCCCTCCAGCTGCTGGTACACCGGATTGGCATCCCAGGTGTCCCGTGCGGGCCGCGGCTGCGGGAAATCGGCCAGCCACATCTCCAGGCCCTGGTGCATCGGATCGGCGTTGAGAAGGCGATGCAGCGCGGTGGTACCGGTACGCGGCAGGCCGGTGACGAAGATGGGCCGATTGATGGCGACCTGCGCGTAGTCGGGGTGCGCCTTGAAGGCCGCCTCGCTGAGCAGCCGGGCACCCAGGGCGCCCCGGAGAAAGACCCGAGACATCTTGGAACCCAAGGGTGTCAGGCCGGCCTCACCCTGATAGGCGTCCAGCAGAACCCCGAGCGCTTCGCGGTAGTTGTCGACCGACCCGTCTCCGAAGTCGTCGAGGCCGATGAGCCGGGAAGCAGACTCGTGTAGATCGTCGACCGTGCCGACACTGGTGCGCTCGGTGCTTGATGCGAACTTCTCATCAAAACTCATACTGATCTCCTTGTGGCTAGGCGTGGAACTCGCCGCAGTTGACATCGAGGGCCTGGCCGGTGATCCCGCTCGCCAGGTCGGAGGCGAGAAACAGCACGGCATGGGCGACCTCATCGGTGGTCGGCAATCGTTTGAGATCGGAGTTGGCCGCCGTGTACTCATAGATGTGCTCGACGGTACCGCCGTACTTCTTGGCCTGGTGCTCGAAGTACCCCTTGAGGTTCTCACCCCACATATATCCGGGCACAACCGAATTCACGCGCACTCCCTGTGGCCCCAGCTCTGTGGCCAGCGATTGGGACATGGCCAGCAGCGCGGCCTTGGCGATCTTGTAACTGCCATAGCGGATTTGCGAGTGCCGGATGACCATCGAATTGATGTTGACCACCGACCCCTTGGCAGTAGCCAACGCGCCCGCGAGCCCCTGGGTCAGACGCAGCGTGCCGACCACGGTGAGCTCGACGCTATCGCGAATGTGCTGATAGTCCGTCTTCTCCAGGGATTTCATCGATGGAATGCTGAAGGCGTTGTTGACGAGAACATCAATACCGCCGAAGGTCTCGGTGGCGCGTTCGACGAGGTTCGCGACGCTGCCCTCATCGGTGATATCCGTGGCCACTGCGAGGGCCTTGCGGCCGGTGGCGGCAATCTGTTCTGCCACCTCGTCAAGACGCGACTGAGTGCGTGCCGCCAGGACGACATCGGCGCCCGCGGCGGCGAACTTGGTGGCCAAGGTGGCGCCGAGGCCAGGGCCGATACCGGATACGACGACAACCTTGCCGTCAAAGGCGAGCAGAGTCATCAGCCCAACATCCTTGCGCCGATGGCGGTCTGGCGCTCCGCGATGCGACTGCGCCAGCCCTGCTCGCTGATCCGATTCTGCGGGTAATACGGCAGTTTCGCCGGGACATCGCCGAGTGCGACCACCTCCACGGTCGGACCGTCGACGGCCGTGAGCTGACGGTCGGCCCGCTGCCACCGGAACTGGAGGTATGCCCGCCGATGGCCCAGTGTCTCAATCCAGTTGGTAACACCAGGATTTCCGTTACTCACCACCATCCGGATGTTTCCGTCCGGGTCTACCTGAGCCTGGCTGGAGTTCAATGAGGTTTGGTGATTGATGTAGTCGAGCGAGATGTACCAGAGGCTGCCGAGCTGGAAACCCTGGTAAGGCGCCTCGGACTTGGGAACGGTGATGATCATCGCCTGGTCGTCAGTGAGGTCGTAGTGCCCCACCGAGGAGAACTGCGTGGCCAGGCCGCCGGGTGTGAGCCGCGGCTCGGTCATGGTGTTAACGGGCAGATTGTCGTAGAACCACTTGGGAAACTGCAGCCACGTCTTGACTCGATTCACCAACTGCTTACCCGCACTGGCGTAACGTTTTTCGATCTGTTCCTTCGTCAGCGGGGCCGGCGCGGTTCCTGCGGTGTCCACCCGCGCGATGGCAAGGCTGCCACGCTGCTCACGCCAATCGCTGTATACCTCGCGCATCACCAGCTGGGCCGGTCCCGGCCCTAGGGTGAAGTAGTTCGGCCGCGATTCGCTGGCCGGCCCGGGACCGAAACGCACTTCGAAGCTGCCGTCACTTTCGATGTGGATCTCACGGTCGTCGAAGGCAATGGCACTGCCCGGCACGTTCTTGTCGGTATAGTCACCACCGCCAAGCACCTGGAAGCTCAAATCGGCTGTGGTGCCACGCTTTCCGGTGACCACATACTCGTACTCACCGTTGACGCGGGCACCGAAGTAGAGGGTGTCGGGGTTGTCCAACCCCATCTTGGTGAACGGCCCCGTACCGGAGAACAGGAATGGGTGATCGCGATCGGTATGAAACGCCATGTGCGTGCAGGCCGCTATCCCCTGCGCCAGATACTGGAGCCCCTCCAACAGGTCGGCTTCGGTTTCGATATGGGGGGCCGCGACGATCAGCTCCTCCGCCTCGGCGATCGCGGCGGCGAATGCCTCGCTGTACATGACGCTCCTGACTGGTACAGATTTGTACCGCAGTGGTAGAATCTATTCAGACACTAGAGCGCCCTTGCCTGGTACGTCAAGAATGTCAGGATCTACGCAGGGGCACAGGAGGTTTCAGGATGGTCGAGGACCGGGAAAACGGGGCCGGCAGAACGTCGCCGCCTACCGAACGCGTGATGGCCGTGCTCGATTTCCTGGCGAAGCACCGCACCGAGCGCTTCGGGTTATCCGAGTTGGCGCGCCGGCTGGGCCTGAGCAAGCCCACCTGCCTGGGCATCGTGACCACCCTGGCCGAGTCGGGGTTTCTCATCCGAGATGACCACGATAAGACGTACAGCCTGGGCCCGGCACTCATCCGCATCGGCAGGGCCGCCCAGGAGTCACTGCGCGCCAAACCCGCAAGCCGCGACCAATTGTTAACGCTTACCCAGGAATTCGGGCACACCGCAGCCCTGTCCGCGGTCGTCAGCGATCGGGTGACCGTACTGGAGGTGGTGAGCGATCCGGACCATCCCGTACGAGTCGAGGTCGGCCAAAGCTATCCGTTCACCCCTCCGGTAGGCCTGATGTTCGTGCTCTGGGACACCGACGAAACCATCGCCTCCTGGCTGGCCAAGGACCCGACGGCGCCCGGACGCACCGCGGATGACCGCCTGCGCAAGGTGATCGAAGAATGCCGCGCGGACGGCTACCTCGTCGAACTACTGACCCCCGCCGGCCGGCAGCTCTACTCGCTCATGGCCGGGGTACCCGGCGACATCCCCAACGAGCTGCGCGCGCTCCTCGGCGAGATCGTGTCGGGAATCGGCGAACGGGTCTACCTACGCAGCGAGAACTACACCGTCGGCTCCGGCGCCAAGGTGCGTCATCGGGTGAACGTCATGTCAGCACCGGTGTACGACTACAACGGCAAGCAGGCCATGGTTGCCAGCCTCTACATCGCCGACGACCTCACCGACGCGGAGATCACCATCCGCGCCAAGGCGCTCGTGCGTACCGCAGACGGCATCACCGAACACATCGGCGGCATCACGCCCGCCTGAGGCGTTTCCGCACGTCACATCGCGTTCGATGTTCGGTATTGATCGAACGGAAAACACTCGATCCGCACCCGTCCGCGCTTTCCGAGTGCCATTGCGCCATTGACACCTCACGAGAACGCGTTCTACTCTGGCCTGGACCGAATACGAACCGATACGGTACATATTTGGACCGAATGGAGCTATGGAAATGCCGACATCGCCCGATGTTCTTCGCCCAAGGGGCTCATCGTCAGCCGAGTCCTACGAGTTATCGCACTTGAATGCCCTAGAAGCCGAAGCGGTCTACATTTTCCGCGAGGTGGCGGCAACCTTCGAAAGGCCCGTGCTGCTGTTCTCGGGCGGCAAGGATTCCGTGGTCATGCTGCATGTCGCAGCCAAGGCGTTCTGGCCATCACCGTTGCCCTTCCCCGTCATGCACATCGACACCGGTCACAACTTCGACGAGGTCATCGCGTTCCGCGACGAGACAGTCGGCCGCTACAACCTGCGACTAGAAGTCGGCAGAGTGCAGGACGATATCGACTCGGGCGCCGTCGTCGAGGAGACCGGGCCTGGCGCCACGCGTAACCGCCTGCAGACCGCGACCTTGTTGCGCAGCATCAACGAGCACCGCTTCGACGCGGTCTTCGGTGGCGCGCGCCGCGACGAAGAGAAGGCCCGCGCCAAGGAGCGAGTGTTCAGCTTCCGCGATGAGTTCGGCCAGTGGGATCCGCGCGCGCAGCGCCCCGAACTCTGGAACATCTACAACGGCCGCCACCGCAAGGGTGAGCATATTCGGGTGTTCCCGCTGTCCAACTGGACCGAGCTGGATATCTGGCAGTACATCGAATCGGAGAGCATCACGCTGCCGCCGCTGTATTACGCGCACAAGCGCAATGTGGTGGAACGCGACGGAATGCTGTTGGCAGAAACCAAGTTCCTCGCCTTGCAGCCCGGCGAAGAGTTGATCGAGCGGTCTGTGCGTTTCAGGACCATCGGCGACGCGACCTGCACCGGTGCCGTCGAGTCCGTCGCGTCAACTCCGAGCGCTGTGGTGGAAGAGGTTGCGGCCACCCGTGTTACCGAGCGGGGAGCCACCCGTGCCGATGACCGGATCTCCGAGGCCGGTATGGAAGACCGCAAGAAAGAGGGCTACTTCTGATGAGCGCATCAACCACCGAAACCGCCGAGCCGGCTCAGGAACTCATCCGCATCGCCACCGCGGGCAGCGTGGACGACGGCAAGTCCACGCTCATCGGCCGCTTGCTCTACGACTCAAAGTCGATCTTCGCCGATCAGCTGGCGGCTGTGGAAGCCAGCAGCAAGGCCAAGGGCGAAACGCACACGAACCTGGCGCTGCTGACCGACGGCCTGCGCGCCGAGCGTGAGCAGGGCATCACGATTGACGTCGCACATCGCTACTTCTCCACGCCCGCAAGAAAATTCATCATCGCCGACACTCCGGGGCACGAGCAGTACACCCGCAACATGGTGACCGGCGCTTCCACGGCCGACTTGGCGATCATTCTGGTCGATGCCCGCAATGGGCTGACCCAACAAACCCGCCGGCACGCCTTCATCACCTCGCTGCTCGGCGTCGAACATGTGGTGCTGTGCATCAACAAGATGGACCTGGTCGACTGGTCACCTCAACGATTCGATGAAATCAAAGAGGAGTTCCGGCGATTCGCCACCAAGCTGGAGCTGCACGACCTCACCGTCATTCCCGTGTCGGCTCTGCTCGGCGACAACATTGTCACCCGGTCCACGAACACTCCGTGGTATGAGGGTCCGTCCCTGCTGCATCACATTGAGCAGGTGCACATTTCGTCGGACCGCAACCTGATCGACGCGCGCTTCCCCATCCAGTACGTCATTCGCCCGCAAGGCGGGGCGGCAGCACCCGGTGCCGATCAGATCACCGATCTGCATGACTTCCGCGCCGTCTCCGGGACCGTCGCCAGCGGCGTCTTCAAACCCGGTGACGAAATTGTGGCGTTGCCTTCCGGTTTCACCTCAACGGTGTCGGCGATCTGGGGCCCGGGCGGATCTGTCGTGGACGAGGCCTTCGCGGGGAGCGCGGTGAGCGTGCAGCTCACCGACCAGCTGGACCTAGGCCGCGGCGATATGCTCTGCCGTCCCAACAACCGCCCGTTGGTCGGTGCACAGATCGATGCCATGGTGTGTTGGTTCACCGATGTGTCGACGCTGTCCGAGGGATCGCGATTCGTGATGCAGCACGCGAACTCGACCGTGAAGGCGGCCATCGCGGGACTTGACTACCGGCTCGATGTCAACAGTCTGCACCGCGATCAGGAGGCAAAGGAGCTCAAACTCAACGAGATCGGACGGGTGCAGCTGCGACTGCAGCGCCCGATCATGTTCGACCCCTATCGACGCAACCGAACCACTGGCAGTTTCATCCTGGTCGACGAGGCCACCAACAATACGGTCGCGGCGGGCATGATTTCCGGCCCCACCCTGCACCAGTCCAAGGTGGTCTGGCACTCGTCCGCGGTCTCTCGGGAAGATCGCTCCACCAAGGGCGGCACGATCTGGATCACCGGGCTCTCTGCCTCCGGAAAATCCACCGTGGCAGTGGAATTGGAACGCCGACTGGTGGCCATGGGCATCCCCGCCTATCGACTCGACGGAGACAATCTGCGACACGGCCTCAATGCCGACCTCGGATTCTCGGCGGCTGACCGCGCCGAGAATGTGCGACGTGTCGGTGCTGTCGCGCAGATCCTTTCCGATTCGGGCGTTGTCGCGGTGGCCGCGCTCATCAGCCCGTATCGTGCCGATCGCGACAAGATCCGCGCTCAGCACGAAAAGGCCGGGCTTCCGTTCATCGAGGTGTTCGTCGACACGCCAGTGGAGATATGCGAACAACGCGACCCAAAGGGCATGTACGCCAAGGCCCGCGCCGGGGAGATCAGTGACTTCACCGGAGTCAACGCACCGTACGAGGCCCCCGAAAAGGCCGATCTGGTGCTGCGTCCGGACGATGACACAGCGGGAAATCCGGAGCAGCAGGCCGCGGCGATCCTGGACTGCTGGTTAGCGGTCTAGCGGACGGGCTCCAACTCGTTGACCACCGAGTCCACCACCGCGCCCAAATCTCCGTCATGCTCTTCGGCGACCCGCCGCTGACGCTGGTAGGACCCGCCGTGCCGATAGATCTCTTCGACCGCGGCGAGTTCCTTCTCGCATTCCAGCAGCCGGGCGATGGGCTGTAGCCGGGTCAGCAAGTCGTCGAGGTCCTCGGTCACCAGCCGCTCATTGCTGTCCTCGTCCAGGATGATGACGGCGTCGAGACCGTAACGCGCACTGCGCCATTTGTTTTCCTGTACATGCCAGGGCGGCATGGTGGGCAGTGATTCGCCCGCCTCCAACTTGCGATCCAGGTCCACCACCAGGCAATGCGTGAGCGCGACCAGTGCCTCAAGTTCGGCGACGTTGGATATCCCGTCGAAGATGCGGACCTCAACCGTACCGAGCGCGGGCGAAGGCCTGATGTCCCAACGGATTTCATTCAGCTGATCGATGATTCCGGTCTTCATCTGATCATCGGCGAAGCCCTCGAACTGCTCCCAGGTCTGGAAATGGAACGGCAGGCCCGCGGTGGGCAGCTGCTGAAACATCATGGCCCGGTTACTCGCGTACCCGGTGTCCTGTCCCTCCCACATCGGTGAGGAGGCAGAGAGCGCCAAAAGGTGCGGGTAGTAGTTGAGCATCGACGTCACGATCGGCATCACCTTGTGTTTGGAGGAGACACCGACGTGCACGTGCACCCCCCAGATCAGCATCTGCCGTCCCCACCATTGCGTTCGGGCAATCAGCTCGTCGTACCGTGGCGCGTCGGTGAGCTGTTGCGCAGACCAACGGGCAAAGGGATGTGTACCGGCGCAGAACAGCTCCATACCCATCGACTGCACAGTCGGGCGCACGGTAGCCAACGTTGTCTGCAGGTCTTGCATCGCTTCGGCGACCGTCCCGCAGATACCCGTCACCACCTCGATGGTGTTACGCAGCAGCTCCTTGTGGACGTGCGGAGTCTCACCGATGGCCGCGAGTACCGCGGACGCCTCGTTGGTGAGGTCCCGGGTCTGGGCGTCGACGAGTGCGAACTCCCACTCAACGCCCAGCGTAGGTCGCGGCGACCCGCGGAATTCAATCGGACGGGCCACCCGGATCGCTAGCCCGCGTCGATGAGACCACAGGCAACACGCTTGCCTGCGTCGCCCGTCGACTTGGTGGTGTCATCGGGGCCCGCGGTGCCGTTGGCCTGGGTGTACCGCTCCGGCGGGATGTTGGCGAAGTTGTCCGCCTTCTCGTGGATGATGATCGCGGTGCCATTGCCAGCGATCAGATCGTCCTTGGTGAAAGAGTCTGCGGTGGTAACCAGCTCGCCCGAACCGTCCTTGAGGATGTTCAGCGACACCAGGTCGCCGCTCGAGGGATGGCCGGCGTATCCGGGGACGTTGAAATGCCCGCCCGCGGACAGGAAGTCACCGGGGGCTCCCCCGCTGGGCGCGGTGGAGTTCGGCTCGCACTTCTTGTACGAGTGGATGTGCAGCCCGTGGAATCCCGGGGTGAGCTTGCCGTTTTGCGTGGTCTTCACGCTGATGGTCGCGTAACCGTCCTGGAACACGAACTGCGCGGTGGCCACCGGGGTGCCGTCGGCGAGCTTGAGCGTGGCGTTGAGCTTCTCTCCCACCGGAACCGGCTGCTCGCCGCCGTGGCCCCCATGCTCGCCCGCGGTCGCGGGCGCAGTGGACCCGGTCCACACCGGAGGCGTGGTGCCCGGCGTGGTGCTGGCCTGCTGATCCGGGGAGCATCCACTCAGGGACAAGGCAACGGCAGCAAGGGTTCCGGAGGCAAGAACGGCGGGCTTAACCATGGGCCTCATCATGCCATCTCTCCTACCGCGCGTAGCACCCAGTGGTAGACCTGCAGTGCTGATCCGTCCGATCAATCAGATGGCGACGGCGACGACCACACCCGGCGGCTGTTCGACGAGCTCGGGTGCGCGCGGTGCGGCCTGTACGCCGAGCACCTTGGCGATTTCGTGGGCGGCTTCTTCTTCTCCGGCAGTCTTGCCGAAGAAGACCGTCGTCACGTTGACCTCGGGCATGGGCAAGTTGCCTACTTCGGCGACCTTCCAGCCCGCGGCGGCGACCTGGTCGGCGGCGCCCCGCGCCAGATCGGGCACCGAGGTGGTGTTGTAGACACGAACATCGGGCTTGGGAGCCGGAGGCGGTGTCGTAGATTTGGGAGCTGCGGCGGCGCTGACCGAGGTGGATGTCGAGTCGGATGACGCGGACTTATCGGATCCGAGTGCGTTGAACCCGACAAGCAGGAAGATCACTCCGAGAAACAGCAGCACCATCACCATGGCGCGCAGCGGGAGGCCATGAGAATCGGGTACGCGTTCGTTCATTGTGAATCCACTGTACGGTCCGCGGGCGCCAACACCTATTTAGCCGGGCTGTACCGCGATCTCCCAGAGACCGCTACGTGACCTCAAAACCCAGCCGGCGCGCGGCCCGGGCTTTCTGACGGCTCGCACGCAATCTACGCAGTCGTTTGACCAGCATCGGGTCCGCGGCCAGGGCTTCGTGTCGATCCACCAGGGCGTTAAGCACCTGGTAGTAGCGGGTGGCCGACATGCCGAAGAGCTCCTTGATGGCGTCTTCCTTGGAACCCGCGTACTTCCACCACTGCCGTTCGAAGGCCAGGATGTCGTGCTCGCGCCGGCTCAGACCGGCAGCAATCTCGACTCCGTCCGAGCCGACGGCAGGCGAATCCTGACCAGCGTTCGCAGCCTTCGACTGCTCAGCTCGCGCCTGGGCGCCGTCCATAGAAGCTCCTAGACCCAACCGGGGCATTTTCGACTTGTGTTTCGATTGATCGCGATAACTACAACACTGTGGTTCGGCGATATTTAACCACGCTCAAACCGCAACTGCGGCTAGCCAACCCCGCGCGTCGGCCGCCAATACCGAGCCGATAGCTTGCCTTCCGTGGCTATTGTTCCTATCCGCATCGTTGGCGACCCGGTGCTGCACACGCCTACCCAACCCGTTCCGGTCGGTCCCGACGGTTCGCTGCCCGCCGATCTGCCCGAGCTGATCGCGAACATGTACGAGACCATGGACGCCGCCAATGGCGTCGGGCTGGCCGCCAATCAGATCGGCGTGCCCCTGCGGCTCTTCGTCTACGACTGCGCCGACACCCGCGGCGGCGGCACCCGCCATCGCGGCGTGGTGATCAACCCGGTCCTCGAGACCTCCGCCATCCCGGAGACGATGCCCGACCCGGATGACGACGAGGAAGGGTGCCTCTCGGTGCCCGGCGAGTCCTTCCCCACCGGGCGCGCAAGCTGGGCGCGAGTCACCGGCCTGGACGCCGACGGCAAAGAGGTGGTCCTCGAGGGAAACGATCTGTTCGCGCGCATGCTGCAGCACGAGACCGGACACCTCGACGGATTCCTCTATATAGACAAGCTGGTGGGACGGAACACCCGGGCCGCCAAACGTGCGGTCAAGTCCAACGGCTGGGGCGTGCCCGGATTGAGTTGGACACCAGGACAAGTCGCCGATCCGTTCGGTCATTAAGTAAGCCGCGCAGTGCCCTTCCCTGCTCTCGGGACGCGGGTGGCCATCCGCAGTAGACGACCGGCCGGCTCGATACCCCCGTTCACCGATACCGTCGGCGACTTGGTGGCGACAGCTCCGACTGTGCAGATACTGCATAAATCCGGTGCAGTGGTTGATATTTCGCCCGACGACATCGTCTCGGTGCGCGTGCTGCCACCGGTTCCGGTGCTGAATCGGGACATCAGATCGGCGCAGCGGGCGGCGGCTTTTGCCTGGCCCGGCATCGAGCACACATGGGTGGACGGATGGTTCGTCAGGGCCGCAGGCGGACACACTCATCGCGCTAATTCAGCTGTTCCACTGGAACATTCAGCATCGCCGCGCTCGCTCGACGACGTGGCCGCGTGGTACTCCCAACACGATCTGCCCACCCTGTTGTGCCTGCCCGATCGATTGATCCACCCGCCGGACGAGCTGTCCACGAGTGATGAGACCGTGGTGATGGTGCGGGATCTGGATGAATCGCGTTCCGGCCCTCTGCCCGCCGAGCCCTCGGCGGATTGGCTTGCCCTACATGGCGATAGTCATCCGTTGACGGTGCCGGTGCTAACCGCGGTGGTGGATGGAAAGCTGGGATTCGCATCAGTTGCCGTTGACGGTTCAGCAGCAGCCATTGCCCGGGGCGCGGTCACGGAGGGCTGGCTCGGCATTTCGGCGGTGCGGGTGGCCGAGGCGCACCGACGGCGCGGGCTGGCCCGGCAGGTGTGTGACGTACTGCTGGGCTGGGGCGCCGCACAGGGTGCCCGTCGGGCCTATGTCCAGGTGCGCGCGGAGAACGCCGCGGCGTTGACGCTGTATCCAACCTTGGGTTTCACCGAGCAACACCGATATCGGTATGCGCGTATTGACGCGTCGGGCGCTCCTCATTTCGGAAAGTAGGGTTTACCGCATGCGATTGGCCACCTGGAATGTGAACTCGATCCGTACCCGTGCCGACCGGGTGATCTCCTGGCTGGAGCGCTCCGGCACGGATGTGCTTGCCATGCAGGAGACCAAGTGCTCGGACAAGCAGTTTCCCATGCAGGCGTTCACCGATGCCGGGTACGAGGTGGCGCATGTGGGCCTCAGCCAGTGGAACGGCGTGGCCATCGCCTCTCGAGTGGGGCTGGAGGACGTGACCGTCGGCTTCCCCGACCAGCCCGGATGGGCGGCCGGCGAGGACGCGGAGGAGATCGTCGAGGCCCGAGCACTCGGCGCCACCTGCAACGGGGTGCGAGTGTGGAGCCTTTACGTCCCGAACGGCCGGACGCTCGAGGATCCGCACTACCAGTACAAGCTGCGGTGGCTGTCGGCGTTGCGCGATGAGGCGGCCGGCTGGCTGGCCGCAGATCCCGCCGCACAGGTGGCGCTGGTTGGCGACTGGAACATCGCACCTACCGACGACGACATTTGGAGCGTCGAGGCCTACCAGGGCAGCACTCATGTGTCCGAGCCCGAGCGCAGTGCCTTCACCGCGATGAACGACGCCGGATTCGCCGATGTGGTGCGGCCCTTCACCCCCGGCCCCGGGGTGTATACCTACTGGGACTACACCCAGCTGAGCTTCCCCAAGAAGCGCGGGATGCGCATCGACTTCGTCCTCGGCTCACCGGAATTCGCCAAGCGGGTGGGCGATGCCCATATCGACCGCGAGGAACGCAAGGGTAAGGGCGCGAGCGATCACGCTCCCGTCGTCGTCGATCTGGACTAATTTCCCCGAGCCTGCCAACGGCCGGCTCAGCCCTCCGGGTGGGCGTACTTACCGCCGGCGCCCAGCGAGGCGAGCGCTGCGATCGCCATCATCAGCGCGGCAGCGACGAACACGACGACCAGACCAGCATGGAACGGCTCGGTGATGAGATTCGGGAAGAACGTCTGCCCGGTCAGCTCCGCTGCGTTGACTCCCGGCTGGTCCAGAACACCTGACGGACCAAGTAATTCACTCACCGGGTTGTAGCCCAGGAATGCGGCGAACAGGCTGCCCACCGGTGGCAGGCGGGACACCTCGGCGACCGTGGATGCGGGCACGCCCTGCGCGGTGAGTCCCGACTGCATGGCCGACGGCAAGGTCGCCGAAAGCCCGACGACCATGAGCGAGAAGAAGATTCCGATGGACAGCGAGCTACCCGCATTGAAAAAGGTGCCGCGCACGCCCGAGGCCGCCCCGCGCTGATGCGCCGGCACACTGGACATGATGGCGGCGGTATTGGGCGCGGTGAAGATCGCCGACCCCAGTCCATTGAGGAAGATCAGCGCTGCGAACACCCAGTAATTAAAGTTCACCGGGATGGCAACGAGGGCCAGGAACGTCGCCGCGGACAGCACCATGCCGCCGGTGGCGAAGGGACGGGCTCCGTATCGATCCGACAACAGGCCGGCGACCGGCCCCGCCACCAGGAAACCAAGCGTCATGGGCAGCAAGAAGATTCCGGCCCACAGCGGGGTCGACTCGTAGCTGTATCCGCGCAGCGGCAACCAGATGCCCTGCAGCCAGATGATGAGTATGAACTGCAGACCGCCGCGGCCCACCGACGCCAGCAGATTGGCCAGGTTTCCCAGCCCGAAGGCCCGGTTCTTGAACAACCGGATATCAAGCATCGGGTCGGCCACCCGGAATTCGATCACGCAGAACAACACGAGTAGTGCGACGCCGGCAATCAGCGATCCGTAAACCAGCGGGTTACCCCATCCGGTGCTCGAATTGTCATAGGGCTGAATGCCATACGTGATTGCGGTAAGCAGCACCGTGAGGCCCAGTGCCACGGTGACAGTGCCCGCCCAGTCCAGCTTGCCCGGTGTCGGTTGGTCGATCTCGACAAGGGAGCGGTATGACCACACGGCGCCCAGCAGGCCCACCGGCACTCCCACCCAGAAGATGGCCCGCCAATCCCATTCGGAGAGCACGCCTCCGATCAACAATCCGAGGAATGATCCGGCCACCGCGGCCACCTGATTGATACCCAGCGCCAATCCGCGCTGCGTGGACGGGAAGGCATCGGTGAGGATGGCCGATGAATTGGCCATCAGCATGGCCCCGCCCACACCTTGCACCACGCGCCAGGCGATGAGCCACACCGCACCGCCGCCGTAGTGGAAGGGGTCGAAGGACAGCACCACCGCCGCGACCGTGAAGACCACGAAGCCCATGTTGTAGATCCGGACCCGTCCGTACATATCGCCGAGCCGGCCAAACAGTACGACCAGAACCGCCGAGGCCAGCAGGTAGCCCATGAGCATCCACAGCAGATAGCTCACGTTTCCGGCGGCCAGCGGGTTGAGGCCGATGCCCCGGAAGATCGCTGGCAGTGAGATCAGCACGATCGATGAGTTGATGGTCGCCAGCAGCACACCCAGCGTGGTGTTCGACAGTGCGACCCACTTGTAGTGCGGATGGTCGCGATCCACCCGAAGCCGACGTCGCGCCGTCTCGATATCCGCAAGTGTTTCGTCGGTCCGTGTCATCAAATCAGTCATCGTCACCCTCGTTGCGCGCTTCTCCCCGACGCGGGCAGCTCCGACCGGCCGTCTGTGGTTACCACCGACATAACTTTAGCAAGGGAAACTATATTCCTGGAGTCCTGCGTCCCACATCCGTCAGGTCAGGAATAGGGCGAGCCGCACGGAACTCGGCTCGAGTGCGAGCCCCACGCGCAAATCTGACCGGAAATCCGCGTGAGACACGCACTCGACGGAGAAATCTGCGGACTACCGAGTAGCGTGGCCAATGTTCGTCAACGAACAGCCCCAAAACACAAAACACGGGAGCGTGCACCAGCGCGCTGAGAGGACGGCTAGGGCCATCGACCGTATGAACCTGACCGGGTAATGCCGGCGTAGGGAGGAAGAATCATGTCGACCCAATCAACCCGTTCTCAGGCACCCGAGACCGTCACCACGGGACCCATCCAGGGCAGCGAGAAGATCTACCACGACCTCGGCAACGGCCTGCGGGTCCCGCAGCGCCGGGTGAACCTCACCAACGGTGAACACCTGGACCTGTACGACACCTCCGGTCCGTACACCGATCACAACGCCACCATCGACCTGCAGAAGGGACTGCCGCCGCGCGCCGGGATCGTCACCGATCGCGGCACCCAACTGCAGCGCGCTCGCGCCGGGGAGATCACGGCCGAGATGGAGTTCATCGCCGTCCGCGAGGGTGTGCCCGCCGAGTTGGTGCGCACCGAGGTCGCACTCGGGCGTGCGGTGATCCCCGCCAACCACAAGCACCCCGAGAGCGAGCCGATGATCATCGGCAAGGCCTTCGGCGTGAAGATCAATGCCAACATCGGCAATTCGGCCGTCACCTCCTCGATCGCCGAGGAAGTCGAGAAGATGGTGTGGGCCATCCGCTGGGGTGCAGACAACATCATGGACCTGTCCACCGGTAAGGACATCCATCAGACCCGCGAGTGGATCCTGCGCAACTCCCCGGTCCCCGTCGGCACCGTGCCGATCTATCAGGCGCTGGAGAAGACCAACGGTGACCCGGCCGCGCTCACGTGGGAGCTGTACCGCGACACCGTGATCGAACAGGCCGAGCAGGGCGTGGACTACATGACCGTGCACGCCGGCGTGCTGCTGCGCTACGTGCCGCTGACCGCTAAGCGCGTCACCGGCATCGTCTCGCGTGGTGGCTCGATCATGGCCGCCTGGTGCCTGGCGCACCACCGGGAATCGTTCCTGTACACCCACTTCGAGGAGCTGTGCGAGATCCTGGCACGTTACGATGTGACCTTCTCACTCGGCGACGGGCTGCGGCCCGGGTCGATCGCCGATGCCAACGACGAGGCACAGTTCGCCGAGTTGCGCACCCTTGGTGAGCTGACAAAGATCGCTAAATCCCATGGTGTGCAGGTGATGATCGAGGGCCCCGGCCACGTTCCGATGCACAAGATCGTCGAGAACGTGAAACTCGAGGAGGAGCTCTGCGAGGAAGCCCCGTTTTACACCCTGGGGCCGCTTGCCACCGATATCGCTCCGGCCTACGACCACATCACCTCGGCAATCGGCGCGGCGATCATCGCCCAGGCGGGCACGGCGATGCTGTGTTACGTCACCCCCAAGGAACACCTGGGGCTGCCGGACCGGAAGGATGTCAAGGACGGGGTAATCGCCTACAAGATCGCCGCCCACGCGGCGGATCTCGCCAAGGGGCACCCGCGCGCACAGCTGCGTGATAACGCATTGTCCAAAGCACGCTTTGAATTCCGCTGGGACGACCAGTTCAATCTATCGCTGGATCCAGACACCGCCCGCGAATTCCACGACGAGACGCTGCCCGCGGAGCCGGCCAAGACCGCGCACTTCTGCTCGATGTGTGGCCCGAAGTTCTGCTCGATGCGCATCACGGCCGATATCCGGGAGTTCGCGGCCGCGAACGGGCTCGAGACGCAGGAGGACATCGACGCGATGCTGGCACGCGGTATGGAAGAGAAGTCCGCGGAGTTCGCCGAACACGGCAACCGGGTCTACCTGCCCATCTCGTAGGCAGAGCGTGAGTTCCATGTTCCTACCCCTCCCGGAGCCGGGCGCTACTCCGGTTCGGGCGATGACCATCGCCGGGTCCGACTCCGGGGGCGGGGCAGGTATTCAAGCCGATATGCGCACCATGGCACTGCTCGGCGTGCACGGGTGCGTGGCGGTGACCGCGGTGACGGTGCAGAACTCGCTGGGTGTCAAGGGTTTCCACGAAATCCCACCGGCGGTGGTGGCCGCGCAGATGGAAGTGGTCATCACCGACATCGGGATCCAGGCCGCCAAGACCGGGATGCTGGCCTCGGCTCCGATCATCGAGGCCATCGCCGATACGTGGCGCAAGGTGGCCGCGAATGTCCCGTTGGTGGTCGATCCCGTGTGCGCCTCTATGCATGGCGACCCACTGCTACACCCCAGCGCGCTCGATGCCCTACGTACCCAACTGTTTCCGTTGGCAACGCTCGTCACTCCCAATCTGGATGAGGTGCGGCTGCTCGTGGACGTCGACGTCGTCGACGAGGAATCACAAAGGGAGGCGGCGCGAAAACTGCACGCCCTCGGCCCGCGATGGGCCCTGGTGAAGGGTGGGCACCTGCGGTCGAGTGACACCAGCACCGACCTTCTCTTCGACGGCACCGAGTTCCACTACTTTCCCGTCGAACGCGTAGACACCGGACACGATCACGGCGCCGGGGATACCCTCGCGGCATCCATCAGTTGCGCTCTGGCACATGGGCTCTCCGTCACCGAAGCCGTCGCCTTCGGAAAACGTTGGATCACCGAGTGCCTCAAGGCCGCCTATCCTCTGGGTCAGGGGCATGGCCCGGTATCGGCCCTGTTCAGGCTGGCGTAATGACCACCGAGGAACTTCCGGACATTGCCGGAATCGCCCACCATCCCGACGGGCATCCTCGTGGTGCGGTGGTGCTCACCCACGGTGCCGGCGGCAGTTGTCACTCCCCCCTGCTGCGCCTGCTGTGCACGACATGGGCAGAGCGCGGTTGGCTGGCGATTCGGTTCGATATGCCCTTCCGGCGCAACCGGCCAAGCGGTCCCCCGCCGGCGTCGTCGGCCGACAAGGACCGTGCGGGTATCGCCGAGGTGATCAACATGGCTCGCGCCATGGTCGATGGCCCGCTGCTGGCGGGCGGTCATTCGTACGGTGGACGCCAAACCTCAATGCTGGTCGCGGAAAAGGGACCGATCGTCGACGTCCTGACCCTGTTCTCCTACCCGCTGCATCCGCCCGGTAGACCCGACCGGTTGCGCATCGACCATCTCCCCGACATCCAGGTTCCGACGGTGTTCACCCATGGCACGTCGGATGCCTTCGGCACCATCGCCGAACTCCAGGAGGCGTCGTTGCTCATTACGGGCGGCGCGACGATCGTGGAGATCACCGGTGCCCGCCATGACCTGAGTTCCAAGACCATCGACGTCCCCGCGCTCGCCATCGACGCGACGCTGACGGCATTGACATCGAGCTAACGCTGCCCGACGCTCATCCCACCGCGCGCCAGTCGCGCATCAACAGCCGTGCTGCCCGGCGCAGATCGTCCTCGGCCTGCGCCACGGTGAGACCACCGTTGAGGCACACCTGAATACAGCCGAACCACTGATGTACCAGCAGCCTGATCACGGCCTCATCCTCATCGGTCGGATCGGACAACCCGGCCACCTCGGATATCAGCTCATGGAACCGCTTCTCGATCTGCATCAGATCCGGCACCTCAGCCAGTGAGGCCGAGTTCGAGGACCGAATCATCGCGATCGCCAGCATGCGCCGCCGCGTCAGCCCGCGCAGCGCCCGCACCAAGGCCTCGGCCACCCGGTCCGCCGGCGCTTGCCGCTCGCCGTCAGGGAGCGAGGGCATGCGGCCGACAAGCCGTTCGGATTCGCGCACGAGTGCCGAGACGAACAGATGGCGCTTTGTCGGGAAGTACCGGTACAACGTGCCGATGGCAACGTTGGCGTACTTGGCGACATCGTGCATCTGAACGTGGTCGAGCTCGCGTGTCATGGCGAGTTCTTCGGCTGCGTCGAGCATGCGCTTGTACTGCTCATGTTGGCGCCTGGTCGACGGCATGGCGGCTGGCCGCACCGGTGACACTTCAGCCATGGCGCTCACGATCTATTCACCTGCATAAATAACCCCGAAACTGGAACCTGTTCTAATAAGGTAGCACTACCGAGACCCGACGCGATGCGAATTCGCGGACCCGATTTAGTTGCCGACGCCGGGCGTTCCCGCCAGCATCGCTAGCAGCAGCTCGGCGCGCACACGCGCGATATCGAGGTCACAAGCCAGCAGCGACTGCGCAGTCTCGATCCGTTTCCGCAGCGTATGCCGGTGCACAGTCATGGCGGCGGCCGCCGATTCCCAATGGCCGTTGGCTTCCAGATAAGCCCGTAGCGATGCCATCAATTCGGTGCCGTGGGCGGCATCGTGCTCGGCGACGGGCGCCAGCGTGGCGTTGGCGACGGCGACCAGCACCTCGCGACTGGCACCGAAGGACAGTAGTGCGCTCCCCGCGAGCGAGGTGAGTTCCAGCGGCATCCCACCACGTTCGGCTACCGATGCGGCGAGCCTCGCGTTCTGCACCGCGTCGACGAGCCGACCCACCGGGTGCGCTCCGCTCAACCCTGCCCGCAGACCCTTCTTGCTGCGCCCGTCCACTTCGCCTAACAATCGGCGCGCAAAGTCGGCAGTCTCAAACCCCGGCAGCACGACGGTCAGCTGGGCTTCGACGATATGCGCGAAGACCGGATAGCCCGCCGACTCCATGGTCCGGGTGATCGAGGCCAGCGCCCGCACCAGTGCCGCCTGAGATTCGGCGTCCACCGCCAACACCCGGATGCGCCCACGCCCGTCGGCGGCTGGTGCCAACTGTGCCCACACGGGGTCCAGGTTCTGGCCGTCGCCGAGCAGCAACCCCAGGGCCTGCCCATTCAGCTGCCGTTGCGCCTCCTGCAGCCGCGAGGGCTTGTCAAAATCCAAGGCCAACAAGGAATTTGCATGTCCCAGCAGAACCTGGTCCACAAAGGTCAGGGGCGTCCTGCTGACCACGGCCAACACTCCGTACGACGTCCCGCCCACGCCGATCGTCTGTTGCGAGACAGTGATTCCCGGGTCAATCTGGTGCGAGCCCGCCGACGCACCCGGCGTCAACGCACCGCGCACCAGATTGACCGTCGCGACATCCAGATTGCGTGGATGACTTGCGATCACCGTGCCCCCGGAGTCCAGCACCACGACATTGGCGCGCAAGGACCGTCCCAGTTCAGCGGTGACCGCTTGTACACCGCCGTTGACGATCGCTCGGGTGATCCGGGGTTGGGCCCGAGATGCACGCAACACCGCGTCGTATTCCAATTCAGCGATGCGAGTGCTTACCGTCTTGACCACCGCGGCAAACGGGGTGCGCAGCGGCACCTCCAAGACCGGCATGCCCAGCTCATCGGCGGACACCACCAACTCCGGCGGCACCTCGTCGAACGTCAACCCGGTGCCGAATCCCAATGCCGCGACGTTATTTTCGTCGAGAGCGTGCAGATAGCGCCGTCGCTCGCGAGCGCTCGTAGGCAGCCCGATGCCCGTGGTGAGCACCAGCTCTCCGCCGGATAGCCACGGTGCCGGATCGGCAAGTTCGGTGGTCAGCGCCAGGTTGATCTCACGGCCTAAACCTGCGGCGCCACCCTTCAGGGTGAGTTTCAGGTCTGGCTGATCCAGCACCCAACGCACGGGAACGGTCATTTCACAGGACTGTACAGAATGGTGAAAAACACCGCGAAGATTCCCGAAATTGTCAGATGATCGAGGATGTGCCTTAGCGCACACTGATTCTCTGCGTACTTTCTTGACGTGCTTAAACGGATCCCCTCGACGGATGGACGTGCGATATGCCGGACTCGGTACTCCAGAACTACATCAACGGCCGGTTCGTCGGCTCTTCATCATCGGAGACCATCGACCTGATCAACCCGGTCGACGGATCGGTGGTGGGGCGGGCTCCTGTCTCCAACGCCGAGGACGTGAACGCCGCCGTGGCGGCCGCCGAACGCGCCTTCGTCTCCTGGGGTAGATCCACACCGAGCGTCCGGCAGCAGGCCCTGCTCAAACTCGCCGACGCCATAGAGGCGCACATGGACGAGATCGTCGATGCCCAGTGCCGCAACACCGGACAGCCCAAGGCCGTCATCGCTGCCGAAGAGGTGGCCGTGAGCGCCGACCAAGTGCGGTTCTTCGCCGGTGCCGCACGAGTCGTCGAGGGCAAATCGGCAGGCGAGTACATGGAGGGGTTCACCTCCTATGTCCGGCGCGAGCCCATCGGGGTCGTCGGTCAGGTCACCCCGTGGAACTACCCGTTCATGATGGCGATCTGGAAGATCGGCCCAGCCCTGGCTGCCGGGAACACCATCGTGCTCAAGCCCAGCGACACCACCCCGGAGAGCACCCTGGTGCTGGCGCGTCTGACGAAGGGCATCCTGCCCGACGGGGTCTTCAATGTTGTTCTGGGCAGCGCTGCCACCGGCTCGGAATTGGTAAGTCACCCTGCCATTGGCCTGGTTTCGATCACTGGGTCGGTGCGCGCCGGTATCGCCGTCGCCGCCTCGGCGGCCGAGCAGCTCAAGCGCAGCCATCTCGAGCTCGGCGGCAAGGCACCGGCCGTGGTGTTCGGCGACGTCGATATCGACAAGGCCGCCCTGGGTATCGCACAGGCCGCCTTCTTCAACGCCGGCCAGGACTGTACGGCCGCTACCCGGGTCATCGTGCATCAGTCCATTCACGACGACTTCGTGAACGCGCTCAACGCTGCCGCACAGACGCTGCGGCCGGGATTGCCCAACGATCCCGACAGCTTCTACGGACCGATGAACAACGTCAACCACTTCACCGCCGTCACCAAGAAGCTCGAGAACCTGCCCGCACATGCCACCGTCGTCACCGGCGGAAAACGTTGGGGCGACAAGGGCTATTTCATCGAACCCACCATCGTCACCGGTGTCCGGCAGGATGACGCGATAGTCCAAGAAGAGACCTTCGGGCCGATCCTGACGGTCCAACCCTTCGACGACGCCGAGGAAGCGATTCGCCTGGCCAATGGTGTTCGTTACGCACTGGCCTCCAGCGTCTGGACGAAGGACCACGCCACAGCCGAAACGTTCACCCGCGAGCTGGATTTCGGATGCGTGTGGGTCAACTGTCATATCCCACTGGTGGCCGAGATGCCGCACGGCGGGTTCAAGTACTCCGGTTACGGCAAGGACCTTTCGGCCTACGGCGTGGAGGACTACACCCGGATCAAGCACGTGATGAGCGCGCACGCCTGATGAGTAACTCGTGTGAAGAACATTCGGGCCGGGTGGCGACCGACACCTTCCATCCCCTGGATCCCCTGACCGCGGCGGAATTCACCGCCGTCGCAGAGATTCTGGCGCAGACTCAGGACGTCGGAAAGAGCTGGCGATACACCTCCATCGAACTGTCCGAACCCTCCAAGGCCGAAATCGCCGCATTCGATACCAGCGGCACCCGGCCCGATCGCCGCGCGCTGGCCACCTGTCTGGACACCGCGCAGAACGCCACCTACAAGGCCGTTGTCTCGCTGACCTCCGCTGAGGTGCTGTCCTGGAATCACATTCCCGGAGTACAACCCAACTTCACCGTTGACGAGTGGGAAGAGGCCGATACGGCCCTTCGCGCTCATCCCGATGTGATCGCGGCTCTGGCCAAACGCGGCATCACCGACATGGACCTGGTGTTCATGGACACCTGGACCTACGGCGACGCGGTCATGCCGGAGAAGTACAAGGGCAGGCGCCTCGGCTGGTCGGACACCTGGGTGCGTGCCACCGCGGGTGCCAATCCGTACGCGGGCCCCGTCAATGGATTCCACTGCATCATCGATATGAACAGCATGGAGCTGTTGGACATCGAGGACACGTTCACCGTCGAGCGGCCCGAGATGATGGGCGAATACGTGCCGCGGCACATACCGGAGCGCCTGCGCACACAAAGCACCCGCAAGTCCCTGCAGCCACTGCACATAACCCAGCCCGACGGACCGTCCTTCACCCTCGAAGGCAACAAACTCCAATGGCAGAACTGGTCGCTGCGGGTCGGCTTCAACTACCGCGAGGGCATGACCCTGCATGCGGTGACATACAACGACAACGGCCGGGTGCGGTCGGTCGCCAACCGCATGTCCTTTGCCGAGATGATGGTTCCTTACCGAGACCACTGCGAAGATCACTACCGTAGAACGGCTTTCGACATCGGCGAGTGGGGTATCGGGTTCATGACCACCTCACTGGAACTGGGCTGCGATTGCCTCGGCGAGATCCGGTACCTGGATGCCGTATTGCACAACAGCAAGGGCGAGCCATACACCATCAAGAACGCGATCTGCATCCACGAAGAGGACAACGCCGTCCTGTGGAAACACGTAGACCATGATCACGGCGCCGAAGTGCGCCGGATGCGCCGCCTTACCGTGTCGTTCCACGTCACCGTCGCCAACTACGAATATCTCACCTATTGGCGGTTCTACCAGGACGGAAACATCGAATGTGAGGTGCGCGCCACAGGAATCATGGTGGTGAGTAACTTCGATGAGGGCGCCACGCATCCGCACGGAACCCTCGTCGATCACCGCACCTATGCTCCGTACCACCAGCATTTCCTCGTCGCGAGGCTGGACCTGGATGTCGATGGCACTGAGAACACCGTGTACGCGAGCGAAACCGAGATCGAGCCCGTCGGCCCCAGCAATCCATACGGGCTTTCTCTGCGGCAACGCAACACCCCGCTGCGCACGGAATCGGAAGGTAAGCAGGACTTCTGCTGGGAGACTCAGCGAGCCTGGAAGGTTGTCAACGACAACACTCGCAACGGCATCGGTACGCGACCGGCCTACAAGCTGGTGCCCGGCGCCGCCATCCCGTCCATGTTCGATCCCTCCTCACCGGTGCTAGCGCGCTGCCGTGCCATCGAGCACACCCTCTGGGTAACTCCCAACTCACCCGAGGAACGATGGCCAGCAGGAGAATTCGTCACACAAAGCAAAGAAGACCACGGCCTGCCCGCCTGGACTGAGGGCAACCGATCCATCGAGAACACCGATGTGGTGCTCTGGTACGTGTTCGGCATCCATCACATCACCCGGCCCGAGGACTGGCCGATCATGCCCGTCGACACCGTGAACTTCTGGCTCAAACCGGTCGGATTCTTCGACCGCAACCCCTCGCTCGATGTCGCACCCAACCCGCCGAAGAGCTGTCACACACCCGGACACCAGGAGGCCTAGCCGTGAACGACGCCGCCACGAGGATTGCTGTTGCATACTTGGCCACCCCGGGCGGCGATGACGCGCTAGCAGTAGGCGCTCAGATCGCGCGCTCATTGGGAGCGCATCTGGATCTGTGCATGGTGCTACCCCTGGATCGCCCGATCCTGGCTCCCCTTCCCCAAAAAGAGCGCCAAGACATCCTGTCCCAAAACGCCACTCATTGGCTGAATCATGCCGAAGCGACGATTCCCGACGACATCTCGGTGCAGACGCATATCAGCTTTCACGAGTCGATCGCCGAGGGACTCATCGCACAATGCGAGGCCCTGGGCGCCGCGGCCATCGTGGTAGGCGGTTCCGGTGGCGGTCTGGTGGGCAGCCTGTCGCTGGGGTCCGTGGTCAATGAACTGGTGCACTCCTCCCCCATTCCGCTGGTGATTTCGCCGCGCGGCGCGCGATATCAGAAGAACCTGCGCATTCGAGAAGTGACCTGCGCCATGGGAACCCGGCCTGGCGCGCGAGTTCTGCTGGACACCGCATTGCGCGTCTGCAAGCGCGCGGGAACACCGCTGCGGCTGGTGTCGCTGGTGTCCTTCGACCCGATTCCCGGTGGCGACGACGATCAGTCGGCGCGCGAGCGTGCCACCATTCACGCACAACAATCCCTCGAAACCGCCAAATTGATACTGCCACCAGATATTCCGCTTACCTCGATTGTCGCCGAGGGGCCCACGGTGGAGGTCGCGGTGAACAAACTCGACTGGCACGAAGGCGACATCATCATGGTGGGTTCCAGCCGCCTCGCGCAGCCGCGACGACTCTTCCTCGGGTCGACGGCCGCCAAGATGCTCCGCGTGTTGCAAGTCCCCATGGTCGTCATTCCTAAGGAAGAAGGGGGCGATAGTGACTGAGGATGTCGCGCGCGCCGAGCTGGAACATGCCGAACAGTCCGAGGGACTTGTCTCAAAAGGTTTGGCGGCTGGCCGTATCGGAACGTTTACCGGCGCCATCCTCGGAATCTCCACGGTCGCACCCGGATACACGCTCACCGCCAGCATCGGACTGATCGTCGCGGCGGTCGGCCTGAAGATGCCCGCGATTCTCATCGCCGGCTTCATCCCGATGTTCCTCACCGCCTACGCCTACCGCGAGCTGAATTCGCGGGCTCCGGACTGCGGCGCCTCGTTTACCTGGTCTACCAAGGCATTCGGACCCTACATCGGCTGGATGTGCGGCTGGGGCATGGTCATCGCCACCATCATCGTGCTGTCCAACCTGGCATCCATTGGTGTGCAATACGGATATCAGTTTCTCGGCGCCGTCTTCCACAATCAGACACTCGGCGAACTCGCGAACGACAAGGCCGTCAACATCATCTCGACGGTGGCGCTACTGGCCATCGCCACCTACATCTCCAGCCGCGGCATCACCACGAGCGAGAAGGTGCAGTACGTCCTCGTCGGCTTCCAGATGATCGTGCTGGTGATCTTCGCCGTCGTCGCCATCGCGAAAGCGCCCAGCGCGGCCGGACATCTCGACTTCAATCTCGACTGGTTCAATCCACTGACCGGACTTACCCTGAGCGCCTTTGTCATTGGGCTCATCGGTTCGATATTCGCGTTCTGGGGCTGGGACACCTGCCTGACGCTCGGCGAGGAATGCAAGGACCCGACGAAGGTGCCGGGGCGGGCTGGCCTGCTCTGCGTGCTGTCGATCTTGCTGACCTATCTGCTGGTGGCAGTCGCGGTCATGATGTTCGCCGGAGTGGGCGATACGGATCTGGGCCTGGCCAACGAGTCGAACAAGGACAACATCTTTGGCGCCCTGGCTAATCCGGTGCTGGGCAGCTGGTTCGGCCCGTTGCTGCTGCTGGCGATATTCGCCTCCGCGGTGGCCAGCCTGCAGACCACTTCTCTTCCCGCCGCGCGCACCATGCTCGCCATGGGTACCTACGGCGCCTTTCCCAAGCGGTTCGCCAGCGTCAGCCCCCGCTTTCTCACCCCTACATTCAGCACCGTGGTGGCCGGTGCGGTCACGGCGGTCTTCTATACGGTCGTCAGCCTGCTCTCCGATCGCACGCTGCTGGATACCATTGCGGCCCTGGGCATCATGATCTGCTGGTATTACGGCATCACCGCCTTCGCCTGCGTGTGGTACTTCCGCACGGAGCTGTTTCAGAACGCCCACAATGTGGTGTACAAATTCCTCTTTCCGCTCCTGGGCGGGCTGATGCTGGGGGCGGTGTTCGTGATCTCCATCCGCGAGAGCATGGACCCCGAGAAGACCGGCAGCGGCGCCTCGATCGGCGGCATAGGCCTGGTGTTCTACCTGGGCTTCGGCATTCTGGCGTTCGGAGCGGTGCTCATGGTGATCATGCGCGTCAAGAGCCCGGACTTCTTCCTGGGCCGCACCCTCACTCGCGATACCGCACCACTGATGGAATGAGAGTCCCCGTGTCGACACGCCGTTTTTCGACGCAAGGCGCGAGAACAACTCGCAGAACGCGGCGTGTCGGCGCATGGGAGTGGTGCGCCAAAACGGCACAACGAAGCCTCGCCGATAGACAAATCGGCCATTCCCAGAAACACGCCACAGCGGCAGACTGAGATCGCCGGACCGACGACAGGGAGCGCCATGACCGACATCACCTATCGCCTCGCTCAGAAGCGCAACATCGTGACGCCCCTCCCGGGGCCCCGGTCCAGTGCGCTGGCCGAGCGCCGCCGCGCTGCGGTCGCCGCGGGCGTCGGCTCCACCGCGCCGGTCTACGCCATCGACGCCGACGGCGGCGTGATCGTCGATGCCGACGGCAACTCCTTCATCGACCTCGGAGCGGGTATCGCGGTGACCACCGTCGGCGCCTCCCACCCCGCCGTCGCGGCCGCAATCGCCGACCAGGCAACGCATTTCACCCATACCTGTTTCATGGTGACGCCCTACGAGGGATACGTACAGGTCGCTGAGCTCCTCAACGCCCTGACCCCCGGCGATCACGAGAAACGCACCGCACTGTTCAACTCCGGCGCCGAAGCCGTCGAGAACGCCATCAAGGTGGCACGGCTGGCCACCGGCCGGCCCGCCGTCGTCGCATTCGACAACGCCTATCACGGGCGCACCAACCTGACGATGGCGCTGACCGCCAAGTCGATGCCCTACAAGTCGCAGTTCGGGCCCTTCGCGCCCGAGGTCTACCGGATGCCTGCCTCCTATCCGTTGCGTGACGAGTCGGGGTTGACCGGCGAGGAAGCCGCACGGCGGGCGATCTCCCGCATCGAGACCCAGATCGGCGCGCAATCGCTGGCCGCGATCATCATCGAACCCATCCAGGGCGAGGGCGGATTCATCGTGCCCGCACCCGGGTTCCTCTCCACGCTCACCGCCTGGGCCAAGGACAACGGCGTCGTCTTCATCGCCGATGAGGTGCAGACCGGATTCGCGCGCACGGGTGCCTGGTTCGCCTCCGAGCACGACGACATCGTTCCCGACATCGTCACCATGGCCAAGGGCATCGCCGGGGGCATGCCGCTATCCGCCGTCACCGGACGCGCCGAGCTGATGGACGCGGTGTACACCGGCGGCCTCGGCGGCACCTATGGCGGTAACCCGGTGACCTGCGCCGCCGCCATCGCCGCGCTGGGCGTCATGCGCGAGCTCGACCTGCCGGGCCGCGCACGCGTCATCGAAACCTCGGTGGTGTCCCGGCTACGAGCACTCGCCGAAGACGTGGACGTCATCGGCGAGGTACGTGGGCGCGGCGCCATGCTGGCCATCGAGATCGTCAAACCCGGCACTCTCGAACCCGACGCAGCCCTGACCAAAGCCATTGCCGCCGAGGCACTCTCCCAAGGGGTACTGATCCTCACCTGCGGAACCTTCGGCAATGTCATCCGCTTGCTGCCCCCGCTGGTCATCGGGGACGATCTACTGGACGAGGGCATCACCGTCCTCGCCGACATCATTCGCGAGAAGGCGAGCCACCAGTGAGCGACCACTCAACACTGATCGACGCCGTCCCCACCGACCTGTGGATCGGCGGTAAGCAGGTCCCCTCGTCGAGCGGCGCCCGGTTCCCCGTGCACAACCCGGCCACCGGCGCCATCCTGACCACCGTGGCAGACGCCACCGCGGCAGACGGTGCCACCGCACTCGATGAGGCCGTCGCCGTGCAACAGTCCTGGGCGGCCACCGCGCCACGCGAGCGAGCCGAAATCCTCCGGCGGGCCTGGGAATTGGTGATCGCGCGGCGGGACGACTTCGCACTGGCGATGACCCTGGAAATGGGCAAGCCGCTGGCCGAGAGCCATGGCGAAGTTGCCTACGGCGGGGAGTTCCTGCGCTGGTTCGCCGAGGAGGCCGTGCGCATCAACGGCCGGTACACCTCGTCACCGACCGGTACCGGGCGGATCCTGGTCACCAAGCAGCCCGTCGGCCCGACGCTGGCCATCACCCCGTGGAACTTTCCCCTGGCCATGGGCACCCGCAAGATCGGCCCGGCCCTGGCCGCCGGGTGCACGATGATCGTCAAACCCGCCGCCGAAACGCCCCTCACCATGCTGCTGCTGGGCCAGGTGTTCGCCGATGCCGGGCTGCCCGCGGGTGTGCTGTCGATCCTGCCCACCACCAGCGCCTCGGCATTGACCGGCCCGCTGATCGATGACTCCAGACTGCGCAAGCTGACCTTCACCGGCTCCACCGGCGTCGGAAAGATCCTGCTGTCTCAGTGCGCCACAAGGGTATTGCGCTCATCGATGGAACTCGGCGGCAACGCACCGTTCGTGGTGTTCGACGACGCCGACATCGATGCGGCCGTCGACGGCGCCATGGCGGCCAAGATGCGCAACATCGGCGAGGCATGCACCGCAGCCAACCGCTTCCACGTCGACAACGCGGTGCGGGCCGAATTCACCGAGAAACTCACCGCCCGCATGAGTGCGCTCACCATTGGTCCCGGCGATGAAAGCGGCGTGCAGGTGGGACCGCTGATCACCGCCAAGCAGCGGGCCTCGGTGGACGAATTGGTGCAGGACGCCGTCAGCAAGGGCGCCGTCATCACCACCGGTGGGGCGATCGCGGACGGTGAGGGTTACTTCTACCCGCCGACGGTGCTCACTGATGTGCCCACCGATGCAAGGATTCTGCGCGAAGAGGTGTTCGGTCCCGTCGCCGCGATCACTGGGTTCGACGGCGAGGACGCGGGAGTCGCCGCCGCCAATGACACCGAGTTCGGGCTGGCCGCCTACGTGTACACCACCAATCTGGATCGTGCACTGCGGGTTTCGGAGGCAGTGGAGTCTGGGATGGTCGGCGTGAACCGCGGAGTGATCTCCGATGTGGCCGCACCGTTCGGGGGGATCAAGGAATCGGGTATCGGACGGGAAGCCGGTAGCGAGGGCATCGAGGAATACCTCGAAACGAAATACATCGCACTGCCCTAGACCTGGGAAATCGATAGGGGCGGCTCACCCAGGCATGCCGATATCAGCCAGCCCGCTGAGCTCAGGCGGCGAACAGCTCCAGCCGTCGCGCCAGCTCGATACCCGAGTAGTGACTGGCATCACCGTGGAGAATCTGGCTCCGCTCACCATGGACATCGACCGGCACATCCCCCGCCAACGTCACCCGATGCAGCTCACGCTGTTGGTCACCGAAATCGGCGATTCCGTAGTGCTGGGTGGCCCGATTGTCCCAGACGGCCACGTCGCCCAACCGCCAGTTCCATCGGAAGGTGTTCTCCAGCTTGGTGATACGCGACTGCAGCAGCTGGAAGAGCGCGGTGAACTCGGCGCCCTGCAATCCCTGGAAACTCTTGACGAATTGCCCGAGCAGCAGGCTGCGCTCACCGGTCTCCGGATGTACGCGCACCACCGGGTGCAATGTTTCGTACAGCGAGCTGGTGAACTCGCTGTAGTACGCGGCACGACGCTCGGCGCTCACCCCACCCGATGCCCCGGACGACGCATAGTCATACAAGTTTGTGTGCGTGGCCCACAGATCCTCGACAAGCGAGCGCAACGGTTTCGGCAGCTGGTCGTATGCGGCGACGGTCGATGCCCACGTGGTGGCACCCCCATAGGACGGCACCGTCACCGGCCGCAACACCGATGCCTTCGGGACGCGGTCGACGAAGGTGACATCGGTGTGCCAGCCATTGGCCGCCCCTTCGAGATTCAGCAGCTCGGTGCCGTGGGACCTCACCGTGGGATGTGGCAGCGTCGGCTCCCCGAGCAGGCCGGCGAACCCGTACTGCGCGGCGTCGTCGAGGTGATGCTGTCCGGTGAACACCAGCACCTTGTTGATGGCCAGCGCGACACGGATTGCCTCCACCCGATCGGCCGGGACATCGGCACTGAGCTCAACGCCGTCGACTCGAGCACCGATGTGCTCGCCAAGTTTTTCCACGGTGATTCCGGCGTCACGATAGATACGTCGTGTTTGATCGTCGCTCATCACCGCATCACAACAATCCCGCCACGGTAAGCCCAGCTATAGAGCCACGTCGATTCGAAAGGACCGCCGTCGACGGTGGCAGATATGGTCGAACGGTGATCGCCTACGACGAAGAGCTGCGGGACAAGGTTCGCGAGCACCTGGCGGGCCACGAACGCAGAACCGTCGACGATCCGGACAAACGCCGCGCCGCGGTGGCGATCGTGCTGGTCGACTCGGACCTGGGTGAGGACCGCATCGATCCGGCGCCGCTGGACGAATGGATCGGCGGCCGGGAGATCCCCGGGCACGGACTGGACGGCAGGATGGTCGACGTCTCCGGCGGAGCGGCATTCTTGTTATGCCGCAGGGCCTCCCGGCTCAATTCGCACGCCGCACAATGGGCGTTTCCCGGCGGGCGATTGGATCCGGGCGAGGACGCGACGCAGGCCGCGCTGCGTGAACTGGACGAAGAGCTGGGGGTGGCACTGCCCGATTCAACGGTGCTCGGACTGCTCGATGACTACCCGACACGTTCGGGATATGTGATCACTCCGGTGGTGATCTGGGGCGGCGGCCGTCTAGAGCTGAGCCCCTCCCCCGATGAGGTGGTTGCCGCCTATCGGGTCGGATTGCATCAGCTGCAACGCGAGGATTCACCGCGCTACGTCACGATCCCCGAAAGCCCACGCCCGGTGGTGCAGATTCCTCTGGGCAATGACCTCATCCACGCCCCGACCGGAGCCGTTCTGCTGCAGGTGCGGTGGCTGTGCCTGGAAGGCCGCGGTGACCCCGTCGACGATCTGGAGCAACCGGTCTTCGCCTGGCGCTGACGTCAGGGGACGTCGACGCGCGCCAACAATGTCGGCGTCCCATAGGGCGCGCTCTGCTCTGCGACCCAACCCGGGTCCAGATACACCGCATTGGATGCGATCACGTTGCCATCACGCAGGATCTCGCCGAGGTAGTTGCCACCCGGGTCGCTGAACAGGCTCACCGCCGCCTCGCGGGCGGTCATGGTGACGTCATGCTGCCACGGCACGAACGGGTCCAGCCAGGTCTGCTTGACCGCCTTCTCCCCCTTACCGTTGCGGTACGAGATCGTCACTTGGCGATTGGTTCCGGGATCCTGCAAGGTCACCCGGTAGGTCAGCTTCACCCCGGGATCGGCGGACACCAGCGGGGCAGTGGGCAACCCGATAACGACACCAGACACCAGCCCCACCAGCAAAGCGAGAATTCTTCTCATGCGCTGGCATGCTAGCTGCCCTAGCGCTCCAGCGGAGAGTGTCGGCGAACTTTGCGCTCCGGTACCCCGTTGGGCCCCGTGGTCGACAACGCATAGGTCCCGACCGCAAAGGCCACCGCCGGACCGTTTATGCCCAGCGCGGTTTTCCCGACGTTCGCGAGGGTGTCCTTGGGGCCGTGGTAGTTGGGGTCGAACGGCTGGCCCGCGTGTCCCTGCCAGGTCTTGGCTTCGGGGCCGCTCATCCTGTCCAGGGCACCCGAGCTGATACCGCCGACGGGGATACCCGCGGACATGAAGGGCCCGTAATCGGATCTGCCGCTGAACTCCTCGGCCGCGGGCCGCTTGCCGGCGAGGTTCAGATATCCCGCGAAGGTGCGTTCAATGCCCGCCGATCCCTCGGGAACATCCAGCGGCGGCCGATTCGGATCCGGTTTGGTGGCCGACTGATCACCGTCGAGCACGAAGTACCCGGCGTTGGGTGAACCGAGCATGTCGAAGTTCAAGTACAGCGCGATGTCGTTGAGCTCGTTGGCAGTGCGATTCTTGGTGTACTCCAACGACCCCGCGAGCCCGTCTTCCTCGGCAGCCCAGAACGCGAATCTGACGGCGTTGTTGACCACCGGCTTCGGCCCGAGCTGCAGTGCGGTCTCCAAGACCGCCGCCACCCCGGTGCCGTTGTCGTTGATGCCCGGCCCCTTCAACACACTGTCCAGATGAGCCCCGGCGAGCACCACGTTCGCGGGATCACCCGTTGCGGTCTGCGCGATGACGCTGCGCGAGCGCACCTTCGCGACATTCATATCCAGCACCAGAGTCACCGGCGACGAATTGCGGCGCAGCAGGGTGTCGACTCCCGAATCGATGATCCCCACCGGAATAGACAGCTGCTCATAATAATTGGGGGTGAACAAGCCTTCGCCCGCACCTGCTTGCATCGCCACCAGCACCGCCGCCGCACCCTTTTCCTTGGCGACGTTGTGCTTCTCGACCACCGAACACCCGGTGCCGTCGACGACCACGATCTGGCCGTCGGCCTTGAGCGTGCCGTAATCGGCCGCGGCACACCCACTGGCCTTGCCCGACGGGCGGATGACGTTGGCCTTGAGCCCACCCTTGGGCGTCTGAACGAAATAGGAGGCCTGATCCAGCGCGTAGGGGCGACCGCCGATGTCGACGAGTGGCTTGCCCTCACTGAATACCTTCAGCCGGGACAGCTCCGGAGTCTGAACCTCGAACCCGCGGTCTTTCAAGGTCTTTGTCACGTAGTCGGCGCCGGCGTCGTAACCCGGTGTGCCCTCGGCACGATTCCCGCCGTTCGCGTCGGCCACCTGCTGTAGCTGTTGCAGGTGGGTCATCATCGAATCGACTGTTACCGAACGGGCAAGATCGGCCGCAAGATTCGGGTTGGGCGCGGACAGCGCACCGGCACCCGGTGCCGTCGGGTGCGCACAGCAGCTCGCTGCCGCCGCGATCGCAATCAGGGAGCAAACACGCGCCAGCCCCCGGGCGCGAAATAACGCCATCAAACAAACCTCAATGGAACCTCTTTGGAACACCGGTGGACTTGTGCGAATCGAGCAATCGCACACGCTACCGCACCAGCGTTGATTCCCAAGGCCTTTCGGGGCGTTGCAACGAAGCTGTTACCGCAGCTTCGGCGGGCTGAAGCGAAACGCCCCGGTGATCTACTAGCTCTTCAGCTTGTGGCGAGTGCGATCCTCGTGCACGGGTACGCCGTTGCGTCCGTCGATGCTCTGCGCATACAGCCCTATCGTGTAGGCGACTCCGCCCGCGTTGATCTTGAGCGCATCCTTGTTCACGTTGGCCAGCGTGTCGCCCGCCTGGTGGTAGTTCGGATCGAACGGCTCACCCGCCTTACCACCCCAGTCCTTCGCCTCCTCGGCCGACATCTTGTCTTCGGCCCCGGAGAAAATGCCGCCGGTGGGAATGCCCGACCGGCTGAACGCGTCGTAGTCCGAGCGGCCGTCATAGCCGGTGTCATGGGCCTTCTTGCCCTGTTCGGCGAGATAGGCGACCTCGGTCCGCTCGATGCCTGCCGACCCCTCGGGGATCCGCACCGGAGCCTCGTTCGGGTCCGGCTCGTCGGACTGGTCACCGTCATAGGTGAGGTATGCGGCGTTCGGCGAACCGAGCATGTCGTAATTCAGGTACAGGGCAATGTTTTTCAATTCATCCACGTCGAGCGACTTGACGTAGTCGGCGGAGCCGATCAACCCTTCTTCCTCCGCACCCCAGAACGCAAACCGCACCGCGTTTTTGACATCCGGGTTCGGCCCCAGCTGCAACGCGGTCTCCAGCACCGCGGCCGTGCCGGAGCCGTTGTCGTTGATACCCGGCCCCTCGGGAACGCTGTCGAGGTGCGCACCTGCCATCACGACATCCGTTGTGGCACCCGTCTTGGTCTGCGCGATCACATTGCGCGCCTTGACGTCCTTGGTCTCAGCATCGACATTGAGGACAACCTTGTCGGGGTGCGCCCGCAGGTCGGCCCCGATGGATTTCGTGACGCCCACCACCGGGATCTTCGGGCTGGAGTCCTCGCCGAGGGTGCCGCCCACCGTGTTCTCATCGACACTGTCCGCGATGATCACGGCGGCCGCGCCGCGCTCGGCGGCCGCCCTTTCCTTATCGGCGAACGGACACGAACCACGGTCGACCAGGACCACCGCTCCCTTGACGTCGAGCCCGTCGTAATCCTCGACCGTGCAACCGGGCGATTCCTCCACGCGGGCCGGAACGAGCCGTCCCTCGACGTGACCGCCCGGCGAGTACGACAGCACCCCGGCGTCCACCTTCTTGGGTCCGACCGTCAGATCAAGAGACTTGGCCTGGAAGTACTTGAAGCTGAATTCGGGGATTTGCACATCGAATCCCTTGTCTTTCAGAGATTTTGCCACATAATCGACGCTCTGATCGAAACCGGGAGTGCCCGCAGCCCGGGTGTTGTTGTTCTTGTCGGCAATCTCCTGCAGCGCCGAGAGATGCTTCACGACATTGTCGATGGTGACCTTTTCATGCAGGGAATGCGCGAAGCCGACGGCCTCCTGGGATCCAGCCTGCGGCGCCGAGCGGGGCGCGTCTGCACCATCCCGATCGCATGCCGTCACAGTCGCCAATGCACATGCCGCGGACACCGCGACCGCATACAGAACCCGATTGGTCGCCATCTGCTCTCCCTTGTCCCGGCCTAAACGTCGCGTCGCTGCACGACGGCCAGTGCCGCAGCGAGCGTGATGACAACCACGGTAGCAAAGTAAATGAGGGATCCAGTGGTGCTCCAAACGAATCGGACGCCGTCCGAGGTGTACCACGGCACACCGGTAAACCGGATTCCATTCGCAAAAGGAAGGAAGGGCTGCAACGCCTTTCCTGCATCAGTGAGCCAGCCCAGCATCAATTCAAGGACCGTCGGCCACAACAGCAGTACCGCGACTGCACCCGCGGTGTGCTTCAGCAACACACCCACGGCCACCGCGAGCACCGCGCATAAGAACGCGTAGACGGTGACCGCACCGATCGTGTTCCATACACCGGCTCTGCCCAGCGCCAAGTTCGCACCGGCCACCGGACCTGCCATCGCCCGCACCAACGCTATCGAAGTCAGCGCGGTGACCGCGGTGACGACGGCCACCCAGCACCCCGCCACCACCGCTTTGGCGCCGATAACCGTCAACCTGTTGGGCGTGGCCTGAAAGGTGGTTCGCACCATGGCGGTTCGATTCTCATTGGTCACCGTCATAGCGGCCAGCACCATGAGAAGCGGTACCCCGACAAGGGCCGCCCCGCCCGCGGCTTCGCCCGGAGAGAGGGGCGTGTAGATGGACGCCGATCCGCCCTGCAGACCCGCCAATCCCACACCCAACGCCAGGGCCAGCAAGCTGCACCACACCGCGGACCGCGAGGTGCATACCTTGATCCGTTCCGCCGCGATGACACCCATCAGCGTGCGCCTTCCTGGTCGGCCACTCTTCCCGCAGGCGGATCATCGAGCTGGCTGCGGTACTGCACCGCATCATCGGTCAACGACAGGTACGCGTCCTCTAACGAAACTCGTTGGGGGGAAAGTTCGTACAACGTGACACCAAGACGCGCCGCAAGCTCGCCGACCTGTTCGATGAGGGCGCCGCTGATTTCAAGCACATCGTGCTCTCCAGTGTGTTCCGCACCCGCTACCGAAAAACCGCTCTCTTCCGCGGCGGAGCGCAGGGTGCCTATCTGCGGGCTGCGCACCCGCACCACGTCGGCGCCGGCCCGGCTCACAAACTCGTGCATCGATGTCGCCGCAATCAACCGGCCGCGACCGATGACCACCAATTGGTCTGCCGTATTGGCCATTTCAGAGAGCAGATGACTCGATACCAGCACGGTGCGCCCCTGCGCTGCCAGACTCTGCATCAGCGTGCGAATCCAATGGATGCCCTCGGGGTCCAGCCCATTGACCGGCTCGTCGAACAGCAGCACCTTGGGATCACCCAGCAGTGCGACCGCGATGCCCAGCCGCTGCGACATGCCCAGAGAGAAGGTGCCGGCATGACGATTCGCCACCTCGGTAAGCCCGACCATCTCCAACACTTCGTCCACGCGCTGGGCGGGAATGTCATTGGCGGCGGCGATCCACCGCAGGTGATTACGCGCCGAGCGGTTGGGATGAAATTGCTTGGGATCCAACAGTGCGCCGACCTCGCGCAGCGGATGGTCGATCTCGTGGTACTGCTTGCCGCCGATCGTCGCCGTCCCCGACGTGGGGCGAGCCAGCCCGACGATCATCCGCAACGTGGTCGATTTACCCGCCCCGTTGGGCCCCAGGAACCCGGTCACCACGCCCGGCTCGACGGTGACAGAGAGGTCGTCGACCGCCGGGGTCTGGCCATAGACCTTGGTCAGCGACCGCAGTTCGATCATGCGGCCCACTATGCCAGCTATTGCTCGGCGGGTCGGTCCGGCGCCGGGCTGGAGGCCTGCGCCCAGAAGCGCCGCGGTATGCGACCGGCGTGACGCGCGAGGTGACCGGCGGTCACCGCCGCCGCCATGGCAGCGGCCATGCGTTCGGGATCGGCGGCGCGGGTCACGGCCGTCGCAAGCAGTACGGCGTCGCAACCGAGTTCCATGGCCAACGCAGCGTCGCTGGCCGTGCCAATCCCCGCGTCCAGGATCACCGGAACTCCCGCGGCCGCCACAATCATCTCGATGTTATGTGTGTTGGTGATGCCCAAACCCGTTCCGATGGGGGCCCCGAGTGGCATGACCGCCGCACATCCCACGTCTTCCAATCTGCGGGCCAGCACCGGATCGTCGGTCGTGTAGGGCAGTACCACGAAGCCGTCGTCAACGAGCTGCTCGGCCGCCCGCACCAATTCAACCGCGTCGGGCAGCAGCGTGCGTTCGTCGGCGATGACCTCGAGCTTGATCCAGTTGGTCTCCAGCGCTTCGCGGGCCAGGCGCGCCGTCATCACCGCTTCTGCGGAACCTCGGCATCCCGCGGTGTTGGGCAGCGGCATGATGTCGAGCCGCTTGAGTAGATTCAGCACACCGGTGCCGCCGGCGGCGTCCACGCGGCGGATCGCGACGGTGGTCAGCTCCGTACCGGACGCCACCAATGCCCGTTCCAGAATCGAGAGATTCGCGGCACCCCCGGTGCCCATGATGAGCCGGGACCCGAAGGTTCGGCCCGCGATACAGAGCGGCTCATCCACCGCGGGTGTTCCCATGCTTGCCTGCGGGTTACCCACCCTGCACCGCCGTCACCACTTCAACTGTCGCACCGACGGAAACCGCGGTGTCCCAATCGGATTTGGGCACCACGGTGTGATTGATGGCCACCGCGATGCCGCACTCGGGAAAGCCCAGTTGCTCGAGCAGCTGCCAGATGTTGGCGCCCTCGGTGACCTCGCGCGCGTCACCGTTTACCTGAATGTTCATCGGGCCTCCTGACCGGGTCTACTCACACTGGGTGCCTTCTCAAACCGGCGGGGATCGACGGCGGAAGGCGACTCGTCACCGTCGAGGACTGTCCCGATCGTCTTCGCCGTCCACGGCGCAAGCAGGAAGCCGGATCGGCCATGCCCGGCGGCGACCAGAACGCGGTCGTCGAGCCTCCCCACGATGGGCAGGTTGTCGTCGGTCATCGGCCGCAGGCCCGCCGCGCATTCGGCGAATTCGTACTCGCCCAGACAGGGCAGCACAGCGCACGCGTCATCGAGCAGGTCCCGCACTCCCGCGACCGCGGGCGCGGTGTCGTGTCCATGCTCGTATTGCGTGGCGCCGACGACGACGCCGTCCTGGCGGGGCACCAAGTAGACGTGGCGTCCGTGCACCCGGGCGCGGATGACATTCGCCGGCGGCGGCATCGCGCCGGGTCGCCGACGCAGCCGCAGCACCTCCCCCTTCACCGGGCGAACCGGTAGATCCGCGAGTGCCGCCGCCTGCACCCCGTTGGCGATCACCACCTGATCCCCGGACACGTCATCGACCTGGGCAACCGAAGGGCCCCTACGCACACCGAGTGCCTCGCACTGTGCGGTGAGCACCTGCAGCACCTTGCGGTTGTCGACGGAGAGTTCCTCCGGCGCGGTGAACCCGCGGCGAATGTTCTGGGCCAGCAGCGGTTCGATATCGCGGGCGTTGGTGGTCTCGGCCATGCGATGCCCGCGCCCGGCCAGCCAATCCATCATGGTCCGCAGCTCGCCAACGTCGGCGGTGTCCACGGCCACGGTCAGTGAACCCCGTGCGGTGATCGCGGTGTTTTCCACGTCATCGATGAACCCGTCGCGCCAGATTCCGAGGGACTCGATTCCCAGATCCAGCAGGTCGTCTTCACCCGGCCATGCCTCGCTGTACGGCGCGAGCATGCCACCGGCTACCCACGACGGGCCCTGTCGGCCATCGTCGTACATCGTGACCTGCCACCCTGTACGGGCGGCTTCCCGAGCCACGGACAGCCCAATGACTCCGCCGCCGATGACGGCGACCGAGCCTTTTTTAGACGACATCACAATCGGAGCCAACTCCCTTCGCCGGCATGACCCGGATCAGGTACGACGGTCAGGGCTGGAATCGTCGGCCCACTCTCAGCCCCGACATCCCGGGGCTCCCGCGTTACTTACCCCTACAACGCTAGCGTCTTCGACTATGCACCCGCGTTCGACCCGGCTTGAAGCCGCTCACCTGTACCTCTGCACCGATGCGCGCCGAGAACACGGCGACCTCGCCGAGTTTGTGGACGCCGCCCTCGCGGGCGGGGTGGACATCGTGCAGCTGCGCGATAAGGGATCGGCGGGTGAACGGCAGTTCGGCAGGCTCGAACCCACCGAAGAACTCGAGTATCTGGCGGTTCTGGGCGAGGCCGCGACACGGCATGGCGCACTGTTCGCCGTCAACGACCGCGCCGATATCGCCCGGGCAGCAGGCGCCGACGTCCTGCACCTGGGCCAAGATGACCTGCCGCTGGCCGTCGCCAGGGAGATCGTCGGACCGGATGTGCTGATAGGGCGCTCCACGCACGATGCCGAGCAGGCTGCCGCAGCCGCCCGCGACGACGAGATCGACTACTTCTGTTGCGGGCCGTGCTGGCCGACGCCCACGAAACCGGGCCGCACCGCGCCCGGTCTCGGCCTGATCCGAACCGCAGCTGAGCTCGGGACTTCTAAGCCCTGGTTCGCGATCGGCGGCATCGACGAGGCGCGGGTGCCCGAGGTGGTCGCCGCCGGGTCGTCACGGATCGTCGTGGTGCGGGCGATCACCGCGGCGGTCGATCCCCGCGACGCCGCGGCCACACTGCGCGGGCTGGTTCACCGAACGTGAAGCCATTGCGGAATTTCGGCCCCATTGCCGCGGTAGCTGCACGCCGGGCGTCAGGGCCAGAGCTGCGCGGGGGCGTCGGGGTACTTGGTCTTCCAGGCCGCCCACTGCACATCGGTGGGGCCGATCGCGCTCTCCAGAATGGCCCACTTGGGCCCGGACTTCCTGAGTAGGCCCTGGTAGCGGGTCGGGTTGGCGCCGTCAGAGTCCTGCAACCGGCCGTCGATACGCGCCCAGCCGTCGGCACTCTTGAACGTCCGCATATCGAACGTGACGGGTTTACCCAGATCAGCCTCGATACGTGCGAGCGCCGTCGCGACCACCTCGTTACGATCGCCCGGCCCGCTCTCGGCTTTCTCCGAGCTACAAGCACCCACCAGCACGCCGGCGAGTACGGCCAACAGGACAAGGAGGCCAGTACGCATACGTGAACGCTACGGGAGTTGCCAGGCGAAACACCCGGACTCGAGCTCGACGGTGCCCGCCCCGGCGAAGCCGTTTGATGCCCCCGGCAACGTTTCGACAACCCGCAGCAGCGGCCACGACGATTTGAACCCGGGATGAAGCCGCATGCCCTCGATCTTTTCCTCGGGTACCCACCGAAGCTCGGTGCTTTCGTGGTTGGCCGCCGTCGGCAGCAATTCGGCGGCATCGGCGATCACCGTGGTGTACGTCCAATGCGCCTGCCCGTCAATGCGTTTGGTCACCACGGAGGAACGGATGGTCATCGCGCCGGGAACGATCCCGGCCTCCTCGGCAGCCTCGCGAAGCGCCGCCTCCTCCGCGGACTCATGGCTGTCGCGGGCGCCTCCGGGCAACGCCCACGTACCACCCTGGTGACTCCACCAGGCACGATGTTGTAGCAGTACAGCGGGCTGGCCGTTCGTTAGCGGCGCACGCAGCAGCAACCCCGCCGCACCGAACCGGCCCCAGAATCGTGCGCCCGTGTCAGCGACAACCCATCCGTCACCGTCGCCACGCACAGAGTCCACAGTAGAGCCACCGAAAGCTAAACATGCTCTTAGACTTCCTATTAAGGCCGGGAGAGGAAGGTAAGAGGTGACTGTCGGGACGACGCGGTTAGCGCACCCGTCGACCGAGCCCGTCGGCGCGACGACGCCGATCGTGCCAGCTCATCCGTGGTGGTGGTTCCTCAAGTCCACACCCGGCAAGATTCTGCTGCTCGGTATCGCCCTCGCCACCGCCGGCGTGCTGTCCGCGGTGGCGACCTCCGCAGGCGTGCAAGACCGGCAACAAGCCCTGAGCACGGTGCTCAACCACACCGAACCGCTGGCCTACTCGGCCGGGCAGCTGTACAGCACGCTGTCGGTTGCCGATGCCGCGGCGACCACCGCCTTCATTGCGGGTACCGAACCGCAAGGTGTGCGGGAACGATATGAGCAGGCAATTACCGACGCTTCGACCGCGCTTGTCGCGGCCTCCAGCGGGCTTACCGACAAACCGATGCAGGAACTGCTCAGCAGAATCAACGCCGAACTGTCGGTCTATACCGGACTGATCGAAACCGCGCGCACCAACAACCGGGCGAGCAATCCCGTCGGCGCCTCGTATCTGAGCGAGGCTTCGGCGCTGATGCAGCGCACGATCCTTCCCGATGCTCAGCGCCTCTACGAGGAAACATCGAATCGCGTCGACCAGGAGACCAGCGCGTCGACGCGGGTGCCGTTCCCGGTAATCCTCATCGTGCTGAGCACCATGATCGGCGGGGTCTTCGGCCATCGTTGGTTGTCCAAGAGGACGCGACGCATGATCAATCCCGGCATGCTGGCCGGTGGATTGGCCCTACTGCTTATGGTGGTTTGGGTGGGTATCGCACTTGCCGTCTCCGCCTCGCTGGGTACCGAGGCGCGCAATGGCGGTGCGCACTCGCTGAAAACAATCACCCAACTGGTCATCTCGGCACAACAGGCTCGCGCCGACGAGACGCTCGCGCTCATCCGCCGCGGCGACGAAAGCGTCCGGAAGAAGTCGTACTACGACCGCATCGACGAGATGGAACGCAAGATAGGCGAATACCTGTCGAACCCTGATGCCATCGCCCGCGCGGACCTGGAACGGGCGCAACAGCTACTGACCCGGTGGCGGCAGGCCGATGATCGGATCAACGCGTACATCGGTGTCGGCAATTACCAGGCCGCGACCCAGGTGGCCCTAGGCAGCAGCGAATCGGATTCCACGCCCGCCTTCGACAGCCTCGACGCGTCATTGCGCAACGCTGTCCAGGACAGCCGCCGCCAGCTGCGGTCGGGGATACTCAATGCCGAGCGCGCGTTGACGTTGTCACCCGCGGGTGCGCTGATCCTTTCGGTGGGTGGCGCGATATGCGTGGGGGTCGGCCTGTGGCCGCGACTGAGCGAGTACCGATAATGAGCGCGATAGCACATTGGGGCTACCGATTCGGAGCGCTGGTGCTCACCGCGGCGGTGCTGGCCGGGTGTTCGACACCCGAAAACTCCACACCGCTGCCACAGCTGACCGTGCCGCGGCCGACCCCCGCGGAGATGACCGAGCAGGAACCCAACCGCGCGCTCCTGGACAAGGTCGACACCTCATGCGACCCGACGGCAAGCCTGCGCCCCACCAACGACCGGGCCGCCAACGACCAGGCGGTAGCGGCGATCCGCAAGCGTGGACGTCTCGTCGTCGGGCTGGACATCGGGAGCAACCTGTTCAGCTTCCGCGACCCGATCACCGGCGAGCTGACCGGGTTCGACGTCGATATCGCCGGAGAGGTCTCCCGCGACATCTTCGGTACGCCCGAGCGGGTGGAGTACAGGATTCTGTCCTCCGCGGATCGCATCGCCGCACTGAAGAACTCGACCGTCGACATCGTGGTGAAGACCATGACCATCACCTGCGAGCGCCGCAAAGAAGTCAACTTCTCGTCCGTCTATCTGATGAACTACCAACGGATATTGACGGCCCGTGACTCGGGTATCACCAACGCGCAGGATCTCTCCGGTAGGCGCGTGTGCGCCGCACGGGGCACCACCTCACTGAACCGGCTCTCGCAGATCGAACCGCCCCCGGTGATCATCTCGGTGGTGACCTGGGCCGATTGCCTTGT
>Ga0265327_10000265_pt1 | contig 103720 bp, 90 predicted proteins | sample 41621metaG_FD_202089 | JGI IMG/M metagenome (GOLD analysis project Ga0265327, IMG submission 202089) | Rhizosphere microbial communities from Carex aquatilis grown in University of Washington, Seatle, WA, United States - 4-16-21 metaG | ecosystem: Host-associated > Plants > Roots > Rhizosphere...
CCCATCCACTACGGTGGTGACCACATGGGCAGCGAAGCCTCCTTCCGCCCCGGCACGCTCTACTTTTATCACAACACCATCTACATGAATGCTGGCTGGACGATGGTCTTCCAGATGTCCACCACCAAGCAGACGGCCGAGATCTGGAACAACGTGATCAGCAGCGCCAGCGGCGTGGACATCTGGCTGCGCATGCCCAGCGACGTGGCTCCTGGCTGGACAACGGGTGGCACCATCAACCTGGGCAAGAACTTCATCCGTTCGACCTGGGGCCTGGATGATCCTTACCACCCCGTACCCGGCATCCTGACTGGCCAGGCCAACGTGGTCACCAGCACCGTCAGCCCGATCAGCTCGACCACATTCGCACCAGTGAGCGGCACGTCGATCATCAACACCGCTCAGGCCAACCTGGCTGCCGTGACGGCCTACCCGGTGCTGTACCAACCGCCCACGAGCTTCTCGACGCCGACCTTCGGCCCGATCGCCCGCCCCGTCAACGGCACGGCAGCAGACATGGGCGCCATCGAGTTCTGATCAGGTTCCAGGCGCGAACAGCACCACTTGCTCAGCTCAACAAGAAAGGCTGGACTCCGAAAGGGGTCCAGCCTTTTTACCTTGATGGCGCCATGGCCAGGAAGTCATGGCTCAAGCGTGTCAAACTTTGGGTACGCCGCATCCCCCGAACACGCTCGAACATGCCCTACCCACCCATCATGCACAGCCTGTCACGCCGAACTTTCGTCGCTCTGGTGCCTGCCGTGGGCGCGCTGGGCTGGTGCGCTCGCGCGCAGGCCGACACGCTGCTGAAAGAAACCGACCAGGAAGCCATCGCGATGGACTACCGCGCGGATGCTGGCATGGTTGACGCGGCCAAATTCCCGAAATTCAAACCCGGCCAGACCTGCGCGAACTGCTCGCTGTATGCGGGCGACAAAGGCGCGGCGTCCGGCCCCTGCGGCCTGTTCATGTTCAAGGACGTGACCGCCATCGGCTGGTGCAATGCCTGGGAGAAAAAGGCGTGACAACCGCAGCTGACCAAGCCTTGCCCAACCATGCCTGCCCACTGTGTGGTGGCCCGAACGCCTGCGCGCCCGCCGAATCCGGCAAGCTGGACACGCCTTGCTGGTGCCGCAGCGTGACATTCAGTGCGGACCTGCTGGCCAAGGTCCCGGATCAGCTCAAGAACAAGGCCTGCATCTGCGCTGCCTGTGCGGGCAAATCGCCAGCGTGATCCACACTGTGCTGGCAGCTGCCAGGCATGCGTCGGCAACAAAAAAGCCCAGTCGCAAGACTGGGCTTTTTGCATTGTTCAGATGGTGCCGGAGAAAGGAATCGAACCCTCGACCTTCTCATTACGAATGAGCTGCTCTACCGACTGAGCTACACCGGCGTCCAAGACTAAAATTCTAGCACGCCAAATTACTGTACTTCACGGTGGTAGGCGGTCACGCGTTCCACTTCGTTCTTGGAGCCCAACACCACGCTCACGCGCTCGTGCAGTTGCGAGGGGTTGATTTCCATGATCCGCTGCAGGCCGTTGGTCGAGGCACCGCCCGCCTGCTCCACCAGGAAGCTCATGGGGTTGGCTTCGTACATCAAGCGAAGCTTGCCGGGCTTGTTGGGCTCGCGCTTGTCCCAGGGGTACATGAAGATGCCGCCGCGGGTCAGGATGCGGTGCACGTCGGCCACCATCGAGGCCACCCAGCGCATGTTGAAGTCCTTGCCGCGCACGCCTTCCTTGCCTGCCAGGCATTCGTCGATGTAGCGCTTGACGGGGGAAGCCCAGTGGCGCATGTTCGACATGTTGATGGCGAACTCCTTGGTGTCTTCGGGGATCTTGACGTCGCTGTCGGTCATCACCCACGAGCCTTGCTCGCGGTCCAGCGTGAACATGACCACGCCCTTGCCGACGGTCAGCACCAGGGTGGTTTGCGGGCCGTACACGCAGTAGCCCGCACAGACCTGGTCAGTACCGGGCTGCAGGAAGCTCTCGTTGGTGACATCGCCACCCTTGTGCTTGAGCACCGAGAAGATGGTGCCGATGCTGACGTTCACGTCGATGTTGCTGGAGCCGTCGAGGGGATCGAACAGCAGCAGGTATTCGCCTTGGGGGTAGCGATTGGGCACAGCATGCATGTCGTCCATTTCTTCGGACGCCATGCCGGCCAGGTGGCCGCCCCATTCGTTGGCCTCGATCAGCACCTCGTTGGCGATGATGTCCAGCTTCTTCTGGACTTCGCCTTGCACGTTCTCGCTGCCGGCGGTGCCCAGGACTTCACCCAGGGCGCCCTTGTTGACGCTGATGGCAATGCGCTTGCAGGCGCGGGCCACGACTTCGATGAGCAGGCGCAGTTGCGCGGGGATCTGGGCTTCGCCACGCTGCTGCTCGATCAGGTACTGCGTGAGGCTGATGTGTTTGGTCATGGTCTTGACTCTGTCTGGAAGATTAAAAAGTGCTGCTTGCTGACGCTCAATCCTGCAGCGCGCGCGTGACGATCTCGCGCACGTCATCGGAGAGCTCGACCTTGGCCGCCACGCGGCTGATGGCCTCGCGCGCCGCCGTGCGGTAGGGCTCGGCCAGGCGACGCCAGTGGTCCATGGCGCGGGCCAGGCGGGCCGCCAGTTGCGGGTTGATGCTGTCGATCTCGATGACGCGGTCTGCCCAGAACACATAGCCAGCGGCATCCGTGCGGTGGAAGGCGGCCGGGTTCATCTGGCACAGCGCCATCAACAGGCTGCGCGCGCGGTTGGGCGTGCGCAGCGTGAAGTCGGGGTGCTGCATCAGGGCCTTGGCACGGGCAAAGACCTTGCCGTCCTTCTCTGGTGCCGTGGCTTGCAGGGTGAACCACTTGTCGATGACCAGGGCCTCGTCCTTGTACTGCTCGTGGAAACGCTCCAGCGCCGGCACGGCCAGCTCGGCATGGCTGTGCACCAAGGCCGACAAGGCACCCAGCCGGTCGGTCATGTTGGTGGCGTCCTTGAAGCGCTGGAAGGCCCGGCCCGGCCAGATCGGGTTGTGGCGCGTGACACCATCGAGCGTCAGCATGCTCAAGGCCAGGTTGCTCAGGGCGCGACGGCCTGCACTGACCGCGTCGGGAGAGTAGCCACCGCTGTCCTGATGGTGCTCGTAAGCCCAGGCCCAGTCCTCATGCAGGGCTTGCGCCAGCTGCAACTTCATGGTTTCGCGCGCGGTGTGGATGCGCTGCGGGTCCACCACGTCGAGCTGTTCGGCCACATAGGCTTCGCTCGGCAGGGTCAGCACCAGGTCCTTGAAGGCCGCGTCCAGCTCGGGGTGGCGCAGCACGCCACGCATGGCGTCGATGAAGCGCTGATCCAGCTCCATGTGGCCGTTGCCATGCACCGCGTGCAGGATGCGGCGCAGGGCCAGCTTCTGCGCGGCTTCCCAACGGTTGAAGGGGTCCAGATCGTGGCTGAGCAGGGTGAACAGCGCGTCATCGCCCAGTTCGGTTTCCAGCACCACAGGGGCAGAGAAACCGCGCAGCAGCGAGGGCACCGGCTCGACCGGCACGTGCACGAAGGTGAATGTCTGCGAGGCTTCGGACAGCACCAGCACCGTGTCATGGCCGACGGGCTCCAGGCTGCCTTCGAAATGCAGGTTGATGTGGCGGCCATCAACCCCCACCAGGCCCATGGCCACCGGGATCACGGCGGGCTGCTTGACGGGCTGGCCCGGTGTGGCGGCCGCGGTCTGGCTGAGCGTCAGGGTGTAGATTTGGTTGGCTGCGTCGTACACGCCATGTGCCTGCACACGGGGCGTGCCCGCCTGGCTGTACCAGCGCTTGAACTGGTCCAGCCGTTTGGCCAGTTCGCTGCCGGGGTTGGCGTCTGCAATGGCCTGGGCGAAATCGTCGCAGGTCACGGCCTGGCCGTCATGGCGGCTGAAGTACAGCGCCATGCCCTTGGCAAATCCTTCTGCGCCCACCAGGGTGTGCATCATGCGCACGACCTCGGCGCCCTTTTCGTACACGGTGGCCGTGTAGAAGTTGTCGATGGCCATGTAGCTGTCAGGGCGCACCGGATGGGCCATGGGGCCCGCATCTTCCGGGAACTGCAACTGGCGCAGGGTGCGCACGTCTTCAATGCGCTTCACAGCCCGGGCGCTCTGGCTGCCGGCCATGTCCTGGCTGAACTGCTGGTCGCGGAAGACGGTCAGGCCTTCCTTCAAGGACAGCTGGAACCAGTCACGGCAGGTGACGCGGTTGCCGGTCCAGTTGTGGAAGTACTCGTGGGCGACCACGCTTTCCACATTGCCAAAGTCCACATCGGTGGCGGTGGCGGGGTTGGCCAGAACGAACTTCGTGTTGAAGATGTTCAGGCCCTTGTTCTCCATGGCGCCCATGTTGAAGTCGCTCACGGCGACGATCATGAAGCGCTCCAGATCCAGGCTCAGGTTGAAGCGGGCTTCATCCCAGGCGATGGAGGCGATCAGCGAGTTCATCGCGTGTTCGGTCTTGTCCAGGTCACCTGCGCGCACGAAGATCTGCAGCAGGTGGTCCTTGCCGGCACGGGTGCGGATGCGCTGTTCGCGGCGCACCAGGTCAGCGGCCACCAGGGCAAACAGGTAGCAGGGCTTGGGATGCGGGTCTTCCCAGACAGCGTAGTGGCGGGCTCCGTCGATGGCGCCCTCTTCGATCAGGTTGCCGTTGGACAGCAGCACCGGGTACTTGAGCTTGTCGGCCTTGAGCGTCACCTTGAAGGTCGCCATCACGTCGGGGCGATCCAGGAAATAGGTGATGCGGCGGAAACCCAGGGCCTCGCATTGCGTGAAGAAGTTGCCGCTGCTGGTGTACAGACCCGACAGCTGCGTGTTCTTCTCGGGGGCGCAGGTGTTGCGGATTTCGAGCAGGAAGGGCTGCTGGGGCAGGTTCTCCAGTACGAGCTGCTGGTTCTCGACCCGGAAGGTCACGGGCTCGCCATCAACCAGCACGCGGGTCAGGGTGATGTCCTCGCCGTCCAGGCGCAGGGGGGCACCGGCCTGGCTGGCATTGGGCTCCACGGTCATCTTGTTGATGACCAGGGTCTTGGCCGGGTCCAGATCAAAGGTCAGATCGACCGTCTTGATCCAGAAGGCGGGCGCCGCGTAGTCTTCGCGGCGAATGAGGGTAGCGGTACCTTCACGCATGTCTGTGAGTCCTTTGGATGAAGAACTTCAAGGAAGCCCTGGGGTGTATGCAGGCGGCCTGCAGTGGCGTCAAACTCAGACGCCTTGCTTCAGGCTGGCTTCGATGAACTGGTCAAGATCACCATCCAGCACCTTCTGGGTGTTGGAGATTTCGACGTTGGTGCGCAAGTCCTTGATGCGGCTGTTGTCCAGCACATAAGAGCGGATCTGGTGTCCCCAGCCCACATCGGTCTTGGTGTCTTCGAGCTTTTGCTGCTCTTCCTGGCGCTTGCGCATCTCATGGTCGTACAGGCGCGAACGCAGGCGCTTCCAGGCGACATCGCGGTTGCTGTGCTGGCTTCGGCCATCCTGGCACTGTACGACGATGCCGGTCGGGATGTGCGTCAGGCGCACGGCCGAGTCGGTCTTGTTGATGTGCTGGCCACCCGCACCGCTGGCGCGGAAGGTGTCGGTGCGCACGTCAGCCGGGTTGATCTCGATCTCGATGGTGTCGTCGATCTCGGGGTAGACGAACACGCTGGCAAAGCTGGTGTGGCGGCCGCCGGAAGAGTCGAACGGCGACTTGCGGACCAGGCGGTGCACGCCGGTTTCGGTGCGCAGCAGGCCAAAGGCATATTCGCCCTCCACCTTGATGGTGGCGCTCTTGATGCCGGCGGTGTCGCCCTCGGTCATGTCTTCCACCGTGGCGGTGAAGCCCTTGCGCTCGGCGTAGCGGATGTACTGGCGCAGCAGCATGCTGGCCCAGTCGCAAGCCTCGGTCCCACCGGCACCGGCCTGGATGTCCACAAACGCGGGCAAGGGGTCGGCCGGGTTGTTGAACATGCGGCGGAACTCCAGCTCGCCCACACGGGCAGCCTGGGCGGCCACATCGTCCAGAATCGCTTGCAGTCCGTCCATGTCGCCATCGGCCTTGGACATCTCGAACAGCTCGGCGTTGTCGGCCAGCCCGGTTTCCAGCTCGGCAATGGTCACGACCACGTTTTCAAGCGACTTCTTTTCTTTGCCCAGCTCCTGGGCGCGCTTGGGGTCGTTCCAGACCGACGGGTCTTCGAGTTCGGCGTTGACTTCGCTCAGGCGGCGGGACTTTTCATCCCAGTCAAAGATACCTCCGTAGTTCGGCGGTCCGCTGGGTCAGGTCGGCAATTTGAGCGCCCAGGGCGTTGATGTGTTCGATGTCCATGTGGATCCTGCAGATGGTTCGGGTCGTTGTTCAAGTCAAAAAGGCCCGGCAGTCAGCGACTGGAGCCTTTTTCAATCTGGCTATTTTCTCACGTGGCTGGCCAATTATCTGAAAGCGCCACGTTCAGGGCGTTGGTGCTTTCAGGAAGTTGGCAATATGGACGGCCAGCTCCTCAGGCTGGTCATGGTGCAGCATGTGGCCAGCGTCGGCGATGCTTTCCATGCGGAAATCGGGCACGAGTTTCACGCGCTCCAGAAACGCCTCGCGCGAGAACTTGCCGTTGAACAGCATGAAATACAAGGTTTGGGCGCCCTCCACGAACAGGACCGGGCACTGGATGCGCTTGAGAAAAGCACAGACCTCTTCGACACGGTAGAGGATGGGCTGCGGGCGTTTGTGCGCCGGGTCGGCATTGATCACCCAGCGCTCGCCCTGCTTTCGCGCCCAATGCCCGGCCAGCCACAGCGCGAACGAGCTGCGCAGGCGCGGGTTGTTGGCCTGCAGGCGTTTGGCGACCTCTTCCAGGGTGGCGTAGTCCTTGAGCTGGACGGGCTTTTTCAGCTCGTCGAGCCACTTGACGTAACGATCTGGCGCCTCCTGGGCCTCGGTGGCCGGCATGCCGAAGCCCTCCAGGTTGACCAGACGGCGGATGCGCTCGGAGCGCACACCGGCATACAGCATGACGACGTTGCCGCCCATGCTGTGCCCCAGCAGGTCGATCTGCTGCCCGGGCGCCAGCTCGTCGAGCAGCAAGTCCAGGTCACCCAGGTAATCGGCAAAGAAATAGCTGTCCGTCTGGGGGGTGTCGGTCAGGCCAAACCCTCGCCAGTCGATGGCCACGATGGGGCGGTCCGCCCAGCCCGGCTGTTGCCTCAGCGCGTCAACCATGAACTGGAAGGACGCCGAGGTGTCCATCCAGCCATGCACCATCACCAGCAAGGGTTGCGCGGGTGTCACACGGGCGGTGTCGCCCCAGACAAACACATGGTGTTTCAAGCCCCGCACGGTGACGAAGCGCGACTCAGCGGTGTGAACGGGCACATAAGCCTGAGAGCTGGACATAGGGGAAGCGGCCTCCAAAACGTGAACAAGTACCGACAGCGCGAACCCCCTTTAAGGGGGAGGACCCGATTGCCAACCCCCATCATCGCCGAAGACACTGTTTTTCACCTAAGCTGGCTCGCTCAGCGAAAAGAGACACACTTCGAACGAATCCAAGGTCCGTGAGCGCCGTCATCCCATCCAACATGCAGCAGCAGGCCCCCGCCTCCCTCCCCGTGCCGGCAATGGGTCGCTTTGGTCCCATCGCCGTGTCCGTGGCGGCGGTGGCGGCCGTCAGCATGGGCCTGATCGCCTGGTCACACATTGGCTGGCACAAGTTGCAGCAGCGCGCCCATGTGTTCGACACGCTGCTGTCTGAAACGCAGTTCCAGGTGCGCCAGAGCCAGGCCCTGGCCGAACAACGCGTGCTGGGCCAGTCCGACATCAGCGACAGCATGGTGGACGCCCCAGCCGCCAAGGCGCAAGCCACCGTACACCAGTTGCGCGTGCAGGCCCCGCCGTCCCTGGACCCGTCCCTGGCCCAGTTGCTGGCCAAGATTGACCAAGCACGCCAGACTCTATTGCAGCGCCTGCACACCCCCGCCATCACCGACGCGAACCGGCTGCAACACACGCTGGCCGAGGTGGACGACGCCGCCAAGGTTGCCGCCCGCACCTGGGCCGCCGAGCTGAACGAAGAAACCGAAGCCCAGCATCGGCTGGACAAAATCAACATGGGGCTGGTGGGCGGCATGACCCTGCTGCTGCTGACCCTGATGGGCCGCGCCCACAAGCAGCGCGAGCAGGCCGCTGGCGCCCTCAAGGCCCGCGAAGCGCAGTTGCGCGCCTTTGCCGAGGTGCTGCCCGACCTGGCCTTTCACGTGGACGCCCAGGGGCACTTCCTGGACATCTACGGCAGCAACCTGCCCTTGCTGGGCCGCCCGCGTGAAGCCCTGATTGGCCTGGGGCTCAAAGACCTCTTCCCAGATGACATGGCGACCCGCTTCATGGGCGTCTTGCAACTGACCCTGCAGACGCGCACCACGCAATTGCAGACCTTCACGGTTCCCGTCAACCGCGAGCGTCGCCACTTCGACAGCCGCTGCGCCCCGATCGGCGACACCAACGAAGTCGTCTGGATGATCTGGGACATCACCTCCCGCCGCCAGATCGAGCACCGCCTGCGCCGCAAGACGCGCATGTACGACTTCCTCAGCCACGTGAACCAGGCCATCGTGCGCTCGGAAGACGACCAGACCTTGCTGGACAAGGTCTGCGAGGTCGCCGTGGACCACGGCCAGTTCCGCAAGGCCTGGGTGGCCCTGTTCGACGAGGACGACCGCCATCACCTCAGCTGCGTGGCGGTGGCTGGCGACGATGCCCCGCGCGCTGCCAGCCTGAGTTTCGATTTGCTGGCGCAGGACACCGAAGACGCCACGCTGGACATGGCCTTGCGCCACGGCCGCACCTTCCGCACGAAGGACCTGGGCCAATGCGGCCCGCGCCCGGCCTGGACGGACGAGGCCATGGCCGCAGGCATCCCCGGCTGCGTGGTGGTGCCCCTGCACCGCGACAACCTGCTGGTCGGCCACCTGATCCTGCTGGGCAAGCGCGTGGACGACCAGGACTCGGACGAGTTGTCCCTGTTCGAGGACCTGTCAGGCGACCTGTCGTTCGCGCTGCACAACCTGCACCGCGAGGCCCTGCGCGACGAGGCCGAAGAACGCATCCGCCTGCACGCCGCCGCCCTGGAGAGCACCCAGGACGGCATGCTGGTGCTCAGCCGCAACCGTGTGCTGGTGTCGATCAACCCGGCCTTCACCGCCCTGACGGGTTACGCCGAAGACGAGGTGGTCGGGCGCTCCCCCGAGTTCCTGCTGCCCGACCGCCCGGACGAAACCCTGGCCGACATGCGCGGCGAGATGATCGGCAGCGGCTACTGGCAAGGCGAGGTCTGGTTCCGTCGCAAGAGCGGCGAGCTGTTCATGACCAAGCTGTCCGTGAGCGCAGTCAAGAGCGCCCGGGGCCGCCCCACCCACTTCGTGGGCGTGTTCACCGACATCACCCAGCTCAAGCAGACCGAAGAGCGCCTGGCCCGCATGGCCCACTTCGACCCGCTGACCGAACTGCCCAACCGCGTGATGATCCACCAGCGCCTGGCGCACGCCGTGAACCTGGCACAGCGCCACCACACCCTGGTCGGCGTGATCTTCATCGATCTGGACAACTTCAAGACCGTCAACGACGGCCTGGGCCACGCCGCCGGCGACAGCCTGCTCAAGCAGGTCGCCCACCGCCTGCGCCAGCGCGTGCGCCAGGAAGACACCCTGGGGCGCCTGGGCGGCGACGAGTTCATCCTGGTGCTGGAGCACCTGCGCCACCCGCAGCAGGCAGCCCACGTGGCCACCGCCATCCTGGAGACGCTCAACCAGCCCTTCACGCTGGACGGCGGCCAGCAGGTCTATGTGCGTGCCAGCATCGGCATCAGCCTGTTCCCTGCCGACGGCCAGGATGCGCCTGAGCTGGTCCGCAATGCAGACGCGGCCATGTACGAGTCCAAGCGCCGCGGCCGCAACAGCTTCAGCTTCTACACCGAGTCCTTCACCAGCGATGCCACTTCGCGGCTGCAACTGGAAACGCGTCTGCGGCGCGCCGTCGAGCACGGCGAGTTCGTGCTGCACTACCAGCCCATGATCAGCCTGGTCACGCGCAAGGTGACGGCGGTCGAGGCCCTGGTGCGCCTGAGAACCCCGACCGAAAGCGATGTATGCCTGCCCTCGGTCAGCCCGACCCAGTTCATCCCCGTGATGGAAGAAACCGGCATGATCGTGGCACTCAGCGAATGGGTGCTGCAGGAAGCCTGTCGCCAGGGCAAGGCCTGGCTGGACGCCGGGCTGGACTTCGGCCGCATCGCCGTCAACCTGTCGCCCAGCGAGATTCGCCGCGGTGGCGTGGTCGAACGCCTGTCGCGCATCCTCAACCGCACCGGCCTGCCACCTGACCGGCTCGAGATCGAGATCACCGAGAGCGGCTTGATGGAGTCCGGCATGGGCGCCGAGCAGTTCCTGCAGATGCTGCATGCGCTGGGCGTGTTCCTGTCCATCGACGATTTCGGGACGGGCTACTCCTCGCTGGCCTACCTCAAGCGCTTCCCTGTGCACCAGCTCAAGATCGACCGCAGCTTTGTGCAGGACCTGCCTGGCAACGACAGCGACGCCCAACTGGTGGGCACCATGATCTCCATGGCCCACGGCCTGCGCATGAAGGTGGTGGCCGAAGGCGTCGAGATGCCCGATCAGGAAGCCTTCCTGGCCAGCCGGGGCTGCGACGTGGTGCAAGGCTATCTGTACAGCCGGCCGGTACCCGCCGTTCAGATCGAACACCTGCTTGAAAACACCTAGTCGACAGCTGATCGATCGCGAGCCAAACAACGGGTCAAGCAAAAAAAGCACGATCGTTCGATAATGGGCCTCCGTTCAAATTACGCAGGTTCATCCATGACTGAAAACGCCTCTGTCACGCCCCTGGCTCAATTGCTGGCCAGCCGCCGCCGTGAAGGCCAACGTGTGAGCTTCCTGGTCACGCCCGACTGGGGCCAGGGCCGCACCACTTTTGGTGGCCTGCTGTCGGTGCTGGTCGTGCAGGCCATGCGTGATGTGTGCGGCGCCGACTGGCCGCTGCGCGCCCTGCAGACCAATTTCGTGGGCCCGGTGGCGCCCGGCGTCATGGATGTGGAGGTGACCCTGCTGCGCCAGGGCAAAAACATCCGCCAGATCCAGGCCCGTGTCACCCAGCCTGATGCCCAGGGCCAGGAACAGGTTGGCGGCGTGCTGCTGGGCGTGTTCGGCACGGGGCGCGAATCGGCCCTGCCCCATCTGCGCCCGGCGCAAGAGGTGGTGGCCAAAGGCCCGTACGAGGTGCCCAAATGGCCCTTCGTGCCCAATGTGACGCCCGCTTTCACCCAGCACCTGGACATCCGCCATGCGGACGGCGTCATCCCCTTCACCGGGGCCAAGGAGTGGCACAGCCGCACCCACATCCGCCTCAATGAGGTCGAAGGTGTGGACGCCGAACTGCAGGCTGTGCTGCTGGCCGATGCCGGCCCGACGCCCGCGCTGGGCCAGCTCAAGGGTTTTGCGCCGGCCTCGTCCGTGTCCTGGGCCCTGGAGTTGCGACCGGTTGAAGTGGGCGACCCGAAAGGCTTTTGGCGCATGGACAAGGACGCCCTGGCCACCGGCGAAGGCTACGTCAACGAAAAAACGTCCCTGTGGACACCCTGCGGCCAGCTGGCGGCACTGGGCTACCAGGTGGTTGCGGTGTATGCCTGACGCCAGCGCCGTGCAGGGTGAGCAGGGCAAGGGGGGCGATGAGGCCGGCCTGGATCGCCCACACTCACTCTGGCACCTGTTCGTGGCGTTTTCTGCCCTGGCCATGCAGGGCTTTGGCGGCGTGATCGCCGTGGCCCAGCGCGAACTGTGCGAGCGCCGGCGCTGGTTGACGCCACAGGATTTTGTTGAACTGCTCAGCGGCGCGCAGGTGCTGCCCGGCCCCAATGTGTGCAACCTGTCGCTGATGATCGGCGACCGCTTCTTTGGCTGGCGTGGTGCTTTGGTGGCCCTGGCCGGCATGATCGCCGCCCCCATGGCCTTGATGCTGACCCTGGCCTGGTTGCTGGGTGAGGCCGCCAATGTGGGCCACGCGCAGGATGTGATCCGGCACGCCCTGGGCGGCATCGCCGCGGTCGCGGCCGGGCAGATCATCGGCACGGTGCTGAAGCTGGCCGCCCCGGTGAAAGACCATGTGCTGGGCTGGCCCGCTTGTGTCGCCCTGGCCGCGCTGGCCTTTTCAATGATGGCCTGGCTGCACTGGCCACTGGTCTGGGTGTTGCTGGGGCTGGGCTCGCTGACCTGCGTGGGCACCTACGTGCTGCTGCGCCGCCGTGCGGTTGGCAAGGGAAGTACCGCATGACACCGCTGATGTGGTCACCCGATATCTGGTGGGCGCTGTTTGGCCACTTTCTGGCCTTGTCGCTCATGTCGATCGGCGGGGTCATCACGCTGGTGCCGGACATGCACCGCCGCCTGGTCACCGATGCCGGCCTGCTCAACGACACGGACTTCACCTCGGCCATCGCGCTGGCCCAGGCCGCACCCGGCCCCAATGTGCTGTTCGTGGCCTTGATGGGCTGGTACAGCGGTGGCCTGGGCGGCGCGCTCGTCAGCATGGTGGGCATCATGCTGCCCTCCACCACACTGGCCCTGGCCGTCTCGCGCTGGGTGTCCACGCGCCGCCATTGGCTGAGCGTGCAGGCTTTCCAGGCGGGGATGGTCCCCGTGACCATCGGGCTGTTGCTGGCCACTGGCTGGCACCTGGCCCCACCCATCCAGACCGCACCCAAGGCGCTGCTGCTCAGCGCGGTGATCGCCTTGCTGGTCTGGCGCACCAAGGTTTCGCTGATCTGGCTGGTGGCTGCAGGCGCCGTGCTCGGCGGGCTGGGCCTGGTCTGATCAAGGCACTTTTACCGAACCCATCATGAACACCGCATCGTCGAACCTGAACATCGTCCACAAGCCTGAGATCGGCCGCTTCGAAGCCATCGTTGATGGCCTGCGCTGCGAGGCCGACTACCTGCTTGACGGCCACATCGTGCGCATGACCCACACAGGGGTGCCGGCGCAACTGGAAGGAAGAGGTATTGCGGCCGCGCTGGTCAAGGCCGCGCTGACATGGGCACGGGCCCAGGGCCACCAGGTCGAACCGATCTGCAGCTATGTGCGCATTTACATCAAGCGCCACCCCGAGTGGCAGGATCTGTTGGCCTGAGGCTGGTCGCCCTCATTGGAAGGGCAAACTCACCACCCCAGCACGCGTTGCCGCTGAACCGGAGTGAGGGCCTGCGCCATCGCCTGGGCAAAATCCGCCTGCAGCTTGTAGGCACGCGGCGGATCATCGTCCAGGCTGGAAATGCGCACGAGCAGCCCATCCGGAATCCCCCCCAACGCCCCCGGCCTCAGCTGCCGGAGTTTGAAGTGGGTTTCATCTGCAATCAGTTCATTGCCCAACAAACGCCAGTAGGTGATGGGCTCAGGCCGCCCCTCCAGGCTGGCGAACAGACGCGTCACCGGCACAGATCGACCCAGCAGGCTCAAATCACCCGCCTCGACCTGGCTGACCTTGAACCCACCGGCCTTGTAGCAAACCTCTGGCCGGTGCATCTGCAGCCCAACCGACTGCTGCCGGCCATAAGCCACCGACAGCATGATGCGCCGGCCGGCATCGTCCATATAGGTGCGCTCCAGCACCTGGTCGTACATCTGGAACTGCCGGGCACGTTCAAACGCTGGGCGGATCAGGGCGGCTGCGGCCGGGTCCAGACGCCAGCCCCCGAACGCGCTGGGAAACAGCTGCTCCAGCGGCGTGTTGGCGCGCACTTGCGCCTCGGCTTGGGGTTTGGGCAGGAAGGCATGGCTGAACACGGCCGTCAGCGCCATGAAGAGGGCCATCAGCCAAGCGGTTTTCATGTGCATGCGCATGGGTGTCAGGCCTTGGGTTCAGCCTGACGGTCTGGCAGAAAGAGGCCCAGCAGGGCATCCACCAAGCCGATCAAGGCCAGGGCCACGGCAAACAGCACGATGCCCGCGAAGTTGTGGATGAAGCCCTGCCCCACCGCGTCACCAAAGTGGTAGGTCACCACCACCAGGATCATCACCCGGATGACATTGGCAAAGAAAGACACAGGCACGGCAAACGCAGCCAACAGCCCATTGCGCAGCCAGGACTGGTGGTTGACCAGGTAGCTGTACAGCAGGCCCATGGCCTCCAGGATGAACATCGAGTGCAGGCCCGCACAAGCTTCGGCCACCAGCAACTGGTATTGCCCGGCCGTGATGACCACACCAGATCGCCCCACCGGGTAACCAACCGCGCCCAGGATCACCGTGGCCAGCGCGGACACGGCCTCCTTGAGCGGCGCTGTCAGCATCAGCACAACCGAAAACGGAATGGGGATCACAAACAGGGCGAACAACCACATGAACCAGGTCTGCCGCAGCCCAGCCCAGCCCTTGCAGGCCAGCAAAATGCTCACGCTGATCCACCACAAGGACAGCATCTCGATGCGGATGAACTCCTGTGTGCGGCCAAAGGCATAGGCCAGCAGGCCCAAGGCCAGGCTGCACCAGGCCCACCATGCCGGCGTGCGATCAGGCAAGGCGCGGATGGACGGCCATTGCCGCCACATCAGCCAGACGACGACAGACAGCAGCAGCAACTCGTGCCCCTGGCTGTAAGCCGACCACTGGCCGAACATGAAATCCCACAAGCTGGGCACAGCCAGGGTCAGCCAGCCCGCCCCCACCACCAGCCAGAACGCCATGGGCCGGGGTGGATGGGCAGCTGCGGCGGTGGCGCTCATGGTGCAGAAGCGGCCGACGCGCCCGAAGCCGGCTGGGCAAACGCCCCCATGCGCTGAACCTTGGCCTTTTGCCGCAAGGCTTCCATGCCCTTTTGCACCAGCTCGCGCCGCGCATTGGACAGCAGCGCCGCCTGAATGGCGTTGTTCGCCTGACCGCTGCTCATCGGCGTTTCTTCGGCGTTCAGCAAGGTCAGGATCACCAGGCCATCCTTGCGCTGGATGCCCATGGACTGTCCGTTCTTCAGGTAGACCAGTTGCGACAGCAAGTCCATGGGCAGGCCTTCGGCCCACTGGACGCTGTTGCGGCGGCTGTAGGTCACGCCGCTGTCATTGACGAGGGTGTTCACGGCCTCTACGGTGGCCAGCTTTTCAACCTTGTCCTTGAGTTCAAGTACCTTGTCGGTGGGCGCCTTGACCAGGGTTTCCTGCAAGGTGTACTGGCGCCGTTTGGCGAACAACTCGGGGTGCGAGTCGTAATAGCGGCTGACAGCCTCGGAGTCCGGCATGATCACCTTCTCGGCGAGCTGATCCTGATAGGCACGGGCCAGCACCTCGCGCTTGGCCAACTCCATGGCCTGCAGGACGCGAGGGGTCTTGTCCAGCCCCGCCTGACGGGCGGCCTGCGCCGCCAGCTCCTGATCGATCAGGCTGTCGAGTGCGCGATGCGGGCCGTTGGCCCCCAGCTGCTCCGCGATGGCCGGTTGTGCCGCCAGCATGGCCTCGACCTGGTGGATGGAGATCTCGCTGTCGTTGACCTGGGCAACGATCTGCGACGTGTCGCCGCTGACCGCCGATTTGTCTTTACCTGGACAGCCTGTCAGCATCAGGGCCACGCCCAGGCCCAAGGCCCCACTCAACAAACGACCAGCCAGGTGGGCGGACTCGCGACTCAAGCGATGCATGTTCAGGTGTCTCCTCGGAGGGCCGCACGACAGGCGCAGCCGTGCACCATTATGTTCACAAGATGAAACGCACGATCCCAAAAACAAACGGACCCGAAGGTCCGTTTTGTTGATCGGTGCAAAAAGACCGAAGATCAGCGAGCAGCGCGGCGGCGAACCATGTAACCCACGCCAGCCAGGCCCACCAGGGTCAAGGCCAGGTCAGCAGGTTCAGGCGCAGCCGAAGCGACCGGCGAGGACACGGCCTTGATGGTGCCGCTGTAGCTGCCGTAGCCAGCGAACAAACCCGACACCGCGCCATTCACTGCCAGCGAGTAGCTACCGGCAGCCAGACCCGAGAAGGTGAAGGAGTTGGCCGTGGTGTCCTTGGCGATGACGCTGGACGAACCGCCCGAGGTCAAAGTCAACGAGTTCAGCACCACGTCCTTGGTGAAGAACAGGATGTAGGACGTGTCAACCGTCGTGCCCGACACGGTGCCGGAGTCAGCGATCGAGAACGTGTAGTAATCGGTGAAGTCGGAGACGTTCGTGAAGAACGTGTTGCCGAAAGTCGTGCCCGACGAGGTGAGCGCACCGAGGTCTTCGGTCTTGGCTTGCACTTGCGAAGCCATGGCAGCGACTGCGAAGGCAACTGCGGCGAGACGGGTGAAGGTGTTCATGGTTGGCTCACTCGATTTGGAATGTGAGTATTGTGCACGTTTCTGTTTCTAAACGTTACCCCTAACGTGGGGGGTGGAGAACCCCCATATCAGGGTCGCCATTCCCTGGGCTGCGCCCTTGTGTTGATGACCGAAATCACGGGCTTTTTTCGCCATGTCAAATCGCATGTCGCCATTACAAAATGTCACACTCTTCATGACGGCAGAACGGAGGTCTGGCACGCGGTATGCCGCGCCTGCCGCCTCGCTCAACTCGGACGCCTCGGCAAAATTGAAGGTGTGGGGGCCCATGATCACCGGGCAGCCACAGGCCGCCGCCTCGATCAGGTTCTGTCCACCCAGGGGTGCAAAACTGCCTCCCAGCAAAGCCACGTGTGCCGCGGCGTAATAGGCCGGCATCTCCCCCATGGAGTCACCCAACCAGATCTCGGCCTCTTTGGCGGAGGCGTCGGGCTGGCCGTCGGGCCAGGTGCTGCGGCGTGACAGCGATACACCCGTTTGGGTTATGAGGCTGGCCACTTCGTCAAAACGCTGGGGGTGACGGGGCACGATCATCAGACGGGGTGCATCACCCAGTTGCGGCCAATTGGGCGACCGCCGCAGGGCCGTCCAGGCATCCAGCAAGCCCGGCTCCTCTCCTTCGCGCGTGCTGGCTGCCAGCACGATGGGGCGCGCCGACGCCTTGGACCAGGCCTGGCCTTGCGCCAGCAAGGTGGGTGGGGGCGACATGTCGAACTTGACGTTGCCGCATACCCGCACATCTTGCGTGCCCATGGCCTGCAGGCGCCGGGCGTCATCGGGTGTCTGGGCCAGCGCCGCGGTCAGGGCTTGTGCGGCCGGGCGCATCAAGGCGCCCAGCCTCATGCCTTGTTGGAGGCTCTTCTCGCTCAAGCGGGCGTTGGCCAGCACCATGGGCACCCCCATGCGCCTGGCCACGTGCTGGACGTTGGGCCAGACCTCGGTTTCCATGAGCACGCCCACGCTGGGCCGGTGCATGGCCAGAAAGCGCTTGACCGCGCCGGGGGTGTCAAACGGGAACCAGGTCTGCACATCGCCGGGTTGAAGCAAGGCACGCCCGGCCTCTCGCCCGGTGGCGGTGCCGTGGGTCAACAACAGACGCATGGTTGGCCGTTGCGTGCGCAGCGCTTGGATCAGCGGCGCAGCCGCCCTCGCCTCACCCAACGAGACGGCATGCACCCAGACAACCGGGCGCGCAGGCGCACCCACGCCATCGCGCCAGGCACGCCGATAGGCCGCGTCATAAAAGCCCAGGCGTTGTGGCCAGGCTTCGCGGTAGCCAGGCTCGACCTTGCCGCGCGACCAGATCCGCCACAGGTAGGCGGGCGTGCCCAGGCGCAGCAACAGGCTGTAGGCCTGTCGTGCGAGCCAGGGTTTGAAAACAGGCGCCGTCAACTCAGTGTGCCGAAGCGCCCACGTGGGCGTCAGGCTTGACCGCCAGGATTTGCGCCATGAAATGCTTCTGGATGCGCTCCAGCGCCTCGGGCGTCTGGCCCTCGAAACGCAGCACCAGTACGGGCGTCGTGTTCGAGGCGCGCACGAGCCCGAAGCCATCCGGGTAGTCGGCACGCAGGCCATCGATGGTGGTCAGCTCGGCGCCGTCAAACGTGGCCGTCTGGCGCAGCTTCTCGATCACGGCGTGGTGCTCGCCTTCGGCACAGGGCACGTTCAGCTCGGGTGTGCTGAAGCTGGTGGGCAGCGCGTCCAGCACGGCGCTGGGGTTGGCCACCTTGCTGAGAATTTCGAGCAGACGACCGGCCGTGTAGGTGGCATCGTCAAAGCCGTACCAGCGCTCACCAAAGAAGATGTGGCCGCTCATTTCGCCGGCAAACGGCGAGTTCAGCTCCTTGAGCTTGGCCTTGACCAGGCTGTGGCCGGTCTTGTACATCGTGGGCACGCCACCGGCTTCGCGGATGGCGATGGCCAGGCGCTGGCTGCACTTGACGTCAAAGATGATGGGCGCGCCCGGCACGCGCGACAGCACGTCCTTGGCGAACAGCATGATCTGGCGATCCGGGAAAATGTTGTTGCCGTCCTCGGTGACCACGCCCAGGCGGTCGCCGTCGCCGTCAAAAGCCAGGCCCAGTTCGGCGCCGTGTTCCTTCACGGCCTTGATCAGGTCGACCAGGTTTTCAGGCTTGGAGGGATCGGGGTGGTGGTTGGGGAAGTCGCCATCGACTTCGGAGTAGAGCTCGATCACCTCGCAGCCAAGGGCGCGCAGGATGCCAGGGGCCGAAGCACCAGGGATGCCGTTGCCCGAGTCCACCACGATCTTCATCGGGCGGGCCAGCTTGCAGTCACCGGCGATGCGCTTGGTGTACTCGTCCAGCACGTTCAGCTCGACCAGGCTGCCCTCGCCCGTGGCGTAGTCTTCCTTTTCGATGCGCTGGCGCAGGCCCTGGATGTCGTCACCGTAAATGGCGCGGCCGGCCAGCACCATCTTGAAGCCGTTGTAATCCTTGGGGTTGTGGCTGCCCGTCACCTGGATGCCGCTGTGGCAGCCCTCGGCGCCACGGGTAGCGGCCACGTAGTACAGCATGGGCGTGGTCACGGCGCCCAGGTCGATCACGTTGACGCCGGTCGAGCGCAGGCCCTTGATCAGGGCGCCGCTCAGGGAGGGGCCCGACAAGCGGCCGTCACGGCCGATGGCCACGGTCTTTTCGCCCAGCTTGAGCGCCTCGGTCCCGAAGGCACGGCCCAGATGCTCGGCCACGGCCTCGTTCAAGGTCTGCCCGACGACGCCCCGGATGTCATAGGCCTTGAAGATGGATGCGGCAACTTGCATGGTGGTCCTTCGTTTGATGTGTGGTGGTCTGCCCGGCCCAGCCTGCGGCAAATCCGGTGATTTTAGGGATGCCTGCGTGACGGTTGGTGAATTCGGGCAACACTGCCTGCTTCCACCCCGTGAATCGAGGTACCCATCAGGGGTTTGACGAACTCGATAGGATGACACGCATGAAACCAAGGGACTTGATCGAATTGCTGTTTCTGGCCGCCGTGTGGGGTGGCTCTTTTCTGTTTCTGCGGGTGGCCTCGCCGGCCATCGGGCCCTTGGGCGTGGCGGCATTCCGGGTCACGGGCGGGGCCATGATGCTGTTGCCGCTGGTGGTGCTGCACCGAGAAGGCACAGCCCTGCGTCGCCACCTGCCGCAACTGGTAGGGGCGGCCGTGCTGTCCAGCATCCTGCCTTTTCTGGGCCTGAGCCAGGCCTCGCGCAGCCTGCCGGCCGGGTTGCTGTCGATCCTGAACGCGACCACGCCCATGTGGGGCGCCCTGGTGGGCTGGCTGTGGGCCCATGAAAAACTCTCGCTGCAACGCGCGCTGGGGCTGGGCATGAGCTTTGCCGGTGTGGCGCTGCTGGCCAGCGATGGGCACCAGTTTTCGACCGAAGGGGCCACGGGCGGCGCGCTGCTGGCACTGGGCTCCACCCTGATGTACGCCTTTGCCGTGCACTACAACAAGCGCTACCTGTCCACCTTGAGCCCCCTGACCAACAGTGCGGGCACCTTGGCGGTGGCCAGCGCCTTGCTGGTGCTGCCGGCCTTGTGGGTGGGGCCACAGCCCGCGCATGCGGCCATGCCCGGCAACGCAAGCTGGGCCGAGGTACCCCCCGGCGCCTGGACGGCCCTGCTGGCGCTGACCGTGTTGTGCACAGGCGTGGCCTACCTGATCTTCTACCGCCTGATCGACCGCATTGGCGCCAGCCGCGCGCTGACCGTGACCTTCCTCATCCCCGTCTTCGGCATGATGTGGGGCGCCCTGTTTCTGGGTGAGCGCATCACGGCCATGATGATGGCCAGCACCACGGTCATCCTGCTGGGCACCTGGTTGTCCAACCACGGCGCGGCCTTGCCCACCCCTGCGCTGGACGAGGCCCCGCCCCGCCTGGTCATCGACAAAAAACAGTGAGCCCCCTTCTTTCAAAGCCACAAGGATCACGCATGAGCGAACACGCGCCCACCAGGGCACAGCGCCCACCCCGCTGGTACTGGGAAGACTTCACCGAAGGCCTGACCATGGAGTTCGGCCCCAAGAAGGTCGAGCGCGAGGAGGTCATCGACTTTGCCGCCAAGTTCGATCCGCAACCCTTCCACCTGAGCGAGGAGGCAGGCAAGGCCTCCCTGTTCAAGGGCCTGGCGGCCAGCGGCTGGCACACGGCCGGCATGGTGATGCGCATGATGTGCGATGGTTTCATCCTGGACTCCAGCAGTCTGGGCTCGCCGGGCCTGGATGGCCTCAAGTGGCTCAAGCCGGTGCTGGTGGGCGACGAGATCCGCGCCCGCATGCGGGTGTTGGCCACCCGCCCCATGAAAAGCAAACCGCATGTGGGCCTGGTGCAGACGGTGTGGGAAGCCCTCAACCAGCGCGATGAGATCGTGATGGTGATCGAGAGCTGGGCCATGTTCGGCCGACGCGAACCGGCGCCGCCACCGATGGAAGGGTGAGGCTCGGGGCCGACACGCCTGGTGACAAGGGCCGCGGCGCTGTGTCGGTTTTGTCCTGATCCGGACAGACGCTGAGCGCACCTTGCCGGCCAGGCACCGCGCCAAGCTGTTGATTCTGCTGCCCCGGGCGGGTTGGCACAGGTCTCGCAATGTGTGGTGACGTCGCATGCGAGGCCCACGATGAAACTGCAACTCGACCGCCCCGATGTCCTGGCGCTGACCGAACGCTTTCCTGAGCTGGATGGCTTGCAGAGACAGCTGCGCTTTGGGCACCGCATCGAAATCCGCTCGCGGGCCTTGCCGCTGGACGCCCTGGAGTTTCTGGCGCGGCTGTATGAAGACGCCGGGGCCGTGCTCGCCGGCCGTGCGGCCCAGTTGCGGGGGCTGGTGGCGGCCATGCGTTGCGCCTCCCCCCGCTTCAAGGCTGGCGACGCGCTGGAAGGCGTGCTGCCCGCCCTGGTGCGCTACCTGGCCGAAGGCAGCGAACGCGGCTGGCTGTTTGCCGCCAACATGGACGGCAAGCCCCTGGCCTGGGTGCCCACGCGCATCGACTACGTGCAGGGCTCATCGGAAGAGCTGGGCAAGGTCATGGTGGAGCTCAAGGCCCATTCGCGTGCCAACCTGGTCTCGCAGTCCTTGCGCATCACCGAGGGCGACATGCCCGGGCACACCATTGCCGAGATCCTGGCGGCCAAAGGCTTCCTGAAAGAAACGCCCGCCCTGCTGACCGCCTACGATGCCTCGGCCGAGCGCTACTTTGCCTGGCGCGGCCACTATGGCCAGCAGTTCTCGGGCATGGGCATGGGCTTCATCGCCGAAGACCCGACGGCCACCCACCGCGACATGGACTGGACACGCAAGGACCAGGTGGTGTTGAGCGCCAGCGGCGGCAGCGCCCGCCTGGTCAACGACGAGGGCATCCTGCCACCGCGTGGTGTGGGCCTGGAGTCCCCGGGCGACATCCTCGCACCCTATCTGCGGCGCGCATCCAAGAGCAGCGACTTCGACTGCGAAGAAGAGGTCAAGGCGCTGGATGCCTCGCTGCCGCCCCATCTGTTCAAAGCCCTGCCCGTCCATGCCTACCTCTTCCTCTTCCACCTGGAGCTGCACCAGCATCTGTGGGTGCATGCCGATGACATGGCCCCCTACGTCTACCAGCCTGAGCTCAAGCACAAGCTGGTGCTGCCCACGGAGCAGACCGAGCTGATCGACATCCTGACTGCCGAGATGGACGTGCTGCAGGAAGACGTGGTCGCAGGCAAGAGTGGCGGCACCACCGTGCTGTGCGCGGGGCCACCCGGCGTGGGCAAGACGCTGACCGCCGAGGTGTATGCCGAGGTGACGGGCCGCCCGCTCTACCGCGTTCACTCGGGGCAGTTGGGCTTGAGCGTGAGCGCCATGGAAAGCGCCTTGAAGGAGGCCCTGACCCGTGCGCAACGTTGGGGCGCGGTGATGCTGATAGACGAGGCCGACGTCTACATCCGCCAACGCAGCGACGACATCACCGCCAATGCGGTGGTCGGCGTCTTCCTGCGTGTGCTGGAGTATTTCGACGGCCTGCTGTTCCTCACCACCAACCGCATCGATGACATCGACGAGGCCATCGTGTCGCGCTGCATTGCGCTGATCCGCTACCACCAGCCAGATCAAATGGCACGCGAGCGCATCTGGCGCGTGATGGCCGAGCAGTTCGGCTTGCGCCTGGATGCGGGCATGCCAACACAACTGGCGGCACGCTACCCGCAAGCCAGCGGGCGCGACATCAAGGGCCTGAGCAAGCTGGTGGCCAAGTTCTGCCAGCACAAAGCCTTGCAGCCCACGCTGGATGTGTTTGCGCGCTGTGCGATGTTCCGGGCGCTGGACCCTGTCGGCGTGGAGGACTGAGCCATGTACCACCGATCGCTCTACGACATCGTGATGGAGACAGGCGCGTCCATCGGCAAGCTGATCCAGGAAATGCAAAACGAAGACGAGCTCTTCGCCAGTACCCTGACCCTGCGCGCGGTCGAGGCCCAGTTGCTCATCATGGCGCACACCATCGGCAACGTCACGCCGGCCCTGCACCAGCGCCTCATCGAAGTGGACTGGAACGGCTGGGCGGTGTTGCACGACAAGCTGCGGCACGGCATCCAGCCGCGTCGCAGCGAGATCTGGTATGCCGTCAGCGCCCTCGTGCCTCAGACCATGAAGCTGCTGCAGGAGCTGCGCCGCAAGCACCCGGTTTGGTTCGAGGTCGGGTACTGAGCCAGGGCCGCACACGCACTCAACGGTAGCCCTCTTCCTTCAGGACCTGGCGCACGATCGGCCTCGCCCGGATGCGCTGGTACAGCGCCGCGCAACGCTCGGGCATGCTCAAGCCGATGCGGTCGGCCCAGAAGAACACGTAGAACAAGGCCGCATCGGCCAGCGTCAACCTTGGCCCCGCCACATAGCCCTCGTCAGGCAAGCGCGCTTCAATCACCTTGAAGGCCTGCTCGACGATCTCCTGGCCACGGTCCTTGATGGCGGACATCCAGCGGTCTTGTTCTGCCCCACTCAAGCCCGGTGGCAAATAGGCCTCCGTGGTGAAAATCCGTGTGTAGCCCTGGCCATGCACGGTGCCCACCACATAGTCCATCAACTCGATCACCATGGCCGCCTTCAAGGGATCATCCGGCAGCAGCCCGGCCTTGGGATAGGCGCGCGCCAGCCAGAACGCGATGGCCTGGAACTCGGTGAGCACATGGCCATCGGGCAGCATCAGCGCCGGTATCGTCCCCTTCGGGTTGATCACCAGATAACAAGGCTGGTGGTGGTCCCCCGCAGGCAGGTTGAGGATGGTGACCTCGAACAGCAGCTCCAGCTCCTCCAGCAGGATGTGAATGCCGGTGGAGCACGAACCGGGCGTCATGTAGAACTTGAGCATCATGGGGCGCTTGCTTGCAAGATGCGTGACAGCCCCGCACGAGCTTTGCTACCTGGTTGAAAGGCAGCGCCACGGCCTGTGGTGCGTGTTCTGTTTGTCCTTTCATTGCCAGCCCATTGTCTGCTTTGTTGCAGCCCGCTCATGCCCTCGACCACGCCCTTGACTCAGGATGATCTGACACGCTGGCGCGCCTGCCCCCGGCGCCACTGGCTGCAGCGTCACGTTGCCCCTTCAGAGTCAGCACCGCCCGCGCCATGTGCCCTCATCAATGGGTTCGATCCCCACTTCACCGATCGCGCGCCAACCGATCAGACCTTGCGCGCCACCTTTCCTGAAGCGGTGTGCATTGCCCCGCCTCCTGATGAAGAGAGCTGGGCCAAGGCCATTGCGGATACGCGTGCCTGCCTGGCCCAGGGCTGGCTTGCCGGCGCGCGGCAGGACGATGGCAGGGCCATCCTGGGTGCCTGCCTGGAAAGCAATGAGGGTGTGCGCGTGCAGATCGATGTGCTCGCAGCCGGTGAGCACGGCCTGCGGCTGTTCAAGGTTCGACATGCCACGGTCGGGACCGATGCCGACGTCGACCTCGTGGCCTTGTGGACGCATGTCGCTGCCCGCTGCGGCCTGCGCGTTCAAAGCGCCGGGCTGATGCTGATCGACACCGACTTCGTGTATCCGGGCCTGGGCTGCTATGCGGGGCTGTATCGCGAAGTCGAGTTGATGCCGGTGCTGGGATCACGCCCCGTTGCGCAGTGGCTGGTGGGCGTTCGCGCCAGCGAGCGAGGCCCCGAACCACCTGCGGCCGAGTCTGATGCCTGCCAAGCACCCTGCCCTTTTCTGCACCACTGCGGCATACCGAGCCGGCGCGTAGAAAGAGAACAAGCCACGAGCCTGAACATCGTCGGGCGAGAGCTGGCCGCAACCTTGAGCGAGCACGGCCACATCAACGTGATGAGCGTGGCACTGGACGAACTCCCCGACCAACGGCGCCGCCGTGCCGTGCGTGCGGTCCAGCAAGGCCGCTGCATTGTGGAACCCGAGGCGGGCGCGCTGCTTCGCGCCCTACCCTACCCGCGCTACACCTTGCGCATGGACACCATCGGCTTTGCGCAGCCCATCTGGCCAGGCACCCGTCCCTACCAGATCATGCCCTTCCAATGGACCTGCGACGCACAGGCTGCACCGGCGCAACTCAAGCAACATGCCTTCCTGGCCACCGCACAGGGCGACCCGCGCCGAGCCTTTGCCCAATCGCTCATTGATATGTTGGGCGGCAGCGGGCCCATCTTTGCGTACAACGCGGGTTTTGAGCGCAACCGCATCAAGGAACTGGCCTTGGCCTTCGACGACCTGGCGGGTGCACTCCACGCGCTGGACACGCGCATCGTGGACCTGTTTCAGCTGGCCAGGGCGCACGCCTACCACCCCGACATGTGCGGGTCCTGGTCATTCCATTCCTTTGTGCGGGCCTTTGCACCGCAGTCCAACGCTGACCGCTTTGAATGGCGAGGCATCACCGAAGCGCAAGAAGCCTTTGCCCTCTCGCTGCAAGGCAGCTTGAGCCGCGACGCACTGGACAGCCTGCGCCAGGCCCTGCTTGCTTATGGGCAGCGCCAGACAGAAGCGCTGCGCCTCATCGTTCATCTCTTCGAGAGCAGTGCCTGCGCCTGATCTCCCTGCATCTCGCCTTTGGTCAGGCGTCCTGCTTGCCCCACGGGTGGCTGCCGGGCACCAGTTGCGCCTTGATGCCCGCCTTGGCAATGGCGGCCTCGTCCTTGTAGAACGTGGCTTCATGCACCAATGTGCCGGTCTTCGTGGTGACACCCACATAGCGGGCCGCCGTGTCCACATCACAAAGATAGCCACCGCCCGGGTCGGTGGTCTTTCTCACGTTGCCATCCCAGTCCACAAAAAAGCCTTCTGGCGTGCTCATGGCGCTTTGTCTCCTTGCTTGATCTGGTGAAAGGCTCAGGCCGTCACGGGCGTGTCCAGCACGGCCTTGAGCGTGAGGCTCACGTTGTTCTTGGTGGCGTCCACATAGGGACAGATGCCCTTGGCGCGCTCCAGCAGGTTGTCTGCTGTCTCCTGGTCGAGCGAGCCGGCCATGTGCACCGTCAAGGTCAAGGCCATGCGGTAGGCATCCTCGAAGGTGATGAACATGGACAAGTCAGCCTCCACATAACAACCACGCAAAGGTGTGTGGCCCTTTTTGGCGATGTGCCTGATGGACTGCTCGAAGCAGGCGGCAAATGCACCGGCAAACAACTGCTCGGGGTTGGGCCCATCGCCCTTGCCGCCCATGGCAGCGGGCACGGCCAGCTTGAGCTTGAAACTGCCGTCGTCGCTCTGGATGGTGCCGGTGCGGCCACCTTGGGTCAGCATCTGGGCTTTGTAGACGAGGTCCATGGGGGGCTCCTGTTCAAAAGGTCAAGGGGTGGCTCGGCACGAGGCCTTGGGTGACACGGCGGCGCAGCCCTCCATGGTGGCGGGCACCTCTGCCTTGGCATGCAGACCAACAAAGCGTTCGACCTCGGCTGTATCGAAGCCCACCAGGCGCGCGCCGTCTTCGCGTTGCATCAAGGGGCGACGAATCAGCAGGTGCTCGGCCAGCAAGAGCGCCAAGGCAGCATCCGCGTCCAGCCGCTCCGGCACGATCTCACCGCTTTTGATGCGCGGGGCTGCACGGTTGAACCACTGCGCAACCGGCAAGGCTTGAAGAAAGCGCAGCAGGCTGTCGCGCGTCCAGGGCTCGTCCAGCAGGCTGCGGCGATCCAGCGTGTGGCCGGCTGCTTCCAGCAAGGCTCGCTGCTTGGCGTTGCCACCGCAACCGGGTTTTTCGTAGAAGACGAGGTGTGCCATGGTGTGCGCCCTTTTCAGGCCACGGCCTTGGTGGCCGCGCGTGTGGCGGCCCGCAGCAACTGCAGGCAGGCCAGGTCCGCAGCCATGTCCAGCGCACTGAAGTCATCCAGCGTCTGGATCAGCGGGTCGGCGCCAAGTGCCAGCAGCACGCGCACGATGTCGGGCTTGCTGCTGGAGGCGGCGTACATCAGGCTGGTGGCGCCCGTGGCGTTCACGTGGTCGATCGGCACACCGGCTTGCGCCAGCATGATGACCAAGGCCGGGTCATTCGATACGCACGCCAGCCACAAGGCATTGTTGCCATCGCCGTTGACGGCCAGCAGATCCGCACCCAGCTCCAGCAAGGCTTGCACGATGGCGGTCTCACCGCGCCATGCGGCCTCCATCAAAGGCGTGTTGCCATGCTGGCCAGAAGTGTGGGCATCCTGAAAGTCATGCCCCTTCAACCAGTCCAGCAGGAAGCCAGGCACGAGTTGCGCTTCCTCGGTCTGCGCGCTGGAGGCGGGATGCGGCGCCGGCCCTGACTTTTGCCAGGCATCCCAGCCACCAACCAGATCGGCCACCTGCTCAAAGCCAAAATCCACGAACATGTCGGCGTAGGTCTGGCTGGCGTTGCCGTGGTAGCAATAGATGAAGACGGGCCGGCTCCTGGCCTCGCGCACCAGCAGGCGTTCATGGTTGCGGCCATCCAGCCGTTGGCTGCCCGCCAGATGGCCCTGCGCGTGATGCCGCTCCTCCCGGGCGTCCAGAATCAGGGCGTCAGGGTGCGCCTGCAGCCAATCGGCCAGCTCGACTGCACGCACACGTTGAAAGCGGGATGTGCTCATGATGAGGTTCCTTCGGTAGCCGTCAGGCTCGCCTGGAGATGGGCCTGGAGATGAGAATAGGGAAGCTCCGTGGTGATGCGCTGATCGGCCATCGGCACCCCCACCGTGAAGTGGTAGAGCACCTGCATGGCGGGTGTGTCGATACCCAACAGGTCATGCACGGCGTCATCGAAATAGCAACCAATGCCGGTGCCTCTGAACCACTCTGCTTCGGCCTGCAAATACAAGACCTGCCCGATGAGGCCGGCCTCTTGCAGCATGCTGCGATAGTTGGACGGGTCTTGCGCAATGGGCTCGGCGAACGCCGCCACCAGGCTCACGGCAAAACAGGCATCGCTGCCGATGGCCTGGTGGCAGCTGAGTGTGCGCAAGGTGCCCGCCAGGCCAGGGTGCTCGACCAGGCGCCACAACGGCAGACCTTGTAGCAAACCGTCGGGCAAACCATCCTGCAGGCCGTCCAGCGCTTGCCAGTCGGAGATGGCCTTGAGTTGCGCCCTCAGCATGGCCTCACCGCCCGGCGTGCGTGGCAACACATAGGCCCCAGGTGCCAGCCCCTCAATGCGATGGGCAAACACGATGGGATGGACACGGACAGGTTCAGCCCACGCATCCCAGGGTGTGGCCGCATCCGGCATCAAGGCCTGCATGATGCGCACAAACACATCCAGCGGCATCGTGGCGCGTCGATCAAAATGCTGCGCGCTGCGTCGGCCACGGATGATGGTCGCGGCCAGTTCACCGGCGCGACAGGCAGGTGCAGGCACACGGCCTTGCGCTGGCGCGGGCACTGACTCGTCTGGCGTGGCGCTTGTCCGATCCGGTAAAGCGCCACGCCGCGTTGCTTGCACCACGTCGTCAATCACGGGCCAGCGGTACATCGGGTGCGTGTCCAAGCGGCTGGCCTGCCCGAACCAGGCCTCGTAAACTGGCTTGGGCTCACGAAGCGCACCCAGGATGCCGGGGCCAACGCGCACCAGCATTTCCGGCTCCTCCCGCTCAGCCAAGCCAAAGTCGGCATCGCGGTCCAGCCCCATCAGATGAGCCAGGTCGGCATGCCCCAGCCCATCGGCCACTCGGGCCTGCCACCCCAAAGCCGCTGCGGCATAACGCAAGGCACCCAAGGCGTGCCCCGCGTCCAGCTGGCAATAACGAAAGGCACGCTCGCCATACTTCCAGGCTTCGCGCCACTGGATCGAGCTCAAGCCGATCCAGAGCTGGGGGGCTGCGCGGCGGTCAGCATCCGGTCTGTCCGCACAAGCGGCGCGCAAAACCAGGGCGTGCTCGCGCGGGGCATAGTGGTAAAGCCCATCGCGCAGGCCCGGCACGCCCTGCACCAGCACATACACCTCGGTGGGATGCAGGTTGCCGCTGGACGGGTTGGCGCGCAAGGCCCATCGGTCAGGGCCATATTGCTTCCACGCCGTGAGCGCAAAGCTCAGCTCCAGCAGGCAGGCGATGGCCTCGATGTTCAGCGGCTTGGGCGGGCATGCGCCGGGCCCGCCCAACTGGCACAACTGGCCCCAGGTGGTGTCAAGCTGATCAGCCACCAGGGGCAAGCGCAGCACGGGTGCGCCGATCCAGTCCCTGAAAGGGTTGGGCTGCGCGTCCCAGTCCAGCGTATCGGGCCCGGCCGCATAGCGCTGCGGCTGGTGCTTGGTGCGCTGGTGATACGCCTTCACCTGGTCAACGAAGGTGTTCATGGTGCCAATGCCAGCGCCAGCAAGGCGCTCGTTTGCTCAGTCACGGCCATGCGAACCGATCGGTCCAGCTTGTTGAGCCAGCGCTTGGGCAAGGCCTGGGCACCAAATCGCGCGCCAGCCAGCATGCCCACCAGGGCGCCCGTGGTGTCCGCATCGTCACCCTGGTTCACCGCCCCGACCACGGCCGACTCGAAGTCCGTGGCCGCAAAGAAATGATGCAGCACCGTCTGCACGGTGTCGACCACATAGGCTGTGGCCCTCCCTGGATAAGGCTCATAGCCGAACTGGGGGTGCTGCTTCACCAGCTCCTGCGCAATCGCCTTGCACGCGGGCAAGGCATGCTGAGGCTCAGCTTGGGTCAGCAAGACATGCAGCATCTGCCCGAAGGCCACCGTGGCCGCGTCCGACAAGGGGTGGTGGTGCGTGATGCGGGCTTGCGCCATCGACACGCTGCGCAGCGCCTCGGGCCGGCCCAGCGTGGCCAGCGCCACGGGCAGGTTGCGCATCAAGGCGCCATTGCCCGCATCGCCATCATTGGGCGGCCCCTCCAGGGAGCCATCACTCAGGTAACGCACGATGCCGCGTCGGCAGGTGTTGCCGCAATCGACGGGCTTGCCACGCCACCAGGCCACGAAGGCATCGGCCATCAAGCCACGATCAAAGGGGCGCCCTTCTCGCTGACCCAGCAAGAGCGCGTCGCCCAAGGCCAGGCTCATGGTCGTGTCATCGGTCACCTGCCCCGCCTTGAGGTGCAACCAGCCCCCGCCGGTGATGTCCCGGTGCACGCCGTGGTGATGCGCGATCTCGCGCGGCGTCATGAACTCGACCGTCGCCCCCAAGGCATCGCCCAGGGCCAGCCCCAGGTAGGCGCCCAGGGCATGGTCGAACAGGCGCACGCGGCCCATGGCCACGGGCACCCTGTCAGGCTGGCGCTCCAGGACATCATGCATAACGCGCCTCGACCTGGTAGAGCCCGCCGATGGCCAACACCTCGCCCTCGCCCGACAAGGGCACCTGCTTGAGCAGCCCAGGGTAGAACAGCAGCTTGACCAGCGGCACCTCGGCACGCAAGAGCCAGTCGCCAAAGCACTCGGCCTGGTCTGAGCTCATGGCGAAGCTCACGAGGTTGTTGAGTTGCACCGCCAGCTGGCGCCGCCCCGGCCCGAGCGTGCCGTCCACGATCTGTTCCTCACAACGCGTGATGCCCCGCCACAAAGGCACATGGGCTTGATCGCCAAAGGGTTTGAAGCGCTGCAGCGCCCACTGGCAGAACTCGTAGAGCAGATCCAGCTGCTGATGGATGCAGTTGTTGTGAAAGCGGCTGGAGGCCTTCTCTTCCAGATACCGCACCCACGCGGGAGACGGGAAGCGCTCCAGCCTGGCGCGGTGAAAGCATGGCACCAGCCCGAAGCGGCTCTCCACCCAGCCCTTGAGCACCGCACCCGCCTGGCCATTGCTGTCCACACCCCAGCTTTGCAGCAGCTTGATGTAGCTGGCGCGCCAGCGTCGGGCCTCTGCCGGGGAGCTGGGCTCGGCCGCCGGCTGCAAGCCAAAAGCCAGGCTCAGATAGTGCACGAACATGTCGCCGGCCTCCTGAGGATCATGGCTGGTGTCCAGCAAGGCAAAGAGACCGGCATGGGCTTCACGCGTGCCGACGATGTGCAGCGCCACCGGGTGGGTGTTGAACTCGATGCTGGCCAGCACATGCGCAGGCACGCCAACCAGATTGGTCGTGTACCAGGTGTGCGGGTGCTCGACATGGCTCACGGCTTTGTGATGCAGCTCAACTCAACGAGCTGTGCGGCGCGGCCACGGCATCGGGCTGCACCTCGCGTGGCCTGCCCGGGTGCGGGCGCGTGCTGCCGCCGTCATCGGTGTTGCGAATGAAGTCGGCCACTTTGTAGAAGGCCGCTTCCAGCTCGGCGCGCAAGGGCTCATCCGTGCACACCTCGCTCAAGGCCTGCCTCATGCACGCCATCCACGCATCACGCGCCGCCGAGTCGATGGCAAAGGGCTGATGGCGCCTGCGCAGCATCGGCGCGCCCCGCTCGGGCGCATAGAGCTTGGGCCCGCCCAGCCACTCGCTGAGGTACTTCACCAGCACGCCCTTGGTGGTGCGCAAGTCCGGCTCATGCATGGCACGGATGGTGGCCGCTTCAGGCAGGGTGTCCATGGCGAGGTAGAAGGCATCGACCAGGCGCACGATGGGCTCGTGGCCACCCAGGCGGACGTAGTGCGGGTTCTGGCTTGGGGCAATGGTCGGGGCGCTCATGCAAGACTGCATCGCAACAGTCATACCAAGCCCGCATCGGCGCGAGCCTGAGCAGGCTGCAACGCCCGTCCGCCCAGGGAAATAGGCGGCCAAACCACAGTTGAGGGCTGAGGCAAGCGGGAGGTGGCCGAAATGAATTTGTCGGATTCCAAACAAACCCCACGTACCGGCTTCACAAACCAGATGGCCAGTAATGCACAAGGTAAAAACCAAAAGCAAAAAGCCCTGACGCTTGCGCATCAGGGCTTTGCATATTTGGCGGAGTGGACGGGACTCGAACCCGCGACCCCCGGCGTGACAGGCCGGTATTCTAACCAACTGAACTACCACTCCGCAGTGGCAGACGACTTCGGCTGCACATGCAACCCAAGCGCCGTCAAACTTGGCGTCCCCTAGGGGATTCGAACCCCTGTAGTCACCGTGAAAGGGTGGTGTCCTAGGCCTCTAGACGAAGGGGACTGAAACTACATCAAACCTGAAACCGACTCTGTGCCATGTTGACGCCACCGGTTTAATGGTGGAGGTAAGCGGGATCGAACCGCTGACCTCTTGCATGCCATGCAAGCGCTCTCCCAGCTGAGCTATACCCCCATCGTGCACACGCATCGTGTTTTCACGGCAGGACGCCAAACTGGCACCGAGACTGTTTCGTTTTTTGAACTTTGCTGTGTCACCAGCAAGGCCCATTCAAAGAGCTTGGCGGAGTGGACGGGACTCGAACCCGCGACCCCCGGCGTGACAGGCCGGTATTCTAACCAACTGAACTACCACTCCGCAGTGGCTGACAACTGCGCTGATCTTGCGATCAGCCAAGTGCTGTCAAAACTTGGCGTCCCCTAGGGGATTCGAACCCCTGTAGTCACCGTGAAAGGGTGGTGTCCTAGGCCTCTAGACGAAGGGGACTTAATCCTTCATACAACCTGATCGACGCTCAACTCGGCAACACTGCAACCAGACCACCGTGCAACTTTTGGTTGTTTGGTGGAGGTAAGCGGGATCGAACCGCTGACCTCTTGCATGCCATGCAAGCGCTCTCCCAGCTGAGCTATACCCCCGTTTCGATTGCTCTTTCAAGCCATCTTCCAGGTTGCCCGGCTGCCTTGTCGTTTCGAACAAAGCGTCGTTCAAGCGAGACTGAGAGTATATACCGATTTTTTAGCTCTTGGCAAGCCTCAGTCAATTTTCTGCAATCTTTGCAACACGACATCGCGATCGAACAGTGCCAGCACCGCGTCCACCGAAGGCGTCTGCGCGCGGCCACACACCAGCAGGCGCACGGGAATGGCCACTTGCGGCATCTTCAGGCCGAATTCGCCGATGGTGTCCTTGATGGCCTGGTTGATGGCGGCCTTGTCCCAGGCGACAGATGCCAGACGCTGGGCCAGCGCGGCAAGGGCGGGCCTGGTCGCATCGGTCACCTGTGCGGCCAGCTCGTCGACAAAGGGGCTCACCGGCGCCACATACATGCCCAGCCAGTCGGCCAGTTCCACCGTGGTGGCGCAGCGGTCCTTGAACAAGGCGCACATGGCCTTGAGCTTGTCCGAGCCGCCCTGCAGTTCCGCGGGCACCGTGATGCCGCTCTTGCCCCACTGCTCGGCCACCAGCGAAGCCAGCAAGGCATCGTCGGCGGTCTTCATGTGCTGCTGGGCCACCCAGCGCAGCTTGGCTTCATCGAACTGGCCGGCGCTCTTGCCCAGGTGGTCCAGGTTGAACCACTCGACCAGTTGTGCGCGCGAGAAGATCTCGTCGTCACCGTGGCTCCAGCCCAGGCGGGCCAGGTAGTTCACGATGGCATCGGCCAGATAGCCTTCGTCGCGGTACTGCGTGACGGCCTTGGCGCCATGGCGCTTGCTCATCTTCTCGCCCTGCTCGTTGAGCACGGTGGGCAAGTGGGCGTACACGGGCGGCTCCTGGCCCAAGGCGCGCAGGATGTTGATCTGGCGCGGGGTGTTGTTGACATGGTCGTCGCCGCGGATCACGTGCGTGATGCCCATGTCCATGTCATCGACCACGACGCAGAAGTTGTAAGTGGGCGTTCCGTCAGGCCGCGCGATCACGAGGTCATCCAGCTCATCGTTGCTGATCTCGATGCGGCCCTTGACCTTGTCTTCCCACACCACTGAACCGCCTTGTGGGTTCTTGAAACGCAGCACGGGCTTGACGCCTTCGGGCACGGGCGGCAAGGTCTTGCCGGCCTCCGGGCGCCAGGTGCCGTCATAGCGGGGCTTTTCCTTGTTGGCCATCTGGCGCTCGCGCAGGGCGTCCAGCTCGGCCGTGCTCATGTAGCAGGGGTAGACCAAGCCCTTGTCCAGCATCTGCTGCAGCACTTCCTTGTAGCGGTCCATGCGCTGCATCTGGTAGTAAGGGCCCTCGTCGTGGTCCAGGCCCAGCCACTTCATGCCTTCGATGATGACGTCCACGGCTTCTTGCGAGGAGCGCTCCACATCGGTGTCCTCGATGCGCAGGATGAACACACCCTTGTTGGCGCGTGCAAATGCCCATGGATACAGGGCCGAGCGGATGTTGCCCAGGTGGATGAAGCCCGTGGGGGATGGGGCAAAGCGCGTTCTTACTTGTGAAGGAACTTGTGTCATACGGTCAAACTGTCAAGACCCCGAGCCAGGTCGGCCGTGAGGTCGTCAATGTGTTCCAGGCCCACGGCCACGCGGATCATGCCCTGCGTGATGCCGGCAGCCAGACGCTGCTCTTCGCTCAGGCGGCCGTGCGAGGTGCTGGAGGGATGGGTGATCAGGGTCTTGGTATCGCCCAGGTTGGAGGTGATCGAGCACAGGCGCGTGCTGTCGATCACGTGGAAGGCGCTCTGGCGCTGGCGCGCGGCCACATCGCCCTGCCCTGCCACGGGCTTGACCGTGAAGGACACGACCGCACCACCACAACCGTTTTGCTGCTTCATGGCCAGCTCGTGCTGCGGGTGGCTGGGCAAGCCGGGGTAGTAGACCTTGTCCACATGAGGCTGCAGCTCCAGCCACTGCGCGAGCTTGAGCGCGTTGGCGCTCTGCGCGGCCATGCGAATAGACAGCGTCTCCAGACCCTTGAGCACGACCCAGGCATTGAAGGGCGACAGGCACATGCCCGCACCACGCATGGTGGCCATGAAGGGCCCGTTGATGAAGGCATCAGGGCCACACAGCGCACCGGCCATCACACGGCCCTGGCCATCGAGGTACTTGGTGCCCGAGTGCACAATGAAGTCCGCACCCAGCTTGGCTGGCTGCTGCAGGGCCGGCGTGCAAAAGCAGTTGTCCACGGCCAGGTGGGCGCCTGCCGCGTGCGCGATCTCGGCCAGCGCGGCCACATCACACACTTCGGTCATCGGGTTGCTGGGCGTTTCGGCAAAGAACAGCTTGGTATTGGGCTTGATGGCCGCACGCCATTCGGCCAGGTCGGTCTGCGACACGAAGGTCGACTCGACACCGAATTTGCCGAACTCGCGCTGCAGCAAGGTGATGGTCGAGCCAAACACGCTGCGCGAGCACACCACGTGGTCACCCGACTTGAGCAAGCCCATGATGAGCAGCAGGATGGCACTCATGCCGCTGGAGGTGGCAATCGCCGCCTCGGTGCCTTCAAGCGCAGCCAGGCGGCGCTCGAACATCATCGTGGTGGGGTTGGTGAAGCGCGAATAGATGAAGGCTTCTTCTTCGTTCGCAAAGCGTGCCGCCGCCGTGGCCGCATCAGGATGGTTGAAGCTGCTGGTCAGGAACAGCGCTTCGGAGTTCTCATTCCATTGCGTAGGCGGCAGGCCTTCGCGCACGGCCAGCGTCTCGATGCGGGCATCGGGCGGCAGGTCCTTGCGGGGCAGTTTCTTCTTGGATTCGGAGTCGGCCATGTCGGGCCTCCTGTCTCTTCTTGAAAGCGCACCGGGCTCGACTGAGCGAGCCCGGATGCAGTCAAACGGTCATTCGTCCTGATGGCTCTGCAAGGCCAGGCGCGAGTTGCTGGCCTCGTCCTCACCCTTTTGCGTCAGGCGCTGCGACTGGATGGCGGCGAAGTCCTCGGCGCTCACATCACCGGTGATGTACACGCCATCGAAACACGAGGCCTCAAAGCCCTTGATGTTCGGGTTGAGCTTGCCCACCACCTTCTTCATGGCATCCACGTCCTGGTAGATCAGGGCGTCGCAGCCGATGATCTGGCGGATGTCTTCCAGCGTGCGGCCATGGGCCACCAGCTCGGCCTTGGTGGGCATGTCGATGCCGTACACGTTGGGGAAGCGCACGGGCGGCGCAGCCGAAGCCAGGTACACCTTGTTGGCACCGGCCTCACGGGCCATCTGCACGATTTCCTTGGAGGTGGTGCCCCGCACGATCGAGTCGTCCACCAGCAGCACATTGCGGCCCTTGAACTCCAGGCCGATGGCGTTGAGCTTCTGGCGCACGGACTTCTTGCGCACGCCCTGGCCCGGCATGATGAAGGTGCGGCCGACGTAGCGGTTCTTCACGAAGCCTTCGCGATAGGGCTTGCCCAGCTTCTGGGCCAGTTGCATCGCGGATGGGCGGCTGGACTCGGGGATGGGGATCACCACGTCGATCTCGGACGGGGGCATGGTCGAGATCACGCGCTGGGCCAGGGTCTCGCCCATTTCCAGGCGGGCCTGGTAGACCGACACGCCATCCATGACCGAATCCGGGCGCGCCAGGTAGACGTACTCGAACATGCAGGGGTTGAGCACGGTCTTCTCGGCGCACTGCTCGGCGTGCACGACACCGTCCAGGTCGACGAACAGGGCCTCGCCTGGCGCCACATCGCGCACGAAGCGGTGGCCGGTGCCCTCCAGGGCCACGGACTCGCTGGACAACATCACCTCGCGGCCTTCAGGCAGGTCAGCCTCGCCGTAACACAGGGGGCGGATGCCGAAGGGATCGCGGAAGGCAACCAGGCCGTAACCGGCAATCAGGCAGATCACGGCATACGAGCCCTTGATGCGCTTGTGCACGGCGCGCACAGCCGTGAACACGGCCGCAGGCGTCAAGGGCAGTTCACGGCCGGCCAGTTCGAGTTCATGCGCGAACACATTGAGCAGCACTTCGGTGTCGCTGTCGGTATTCAGGTGGCGACGGTCGATGTCGAACAGCTCCTTGCGCAAGGCATGGGCGTTCGTCAGGTTGCCGTTGTGCACCAGCACCAGGCCAAAGGGCGCGTTCACGTAGAAGGGCTGCGCCTCCTCTTCATTGAAGGCGTTACCGGCTGTCGGGTAGCGCACCTGGCCCAGGCCCACCGTGCCCGGCAGGGCGCGCATGTTGCGGGTACGGAAAACGTCTTTCACCATGCCGCGGGCCTTGTGCATGAAGAACTTGCGTCCATGCGCATCGGGGCCGGCTGTCACGATGCCGGCGGCGTCCTGACCGCGGTGCTGCAGCAGCAACAGCGCGTCATAGATCAACTGGTTGACGGGCGTCTTGGAAATCACACCAACGATGCCGCACATGGTTCACCTCTTGCAAAAAAACTGAAAACTTCAAGGCTGCTCAGGCAGGAATTGGATCACCTGCTCGGGCAACACGGGGCGAAGCCCCTTCAACAACCCTTGCATCCACGCGACGCCGCGCGATGCCTGCCAGCTTGGCCACTTGGCCACCGGCGTCATGCCCACCAGGGTCACCACCGCCAGCGCCACGACCACGCCGCGCATCAAACCAAATCCTGCCCCGAGCAAGCGATCAGGCGCACTCAGTGGCGAGGCCCTCACCACCTGCGTGATCGCCCACGATATCAGGGCCCACCCCAGCAAGGCGAGGACAAAAACCACGACCATGCCGGCCAGCACGTTCAGGCGCTCACCGGGCTGCCCGACGGGCAGGTTCGCGCCCATGCCAGCACCAAACCACTGCGCACAGAAGTAGGACACGGCCCAGCCCGCCAGCGAGAGCAACTCCTTGACCAGCCCGCGCCAAATCCCCACCACCACAGACAGGCCCAGGCCCACCAACAGCAGCAGATCCGGCAGGGTCCAGGCGTAGGCCCCGGTTTCGCTTGCGCCATCCATCACAAAGTCAACAACGCGCCATTCAGACCAGCCTTGCGCAAGGTGGCCATGGCTTTCTCGGCATCAGCCTTGTCGGTGTAGGGGCCCATGCGCACACGGATGCGCTTGCCGGCAGGGGTGTCCACCTGCTGGGCGTAGGTCTTGAGGCCCAGGCGCTCGATCTTCATGCGGGCCTCGTGGGCGGTGTTGACGTCCGCGAAGGCGCCGAACTGGACCACGTAGCGGGTGGCGGCCTTGTCTTTGTCGCCGGACTTGGCTGCATCTTTGGGCTTGTCCTTGGCGGCATCGCGGGCAGGCTCCTTGGCTGACTCCTTGGCAGGCGTTTTGGCCGCAGGCTTGTCGGCCGACTTGTCCGTTGACTTCTCTGCGGGCTTGTCAGCCGGTTTCTGGGCCGGCTTGTCTGCAGGCTTGGCAACCGGCTTGCTCGCCACCACGGAGCGCGAGGCCACGCGCGGTGCGGGCTCGTCCACCACGGCCGCGACGGGCGGCTTGCCGGCAGACGTCGCCGGTGGCTCATCCTGCTCGGCAAGCGCTGGCGGTGCCACGATGCCGGAGACAGCCACACGCCCCGCCACGCTGCGAGGCGAGCGCGGCGGTACCGCGCCGCTGATCTGCACTTCACCGCCGCTGTCCCCACCGGCCTGCACGATCTGCACATCAGACGACATGGTGCGCGGCTGGGTCTCGAACAACCAGGGGAAACCGATCAAACCGGCCACGACCAGCACGACCATGCCCACCAGGCGCCGGCGTGCACGAGCCCGCGTGGCCTCGACGTCCGAAGGCGACAAGGACACGGCGTCCGCAGCCTGGCCCGGTGAGGCCTTTCGGCGAAAGCGCTGGAGAAACGAAGGCAGCGGCATGCTCGGTGGATGAAGGGTGGCAGTCAGACGAAAAATGGGCTCAGGCCGCAGGCATATGGGGCGCGTTCAGCTTGGGCAAGCCATCGTGCAAAACACCGCCTACGGTATAGAAAGACCCAAAGACCACGATTCTATCCGTGGGGTCTGCTGCGGCCAGTGCCGCCTTGAGCGCATCCATCGGGTCGGCATGGGTGGAAACCGTCGCTTTCGGGGCGGTCGCCAGGGGGTGCGCGGCGATTTCCGCCTCGATGGCCTGCTTCAAGTCGGCCGCGCTGGCCGCCCGTGCCGTAGGCAGATCGCAGCAATACCAGGCGTCCACCAGCGGGCGCATCTTGCTGATCATGCCGCCAAGGTCCTTGTCGGACATGGCGCCCCACACCGCATGCGTGCGCGGATAAAACCCCATCTGGTCCAGGTTGACGGCCAGGGTGGCGGCGGCATGGGGGTTGTGTGCCACGTCCAGGATCAACGTGGGTTGCCCCGGGATGATCTGGAAGCGCCCTGGCAACTCGACCGTGGCCAGCCCGGTGCGCACCGCCTGGGCCGACACCGGCAGGCGGTTGCGCATGGCCTCCAGCGCCGCCAGCACACCCGAGGCATTGAGCAACTGGTTGGCGCCACGCAGCGCCGGGTAGGCCATGCCATTGAAACGCTTGGCGCGCCCACCCCAGGACCACTGCTGGCGGTCGCCCGCGTAGTTGTGGTCACGCCCGAACAGCCAGATATCGGCTCCCAGCGCTTCGGCGCGGGCCACCACACTCTGCGGCGCCTGCGGGTCGGAGACCACCACCGGGCGCCCTGCCCGCATGATCCCGGCCTTCTCGCGGCCAATCGACTCGCGATCCGGGCCCAGGTAGTCCATGTGGTCCAGGTCGATGCTGGTGATGATGGCGCAGTCGGTGTCGATCACATTGACCGCATCCAGCCGGCCGCCCAGGCCCACCTCCAGGATCACGGCGTCCAGCCCTGAGGTGGCCAGCAAGCGCAGGATCGCCAGCGTGGTGAACTCGAAATAGGTCAGGGCCGTGTCGCCCCGCGCGGCTTCGATGGCCGCGAAATGCGGGACCAGATCGGCCGCCTTGACCAGCTCACCACCGATACGGCAGCGCTCTTCAAAATGCACCAGGTGGGGCGAGCCATACACGCCCACCTTGAAGCCGGCCGACAGCAAGATGCCCTCCAGCATGGCGCAGGTCGAACCCTTGCCATTGGTGCCCGCCACGGTGAACACCACTGGCGCGTCCAGCCCCTCTTCTTCCCGGCCCAGGGGCGTGCCCAATGTGATGCCGGCGCGCTGCCAGACCTCACCGACCCGCTCCAGGCCCATGTCGATGGTCACGGGGTGCAGACGCTCGCAATGCGACAGCCACTCGTCCAGCGTGGAAGGCACAGCAGCAGGGGCGTTGGGTGTGGAACTCATGGCGCAGGAACTTCAGCTGGGGGCAAACGTGGAAAACGAAAGGGGCCGACTCGAACAGGAAAACAAAACGGGCTGCATCACAAGGCAGCCCGCATGTTGAAACCAGAACGACTTGAATGCTTCTTGAAGGTCAAGCCAGGCCCTGGTTCAGAGGCATCACATGACCATGCTCAGGCCGACACGGCATCAGCCGGCTGGCGGGTCAGGATGGCCAGCTGTCGCGCGATGGCCAGACGCAGCTCGCGGCGGTCCATGATCATGTCGACGGCACCCTTTTGCATCAGGAACTCGGAACGCTGGAAGCCCTCGGGCAGCACTTCACGCACGGTGTTCTCGATCACACGGGGGCCGGCAAAGCCAATCAGGGCCTTGGGCTCGGCGATCACCACGTCGCCCACGAAGGCGAACGAGGCCGACACACCACCCATGGTCGGGTCGGTCAGCACGCTGATGTAGGGCAGCCTGGCCTTGGCCAGACGGGTCAGCGCGGCATTGGTCTTGGCCATCTGCATCAGGCTCAGCAAGCCTTCCTGCATGCGGGCGCCACCCGTGGCGGTGAAGGAAATGAACGGCGTCTTTTGCTCGACCGCCGCTTCGACACCACGCACGAAGCGTTCACCGACCACAGAGCCCATGGAGCCGCCCATGAAGTCGAACTCGAAGCAGGCCGCCACCACGGGGATGCTGTGCACCGAACCACCCATCACGATCAGGGCATCGGTCTCACCGGTGGCTTCCATGCCCTGCTTGAGGCGATCGGGGTACTTCTTGTTGTCGCGGAACTTCAGGGCGTCAACGGGCAGCACTTCCTGCCCCAGTTCATAACGGCCTTCAGCGTCCAGGAAAGCGTCCAGACGAGCGCGGGCGCCGATGCGGTGATGGTGGCCGCACTTGGGGCACACGTTCACATTGGCTTCCAGGTCGTTCTTGTAGAGCACCGTTTCACACGACGGGCACTTGACCCACAGCCCTTCCGGAACCGAGCGACGCTCTGAAGGGTCGGTCGGCTGGATCTTCGGGGGCAGCAGTTTTTCAAGCCAGCTCATGATGTTCAGCCTTTCAAGGAGTCAAGGGCCGCACGGATTTCAGCGATGAAACCACGCCCGGCAGCCACCACCGTATCCGGCGTCTGCGTTTCCAGCAACTGTACGATGCGCGAACCGATCACGACGGCGTCCGACACAGCAGCCACCGCCTTGGCGGTCTCTGCGTCACGGATACCAAAACCCACACCCACGGGCACATTCACATGCGCCTTGATGCGGGGCACCATGTCGGCCACGGCGTCGGTGTCCAGGTGGCCTGCACCTGTCACGCCCTTGAGCGACACGTAATACACATAACCCGCCGCCACACGGCCGACATCGGCCATGCGCTGCTCGGTCGAAGTAGGCGCCAGCAGGAAGATGGGCGCCAGATCGGCGGCCTTCAAGCGGGCGGCAAACTCTTCGCATTCTTCGGGCGGGTAGTCCACCACCAGCACGCCGTCCACACCGCAAGCCTTGGCTTCACGCACAAAGCTGCCTGCGCCATGGTGCAGGTCATAACACTCGATGGGGTTGGCATAGCCCATCAGCACCACGGGCGTATCGGCATTCCTGGCGCGGAAGGCCTTGACGTCTTCCAGCACGCGGGCCAGCGAAATGCCCTTGGCCAGCGCGCGCTCGGCGGCCTTCTGGATCACGGGGCCGTCGGCCATCGGGTCAGAGAAAGGCACACCCAGCTCGATCACGTCAGCACCAGCTTCGGCCATCGCCAGCATCAGCTCGACGGTTTTCTCGGGAAACGGGTCACCACAGGTGATGTAGGGGATCAGGGCCTTGCGACCTTGTTCCTTCAGCGTGGCAAAGGTTTTGTCCAGGCGGGTGATCACTTTGGAGTGGGTGCTCATGCCAGGCCCCCCTTCACGGATTGACCACGGCAGGACGGGCGGCAGTAGAACTCGGCGCCGGTCAGATCGGCCACGGTACCGATGTCCTTGTCACCACGACCGGACAGGTTGATCAGCACATGCTGATCAGGGCGCATCGTGGCAGCCAGCTTCATGCCATAGGCCACGGCATGGCTGGACTCCAGCGCAGGGATGATGCCCTCGGTGCGGCACAGACGGTGGAAGGCTTCCAGCGCCTCCTTGTCGGTGATGCCCACGTACTCGGCACGGCCGATGTCTTTGAGGTAAGCGTGCTCGGGGCCCACGCCGGGGTAGTCCAGGCCAGCCGAGATCGAGTGCGTCTCGGTGATCTGGCCGTTGGCATCTTGCAGCAGGTAGGTGCGGTTGCCGTGCAGCACGCCAGGCACACCCTTTTGCAGCGACATGGAGTGCTTGCCGCTGTCGGCGCCCTCGCCTGCCGCTTCCACGCCGATCAGGCGCACGCCTTCGTGCGGGATGTAGGGGTAGAAGATGCCCATGGCATTGCTGCCACCGCCCACACAGGCGATCACGGCATCAGGCTGGCGGCCGATCAGCTCAGGCATCTGCTTGAGGCACTCCTCGCCGATCACGCTCTGGAAGTCGCGGACCATGGCGGGATAGGGGCTAGGGCCAGCCACAGTGCCGATGATGTAGAAGGTGCTCTCGACGTTGGTGACCCAGTCGCGCATGGCTTCATTGAGCGCGTCTTTCAGGGTCTTGCTACCGGACTCGACCGGCACCACCTTGGCGCCCAGCAGGTGCATGCGGTACACATTGGGGGACTGACGCTTGACGTCTTCCGCGCCCATGTAGACCACGCATTCCATGCCATAGCGCGCGCAGATGGTGGCCGTGGCCACGCCGTGCTGGCCGGCACCGGTTTCAGCGATTACGCGAGGCTTGCCCATGCGCTTGGCCAGCAGGGCCTGCCCAATGGTGTTGTTGACCTTGTGCGCGCCGGTGTGGTTGAGGTCTTCACGCTTGAGGTAGATCTGAGCGCCCCCCGTCTCGCGGCTCAGACGGTCCGCGTGGTAGATCGGGCTGGGACGGCCCACAAAGTGGGCCAGTTCGCGACGAAACTCGGCCTTGAAGGCCTCGTCGTGACGATAGTGTTCGTAGACGTCCTTGAGTTGATTCAGCGCGTGGATCAGGGTCTCGGAGACGAAGGTCCCGCCGTAGGGCCCGAAATGGCCCTTGGCATCGGGCTGGTTGTAATTCAGCATGTCACTCTCAATGAACTCACCATGCGGGGCCACACCTTGTCAGGTGAACAGCTCCGCGCTCATGCGGCCTCGGCACATTGCCGATCAGCCGCCCGCACAGCCTGACAGAACTGGCGCATCAGCGCGGCATCCTTGATGCCCTTGCCCGCTTCCACACCAGAACTCACATCCACAGCCCATGGCCGCACGCTGATGACCCCGTCCTTCACGTTTCCCGGGTGCAGTCCACCCGAAAGGATCATGGGACGAGGCAGCTGTTTTGGCAACAGGGACCAGTCAAATACCTTGCCTCCCCCGCCGTAGCCGTCTACGTGAGCGTCCACCAACATGGCTTGGGCGCCGGGGTAAGCCAGGGCGAAGTCTAACAAATCGAAACCGGGGGCCATCCGGGCCGCCCGAACGTAGGGCCGCAGGGCCGCCTCGCACTGCGCGGGCGTCTCGTCGCCATGGAACTGCAAGGCCGCATGGGGGACAGCCTGCAAGGCCTGCTGAAGCAGCTCATGCGAGGCATTGACCAGCAGCACGACTGGCGTGACGTAGGGGGGCAGACGCCGTGCCAGTTCACCGGCGCGCTCGGGCCGGACATGGCGGGGGCTTTTTTCATAGACCACAAAACCGATGGCATCGGCCCCCGCCTCCACGGCGGCATCGACATCGGCTTCACGGGTCAGACCGCAGATCTTGATCCGCGTGCGGTGTTCAGGGGGCAAGGCCATCCAGGCAGCAGGGCTGGCAGGCAGCCCGTCGGTGTCAATGACGGGATTGTCTCAAAAATGCGGGTAAACGCCCAGCCACCTGTTTGAACACCCCTGATCCGGGCCTGACACCCTTAAAGCCCTTGACTTGCTGGATTCAGGTGGGAAGCCAGTCCAGGCCCGGCACCTGCTCGGGCAGACCATAGGAGGGGTCGTAGCGTGGCCCCAGGAAATACAAACCATCTGGTGAAAAAGTGGGGGCGGCCACCTTGCGATCACGCGCCTGCAGCACGTCCAGCACCCAGGACGCTGGCTGCACGCCCGTGCCCACCATCAGCAGGCAACCCATGATGTTGCGGATCATGTGGTGCAGGAAGGCCTGCCCCTCGAAATCGAAACGCCAATAGGCCGTGGGCGCATCGGGCGGGCCGCAGCGGCGGATCGCAATGTCTCGCAGGTTCTTGACTGGCGTGGGGGACTGGCACATGGAGGATCGGAACGAGCTGAAGTCGTGCTCGCCGATCAGGTGCGCAGCCGCCTGCCGCATGGCATCCAGATCCAGAGGCCTGAAAACCCACCCTGCCCTGCCCGACTCCAGTGCCGGACGCACCGCGGCCTCCAGCAGCACGTAGGTGTAGCGGCGGCCAAGTGCACTGTTGCGTGCATGGAAATGCGCAGGGACCTCAACAGCCCACTGCACGGCGATGTCCTTGGGCAAGAAGGTATTGGTGCCCCTCACCCAGGAAAAAGGCGTGCGGTAGGTGTCCGTATCCAGGTGGACCACCTGGTTGATGCCATGTACACCAGCGTCAGTCCGCCCGGCGCACAGCACCTTGATGGGCTTGGTGATGAACGCGCTGAGCGCCGCCTCCAGCGTGTCCTGCACCGTACCGCCGCCAGGCTGGCTCTGCCAACCCTTGTACGCGTTGCCCAGGTAAGAAACACCAAGGGCGACCCGCCGGGCCGCCCCTGTCTGACTGGCGCTGTGGTCAGCCGAGGAGAAGGCGGATGCCTTCCCCCCCGGATCATCATCCGGCATGCGTCATCAGCCCAGACTGTCCAGCATGGCTTGCGCCTTGGACTTCAAGTTGCCGTCCTGCGAGTTCTCCAGCACTTCCTGCAGGAGTTCACGGGCGCCGTCCATGTCACCGATCTGACGGAACTCGTCGGCCAGCTCGAACTTGCGTGTCATCGGGTCAGCAGACACCGAAGAAGGCGCGTTGGTCGTGGCCGTCAGCCAGTCATCTTCGGGCTCCACCGCTGCCGTCGGAGCGGGTGCGGGCGAATCCAGATCCAGGCTGATGCTGCTCATGTCGAACGAAGCAGGCGCAGCAGATGCTGCGGGCTTGTGGTCCACATGCAGATCGAAGTCCAGGCCACCATCAGCGGACGGGGTCGCCGAGACGCCAGCATCGATCTTGGGCAGGTCCATCGGGCCGGTGTCCAGGGCAGCCGACTTGGGCTCGGCCACCGTGTTTTCGATTTCGGGCAACTGCAGCGGAGGCAGGTCACCGGCTTCCGTGGTGTGCGGCGAAACCGAGTCAGACACCTCATCCAGCGGCATCGGCGCGGAAATATCCAGATCCAGGTCAACCAGCTCGGCCGGCATGGCAGCAGCAGGTGCTGCAACAGGGGCCGGTGCAGCCGGGGGCACTGGCGCCGCAACGGGCTCCAGCATGCTCGGCGCAGGCATCACAGAATGCGGGATGGTGCTGGCACCCAGCATGTCATTGGGTGTCTCGATGCTCAGCGGCGCGGCAGAAGGCTGGCCACCAGGCTGGTACAGCGGGTTTTCTGGGTCGATGCCCAGGCCCATTTCCTGCGCCTTGGACCAGTCGTCACCCTGGCCATTGGTCAGGTTGAAGAGCTGGACAGCCAATTGCTCGTAGCCCTTGGTGTCACGGCGCTTGGCATAGACCTCCAGCAGCTTGGTGCGCACAGCCAGACGCTCCGGCGTGCTGCGCAGCGCTTCCTTGAGGATTTCCTCGGCTTGCAGATCGCGACCATAGGCCAGGTACACGTCGGCTTCGGCCACCGGGTCCACGTCACCAATGGCATCGAGCTGGCTGAGCGAATAGCTCATGGACGAGGGGCCACCCGTGGCATCACGGGTGTCCACGCGCTGACCACCGCTGGCGCCAAAGAACGAATCGGGCTGCAGACGGCTTTCCAGGAAAGACGTTTCACCCGTATCGCCACGGCGACGCGAGCGGAAGTACATGGCCGCCCCTGCCAGCAGGGCCACAGCGGCACCACCAGCGGCCAGCAGCATCGGGTTGAGCGACTCCAGGAAGCCAGGTGACTCGGGCTCTTGCACAGGTGCAGGCGACACGGGCAGGCTGGGGCGCACAGAAGAGGCCGCAGCCTCAGGTGCGGAGGCCTGGATCGCGGCGGCTGTTGCGGCACCGGAGGCCTGCTCGGACGCGGCACTGGCCACAGCCTCTGCCACCGTGGCGGAGGCCGGCGCAGACGCGGGCTCGATCACGGCAGGCTTGGACGGGACGGGCGCAGGCGCAGGCGCAGGCGCAGGCACGGGCGCCGGAGCGGGTGGAGGCACCACCACGGCAGGCTTGCTCGGGGCAACTGGGGCCGGAGCCGGTGCAGGCTTGCTGGCCACCACAGGCGCAGGCGGCGGTGTGACCTTGGCGGGCACCGAAGCGGCCGCGCTCTTTTCCTTCAGCTTGCGCAGGTCATCCAGGTTCTTGGACAGCTCGGCCACACGGGTGGCTTCATCCTGCTTGGCGCGGTTCTTGGCCAGGCGATCTTCGGCGGCGGGCTTGGCCGACGAGGACATGCCACCCTTGCTCAGGGTGAGCTTGTCAGGTGCCGGCGCTTCAGACTGCTTCTTGTCCTGCACTTCGGCCTGGACCTTGCCCTTGGCCTGACGCTGTGGCTGCTCAGGTGTCGTGGCGGTCACGGCACCAGCCAGATGCTGGCGATAGGCGGCAAAGTCGGAGCTTTGCGCCACGATGATCTGACGAGCCTCTTCGGTGGAAACGCTCTTGGCCTGCTCAGCCGTGGGCACGTTCAACACCACGCCCGACTTCAGTCGGTTCATGTTGTTGCCCAGGAAGGCTTGCGGGTTGTTGCGGTACAGACCCACCAGCATCTGATCGAGCGACACGCCGGGCTGCGCCGCGCGACCCGCGATGCGCGACAGCGAATCGCCTTGCTTGACGCGGATGGTATCGGCTTGCTGAGACGGCGCGGTGGACTCTGCCGGGGCAACCTTGGTCGGTGCGGGCGCTTCAGCTTCAGCCGGTGCGGGGGCACTGGCGGCGGCTTCCGAAGCAGAGGGGGCGGGCTTCTTGCCCTTGCGCACCTTCAAAGGCTCGCTAGGCGTTGCAGCCACAGGCTTGGACGGCGCAGGCTTGACCACAGGCTCGGCCACAGCAGCCGGAGCGGGCGCAGGGGCCTGTGCCGGCGCATCAATGGCGGGCGATGTGGTCTGCGTGCTCGAGCGGCTGGTAGGCGGATCGAACAACAGCGTGTACTCGCGCACCAGGCGACCGGAGGACCAGGACAGATCCAGGATGACGTCGACAAACGGCTCCTGCACCGTGCGGTCGCTGACGATGCGCAGATACGGACGACCATCCGTGCGACGTTGCAGCACGATGTTCGTGGCCGTCAGCACCTGGTTGTAGTCGACACCCGCAGCACGGTAGGTTTCCGGCGTGGCAACGCGCACCTGGAGGGAGCTGCCCTCTTCAGGTGTCAGGCTGGTGACATCGATTTCGGCACGCAGGGGCTCCCCCAATGCCGATTGCACATTCAATTTACCCAGCCCCAGCGCCCAGGTCGAAACAGGCAATACAGCCAAAGCAGAAAAGGCTGCGGCAACCGCAACCTTATTCAGGGCAAATGAACTCTGGGCTTTTGGCCCGGCGGACAGCAAATGATCTTTCAAGGCGTCTCCCAAGTCGTCATGAGGTCGGTTCGTCGACCAGCGGCGCGCCCGGATCGCAAAGCGACCCACAGACGTGCCAGCACCTGCAGACGGTACGCAGCAGAAAACACAATAGCATCAAGCAGATACGGTGACAAGCTCATGCAATTACTGATCTAGCGCCCTAGCGTCGAATTCAGGCCGGAAACAAGTTCCCAGCATGAAACTAGGGGGTTAGATTGTCGCCCTGGGGCAACAAGGCGCGACACCGATTTTGTGACCAGACGTTGCTGGCGCTTGTCAAATATGCGCCGGCAACGTCGGTTAATTCAAATCACGCGTCCAGCAGAATGCGCAGCATGCGACGCAGCGGCTCTGCCGCGCCCCACAGCAATTGGTCGCCAATGGTGAAGGCGCCCACGTATTCGGGGCCCATGGCCAGTTTGCGCACGCGCCCCACCGGGATCGTCAGGGTGCCGGTCACAGCCACAGGCGTCAGGTCCTTGATGGTGGCCTCGCGGGTGTTGGGCACGACCTTGGCCCAGGGGTTGTCGGCAGCGATCATGGCTTCGATCTCCTGCACGGACACATCCTTCTTGAGCTTGAAGGTCAAGGCCTGGCTGTGGCAGCGCATGGCGCCAATGCGCACGCAGAAGCCATCCACCGGCACGGCAGGCGACCCGAAGCCCTCGCCTTGGCCGAGGATCTTGTTGGTCTCGGCCATGCCCTTCCACTCTTCCTTGGACTGGCCATTGCCCAGATCCTTGTCGATCCAGGGGATCAGCGAGCCACCCAGCGGCACACCGAAGTTGGCCGTTTCGGCTTCCGTCAGGGCGCGTTGCTTGGCGATGACCTTGCGGTCGATTTCCAGGATGGCGCTCTTGGGGTCGTCCAGCAGCGAGCGCACTTCGGCGTTCAGCGTGCCGAACTGAGTCAGCAGCTCGCGCATGTGTTGCGCACCGCCACCGGAAGCAGCCTGGTAGGTCTGGGTGGACATCCACTCGACCAGACCGGCCTTGTACAAGGCACCCACGCCGATCAACATGCAGCTGACGGTGCAATTGCCACCAATCCAGTTGCGGCCACCGTTGGCCAGGCTGTTCTTGATCACGGGCATGTTGACCGGGTCCAGCACGATGACGGCGTCGTCCTTCATGCGCAGGGTCGACGCGGCGTCGATCCAGTGGCCATTCCAGCCCGCAGCGCGCAGCTTGGGATAGACCTCGGTCGTGTAGTCACCGCCCTGGGCGGTCAGGATGATGTCGCAGCGCTTGAGGTCTTCGATGCTGTAGGCATCCTTGAGCGTGGTTTCGTTCTTGGCCATCGACGGGGCCTTGCCGCCCGCGTTCGAGGTCGAGAAGAACATCGGCTCGATGAGGGCGAAGTCACCCTCGGCCTGCATGCGGTCCATCAACACGGAGCCGACCATGCCGCGCCAGCCCACCAAACCAACCAGAGTCGTAGCCATTTTTCTATCCTTCAAATTGAATCTTGTGCGTGTGCGCCCGGGCACACATCAGCCTGCGCCTCAGCCTTGCGCTTTCAGGGCGACCACCACGGCCTCGCCCATCTCGACGGTGCCGACCTTCTTCGTGCCTTCGCTGTAGATATCAGGCGTGCGCAGACCTTGCTCCAGCACGGCCTGCACGGCGCGCTCGATGCGGCTGGCGGCTTCTTCCTGGTTCAGGCTGAAGCGCAACATCATGGCGGCGCTCAGGATGGTGGCCAGGGGGTTGGCCACACCCTTGCCGGCGATGTCAGGGGCCGAGCCGTGGCTGGGCTCGTACAGGCCCTGGCCCTTGGCGTTCAACGAGGCCGAAGGCAGCATGCCGATCGAGCCGGTCAGCATGGCCGCAGCGTCAGACAGGATGTCGCCGAACATGTTGCCGGTGAACAGCACGTCGAACTTCTTGGGCGCCTTGACCAGCTGCATCGCGGCGTTGTCCACGTACATGTGGTCCAGCTCGATGTCGGGGTACTGGGCGTGCACCTCGGTGACCACGTCCTTCCAGAACTGGAAGGTCTCCAGCACATTGGCCTTGTCGACGCTGGTCACGCGCTTGCCGCGCTTGCGGGCGGCCTGGAAGGCCACATGGGCAATGCGCTCGATCTCGGGGCGCGAGTAGCGCATGGTGTCGAAAGCCTCGTCGGCACCCTTGAACTCGCCATCGGGAGACTGGCGACGACCGCGCGGTTGGCCGAAGTAAATGTCGCCCGTCAGTTCACGGATGATGAGGATGTCCAGGCCGGCGACCAGCTCGGGCTTGAGGCTGGAGGCGTGCGTCAGCTGCGGATAGCAGATGGCCGGGCGGAAGTTGGCAAACAGGCCCATGTTCTTGCGCAGGCCGAGGATGGCCTGCTCAGGGCGCAGGGGGCGATCCAGCTTGTCGTACTTCCAGTCACCCACCGAGCCAAACAACACGGCATCGGACTCCATGGCCAGGCTCAAGGTGTGCTCGGGCAGCGGGTGGCCGTGGGCGTCAAAGGCGGCGCCACCGACCTTGGCCTCTTTCATCTCGAAGGCCAGATCCAGGGTGCTCAGCACCTTGACGGCTTCCGTGACGATTTCGGGACCAATGCCGTCACCCGGCAGAACAGCAATCTTCATGACCATGATGGAGTCTCAGCGAGGGATGTTTTTGTTTAGACGATGCGGTGGTTCAGCCAGGGCTTTTGCGCCAGGCGCTCAGCCTCATAGGCCTTGATCTTGTCGGCGTGACGCAGGGTCAGGCCGATGTCGTCAAAGCCGTTGAGCAGACAGAACTTGCGGAAGGGCTGCACGTCAAAGGGCAGCTCGGTGCCATCAGGCTTGATCACGACCTGGCGCTCCAGATCGATGCTCAGCTCGTAGCCCGGGAAGGCCGCCACTTCATTGAACAGGTTGTCGACCTGCAACTCGCTCAATTGAATGGGCAGCAGACCGTTCTTGAAGCTGTTGTTGAAGAAGATGTCAGCAAAGCTGGGCGCAATGATGGCGCGAAAACCGTATTGGTCCAGCGCCCAGGGCGCGTGCTCGCGGCTGGAGCCACAACCGAAGTTCTTGCGCGCCAGCAGCACAGAGGCGCCCTTGTAGCGCGGCTGGTTGAGCACGAAGTCCGGGTTGGGCTTGCGCGTGGCCGGGTCCTGGCCGGGCTCGCCCGCGTCCAGGTAGCGCCATTCGTCGAACAGGTTGGGGCCAAAACCCGTGCGCTTGATCGACTTGAGGAACTGCTTGGGAATGATGGCGTCGGTGTCGACGTTGTCCCGGTCCATCGGGGCCACCAGGCCCTTGTGAATGCGAAATGCTTGCATGGTGAATTACTTTTTCGCTGCGCCAGAGATGGCCTCACCGGCTTTTTCGATGTCCTGCCCCAGGCCGTGCACCGTGTTGCAGGCCGACAGCGCCAGCATGGACAGGGTCACGATCAGAAAAACAGCCAGACGTTTCATGTGAGGGCTCTCCAACTACAAGACAAATGGGATCAGGCGATGCGGCGGATGTCCACGAAGTGGCCTTGCATCGCAGCGGCGGCGGCCATGGCCGGGCTCACCAGATGGGTGCGGCCACCCGCGCCTTGACGGCCTTCGAAGTTGCGGTTGCTGGTCGAGGCGCAACGCTCACCGGGCTCCAGGCGGTCGGCGTTCATGGCCAGACACATGGAGCAACCAGGCTCACGCCACTCGAAGCCAGCGGCCTTGAAGATCTGATCCAGGCCCTCGCGCTCGGCCTGCTCCTTGACCAGGCCGGAGCCAGGCACGACCAGGGCCAGCTTGATGTTGGAGGCCACGCGACCACCGATCTTCTTGACCACGGCGGCAGCTTCGCGCATGTCTTCGATGCGACTGTTGGTGCACGAACCGATGAAGACCTTGTCGACCAGGATGTCGTTGATGGCCTTGTTGGGCTCAAGCGCCATGTACTGCAGCGCACGCTCGGTGGCCGAGCGCTTGATCGGGTCCTTTTCCTTGTCGGGATCGGGCACGCGGTCGTCGATGGACAACACCATCTCGGGCGAGGTGCCCCAGGTGACTTGCGGCTTGATGTCATTGGCGTTGAGCTCGACCACGGTGTCGAACACCGCGTCCGCGTCGGAGTGCAGCGTGCGCCAGTAGGCCACGGCCTGGTCCCATTCCACACCCGCGGGCGAGAAGGGGCGACCCTTGCAGTAGTTGATCGTGGTGTCATCCACCGCCACCAGGCCCGCACGGGCGCCGGCCTCGATGGCCATGTTGCACACGGTCATGCGGCCTTCCATGCTCAGGGCACGGATGGCGCTGCCGGCGAACTCGATGGTGTAGCCCGTGCCGCCAGCCGTGCCGATCTTGCCGATGATGGCCAGCACGATGTCCTTGGCGGAGCAGCCCTTGGTCAGCGTGCCCTCGACGCGCACCAGCATGTTCTTGGCCTTCTTGGCCAGCAGCGTCTGGGTGGCCAGCACGTGCTCGACTTCGGACGTGCCGATGCCGTGCGCCAGCGCACCGAAAGCGCCGTGCGTGGAGGTGTGGCTGTCACCGCAAACCACGGTCATGCCGGGCAGCGTGGCACCCTGCTCCGGGCCGATCACGTGCACGATGCCCTGACGCTTGTCGCTCATCTTGAACTGCGTGATGCCGACGCGGTCGCAGTTCTTGTCGAGCGTGTCGACCTGCAATTTGGAGATCGGGTCCTTGATGCCCTCGGAACGATCGGTCGTGGGCACATTGTGGTCACTCACGGCCAGGTTGGCCGACAGGCGCCACACCTTGCGCCCGGCAATGTCCAGCCCTTCGAAGGCCTGCGGGCTGGTGACTTCGTGCACCAGATGACGGTCGATGTACAGCACGGCAGTGCCGTCTTCTTCGGTGTGGACGATGTGCTCGTCCCAGATCTTGTCGTAGAGGGTGCGTCCCATGATGCTCAGTCGGGCAAAGGGCTGGAGGGCCCTGTAGAGGGAAAAGATGACGATTTTAAGGCAAGGGCCGCAGGAATGACGCCGCAAGGGCCCGGGTTTCCCTTGTGAGCAGGGTTTTGATCCGCAAAGCACAGCGGAAAAGCACAAAGGGCATGCCCATTTGACTGGACATGCCCTTCTGCCGCCCCTCCCAGAGCGATATGGCGACTCTTCGGTCGCACTCCCTTTTAAGCACAGTTTGACAGCGTTAAAACCTTCTTCTTTGGCGCAACTATAGCACCACATATAGACAATCAGATTGCCACCAAGTAGCAATTAAATGCAACAAAGCGTAGCCAATCTGTGCAATTTCACACACATTCGGACACCACCATGGTGCGCACGGCGTGACACAAAGCCCAGCCAGCACATACCAGCGCTGTAAAATGCGCGGTTCCCGGCGAATCAGACAAGGCAAGAATGCCACCAGGTGGCGAATTGATGACACCTTGCACGCAAACGCACGCCGAAACGCCCACAGCAAGCCAAATCAGTGACGGAGAAGAAACCAATGAGCGTGATCAACGTGATGATTGCCGACGACCACCCGTTGATCGTGGAAGGTCTGGCCAGCGTGCTCTCGCGCCATGGCCTGCATGTGGTCGGCTCAGCCAGCGAAGCCTCTGCCGTGGTCGACACCTATGCCGAGCTGCGCCCGGACGTCCTCGTGCTGGATCTGCGTTTTGGTGATGCCAGCATTGGCGGGCTGGACCTGCTGCAGACGCTGATGGCCCGCTTCCCCGAAGCCCGTGTCGCCATCTACACGCAATTTGACCAGGACACGGTTGTGCGCGAGGCCTACAAGCGCGGCGCCAAGGCCTTTGTCCCCAAGAGCACCGACCCTGCCGACCTGGCGCAAGCCATTCTCAAGATCCATGAGGGCGAAACCGTGTTCCTGCCCGACATCGCCGCGCGGCTGGCCCTGCTCAGCGTGCACGGTGACCAGTCGCCACTGGCCCGCCTGCAACCTCGGGAGATCGAGGTGTTCAAGCTGATGGCACAAGGCCTGACGAATGTGGAGATTGCCGAGCGCATGAACCTGTCACCCAAGACCATCAGCACCACCAGCCAGTCCATCAAGGACCACCTGGGCATCCACCGCGCCGCAGACATCACCTTGCTTGCGGTGAAGTGCGGCTTGATCGAGCCTTGAGCCCCGCCCTTCGCGCCGCTCGATCAGTAGAAGTCAAAACATGAAAACCAAGTTGGCCCCTGCCCTGGCGTCCCTGGCCATGGCATCGCTCTCACTGTCTCCCGGGGCCATGGCGCAGCAGCAGCCAGCCGAAGACATCGACTCCACCGAACTCAGCTACCCGGTGGTGATCACGCCCACGCGGCTGCGTCAGTCCCTGGGCGATGTGCCCGCCAGCGTCACCATCATCACGGCCGACACCCTCCGCCGATATGGCATCACGCGCATCGAAGAGGCCTTGCGCCTGGTACCGGGCATGGTCGTATCCCGGGCCACTGGCAACGAGTACAAGATCAATTACCACGGGACCGACTCCAGCACCCCGCGCCGCCTGAATGTGCTGATCGATGGCGTCTCGGCTTATCGCCCCGGCTTCTCACGGGTGGAATGGCCCTTGTTGCCCGTGGCACTGGAAGACGTTGACCGCATCGAGGTCACACGCGGGCCCAACTCTGCGGCGTACGGCCCCAACTCGATGATGGCGGTCATCAACATCCTGACCAAGCACCCCAAGGATGTGGACCAGGGCATGGCCTCGGTTTCGGTCGGCTCGCACTACGAGCATGGCGCCACCGCGCGGCTGGCCACCAAGCTGGGTGACACCCATCTGTATGCCACCGCGGACAAGCAGCGCGACAGCGGCTACGACCACATCAGCTTGCGCGGCGGGGCCCATGACAGCACCCAGGTGCAAAGGCTGAACGTTCGCTCCCAGACCGATCTGGGTGCCGGATCCTCGCTGGAGCTTCAAGCATCCCTCACCGACGGCAAGCGCGACATCGGCTACGTGCAGGACGTCTTTCAGACGACCAACCCCGATCAGAAAACCACGGAGACCCTGGTAAGCGGCAAATGGACGCGCGCGCTGTCGTCAACCCATGAGCTTCAGATCAGAGGTTTTCACGACAAGCTCAGCACCAAGCAGAGCTGGCTTACCTGCCCCTTCAGAGGCCTGTTTGTGCCGGCCTTGCGCACTTTCATCCTCGACAACCCGACGATCCTGGCAGGCATCATCGAGACCGGGACGCTGTCTACCGGCGACCCTGCCCGGGATATGCAGATTGCCAATGAGCTCAATACCATCCTGGCCCCCGTGGGTGGCGTGCTGGGTGGCTTTCAAACGGCCTGCGGCGCCACCAACCAGAACATGGTCGAGACCCGCACGCAGCTCGAAGTCCAGGACACCTATGTGGTGTCGGAGGCGCTGCGGCTGGTGGGCGGCATGGGGCTGCGTTACCAGTCAGCCGACAGCGCAACCTATTTCGACGGCAAGGTGGGCAACACGGTGCGCTGGCTGTTTGGCCACGCCGAATACCGCCCCACGCCCACCACGACCTTCAACCTCGGCGGCTACGGCGAATCCAACTCGCTGGGGCGCAGTACCTTCTCGCCGCGCGTGGCCGTGAACTACCACCTCAGCGAGAGCCAGTCCTTTCGCGCCGTGTACTCGCAAGGCACGCGCACCCCGGATCTGGCCGAGGTCAAGAGCAACTGGACCGAGACCGTCACCGGGCTGAGCCCCACAGTCATGGGCTCCACCACCGGTCGCTTTCATTTCTATGACGGCAACCCGAATCTGGCTGAAGAGCGCATCACCTCGCTGGAGCTGGGTTATCTGCTGATGGCCCGCAGCGCAGGCCTGACCCTGGACTCGCGCGTTTTCGACGATCGGCTGACCCAACTGATGTCGGCCGCCACGGCCCTGGAGTCCCTGACGATATCCAACTCCGGACACGTGCGCCTGACCGGCGCGGAAACCCAGCTCAACTGGGACTTTGCCCCGCGTTGGTCAAGCTGGTTGAGCTACGCCTTCCTGCTCAACCGCCAGGCCAGCACGCCCGTGGAGCGTGCCCAGTACTCACGCCACAGTGGCGGGCTGGGCCTCTCCCATGCGTTGACCAATGACTGGCGACTGTCGCTGGCAAGCTACGGCTCAACAGGCAATGGGTACAAAGAAAGACGCTACGCACGGACCGATCTGAGCGCATCACACACCTTCCAGTTGGGCGCCCTGCCCAGCTCGTCCACCCTGGTGATGAGCTACCTGCATACCCCTGTCATCAACACCTATCTCTACAGCGTTGGCGCCTACCAATCGAGCTACAACGACCGGCTCAGTCTGCACGGCACGGTCCGTGTGGCGTTCTAAGTCCCATCGGCCATCACCACGCCCCAGCGGACACCTGACGTGCATACCCCGCCACCGCCCTTCAAGCCCCTGCGCAGACGCACCTTGTGCCTGTTGCTGGGCCTGGGCGCCGTGCCGCTGCTGGCCAGGTCGGCAAGCAAGGAACTGCGCGTCATCACCGCGGCCGATCCGAATGCGCAACGCCAGATCCTGCAGGCGCTTCGATCGCGTTACCCGGCGCTGGCCGCCGAGTCGGACCCCGCCGCATGGGATACGCGCAAAGGCACAGGGCCCGTCGTCGCGCTGGGCCCTGCCGCCCTGCGCCGGGCACTGAGCGCTGACCTGCATGCCCCACTGGTTTCGGTGCTGACATCCAGCCAGGCCTACCGGCGCCTGGTCGCCGGTGCACCCCGCGAGCCCACCACCACGGCCATCTACGCAGACGCTTCACCCGGCGCGCAGTTGCAGCTGATTGCCGCCCTGTTCGAGCGCAAGGTGACGGTGGGTGTACTGCTGTCGGACGCCACGGCCTACCTGGAAAAGTCCCTGCGGCAGGCTGCACAACAGTTCGGCCTGGAGATCCTGGTCATCAAGGCCGACCCCAGCCAGGACCCGGCTCGCGCGCTCAACGGGCTCGCTGGCGCCCAGGTCCTGCTGGCCGTGCCCGACAGCACGCTCTACACCCCCGATACGCTGCGCTCCGTCCTGGAATCGACCTACCGGCGCGGCATGCCGGTGGTGGGCTTTTCTGCCGCCACCGTGGCCGCCGGCACGCTGGCCTCGGCTTACCCCGATGTGGACGATGTCGTGGCCGACCTGGCCGAGCTGATCGACGGGCTGGCGTCAGGCAATGAGGCCCTGCCCGAGCCCAGATTCCCACGCTACTGGCGGGTGGCCATCAACGAAAACGTCGCCCGCTCACTGGGCATCGTCATCACCGACAAGGTGCGAGCACTGGGCGTGCACCCACCTGGGAGATCAGGATGAAATGGCGCTTCTGGCGAAGCTGGGGCATTGCCGCCCGCTTGCTGGCGGTGGCGGTGTTGCCGGCCAGCCTGATGTTCATCGCCGTGACCGGCACCTTGTACGTCACGGCCCAAGGCGACGTTCACCGGGACGTGGCCGAGCGTGGCCGCCTGATCGCCACGGCGCTGTCTCAAAGCAGCCAGTACGGCCTGGTCTCAGGCAATGTGGACTACCTGCGCACCACCTTGCACCAGGTGCTGCACGCTGACCCCAGCATCGTGTGCATCTCGATCTCGAACGTGCAGCACAGGGTCATGGCATCGGAGTGCCAGACCCGGCCCTTCACGCAGTCCAGCGTTTACGACATGCCCGTGCGCATCGAGTCGCTGCCCGACACCGACCAGTTCGAGCCGCCCTCCAGCACCGGCGTGCAGCCACGCACCGACACCACCTTGCGCACCGTGGGCCACGTGCGCGTCACGGTTTCGGCCACGCCCATCTTCGAGGCGCGACGCCATGCCTTGATGCTGGCGTGTGCGTTGGTCCTGGGCGCAGCCATTGCCAGTTGCCTGATCGGGATGTGGCTGGCTGGGCGCCTGCGCCAGACCCTGGGCTCCGTGATGGGCGCGCTGCGGTCCATTCGGACCGGGCACTTCGACGTGACACTGGAGGCCGACCGCCCCGGAGAACTGGGCGAGCTGCAAAGAACCATCCTGCAAATGGCGGACACGCTCGACGCTGCGCGCCACGAGCTGGAACAACAGGTGATCAGCCGCACCAAGGAACTGCAGGAAGCCGTCAAGCGCATTCAACAGGCCGACGCCGAGAAGCGGCGCCTGATCACGCACAGCAATGCGCGCGTCGAAGAGGACCGCAGGCGGGTGGCACTCGACATCCACGACCACCTGGGCGCGGCCTTGATTTCCGTTCGCCTGGAGGCCGCCGCCCTGGTCGCCAAGGCGCAGGCCAGTGGCGATGACGACACGGCCAAAGGGGCCCGACGCATCGCGGCCACCGCCGAGTCGCTCTATGCCAGCACCCGCGACATCGTCAAGAGCCTGCGGCCTGAAGTGATCGACACGCTGGGCCTGGCCGGCGCGGTAGAAGAAATGGTCCGCGGTTATGACAAGGTGCATCCGCGCTGCCGTTTTGCCTTCAGCGAGGACCTGGGACTGACCGAGATCCCGGGGGATCTGGCCATGCCGGCCTACCGGGTGGCGCAGGAAGCCCTCAACAACATCGTCAAGCACGCCGATGCCACGCAGGTGTCTGTCCACCTGGGCCTGAGCCAGGACCAGCAACAGATGAGCATCGAAATCAAGGACAACGGCAAAGGCTTTGACACCAGCGCCCCGAACCAGTCGGGCCTGGGTCTGATCGGTATGCGTGAACGCGTGGCCGCTGTCGGGGGTGAGTTGTGCATCTCTTCACCCAGAGGGCAAGGCACCACCATCTACGTGACCCTGCCCCTTGCTATCGACAAAGCAAGCTGAGCAGGACGGCTCCAAGGCCACACTCAGCGCCCGCGCCATCACGCAGGCAAGAAAAAACCCCGGCAAGCCGGGGTTTTGTTCAGGTGCGGTCAGCCGCAGATCAGCGTTGGCCGATGGGCTTGACGTCGCGCTTGGGCGAACCCACGAACAGCTGACGGGGGCGGCCGATCTTGTACTCGGGGTCGCCGATCATTTCGTTCAGCTGAGCGATCCAGCCCACGGTACGTGCCAGGGCGAAGATGGCGGTGAACAGCTGCACGGGGATGCCGATGGCGCGCTGGACGATGCCGGAGTAGAAGTCGACGTTCGGGTACAGCTTGCGCGACACGAAGTAATCGTCTTCCAGGGCGATCTTTTCCAGGGCCATGGCCAGCTTGAACATCGGGTCGTTTTGCAGGCCCAGTTCCGTCAGCACTTCGTGGCAGGTTTCACGCATCAGCTTGGCGCGTGGGTCGTAGTTCTTGTACACGCGGTGACCGAAGCCCATCAACTTGACGTTGGAGTTCTTGTCCTTCACCTGCGAGATGAACTCGCCGATCTTCTCGACGCCACCATTGCGCTGGATGTCTTCCAGCATGTTCAGGGCAGCTTCGTTGGCGCCGCCGTGAGCCGGGCCCCACAGGCAGGCCACGCCAGCAGCGATGGCGGCAAACGGGTTGGTGCCGGACGAACCGCACAGACGCACGGTCGAGGTCGAAGCGTTCTGCTCGTGGTCAGCGTGCAGGATGAAGATGCGGTCCATGGCGCGAACCAGCACGTCGTTGACCTTGTAGTCAGCGCAAGGCGTGGCGAACATCATGCGCATGAAGTTCTCGGTGTACGACAGGTCGTTCTTCGGGTAGATGAACGGCTGGCCGATCGAGTACTTGTAAGCCATGGCCACGAGCGTGGGCATCTTGGCGATCAGGCGGATCGCGGCGATCTGACGGTGCTCGGGGTTGTTGATGTCGGTGCTGTCGTGATAGAAGGCCGACAGGGCACCCACCAGACCGGTCATCACGGCCATCGGGTGAGCATCACGGCGGAAACCGCGCAGGAAGAACTGCATCTGCTCGTTGACCATCGTGTGGTTGGACACGCGGGCGACGAACTCATCCTTCTGCGACACATTGGGCAGTTCGCCGTTCAGCAGCAGGTAGCAGGTTTCCAGGAAATCGCAGTTGGTGGCCAGCTGCTCGATGGGGAAGCCACGGTACAGCAGTTCGCCCTTGTCGCCATCGATATAGGTGATGGTCGAGTTGCACGATGCAGTAGACAGGAAGCCGGGGTCGTAGGTGAACTTGCCGGTCTGGCCGTACAGCTTGCGGATGTCAATCACATCCGGGCCGACAGAACCCTTGTAAATGGGCAGTTCCATGCTGGGGCTGCCGTCAGAAAACGACAGGGTGGCTTTCACGTCGGACGGTGTCATGAGCACTCCTAGGGATCGGTCTTGTGTGGGGAAAAAATCGGTGACTAGGGATAAATCCTAAGCCGGCATTATGGGTCTTAGTCCACATCCCCCAGCCATTTAACTGAGGGGAGCAAGCCTGACAGCTAAGCCTTGGCAACCCGCATCATCGACAGCACCTGCATGACGTCCTGATTTACCAGCTCGCCTTCGGGCTCTTTTCGGGCCAAAAGCAGATCCAGCAGATCATTGTCAGACAGGTCCATCAACTGAAGCAAGCCCTGGACCAGGCCAGTTGTCAGGCTTTCGCCGTGCTGCTCGAAAAACTTGTCGATGAACAAATCGTTTTCAAGCAGCCCCCGACGGCAACGCCAGCGCAGGCGCCGCAGCACATCCGCATCGGGTGTCTGGTCGGCAACGGGGCTGGTGCTGGTCATCGGGTCGGCTTTTCTTGAGGTCTGAAGACAGTTTGGGGTCGCGTGTTGATCGTGCCTGAAGGCCGCAATCAGACGGCGCGACGCACCATCAGTTCCTTGATCTTGCCAATGGCCTTCGTGGGGTTCAGACCCTTCGGGCAGACATCCACGCAGTTCATGATGGTGTGGCAACGGAACAGACGATAGGGGTCTTCCAGGTTGTCCAGGCGCTCGGCCGTGCCTTCGTCGCGGCTGTCGGCGATGAAGCGGTAGGCCTGCAGCAAGCCGGCGGGGCCCACGAACTTGTCGGGGTTCCACCAGAAGCTGGGGCAGCTGGTCGAGCAGCTGGCGCACAGGATGCACTCGTACAGGCCGTCGAGCTCTTCACGCTCTTCAGGCGACTGCAGACGCTCTTTTTCGGGCGGCAGCGTGTCGTTGATGAGGTACGGCTTGATGGAGTTGTACTGCTTGAAGAACTGGGTCATGTCCACGATCAGGTCGCGGACAACGGGCAGACCAGGCAGCGGCTTGAGCACGATCACGCCAGGCAGCGTGCGCATGTTGGTCAGACAGGCCAGACCGTTCTTGCCGTTGATGTTCATGGCGTCCGAGCCGCACACGCCTTCACGGCAGGAACGGCGGAACGACAGGGTCGGGTCCACAGCCTTGAGCTTGACCAGGGCGTCCAGCAGCATGCGCTCGTGACCGTCGAGTTCGATCTCGATGGTCTGCATGTAGGGCTTGGCATCCTTGTCCGGATCGTAGCGGTAGATTTGGAAAGTGCGCTTTTGGGTGCTCATATTCGATTCCTGATGAACGGTCGCTACGAGATCAGAACGTACGGACCTTCGGGGGCACCGATTCCACCGTCAGGGGAGTCAGGTTCACCGGCTTGTAGTCCAGACGGTTGCCTTCGGAGTACCACAGCGAGTGCTTCATCCAGTTGGCGTCGTCACGGTTGGGGAAGTCGTCGTGGGCGTGGGCACCACGGCTTTCCGGACGGGCTGCAGCGGCCACCATGGTGGCTTGAGCGGCTTCGATCAGGTTGTCGACTTCCAGGGCTTCGATGCGGGCGGTGTTGAAGACCTTGGAGTTGTCCTTCAGGCCGATCGACTTCACGCGCTCGCGCACCGCAGCGATGCGCTGCACGCCTTCGTCCATGGACTTCTGCGTACGGAACACACCAGCGTGCTTTTGCATCGTCGCGCGGATTTCGTTGGCCACGTCTTGCGAGTACTCGCCATTCTTGGCACCGTCCAGGCGAGCCAGGCGCGACATCGTGTAGTCGGCGGCATCCTTGGGCAGGGGCTTGTGCGACTTGGTCTTGCTGGCGAACTCGACAATGTGGTTGCCGGCTGCACGACCGAACACAACCAGGTCCAGCAGAGAGTTGGTGCCCAGGCGGTTGGCGCCATGCACCGACACGCAGGAGCACTCACCCACGGCGTACAGACCGTTGATGATTTCGTTGGGCTTGCCGTTGGCAGGCACCACGACCTGACCATGCACGTTCGTGGGGATACCGCCCATCTGATAGTGGATGGTGGGCACCACGGGGATCGGCTCCTTGGTGATGTCGACGTTGGCGAAGTTATGGCCAATCTCGAACACCGAAGGCAGGCGCTTCATGATGGTGTCGGCGCCCAGGTGGGTCATGTCCAGCAGGACGTAGTCCTTGTTGGGACCACAGCCACGGCCTTCCTTGATTTCCTGGTCCATCGAGCGGGACACGAAGTCACGCGGGGCCAGGTCCTTCAGCGTTGGGGCGTAACGCTCCATGAAGCGCTCGCCATTGGCGTTGCGCAGGATGGCGCCTTCGCCACGGCAGCCTTCGGTCAGCAGCACGCCCGCGCCGGCCACGCCGGTGGGGTGGAACTGCCAGAACTCCATGTCTTCCAGCGGGATGCCAGCGCGCGCCGCCATGCCCAGGCCGTCACCGGTGTTGATGAAGGCATTGGTGGAAGCCTGGAAGATGCGGCCGGCGCCACCGGTGGCGAACAGCACGGTCTTGGCGTGCAGCACGTGCACGTCGCCGGTTTCCATTTCCAGGGCGGTCACGCCAACCACGTCGCCTTCGGCGTCACGGATCAGGTCAAGGGCCATCCATTCCACGAAGAACTGGGTGCGGGCCTTGACGTTTTGCTGGTACAGCGTGTGCAGCAGCGCGTGGCCGGTACGGTCAGCCGCAGCGCAAGCGCGTTGCACGGGCTTTTCACCGTAGTTGGCGGTGTGGCCGCCGAACGGGCGCTGGTAGATGGTGCCGTCGGCATTGCGGTCAAAGGGCATGCCGAAGTGTTCCAGCTCGTACACGACCTTGGGCGCTTCACGGCACATGAACTCGATGGCGTCCTGGTCGCCCAGGTAGTCAGAGCCCTTGATGGTGTCGAAGAAGTGATAGTGCCAGTTGTCTTCGGACATGTTGCCCAGCGAGGCACCGATGCCGCCTTGGGCAGCCACCGTGTGCGAACGGGTGGGGAAGACCTTGGACAGCACGGCCACGTTCAGGCCAGCCAGAGACAGTTGCAGCGACGCGCGCATGCCAGAGCCGCCGGCCCCGACGATCACGACGTCAAACTTGCGGGTAGGAAGGGAAGTAGCGCTCATTTTTTTACAGTCTCCACAGCACTTGGATGGCCCAGCCGGCGCAACCAACCAGCCACACGATGGCAAACACTTGCAGGCCCAGGCGGATGCCAACCGGCTTGATGTAGTCCATGAAGATGTCGCGCACGCCCACCCACACGTGGTAGAGCATGGCCAGGATGACCACGAAGGTCAGCGTCTTCATCCATTGTTGCGAGAAGATGCCAGCCCACTTGTAGTAGCTGACAGGCTCGCCGATGATCACTTGGGCCAGCAGTGCGATGGTGAACAGGGCCATCAGCACGGCGGTGACGCGCTGCGCGAGCCAGTCACGCAGACCATAGTGCGCACCGGTGACGATGCGCTTGGTTCCGTAGTTTTGAGACATGGTTGTTGTTTCCTGCGGTCGAAACTTGAATCAGAACAGGCCGAACAGCTTGGCGGCCAGCACGACGGTGAGACCGGAGCTCAGTGCCAGCGTGACCACAGCTGTGGAGTGACCCTGCTCTTTGCTGACGCGGTGTGTGGCGTCCATGATCAGGTGGCGCACACCAGCGATGAAGTGCACCAGGTAGGCCCAGATCAGGCCCAGGGCGATCAGCTTGAAGAACCAGCCCGGGATCAAGCCGCCAGCGCAACCGCCCGAGAACACGGCGGTGAACTGATCGTAGGAGATCTCGGTCGAGACGCTCGTGTCGAACATCCAGATGATGAAGGGCATCAACAGGAACATGATCGCGCCGCTGATACGGTGGAGGATCGAGACGATCCCCGCCGGAGGCAGGCGGTAGCTGACGATGTCAGTCACGTGGATGTTCCGGAAGACGGGGCGTGGGGTTTTCGCGTTGTCAGCCATGTTGTTAAAGGCTCCTGCCGAGCGTCAAAAATCTGTCAAGAGAATCCGGGATTTTAGGGCAATCCCCAGCCCGACGAACTCGCTCAGCTTGTGGTCATCCACATGACAGACACATGCTTTGCGTGAACAAGGTCAATAAATTGGTCGTCAGCTCAATTCATTGCGGTAATAGTGGTGATCGGTGCGGTAGAGGCCACGACGCAGCTCAACGGGCTGGTCCCCGTAGGTGAACGACAGCCGCTCCACGCTCAACAAGGGCGTGCCAGGCGCCACTTCAAGCTGCTGGGCATCGGCCTCATCGGCGGCCACGGCGCGCAGCTTTTCTTCAGCGCGGATCATGCGCACACCGAACTCGGTTTCGAAAAGGCCATACATCGGACCACGGTATTCGCTGAGGCGATCGGCCGTCAGGCCCTTGAACATGTGGCCGGGCAGCCAGATGTCGTCCAGCACCACGGGTTGGCCGGAGAAGTGCAGCACACGCCGCACCTCGACCACCATCTCGCCGGCTTTCATCTGGAGGGCACGCGCCACATCCACGGGCGCACGCAAGCGGCGGCAGTCCAGGAATTCACGGTGGGCCGAGCCGGGCAAGGCCGCAGGCTGATCGGGCGCCAGGCGCAGGAAACGGTATTGAACCTGCTCTTCGGCATGGGTGGCCACGAAGGTGCCCTTGCCCTGGCGGCGCATGAGGAGGTTTTCAGAGGCCAGTTCGTCGACGGCCTTGCGGACGGTGCCCTGGCTGACCTTGAAGCGGGCGGCCAGTTCGATCTCGCTGGGAATGGCCTCACCGGGACGCCATTCGCCTGACTGCAGGCTGCGCAGGATCAGGGATTTGATCTGCTGATAGAGCGGGCTGAAGGAAGGCCCTTGCGCCGCGCCACCCGCCACACCACCACCGCCCCCGCCAGATGCACCCGTGCCAACGGCGGACGCCACGGCATCAGAAGCAGCAGTTGATGGCGAGGAAGGCACCACAGCGTTGGTCTAGGTTGGAGTCGATCAGGGGTGAGATCGGGGCTGGCGACCCCTCTCGAATGGAGAGGCCGACCGACCCGCGCCGGATAAAACCCGGGCCGGGCGTGATTGCACCACAAGTGCCCGGCAAAGTCCAGAAGTAGGATGAAAGATGTCTTATATAAGACATAAGATATTGACGTTGTGGGGTGATCGTCCTAGACTCCCGCGCGCCGCTACAATTTAGGGTTGTCTCTAACCCTTCCCCTCTCACTTCCTTTTCGGAGTTGCACATGAGCAAAGCACCCGTTCGCGTCGCCGTCACCGGCGCCGCTGGCCAAATTGGTTACGCCCTGTTGTTCCGCATCGCCTCTGGCGAAATGCTGGGCAAGGACCAACCCGTCATCCTGCAACTGCTGGAAATCCCCGACGAGAAGGCCCAGAACGCGCTGAAGGGCGTGATCATGGAACTTGAAGACTGCGCCTTCCCCCTGCTGGCCGGCATCGAAGCCCACTCTGACCCCCTGCAAGCCTTCAAGGACACCGACTACGCGCTGCTGGTTGGTGCCCGTCCCCGTGGCCCCGGCATGGAACGCGCTGACCTGCTGGCCGCCAACGCCCAGATCTTCACGGCCCAAGGCAAGGCACTGAACGCTGTGGCTTCGCGCAACGTGAAGGTGCTGGTTGTCGGCAACCCCGCCAACACCAATGCCTACATCGCCATGAAGTCGGCTCCGGATCTGCCTGCCAAGAACTTCACCGCCATGCTGCGCCTGGACCACAACCGCGCTGCTTCGCAGCTGGCTGCCAAGACCGGCACCAAGGTTGGCGACATCCGCAAGCTGACCGTGTGGGGCAACCACTCGCCCACCATGTACGCTGACTACCGCTTCGCGTCCGTGAACGGCAAGTCCATCAAGGACCTGATCAACGACCAGGTCTGGAACGCTGACACCTTCCTGCCGACCGTGGGCAAGCGCGGCGCTGCCATCATCGCCGCTCGCGGCCTGTCGTCGGCCGCTTCGGCTGCCAACGCCGCCATCGACCACATCCGTGACTGGGCCCTGGGCTCCAACGGCGAATGGGTCACCATGGGCGTGCCTTCGAACGGCGAATACGGCATCCCCGCCGGCATCGTGTTCGGCTTCCCCGTGATCACCAACAACGGCGAGTACAAGATCGTCGAAGGTCTGGAAATCGATGCCTTCTCGCAAGAGTGCATCAACAAGACCCTGGCTGAGCTGCAAGGCGAACAAGACGGCGTCAAGCACCTGCTGTGATGCGGCCCTGAGCGCATGACGCCCTTGGCGTGATGCGCTGCATGCGCAAAGAAAAACCGGCTTCTGCCTCATGGCGGAGCCGGTTTTTTATTGGGCTTGTGCAGGGTTGATCTGTACACGGCACACGCAATTGCGCGAGACTTGCTGCATCACGCATACACCCGCGCACGTGCACGCTCAGCAAGCCAGCCACAACATGTCCAACCTGACCGCCATCCACCCCCGCCAGGCCCTGTTCGGGTCCGAACCCCGCCCTGCCCCCCTGCCCGTCTGTGACCACTATGCTGGCGTGGAAGCCCGCATGCGCAAGAGCCTGGCACTGCAAACCGAAATGGCGCAAGAAACCGGCCGCGCCGTGTTCGACGTGACCCTGGACCTGGAAGACGGCGCCCCCGTGGGTGGGGAGCACGAGCAGGCCGAGCTCGTGGCCGAATTGCTCAACAGCCCCGACAACGCCTGGGGCCGCGTGGGCGCCCGCGTGCACGCCCCCAGCCACCGCCGCTTTGAAGACGATGTCGATACGCTGATCAGGAAAGCCGGTGACCGCCTGGCCTACCTCATGGTCCCCAAGGTGGCCAACGCCACGGAAGCGCAGCGCGCTGTGGAAGCCATCAAGGCCTCGCGACTCAAACATGGCGTGGGCCACATCGTGCCCGTGCATGTGCTGATCGAAACGCACAAGGCCCTGCAGGAAGTCGGCGAGATCGCCAGCCTGCCGGGGGTCGAGTCCTTGTCTTTTGGGCTGATGGATTTCGTGTCCGACCACCGCGGCGCCGTGCCCGCATCGGCCATGTCGGCCACCGGCCAGTTCGAGCACCCGCTGGTGGTGCGGGCGAAGCTGGAAATCTCTGCGGCCTGCCATGCGGCGGGCATCACGCCCTCGCACTGCGTGGTCACCGAATTCAAGGACAAGCGCGCTTTGGGCACCGCTGCCGGCCGGGCCGCCCGCGAGCTGGGCTACACGCGCATGTGGAGCATCCACCCCGATCAGATCCGCGTGATCCTGGACGCCTTTGCACCGGTCACGGCCGAGGTCGATGACGCCATCGAGATCCTGCAGGATGCACAGGCCGCGCACTGGGCACCCATCTCGCACCGGGGCACGCTGCATGATCGCGCCAGCTACCGCCACTACTGGTATGTGCTGGAGCGCGCCTGGCTGACGGGGCAGCCCCTGCCGATCGAGATCGAAGAAGCGTTCTTCCCGTCGTGATCTGAACAGATCAGGACAGCTTGAACACCGATACCACCTCGGCGAGCTTGGCGGCCTGATCCTTCAGGCTTTCTGCCGCTGCAGCGGATTGCTCGACCAGCGCGGCGTTTTGCTGCGTCATGCTGTCGAGCTGGGTCACCGCGGTATTGACCTGGCTGATGCCTTCCGACTGTTGGGTCGATGCCGAGGTGATCTCGCCGATGATGTCGGTGACGCGCTGCACCGAGTCCACGATCGCGGCCATGGAGGTGCCGGCATCGTTGACCAGTGTGGCGCCCGCGTCGACCCGCTCGCTGGATGCGCTGATCAGCACCTTGATTTCCTTGGCAGCACCGGCTGCGCGTTGGGCCAGGGCCCGCACCTCACCGGCCACCACGGCAAAGCCTCGGCCCTGCTCGCCTGCCCGGGCGGCTTCCACAGCGGCGTTCAAGGCCAGGATGTTGGTCTGGAAGGCGATGCCATCGATCACACCGATGATGTCCACGATGCGGCGCGAACTCTGGGTGATCTCGTCCATGGTCGACACCACTTGCGACACGACGGTGCCACCTCGGCTGGCGGCCTCTGCCGCGCCTGCAGCCAGTTGATTGGCCATGCGGGCGGCGTCGGCGGTGTTGCGGATGGTGCCGGATATCTCCTCCATCGTGGAGGCGGTTTCCTGCAGGCTGGATGCCGCCTGCTCGGTGCGGCTGGACAGATCCTGGCTGCCCATGGCGACTTCATCGCTGGCCACCGTGATCGAGTCCGTCGATTGACGCACCTCGCCCACGATCGAGCGCAAGGACACCTGCATGTCTTCCAGGCTGTGGCACAACTCGCACAGCTCGTCACGGCCCTCCATCTCGACGCGGTGAGACAGGTCGCCACTGGCGATGATTTTCGTGGCCGCGACCACCTTGCGCAAAGGCACGGTGACCGAACGCGCCATGACCCAGGCACAACTCGAACCCAGCACCAGGCAGACCAGCGCCAGCAGCATCATCACGATCTTGGCCATCGAGACGTGGGCATGGGTGTTCACCGACGCCTCGTCCGCGATCTTGCGTTGGGCGCGCTGGTAGTCGTTGATGGCGGTGATGTAGCGCGTGGCCGCGGGCAAGAGCTGGCTCTTGAGCGCCTCCTTGGCACCCGGGTCTTCCATTTCCAGGAAGGAGAAGATGGAGTCGCGTGCGGTGACATACACCTTGCGCTTGGCAGCGATGTCCTCGAAGCGGGCCTTCTCATCGGCCGTAGACGCACTGGCTTCCAGATCCTTCTGGATGGCGCTGATCTGCGCCGAGGTTTCCTTGATCAAGGGCGAGAAGTGCTCCTTGACGTCGGCAATGCCACCCGCCTCGGCGATGGCCAAGGTACGGTTGACGTTGAGCAGGGTGAGGCTTTCCCACTTCAGCGCAGCCGTGGCGCGCTCCTGCACTTTTGCGTTGTCGTCAATGTCATCGATCGTGGCCGACAGGCGGGTCCAACCCACCGCCGCCATGATCGCCGTCAGCAACAACACCAGACCAAATCCCAACCAGAGACGCTGCCCGAGCTTGAATTGATGGAGACTCACCATGATCTCGACATCCTTGGGGCGCCCGCCAAGCCGGGAGCGCATACGGCTTCAACCACTGTTGATCTTCGTCATATCGGAGCCAACTGCGTGAACCTGAGCCCTTGTGCCGAAAAGTACCGATTTGGACCCCATTTGAGTGGTTTTTCGGGTCTTCGCCAAATGCTTGGCCCAGCTGTCGTCAGGGTCGTGCGGAAACAGGGCTCAGACCGGCAGCCCGTGGTGCTGGCGCGCCCGCAGGCATTTTTCGTCGCCTGGCATCAGCTCATGGCAGGTGCTCGAGCGGTGTTCGTAGATGCCGCAGGCCACCTGTTGCCCCACCCGCCCCCCCAGCGCCACACAGCGTGGCTGCTTGCTGTTGGTGCCCTGCATGCAGCGGCGCAGTGGGGCAAAGGCCTCTGTCAGCGCCACGGGCACGGTCCCGCCGGGGGCGTCATCGGCCTCGCCCCAGTAGAAGGACACCCGGAAAAAGGCGCAACACGCGCCACATTGCTGGCAATCGAACTCGGTCTTCATGCGGTGACCTCTTGCACACCATGGCTTGGCAGGGAGGCTATCGTACGCGCATGAGCGACATCCTCTTCTGGCACAACTCCGAAGTCCTGCAGGTCACCCCGCCGGGTGCTGCAGGCCAGGCAGCCCGCATCACTTTGACGGCAGCGGCCGTCGAGCGTGCAGGCCTATCAGGTTTCCTCAAGCCGCTGGAGCTGGTGTTTGTGCAGGCCCAGCTGACGGGGCCGGTGTCGGATTGCATCGGCAGCATTTCGGAAGGGACATGTCGCCTGGGCAGCGGCGTGTCCAGGCAGTTGCCCCTGCCGTGGGTCAGTGAGGGACCTGTCCAGCTCAGCCTGCAGTTTCGCAATGGCAGCACGCTGCTCATCGAGGCCGCGTCGGCGCACTGCGTGCCCACGGCCGACGCGCGCTTCATCGAGTCCTACGCCTGCTGAGTCAGGCCCCTTCCTTGAGCTTGCGCCACAAGGTGGTGCGGCTGATGCCCAACTGCTGGCTGGCCAATGCGCGGTCGCCACCACAAGCGGCCAGGACCCGCATGATCTCGGCGTGCTCTGCCTGCCGCTGGGTCTGCCGCAATTGCTGATTGGCGTTGGCCGCGCCCACGGGCGTTGACGTGCCCGCAGCCGACAGCGCCTTCACCTCGCGGGGGCCGGCTTGCTGCGCGAACAACTCCGGCACGACCGCCGCCAGGAAGGACGCGGCCCGGCGGGCATCAACGGCCTGCGCACCCTGCAACGAGCCGGCATAGGCCGTGACGCGCTCGATCAGGTTTTCCAGCTCGCGCACGTTGCCGGGCCAGTCGTAGCCTTGCGCCCGCTCGACCAGTGTGTCGATCAGGCCTGAGGTGGTGCGCACATCCAGGCCCAGCCGCTGGCACAGCTTGCGCTGCAAGGCGTGGGCGATGGGGGCGATGTCCTGCAGGCGCTCGCGCAAGGGCGGCACGTCCACACGCAGGATGTTGAGGCGGTAGTACAGGTCCAGCCGGAACAAGCCCCGGTCGACCTGCTCCTTGAGATCCCGGTGCGTGGCCGCGATCACGCGCACATTGACGGGCGTGGGCTCGGTGGCCCCCACGCGCAGCACCTCGCGCTCTTGCAGGACACGCAGCAACCTGGTCTGCAAGGACACCGGCATCTCGCCGACCTCGTCCAGAAAGAGCGTGCCGTTGTGGGCTGCCTCGAACAGGCCGATCTTGCCGCCTTTGCGCGCGCCAGTGAAAGCGCCCTCTTCATAGCCGAACAGCTCGCTTTCCAGCAAGGTCTCGGACATGGCGGCGCAGTTGACGGCCACAAAGGGCATGTCGCGCCGGTCGCTGGCCATGTGGATGCCTTGCGCGATCAGTTCCTTGCCGGTGCCGCTTTCACCAATCAGCAAGACGGTGGCCTGGCTACGCGCGCAGCGCTGGGCCACCTGCCTGATGTGCAGCACAGCCGGGCTCTCGCCCAGGAACTGGCTGAGCTCATAGCGTGTGCCCTGGGCATGGGGCTTGATGCGCGTGCGGATGTGGCGGTCCACCCGCTGGATGCTGATCGGGTCCTGGCAGCTGAGCACCGCGCCGGTCAGCACGCCTTGCTCGACGATGGGCATGCGGTTGGCGATCAGGGCCTTGCCCTTGACGCGCTCGATCTTCTCCAGCTCCTGCAGGCCCAGCCTCAAGGTGCCTTGCAGACTGAGCTCCGGGCAGACATCGGTGAGCTTGCGGCCCAGCCAGTCTGATGCGGCGATGCCCAACCATTGGGCCATGGCCGGGTTCAGCGTCTGGATGCGCTCTTGCTGGTCTACCGCGATCACACCGTCACTCAACTGGGCCAGGATGGTGTTGAGGCGCTCGCGCTTGGCCAGCTCGATGCGCGAGGCGCGCGCCACCTCCACCGCGTCTTCCAGGGCTTCGCGCACGGCGTCGGCCGAGTACAGGAACACGCCGGTCAGCCCGTGCTGATCGGCCATGTCGGCCACCAGCCCCGGCCCCACCACGGCCTGCACGCCCATGTTCTTGAGCGCCAGCACGCAAGCCTGAGCGTCTTCTTCGGTGCGGTAGGTGCGTTGCACCAGGCCCATGTCCAGCAGTTCGGCGAATGGCGCGAGATCAGGCGCCATGCCTTCATACGTCACCAGGCCGACGCTGGAGGACACTCGCCGGGCCACGGCCAGGGCCTGCATCACATCGAAGCCGCCCACCTTGACCAGCACCACCGGCATGTCCAGATGCTGGCGCAGGTAGGCGCCATTGGAGCCCGCCGACACCACGACATCAATGGGGCGCTGGGCCTGCATGTCACGAATGCGGCTGACGGCCTGCTCGAAGCCCACGTCCAGCACGTCCACCGAGGCGCGGTCGGCAAAGTCCGGCGCCAGCTCCTGCAGCATCTTGTTGATGCGCTTGAAGCCCACCGCCACGATGTGCGGCAAGCTGGAGGGCGCGAGGACGGACGTGATGGGCGGATGGCGGGCGGGCGGCACGGTTTGACGGGCCCGCTGAAAGGGCCTGATGGCGTTTCAGGCCATTGTTTCACATTTGAAACAAACCGTTCAAGCGGCGCTGCGCAACAGGCCGTCCATGGTGTTGAGCAACAGGTCTTCCGAATAGGGTTTGGTGAGGAAGGCGTTGACCCCGGCGTCGCTGGCCAGCTGGCGGTGCTTGTCGGTGAAACGCGAGGTGATCATCACCACAGGGGTGGCCTTGGTCGCCAGGCGGTTGCGCAAGGCGCTGGTCAGCTCCAGGCCGTTCATGCGGGGCATTTCCAGATCGACCAGCACGATGTCGGGTGCACGGCTCTGGACCACGCCCAGGGCGTCCACACCATCCCGCGCGGTCAGCACCTCGTAGCCCGAGTCGTGCATCAGTTGCTCCATGGTGCGGCGCACGCTGACCGAGTCGTCCACCACCAGGCACACGGGCAGCCGGTTATGGGCCTGCTGCACCATCTCGCTCACGGCGGGCTGGGCGCTGGCCTGGTAGCCGCGCAGCAGATCGGGCAAATCCAGCACCGAGGCCACGGCGCCGTCACCCAGGATGGTGGCGCCATCCACGCCCAGGGTACGGGCCATCATGGCGTGGAAGGGTTTGACCACCACGGTGCGTGACTCGAACAGCTCGGGCACGATGATGACGCGGTGCTGGCGGAATTCGTCGCGGATGACCATGGCCACCTCGATCACGCCGAGGCGTTGCAAGGCCCGGTCAGGCAGGCCCAGCAGGCGCTCCAGGCGCACGGCGGGCAAGCGCTCGCCCTGCATCAGGTAGAACAAGGCGCCGTCGGCGGTGGTTTCCAGCTCTTCGCGTGCCGGCAGGATCTGCTCCACACCGCGCACCGAGATGGCCAGCAGGTGTTCGTCCGAGCGGGTCAGCATCACCTGCAAGGTGCTCATGCTCACAGGGAAGTGCATGTCAAAGTGGCTGCCCTGCCCTGGCGTGGCCCCCATCTCCAGCGTGCCGCGCAAGTCCAGCACGGCCCGCTGCACCACGTCCATGCCGATGCCCCGGCCCGAGATCTGCGTGGCCTGCGTGCGTGTTGAAAAGCCGGGCACCAGGATCAGGCGCATGACTTCGGCTTCGCTGAGCACGGCGTCTGGCTGGATCAGGCCCACGGCAAGGGCACGCTGGCGAATGGCGGCCAGGTCCAGCCCGGCGCCATCGTCTTCGCAGCACACGGCCACGTTGTTGCCCTCGCTCTTGAAGCTCAGGGTGATCTGGCCTTCGGGCTGTTTGCCCTGCGCGAGGCGCACCTCTGCCGGCTCGATGCCGTGGTCCACGGCGTTGCGCAGCACGTGCATCAGCGGATCGATGATGCGGTCCAGCAACTCGGTGTCGACCATGGTCTGCTCGCCCCGCACCTTCAAGGCCACCGAGCGCCCCAGCACGCGGGCAGCCTGGCGAACCGTGCGCTGCAGGCGCGGCACCACGCTGGCCACGTCGACCATGCGGGTGCGCTGGATGCAGCGCTGGATCTCCAGCTGCATGCGCTCTTTTTCGGCGATCAGGTCGCGCAGGCCGGTGATGTCGCGCTCGAAGCTGCGCACGAACTCGCGGCTGTCGGCACCGGACTCGACGATGCGGCGCGAGAGCATGTGCAGCTCGTTGTACTGGTCCATCTCCAGCGCATCAAGCTCGCCGGTGTGGCCGCCCAGCATGGCCAGGCCACGCACGTCGACCAGTTGCTCCAGGTCGGCCGACAGCTGGCCGAAGTGGCGGGAGCCGGCGCGCAGCGCGTTGATGTTGTCGCTCAGGTGCTTGACGCGATCCTGGATCTGCGAGGTGACGATGCTGCTTTCACCGGCCAGCTTGAGCAAGGCATCGATCAGCGAGGTGGGCACGCGCAAATAGGTTTCGGTGGCCTCCGGCTCGGCTTCGGCGAAAGCCAGCACGGGTTGCGTGGCTGCAGCGGGCGCTTGGGATGCGATGGGCGCCATCGGGGCGATGGGTTCGGGCTGCGCCAGGTTCGCCTGGCTGGCCAGATCCGTGTCAGGGCTGGCTGCGAGCGCTTCAGGCAGGCCGTCCTGGTCGATGAGGTTGGCCCAGTTCAGCACCTTCTGGTGCACGGCCAGGCTTTCGGGGGGCGCGGCGTCGCCTTGCAGCAAGGCCTCGCTCATCGCCTCCAGGCAGTCTGCGGCCTCAACCAGGGTGTCGCACACCGCGGGGGGTGGCAAGCGCGCTTCGCGGCCAAAGGCCACGAGGATGTCTTCCAGGGCATGGGTCAGGTTGGCCACGCCCTTGATGCCCACGGTGTTGGCGGCGCCCTTGAGCGTGTGGGCCACGCGGCGCGCTTGCTCGGCATCATCCAGGGTGCCGCCGTGGGCCAGGCGTTGCACCAGCTCGGAGAAGGCTTGGGCGTGAGGCGGCAACTCCTGAAGCAGGCTGTCGAGCACCTTGCGGTCGATGTCGGCGGGTGCGCTGATGTCCACGTGCTCGGGCAGGGCCTGCTCGGGGCGCCCTTCGCTGGCACGCGCACGGATCACCTTGACGGACACCAGTTCGGCCAGCCAGTCCGGGATGCTTTCGGCTTCGGCAGGCATGGCCCAGCCCGGGTCCATGAACAGGGCAGTCAAGGCCTGTGCGCGACCCAGGTCGTTGGGCGATTGCAGGTAGGCCATCGCCAGTTCAGGCCATTGCAGCAATAGGACCACTTGCGCATCGGTGGGCGGGCTGGCCTCGGCCTGCAGCGCGGCCGTGTTGATGAGCGCCACTTCCAGCACCTGGCGCAGGCCCGTCATGCCCACCAGGTTGGCGGCGTTCACGATGTTCTGCAGCTGCTCGAGCTGGGCCTCCAGGGCCACGTCGACGTGCTGCATGGCCTCGGGGTCTGCGATGGCGAGGCTCAGGTCGTCGCGCAAGGCGGCCATGGCGTCGCTGAGCATGGCCAGCTCCTCCTGCGTGACGCAACCCTCGGCAACCGGGGCGCCCTCAGCGTCATCGTCGAGCAACATGGCCTCTTGGTGCGCTGGCTCGGCTTCGCGCGTTGGTTCAGGCACCGGCTCGTGCGCGGCCTCGGGCTCTTGCGCACGTTCCTGCACGGGTTCCTGTTCGAGTTCCTGCACAGGTTCGGGAATGGGTTCGGGAACGGACTCCGGGGAAAGAGCAGGCCCCTGTGCAGGCGTCAGCGCCTCCAGGTCAATGTGCTCCACACCCAGCGCCTCTTCATCGTTCTCATGCAAGGCGGGCTCGTCCAGCGGCATGGGCTGGGTCACGGCGATCGAGTGGATGGCCTCATCAGCCACATCCGCTTCGCCTGCCGCATTGAGCCGGGCACGGTCTTCGGCCAGGCGCGTCTCCACCAGGGCCACATGAGGGGTCGAGATGTCGGGAAACCAGTCGTAGGCACGCAGCTGGTGCAGCATCTGCCAGGACAAGGCCTCATCGCAGGCCGAGGCACTGAAGAGTTCGCTGAGCACCAGCGCGGGCCAGGCGGCCAGGGCCTCGCGGGCATCCTGCGTGGCCAGCGCCTCCTGGGCCACCAGCTTGATGAGCCCGCTTTCGACCAGCATGCACACATAGCCCAGGCCGAACAGCCCTTGCTGCTTGGCCACACGCTCCAGCTCGAACACCTGTTGGTGATAAGCCAGCAAGACCACGGCGTCGCCGCATGCCTGCACATTGGCCGCGCGGTCGAACAGGTCGAACAGCACGGGCTCCAGGTTCTCACGCAAGGTGGCGTCAGGCATGTGGGGGTACTCCCGCTTGTGCACAGCGACCGCGATCAGCTGCGACGGCCGTCAGCAGCCAGCCGGTTCGGCAGCTTGAAGACAGACACCTCGCGCACCAGGGCCTGGGCATAGCTCACCAGCTTGGTGGTCACCTCGTTTTGCTGCGTGAGCTGGCGTGTGGTGTCCCGGGTGGCTTGCTGGATGGTCTGGGCCCGGGCCTGCAGGGTCTGGCCGGAACGCGCCTGCTCCATGGATGCCGCCGCAATGGTGCGCACGCTGCTGGCCAGCGCGTCCGTGGCCTGCTGGGTGCCCATCATCTCGGTGCCGGCCTGGTCAGCCAGGCGGGACACATCGACCACGCGGGTGATGGCGTTGTTCATGGCCAGCACGGTCTCGGTGGTTTCAGACTGGATGGACATGACCAGGGTCGAGATCTCCCGGGTGGCCTCCCGCGCGTTCTCGGACATGCGCTTGACTTCATCGGCCACGATGGCAAAGCCTCGCCCCGCGTCCCCAGCTGCCGTGGCCTGCATCGAGGCATTGAGCGCCAGGATACCGGTGCGTTCGGCGATCGAGTTGATCAGGCCCACGACCTGGGTGATCTCTTGCGAACGTTCGCCCAGGCGCTTGATGCGCTTTTCCGTTTCACGGATCAGATCACGCGACTCGTTGATACCGACCACGGTCTTGTCCACCGTGGCCAGGGCCTGGCGCGTGGTGCGCACGGCGGCTTCGGCCGATTCGTTGGCCTTGCCGGCCATGTGGGCCATCTCGGTCAGCGTGAGCGCTGCTTGCGACAGCTCACGGGCAGCCGACTCCACTTCCTGCTGGCCTTGCGAAGCCGCGGCCATGGCGGTGTCGGCGTTGTGCTTCACTTCCATGGTAGCTCGGGATACGTTCTGAGAAACATGGCTCACATTGCCCAGCACCTTGGCCGTTTCGCTGGTGAGCATGTTCATGGCATCACCAATGGCACCGGTCACGTCTTCGGTCACAGGCACCTGGATGGACAGGTCCTTGGTGGCCGCCACCTGGCCCATGGCCTGCATGATCTCGACCACCGAGTTGCTGATCTGCTCGCTTTCCTTGGCCTGCTTGCTCAAGCCCTCCAGGCGCTCGTCCAGCAGCTTGTCCAGCGCGTTACCCAGCAGGCCCAGTTCATCCTGGCTGCCCAGATGGGCGCGGGCCGTGTAGTCTCCTGCCGTGAGCCGGGCCAGCGCCGACATCAGCGTCTTGATGGGCTGCGTGAGCGAGCGCACCACCACAAAGGCTGCCAGCATGCCCAGCAAGAAGGCCGCGCCCACCACACCGGCCATCACCTGCTTGGCCACCGCCAGCGCCTGGAACTGCTTGTCCCGCTTGATGGCGTCGTTCTTGACGGTGATGTCCAGCAACTCACCGAAGGCCTTGATGGTGGCCGCACCTGTGGGGGTGGTGTACTTCTTGCGCCATTCGGCGGCCTCTTCGAACTGGCCTTTGGTGACCAGGTCGAACCACTCTGCGCGACGCTGCTTGTAGGCAGGGAAACCGCCGGTCAAGGCCTTGTGGCGCACCGCTTCTTCAGGTGACAGGCCCGCGCTTTCGCCGTAGATCTTGAGGTTGTCTTCCACGACCTTCCACAGGCCGGGCTGCTCGTCGATGATCTTCTGTCGCGCGGCCGGGTTGTCCAGCGCCAGGTACTGCGGCAAGCTGTAGCGCAAGGCCCAGAGCGCCGAGTTGGCCCGGCCCAGCAGGGCTTCCTTGCCCTGGGTGCGCTTGATGGTCTGCTCCAGCTCATTGAGCTGCAAGATGGCGTAACCGCCGACCCCGACCAGCGCGGCCAGGAGCAAGGCAAAGCCGATCAACAGCTTCTGACGGATATTGAGCTTCATGCTGGCCTTCATGCGATCACCTCTTCCATGTCGACACCGATGGTTTCGGCGCGGGGAACATCTGCTTGACTGGCGCCACGCGCCAGGGATTCGAATGCAGCCCGGTGGTTGAACTCCCACCAGATCTGCCCGTTTTGATCGGCCTGAGCCCAGGGCCGTGTCAGAAAAGCGCTCAGGGTCGAAGCAGGCCAGGGCGTGTCGTCCGGTGCGGGCATCAGGCTCAGCAACTCGGGTTGCGTGTCGAGCAGCAGCCCCACCCGGCTGTCGTCCCGGTCGAACACCAGCGCACGGTGGGTGAAGGGCTGGATGCTGGGTGCGCCCCGCCTGGCTTCACGGCGGTCCAGCAGGGGCACGATGGTGCCGCGCAGGTTGGTGACACCGGCCAGCCCCGGCGCCGATCTGGGCACCGGGAAGATGCGGGCCTGCGCGATCATCTCCGTCAGCACGCGCTGCGCGGGCACCAGGCGCAGACCGCCCACCACAAAGCCATAACGCAATTCACCGTTGACGCTGGCGCTATCGCGCAATGCTGGCGTGCTGTCCATGTGCATATAGGGGCCTGTGCCTTCAAGCCGCGAACTTCAGCGCGTCCACGATCTGGTCGGCATGAAAGGGTTTGCTGATCAGGGCCTTGCCGCCTTGTGCCCGGGCCCACACCTGGTCGGCGCGCGTGTTCTTGGTCGACACGAACACCACAGGGATGCCTTTGGTGGCGGGGTCTTCGGCCAAGGCGCGGCTGGTGCCATAACCATCGAGCTGCGGCATGACGATGTCCAGGAAGATGATGCTGGGGCGGTCCATGCGGGCACGCTCCAGCGCCTGCACGCCATTGGTGGCGGTGTTCACCAGCCAACCCGCGTCCTGCAGGATGGCCTTCAGATTGGACAGATCGGTGGTCGAGTCATCCACAACCAGTGCTTTGTTGGCGATCATCGCGAAGCCTCTTTCAGCTAGGAACAGTCAAGAAATTGAATGGGGAGTGCGCAAGCAGGCGACTCAGACGTGCGCGGGCGGCGCCACCACGCAGGGGTCCTGAATCCACTCGCTGAGGTCATCCACGGCCAGCGATTTGCGCAAGGCCTTGGTGGTGGCGGCGTAGAACTGCTTCATGCCCACCGGCTTGGTCAGGAAGATGTCGCAGCCGGCCAGCGCACCGCGGGCCCGGTCAAAGGGCGACGACTGGCTCGTCAGGATGATGACCGGCGCCTTGTTCTTGCGGTCGCGCTTGATCTCGCGGGTCAGCGAGTAGCCGTCCATGTCCGGCATCATGACGTCCACATAGATGAGGTCGTAATGGCGGCTGGACAGCTGCATCAGCGCGGCACGGGCGCCATCGGCGATGTCGCAGGCCATCCCGATGCGGTTCATCACATTGGCCAGTTGCGTGCGCACCGTCTGGCTGTCGTCCACCACCAGAGCGCGCAGCTTCTTGGGCAGCACCGAAATGATCTTCTCCGGTGCCTTCACGGGTGCTGGTGTGGCGCCCGGTGTGGCCGCCTGGGCCACCAGCCCTTCCAGGGTGGGCAGCAGCTGCATCATCAGCTGGTAGGAGGCCAGCTCGGTGCGCTTGCCGGCCTGCCCCAATTCCTTGACCAGGTGCAGCACCTGCAATTGCGGGCGGCTGTGCATGGCCTGCGTCAGCTGCAAGAGCATGTGGGGGTCATTGGCATCGACCAGTGCCACGTCGATCTCGGCGGCGCCAGGGGGCACCACGGTAAAACTGTAGTTCGCACTCTTGATGTGGGTGAGCACGATGCCAATCACGCGGATATCGCGCTGCTGCGTCGTGTAAACGGCCACTTTGATGTCACGCCTGTCCATACCAGTCCTCTCGGCTTTCAACCACTCACTCACCCTCAACTCGGATTTGGCCGCGTGCTTGCATGGCCATGAAGCCAGGCCCGGTCGCATCAGCAGCGTGAAATTGATTCTGCGCCGAATGCACAGGCCTTGTGGGATTCAATATATGAATAACTGCACGTAACGGAACGACGTTGCAAATACTCACAAGTGCAAGCTACCCGAATAGGCATCGGCATATGAGAAGATCCAGCACGAACTCGTCAGGAGCAGCTCATGGGGCGATCAGCATCGATTTTTCATATTCTCGCGAAGTGCACGCTGCTTTTGCACTTTTGCGCGGGCACGCAGATGGCCTGGGCGGCCGACAGGGTGAATCAAACCCAGATAGAACAAGCCATTCAACCCATGGCAGAGCAGTTACAGAAAAACTGCCCTATTTCCGACCCGGATAACCAGGCGGCATTTGAGAGTTGCAAGAAATTCCTGTTCAACCAGTCCCTGGTCAAACAGATGATGGTGCAGCCCGTTATTTTATGGGGCCGTCAAAACGATGCCAGCCTGCCCCTCAAGGAAACCCACCTGACACAGTTCTCGCCAGACATCCTTTCGGGCCTGTACCTGCCCTTGTTCATGTTCAATGGGCAATTCAAGGTCAGCTTCAACGAAAAAGAAAAACTCTACCAGGCCAGCCTGAACACGGCCTTCAGAAACCGCCTGCAGCCGGGTCAATTCCCCTACCCCTTCTGGCACGACGCCAACAAGTGGTCGGTTTATGAAAATGCCCACACCATCCTGCTCTGGATTGACCCGTACACAGCCAGGATCCGCGCCATCCAGTTCTCGGCAGCTGGCGACCCCGTGGCGGGCGTGACGAGCAGCAAGGCCACCCCACCCGCCTTCGATGGCCAGTGGTTATGGACCGATGCCAAGGGCCAGACACAGCCCGCGGTGACGTTGTTTGACGGCCTGTACCGAAGCGACAACCCCTACAAGCCGCAACTGGACAAGACCTACCGGGACTTCGCCATCGCGCTGCGCGAGTCTCAGTGCCTGTCCTGCCATGTGCCCAACAATCCGGAAAAAATGAAACGCCTGGTCTTGTTGCAATCTCCCGCCCATGCCGCAGGGGAAATCCAGCGCGTGCTGAAATCCGTGCGGGAAAAGAAAATGCCGCTGGACGACCTGGGCGTAGAGAAAGAACTCGATGCCTCGCTCATGAAGGTGTTGCTTGAAAAAGGTGGCGAATTTGAAAAAGTCGTGAACACCGCCCGCAACTGGGAGTTACAACAAGCCAATTCACATTGACAGGTACACCATGGTCTTCAGAATTTGCACTTTCCTGTTGGCTATTTTGGCAAGCCAGGGCAGCCTGGCCCAAACAGCCTTCTCGCGGCCGGCCGACGCCATCAAATACCGGCAGGCGGCCTTTCAGGTCATGAGTTTCCACAGCCAGCGAATTGGCAGCATGGCCAAAGGCGACCGGCCTTTTGACAAGCTTGTCAGCAACCAGGATGCCGCCATCATGGAAATGATGGCCGCGCAAATGGAAGCGGCATTCCCACCGGGATCCGATGCGGCGCCATCCAAAGCCAAACCCGAGGTCTGGCAGGATGCCGCGCAATTCAAGCAGAAAATGGACGACCTAAAATCATCCACCCGGAAATTATCGGAGGCCACCCGGTCAGGCGACTTGAATAATATTCGTGCCGCCTTCAACCAGACGGCACAAAGCTGCAAATCCTGTCACGAGGGTTTTCGCAACCGTTGAATAACTGAACCAGTGAACAAGGCACCATGAGCAAAGTCAGAATATGGGATTTACCCACGCGCCTGTTTCACTGGTTGCTGGTATTGGCCATTTCGGGGGCGCTGGTCACCCAGTACCTGGGCGGCACAGCCATGGCCTGGCACTTCCGTTTTGGCTATTTGGCGCTGAGCCTGGTCGGCTTTCGGGTGATCTGGGGGCTGATCGGCACCCGCCACGCGCGCTTTGCCAGTTTTGTCCGCGGCCCCTCGGTGATCCTCGCCTATCTGCGCGGCCGCACGGCACCGGATGAGGCCACACCTGGCCACAACCCACTGGGCGCCCTGTCGGTGCTGGCCATGCTCGCCGTGGTCCTGCTGCAGACGGGCTCAGGCCTGTTCGCCAGCGACGACATCGCCGCGCAAGGCCCCTTGGCCAAGTTCGTCGATCAAGGCTTGTCCGAGCAGATCAGCACGCTGCACGCCCAGGTGGGTGCCAATGTGATCTATGCCCTGGTCGGCCTGCACCTGTGCGCCATCGCGTATTACCGCCTGCGCCGCCGCATCAACCTGATCTGGCCCATGGTCAGCGGTGACAAGGCGCCCGCCAAGGCAAGTGACGCGGTCAACGAAGGCTGGGGCCTCTGGGCGCGCGCCCTGATCTGCTTTCTGGCCTGCGCAGCAACCGTCGGCTACCTCACCAGCCTGTGAAGGCTGTTTCAGGCACGGTTGTTTCATCGCCGTGTTTCAGGTTCGCGTTTCATGAACGCGTTTCATTTGCGGCGCAAAATGTTTCACTACAGAAACACTGAAACGCCACAAGAAATGCAGCGCAAGCTGTGCTGACTCCCGTTTCTCAAGCAAAATCAACCAGTTGCAGCAGCCACTCACGGGCCTGCAACACCGTGACGACCCGCTGGCACAGGCGTTGCATTTCATGCCTGGCATACCTCGCTGCTTTTTCAAGTTGGAGATCTGACATGGCCACCCTGACCCCTGGCGCACGATTCCGCCAAGCCCTCGCGGAAGAATCCCCGCTGCAAATCATCGGCGCGATCAACGCCAACCATGCTTTGCTGGCCAAGCGCGCGGGCTACCGTGCGATCTACCTCTCGGGTGGTGGCGTGGCCGCTGGCTCGCTGGGCCTGCCCGACCTGGGCATCAACACCCTGGACGACGTCCTGACCGACACCCGCCGCATCACCGATGTGTGCGACCTGCCCCTGCTGGTTGACATCGACACCGGCTTCGGCCCCTCGGCCTTCAACATCGAGCGCACCGTCAAGAGCCTGATCAAGGCCGGCGCCGCTGCTTGCCACATCGAAGACCAGGTTGGCGCCAAGCGCTGTGGCCATCGCCCCGGCAAGGAAATCGTCACCACCGAAGAAATGGTGGACCGCGTCAAGGCCGCCGCTGATGCCAAGACCGACAAGGACTTCTTCCTGATCGCCCGCACCGACGCCATCCAGGTGCACGGCGTGGACGCTGCCATCGAGCGTGCCATCGCCTGCGTCGAAGCCGGCGCCGACGGCATCTTTGCCGAAGCCGCCTACGACCTGCCCACCTACGAGAAATTCGTCAAGGCCGTGAAGGTGCCCGTGCTGGCCAACATCACCGAATTCGGCAAGACCCCGCTGTTCAGCGTGGACGAGCTGCGCCCCACCGGTGTGGGCATGGTGCTCTACCCCTTGAGCGCCTTCCGTGCCATGAACAAGGCCGCCGAGGCTGTTTACACTGCGATTCGACGCGATGGCCACCAGAAGAATGTGGTGGACATCATGCAGACCCGCGAAGAGCTGTACGACCGCATCGGCTACCACGCCTTTGAGGGCAAGCTGGACGCGCTGTTTGCCGCCAAAAAGTAATCCCGACCGTTCCAACCGACTGCTTCCACTTTCAGCCAGGAGACTCTCTCAATGAGCGCCACCCCCGAAACAACCACCCCCGGTTTCAAGCCCAAGAAGTCCGTTGCCCTGTCGGGCACTGCCGCCGGCAACACGGCCCTGTGTACCGTTGGCCGCACGGGTAACGACCTGGCCTACCGTGGCTACGACATCCTGGACGTCGCCACCACCTGTGAATTCGAAGAAATCGCCCACCTGCTGGTGCACGGCAAGCTGCCCACCGTGGCCGAACTGGCTGGCTACAAGGCCAAGCTGAAGTCGCTGCGCGGCATCCCCGCCGGCCTGAAGACCGCGCTGGAGCAACTGCCCCCCTCGGCCCACCCGATGGACGTGATGCGCACCGGCGTGTCCGTGCTGGGTTGCCTGCAGCCCGAGAAGGACGACCACAACCACCCCGGCGCCCGCGACATCGCCGACAAGCTGATGGCCTCGCTGGGTTCGATGCTGCTGTACTGGTACCACTACAGCCACAACGGCAAGCGCATCGACGTGGAAACCGATGACGACTCCATCGGCGGCCACTTCCTGCACCTGCTGCACGGCGAGAAGCCCCGTGACAGCTGGGTGCGCGCCATGCACACCTCGCTGATCCTGTACGCAGAGCACGAGTTCAACGCCTCGACCTTCACCTCGCGCGTGGTGGCCGGCACGGGCTCGGACATGTTCTCTGCCATCACCGGTGGCATCGGCGCCCTGCGTGGCCCCAAGCACGGCGGCGCCAACGAAGTGGCCTTCGAGATCCAGAAGCGCTACGACAACGCCGATGAAGCCGAGGCCGACATCCGCGCCCGCGTCGAGAAGAAGGAAGTCGTGATCGGCTTCGGTCACCCCGTCTACACCGTGAGCGACCCCCGCAATGTGGTCATCAAGAAGGTGGCGGAAGACCTGTCCAAAGAGCAGAGCAACATGAAGATGTACGACATCGCCGCCCGCCTGGAGTCGGTGATGTGGGAAATCAAGAAGATGTTCCCCAACCTGGACTGGTTCTCGGCCGTGAGCTACCACATGATGGGCGTGCCCACCGCGATGTTCACCCCGCTGTTCGTGATCGCCCGCACCAGCGGCTGGTCGGCCCACGTGATCGAACAACGCATTGACGGCAAGATCATCCGCCCATCGGCCAACTACACCGGCCCTGAAGACCAGAAGTTCGTGCCGATCAAGGACCGCAAGTAATCCTTGAGCCAAACCAGGGCGCCACATTGCCGACGCGTGATTCGTCGTGATGTGGCGCCTTTTTCCCTTGTAGACCTTGACGCCTTGCAAGCGCATCATGCGCTCTGATGTGCGCTTTGATGCTCGCGTCGCCCAGGCTTCAAGCTTGGTAGCCAAGCTGCCTGCCTGGCCCTCACATACATTCGTCGCTGCCCGCCATGAACACCCAATTCCGCAAGAACCTGCCCGGCACATCGCTGGACTACTTCGACACCCAAGCTGCCGTTGAAGCGATCAAGCCAGGCGCCTGGGCCACCCTGCCCTACACCTCGCGCGTGCACGCCGAAAACATCGTGCGCAAGGCGGACCCGGCCATCATCAACGAATGCCTGACCCAGCTGATCGACCGCAAGCGTGACCTTGACTTCCCCTGGTTCCCTGCGCGCGTGGCCTGCCACGACATCCTGGGCCAGACCGCCCTGGTGGACCTGGCCGGCCTGCGTGATGCCATCGCCAAGGAAGGCGGCGACCCCGCCAAGGTGAACCCGGTGGTGCCCGTGCAGCTGATCGTGGACCACTCGCTGGCTGTGGAGTGCGGTGGCTTCGACCCGCAAGCCTTCCAGAAGAACCGCGACATCGAAGAGCGCCGCAACGAAGACCGCTTCCACTTCATCGAGTGGACCAAGAATGCCTTTGCCAATGTGGACGTGATCCCTGCGGGCAACGGCATCATGCACCAGATCAATCTGGAGAAGATGTCCCCCGTGATCCACAACGACAAGGGCCTGGCTTACCCCGACACCTGCGTGGGCACCGATTCGCACACGCCGCACGTGGACGCGCTGGGCGTGATCGCCATTGGCGTGGGCGGCCTGGAAGCCGAGAACGTGATGCTGGGCCGCGCCTCGTGGATGCGCCTGCCTGAAATCGTCGGCGTGAAGCTGACGGGCGAGCGTCAACCCGGCATCACCGCCACCGACGTGGTGCTGGCGCTGACCGAGTTCCTGCGCAAGTCCAAGGTCGTGGGTGCCTACCTGGAGTTCTACGGCGAAGGCGCTGCCAAGCTGACGATCGGCGACCGCGCCACCATCTCGAACATGGCGCCCGAATACGGTGCCACCGCCGCCATGTTCAGCATCGACCAGCAAACGCTGGACTACCTGACGCTGACCGGCCGCGAAGCTGAACAAGTCAAGCTGGTCGAGACCTATGCCAAGGTGGCTGGCTTGTGGTCTGACAGCCTGGCCAATGCCGTGTACGAACGCGACCTGACGTTCGACCTGTCCACCGTTGTGCGCAACATGGCCGGCCCGTCGAACCCGCACGCCCGCGTGGCCACGAGCGACCTGGCAGCCAAGGGCATCGCCGGCAAGTGGGCCATGCCTGCAGCCAATGAAGGCACCATGCCCGATGGCGCCGTGATCATTGCCGCCATCACCAGCTGTACCAACACCTCCAACCCACGCAACGTGATCGCGGCCGCCCTGCTGGCCCGCAACGCCAACAAGCTGGGCCTGACGCGCAAGCCCTGGGTGAAGTCTTCGCTGGCCCCTGGCTCGAAGGCGGTGGAGCTGTATCTGAAGGAAGCCAATCTGCTGGGCGACCTGGAGAAGCTGGGTTTTGGCATCGTGGCCTTTGCCTGCACCACCTGCAACGGCATGTCTGGCGCGCTGGACCCGGTCATCCAGAAGGAAATCGTTGACCGCGACCTGTACGCCACCGCCGTGCTGTCGGGCAACCGCAACTTCGACGGCCGCATCCACCCCTATGCCAAGCAGGCCTTCCTGGCCTCGCCCCCGCTGGTGGTGGCCTACGCCATTGCCGGCACCGTGCGCTTCGACATCGAAAACGATGTGCTGGCGGTGGTGGATGGCAAGGAAATCCGCCTCAAGGACATCTGGCCTTCGGATGAAGAGATCGACGCCATCGTCAAGGCCTCGGTGAAGCCCGAGATGTTCCGCGCCGTGTACGAGCCCATGTTCGCCATCCAGGCCGACAAGGGCGTCAAGGTGAGCCCGCAATACGACTGGCGCCCACAGTCCACCTATATCCGCCGCCCGCCTTACTGGGACACGGAAGGTGTGGGCGCCCTGGCCGCCAACCCGCGCACGCTCAAGGGCATGCGCCCCCTGGCCATCCTGCCGGACAACATCACCACCGATCACCTCTCGCCTTCCAACGCGATCCTGATGAACTCGGCCGCTGGTGAGTACCTGCACAAGATGGGCCTGCCCGAGGAGGACTTCAACTCCTACGCCACCCACCGTGGCGACCACCTCACCGCCATGCGCGCGACGTTTGCGAACCCCACGCTCAAGAACGAGATGGTGCGTGACGCCGATGGCAAGGTGAAGGCCGGCTCGCTGGCCCGCATCGAGCCCGAAGGCAAGGTCGTGCGCATGTGGGAAGCCATGGAAACCTACTACGACCGCAAGCAGCCGCTGATCATCGTGGCCGGCGCCGACTACGGCCAGGGCTCCTCGCGTGACTGGGCTGCCAAGGGCGTGCGCCTGGCGGGTGTCGAGGCGATTGCCGCCGAAGGCTTCGAGCGCATCCACCGCACCAACCTGATCGGCATGGGCGTGATGCCCCTGGAGTTCAAGCCCGGCACCAACCGCCTGACGCTGAACCTGGACGGCACCGAGACCTATGACGTGGAAGGCGACCTCAAGCCCCGCGCCGACCTGAACCTGGTCATCACCCGCAAGAATGGCGAAGTGGTGAAGGTGCCGATGACCTGCCGCCTGGACACGGCGGAAGAGGTGTCGGTCTATCAAGCAGGTGGCGTGCTGCAACGCTTCGCACAAGATTTCCTTGCAGCTAACCGTTGACCACCCCCGAAGCGCCTTCGGCGCTCCCCCTCAAGGGGGCGACGCCTACGGACTGGCAGAGCCAGATCCGTGGGCGTCCGCTGGATCAGGATCGTGGTCTGCGAGCGTCTGCGTGTTTGATGAAATGAAGGTACTCAGCATGGCCCATCCAGCACAAATCAAGATCCCCGCCACCTACATCCGTGGTGGCACCAGCAAGGGCGTGTTCTTCCGCCTGCAAGACCTGCCTGCCGCCTGCCAGCTGCCTGGCGAGGCACGCGACAAGCTGTTCATGCGCGTGATCGGCAGCCCTGACCCCTATGCCGCTCACATCGACGGCATGGGCGGGGCCACGTCCTCCACCTCCAAGTGCGTGATCCTGTCCAAGTCCAGCGTGCCCGATCACGATGTGGACTACCTCTACGGCCAGGTCGCCATCGACAAGGCCTTTGTGGACTGGTCGGGCAACTGCGGCAACCTGTCCACGGCAGCCGGGGCCTTCGCCATTCACGCCGGCTTGATCGACCCCTCGCGCGTCCCTGATAACGGCACTTGCGTGGTCCGCATCTGGCAGGCCAATATCAAGAAGACCATCATCGCCCACATGCCTGTGACCAATGGCCAGGTGCAGGAGACCGGTGACTTCGAGCTCGATGGCGTGACCTTCCCTGCCGCCGAGATCGTGCTGGAGTTCATGGATCCGTCTGACGATGGCGATGAAGGCGGCTCGATGTTCCCCACCGGCAACCTGGTGGACGACCTGGAAGTCCCGGGCATCGGCACATTCAAGGCCACGATGATCACGGCCGGCATCCCCACCGTGTTCGTCAACGCCCAGGACATCGGCTACACCGGCACTGAACTGCGCGAGCAGATCAACACCGACCCCGAGGCCCTCAAGCGCTTCGAGGCCATCCGCGTGGCCGGTGCCCTGCGCATGGGCCTGATCAAGACGCCTGAAGAAGCCGCCACCCGCCAGCACACGCCCAAGATCGCCTTCGTGGCGCCGCCCACGGCCTACAAGGCCTCCAGCGGCAAGACCATTGAGGCCACCGACGTGGACCTGCTGGTGCGCGCGCTGTCCATGGGCAAGCTGCACCACGCCATGATGGGCACCTGTGCGGTGGCCATCGGCACGGCCGCGGCCATCCCCGGCACGCTGGTCAACCTGGCAGCCGGTGGCAGCGAACGTGAGGCGGTGCGCTTCGGTCACCCCTCCGGCACCCTGCGTGTCGGCGCCCAGGCCAAGCTGGTGAACGGCCAATGGACGGTCACCAAGGCCATCATGAGCCGCAGCGCCCGCATCCTGATGGAAGGCTGGGTGCGCGTGCCCGGCGACACCTTCTGAGCGCCAGGCCGGCCTAGAAGTCCCTGCCGATGCTCAAGGTCAGCAACCACGGGTCCAGCTGGGTGCTGATCTTGCGCTGGTAGCTGCCCAGGTTGTTGCGCTGCCCCGTTCGGGCCAGGGCCAGCTCCTGGGCGATGCCCGGCACCAGATCCTGCGTGTGGAAGGTGCTGCCATTGATGATCTGCACGGCCGTCAGCGTGTTGCTGCCGATGTCCCGCGCGGACTGCAGCAAGGCCGGGCTGCTGGCCACCACATCGGGGTCGGTCTGCGTGGTCACCGTGGACTCGGTGCGCAACTTCAGATAACCCAGCGTCAGGCTCATGCTCCAGGGCTCATTGAAGCGCCAATCGGCCCCGAGAAATGCGCCCGGCCCAAAGGCATTCTTGATGCTCGCCGTGGTGCGCCCACCAGCATAGTTCGACAGGCTGTCCGACACCTTGGTGTCAAAGAAGACGATGTAGGCCGCACCCAACCCTGCCGAGAATCGCAAGCGGTCTGCCTTGTCGCCAAAGAGGTACTTGCCATAGGCGATCGGCCCCAGCATCTTGGTGCGGATGACCTCACCCAGGTCCACGCTGTCGGCCCCTTGCCCACCAATGCGGCCCGCACCGCGCACCGAGGCCACAAATGGCTGCCCCAGCACATAGGCCTCCATGGCCCACTTGCGGTCCTCATCCAGGTAACGCCCCGCCGACAAGGTGAGCCCACCGCCGCCACCTGATTTCACCGTCGCGCCGGTGGGCATGCCCAGGCCCTGGCTGGCGGCATCGTCCGGGTGATCCCGCAGGATGTTGCTGGACAACAAGGCCAGTGCCTGTGCGTATTGCGGGCTCAGGCCGGGCGTGAACTCGTCGCCATAGCGCATGATCGCCCCATTGAGATCCTGGCTGTCTGACGAACGGTCATTGGGCCGCACGCGGGTGTAGCCTGCCCGCCAGTACATCCGCTTGGCCGGTTTCAGATCAAGCGGCTCGCCCAGATGGGCCAGTGGTGCTTGTGCCTGGGCTGGCAAGGTGCAAGCCATTGCCAGCGTGGCACCCAGCATCACGCCCCTGAACAAACGGAGCCGGTACAGCCTCATCGGTGGGCTCCCGGCAAGGCCATGTGCAGGGCATTCCGGCGGGCACCCGAGCCGGCCCTCTTGCGCACCATCAACGCAGCCATCGCCAAGCCCAAAGCCCACAGCAGGCCTGAAGACGGCTCCGGCACGCTGGCGACAACGGCCGTCCTGAACCACGGCACCACGCGCGCATCGATGGCACCGAAGTCCACCTGCTGAAGCACCGGCGCCAGGAAGTCCGGCACGCCCAGCGCACGCACAAAACTCGTCGCGCCTTCATCGGTGAAGTGCAGATTGCCCAGGGTCATGTTCACCGAGATCCCGCCCTTGAGGCTGAAGGTCAGGGGCGCGGTGACATCGAAGGTGAACAGCGACAACCTGGACTTGCCGGCGGCGCTGAGCACGTCGCCATAGACTTGGTGCGAGTTGAAGTCCATGCTCAAGTCGGCCAGGCTGGCCTTGGCCTGAGTGAGCGTGTTGGCAAAATCCAGCGAAGAGCCCTTGGCCTGTGCAAGCTGCATGGTCAGGCTGGGCGGCAACAGCTTGACGTCGGCGGTGATCTGCGAAATCGGTAGGTTGAACACGCCCTCGCCCAAGGTCGTGGCCTTGCCGCCCACGCTCATGTCGATGCCGGTGAGCGCCAGGGTCTGGCGGGCATCGGTCGTCAAGGTCAGGCGCCCATTGGCATCCAGCCAGGTGGTGTCGAGTGTGATCGGTGAGGCAAACGCGGCTGGCACGGCGCCCGACAGGCCCACGCTCAGGCTCAGCCACGCCAAAGCGCGGCGCAAAGCAATGTGGTTCATGGCATCCCCCTGAAAAAAAGGCGGCCGCCACCGCGGCCGCATGAAAAGTGGAAGCAGACAAGAGAAACTCTTCATGCAATGAAGAGCCCGGCCGAAGCCTCAATGCATCAGGCGACGCCGGCGTGCCACGGCGGAGAGCCCCATCAAGCCCCCTGCCATCAGCATCCAGGTCGAGGGCTCCGGCACAGCGGGTGTGGACACCAGCGCGAAGTTGCCCGTCAGGGTCGTCTGGCCGAAGTTCAGCGAGGGGAACAAGGCCGTCTGGATGAAGGCCGGCACACCCAGTGCATCGCCCAGGGTCGGGATGGCCGTCGAGGTCAGCTTGAGGTCCTTGAGCGTGACACCCACGTGCAGGTTGGACGACACGATGTTCGTATCACCAACCAAGGAGCCCGTGAACAAAGCCATGTGGTTCACCGTCTTACCCACGTAGCTGCTGAAGGGGCTGGTGAACGAGTTCGTGACCACATCGGCATAGACGGTCCCTGAAGCGTCCATGGTGACGTTGGACAGGTCCACCTTCGCACCCTGCGTGGTCGACGAGGTCAGGCGAAAGCCACCCAAGCCGGTCATCGAGGTGACGTTGTAGCCACTGTCCCAACTCACCAGGTCGTTGGTGGACGTCAAGGTGATCTTGCTGCCATCGAAGGTGGCCGGCGCCACGCCAGACACCGTCACACCGGCGGTGTTGAGGGCCGCCAGGGAATCGGTCGTGAAGGTCAGCACCGCCCCGCCATCCTTGAATTCATAGTCAGGGCCCGCGGCATGTGCCCCTGTAGCCAGTGACACCGCTGCGGCGCACGCCAGCATCTTCCAACGCGAAAGTTTCATGAGTCTCTCCTAAGTTTGAACATCGACAGATCGGTCGTGAACACCTTGTTCACGCCTGGGATCCATCGTGCCCAAGCAGCGTCGGCAAGACCATTCGGACGGACGTGATCGCATGTCCATGCGGGGCGCACGTGATACGCGCATGGCATGCATGTGGCATGCACGCAGGACACGTGAGATCACATGCCCTGATGGCCGCTCACATCGCCTTGACCGCCCAACTCAAGGAAACCTGCGTACCCTCGCCGGGCCGCGATCGCACCTCCAGGTCAGCACCCAGTTGCGCTGCGCGATGCGCCAGGTTGCGCAGCCCCCGGCCTCCCGGCCGCCCTGCTTCAAAACCTCGGCCGTCGTCACGTATCACGATCCTGTTCGTGCGGGAGGTTTTGTCGTGGCTGGCATGCACCCAGACACTGCCCGCACCAGAGTGCTTGATGACGTTCGAGAAGGTTTCGTACAACAAGCGCTGCAGATGGTTGATGTGCGAGGCGCTCAGGTGCGCATCCGCAGGCAGCGGGGCCACCTCCCACATCACCTTGAACCCGGCCTTGCGCAAGCGCGCATCCAGCCTGAAGCGCAACTGGCCCAGCAAGCTGGACAGGTCTTCGCCAATCGGCTCCAGCGAGTCGATGGTCAGGCGCATTTGATTCAAGGCCTCGTTGAGCTCATCGAGCAACTCGTCTCGGGTGAAGGTGCCAGACTCCACCGTCGACAACATGCCCACCAACTGGGAGCCCAGGCCATCGTGCATGTCGCGCACGATGCGGGCACGCTCATCGATGACGGCCTCGGTCTGCGCACGCTGGCGTTCACGCGCATGCAAGGCTTCCAGCTCTTGCCGCTGCGCCGCAACCTCTTGCTGCAAGGCCTCCTTGTGGCGCCCTTCGAGTGCCAGCGCCGCGCTCACGCGCACATAAACAAACACGCAGGCCACGAACAAGGCGCTCAACGCCATGAGCGGGGCCAGACGCAGGTGCTCAAAGCTGAGCGGATCCAGGGATTGCTTGTCGTGCCAGTTTTCCAGCCCGGCGATGACGGCCGTCCCCATGCAGCCCAGCAGGATCAAGGCGCTGGGCCAGGAAGGCTTGCGCCACACCGAGGCGATGGAGATCACCGAGCCCCACAGCCCAAGCGCATGGGCCATGTAGAACCACCCCGTCACCAGAGAACCCGCTTCGGCCTCTGAATGGGCAACCCGCCACCAGATCAACACCGGCAACAAGGCCAGTGCGCCCCCGATCAGGCGGCACCAGATGGGGGCCCGCTCGCCAAGCAAGGGCGGCAAGGTCAAGCACGCCACGAGCAAAGCCGCACCGGATGTCAGATCACCCAGCGCGGCGACCAGGTCCCCCGGCATGAAGCGATACCCCATCAACCACAAGCCTTCACGCAAGCCCCACAAGAGGCTGACCATCGCAAACAGCCATGCCTCGGACCTGATGCGCCAGGCCACCCACAAACCGGCCAGCGTCAACAAGGCGGAGGTGCTCAGGGTGGTCACGGCGCTGCCCGTGAGAAAGACATCGCGCAGCACATGCCGCGCATTCAGGGATGCCTCCGTGCCAACCCACAGGCGCGACAAGCCACCCAAACGCGCCAAAGGGCTGGACACCACCAGGCGCACATCGTTGTCCAGGCCTGGCCGTGCGTCGCGCAGCAGCGAAGGCGCCATGGTCAGCATGATCGGGCGCTTGCCGCGGTCCAGGTCCCTGCCCTGCCCCTGCTCAGGCCCATTGACCTCGGCCAGGCGAAGCACGGGCTGGCCATTGACCCACAGCGCCACGCCGCACCCCACCCGCGGGATCCACAAGGCCGCGCCAGGACGGGGGGCCAGGCAAGCCCCCGCCACGCCGGGCCCACAGGTCGGCAGGCGCAAGCGGTAGGTCCAGGCACCCGATCGGCCATCCAGCCGCCATGAGTCTGGCAGGCCAACCGTCTGCCAACCCGGGCCCTGTCCCGCGTCATCGGCATCAGTGACGACCACACCTGGCGCCCGCTCCGCGTGGTCCAGCAGCCAGACTTGGTCGGCTGGCCCGGGCAAGGCCTGGCCCTGTCCGTGCGCCAACCCCCACCCCATCAAGAGCCATGCAAGCCCCAACTGCCAGCACCACCGCATCATCATGGTCAGCCCGTCATGAGGCGTCCAGCCAGCGCCGGCGGCGCGCCTCGTTGATGGCATCCACCTTGGTGTGCACCCCCAGCTTGGCGTAGATGCCGCGCACATGGTGGCGGATTGTGTTGAGGGCGACCTGCAGGTTCGCGGCCACCTCTTCGTACGAATAGCCGCGCGCGATCCAGTCGAGCACATCCAGCTCCCTGGCCGTCAGATAAGGATCGGCCAGCGCATCGCCGGAGCCTGAGGACTTGCGCCCAGGCCGCTGCACTTCGCGCGCCATGCGGAAACGGCTGAGCACCTGGCGCGCGATGATGGGCGACATGGGCGAGCCACCATGGAGCAGATCCTCGATGTGCAACAGGATGTCTTCGTCGCCCTGCCCCTTGAGGATGTAGCCCATGGCGCCCGCATCGATGCAATCGAGCACCTTGCTTTCATCGCCGAACATCGACACCACCATCACCTGCGTCTGGGGGTGCAGGGCCAGCGCGTGCCGGATCACGCTCAGCCCGCTGCCATCGGGCAGGCCCAAGTCCACCAGCCACAGCGAAGGCCAGGCATCGGGTGGGCATTGGCTCATCCACTCCAATGCGCTCAGCATCGAGCCGGTCTCGAACCACAGCTCGAACTCGTGAGAACGGCCGATCGCATGGGCGAAGCGGCGCCGCACCCGGTCATCGTCCTCCACCAACCCCATTTTTTTTCGCATGTCCCAATTATCGAGACATCGCACGGCCTGGCGCCATCGCACATTTGTGCGATGTGGTTTACACCTAGCACTTGGACACAATCTGACGCGTTTGACATCCAAAAGCGGCTTTTTCGGACTCACCGCCCGCGCCGAAAGATGGCAAGATCCTCCCGCCGCGACCGGTTTTTTGCGAACCGCCGCCCGATCGCTCTCGATCGCCCCCAATGCCCCGATGGAGTAAGGCCCCCGCCATGACGAAGACCGCTACCCGCAGAATCCAGCGCTATCAACGCATCCGCACCCTGGCCCTGTCCGCCGGCATGGTGCTGGGCATGGTGGCCGCCACTTTCGGCCCCCAGCTGGCGCATGCTGAAACCCGCGCCTCCAAGAAGATCCTGGCCGAGAAGTTCCAACCCCTGCCCGAGGCCTCGCCCGAGCAACTGCTGGCCGCCGACCGCGTGCTGATCGGTCGCTACGAGTGCGAATTCGGCAAGCGCGTGTCGGTTGACCGCAATGACCGCAACAAGGGCTACTTCAACCTCAAGCTGGGCAACCAGTCCTGGGTGATGAAGCCGGTTCTGTCCAACACAGGCGCCATCCGCCTGGAAGACGTCAAGGGCGCCGCCCTGCTGATCCAGATCCTGACCAAGTCCATGCTGATGGACGTGAAGGCCGGCCGCCGCATGGTGGACGGCTGCGTGCACGAAGTGCAGCGTGCAGCTGAAGCCGAAATGGCCAAACAACCGCCTCGTCCCGCGCTGTTTGAAGCACCGGCTGGCGCCCAGTAAGCACCCCAAGTTCGCTGAAAAGCCCTCAAACAAAGCCCGGGAACGCCCCGGGCTTTGCTTTTTGGCCCGCTCCGTTGCGACGAACCGGCACCTCCCCCCCTGTTTACGCGAACAATTCCCCCTGGGGGCTCGTCGGAAAGCCCTCTCGTGCGCGATAATCAAAGGCTGCACGGAAATTGCATTTCCCTGTGACCGCGACGCGTTGTCTGCCCCGTTTGTGCCCCACGATGGTGATTCGGCAGGGCGCGCGTCTCCAGCGTTTTGCCCCATCCACTCCAGGTGAACACCATGTTGCAAGCCTATCGCCAACACGTTGCCGAGCGCGCCGCGCTGGGCATCCCCCCTCTTGCCCTGTCTGCCAGCCAAGTTGCTGAGCTGATCGAGTTGATCAAGAACCCGCCCGCTGGCGAAGACGCCTTCCTGCTGGACCTGCTGACGCACCGCGTGCCCCCGGGCGTGGACGACGCTGCCAAGGTCAAGGCCTCCTTCCTGTCGGCCGTGGCCCACGGCGATGTCGTCACCAAGCTGATCTCCAAGGCCAAGGCCACCGAGCTGCTGGGCACCATGGTGGGCGGCTACAACGTCAAACCCCTGATCGACCTGCTGTCTGACGCTGAAGTCGGTGGCGTGGCCGCTGAAGCCCTGAAGAAGACCCTGCTGATGTTCGACGCGTTCCACGACGTCGCCGAGCTGGTCAAGGCTGGCAATGCCAACGCCAAGGCCGTGATGCAATCCTGGGCTGACGCCGAGTGGTTCACCACCCGCCCTGAAGTCGCCAAGAAAATCACCGTGACCGTGTTCAAGGTGCCTGGCGAAACCAACACCGACGACCTGTCGCCTGCGCCTGACGCATGGAGCCGCCCTGACATCCCGATGCACTATCTGGCGATGCTCAAGAACACCCGTCCTGACGCGGCCTTCAAGCCCGAAGAAGACGGCAAGCGCGGCCCGATGCAGTTCATCGAAGACCTGAAGAAGAAGGGCAACCTGGTTGCCTACGTGGGCGACGTGGTCGGCACCGGTTCTTCCCGCAAGTCGGCCACCAACAGCGTGATCTGGGCTACCGGCGAAGACATCCCCTTCGTGCCCAACAAGCGCTTTGGCGGCGTGACCCTGGGCGGCAAGATCGCCCCCATCTTCTTCAACACGCAGGAAGACTCCGGCTCCCTGCCGATCGAAGTGGACGTGACCGCTTTCGAAATGGGCGATGTCATCGACATCTACCCCTATGACGGCAAGATCGAGAAGAACGGCGCCGTGGCTGCCAACTTCGAGCTGAAGTCGCAAGTGCTGCTGGACGAAGTCCGCGCCGGCGGCCGCATCAACCTGATCATCGGCCGCTCGCTGACCGGCAAGGCCCGTGAGTTCCTGGGCTTGAGCGCTTCCACCCTGTTCCGTCTGCCCCAGGCACCGAAGGACAGCGGCAAGGGCTTCACCCTGGCGCAGAAGATGGTTGGCCGCGCTGTGGGCCTGCCTGAAGGCCAAGGCGTGCGTCCTGGCACGTACTGCGAGCCCAAGATGACCACCGTTGGTTCGCAAGACACCACCGGCCCGATGACCCGTGACGAGCTGAAGGACCTGGCTTGCCTGGGCTTCTCGGCTGACCTGGTCATGCAATCGTTCTGCCACACGGCCGCTTATCCCAAGCCCGTGGACGTGAAGATGCACCGCGAGCTGCCTGCCTTCATCAGCAACCGCGGCGGCGTGGCCCTGCGTCCCGGCGACGGCGTGATCCACTCGTGGCTGAACCGTCTGCTGCTGCCCGACACCGTCGGCACCGGTGGCGACTCGCACACCCGCTTCCCCATCGGCATCTCCTTCCCCGCTGGTTCGGGCCTGGTTGCCTTCGGCGCTGCCACCGGCGTGATGCCTCTGGACATGCCTGAGTCGGTGCTGGTTCGCTTCAAGGGCACCATGCAGCCTGGCATCACCCTGCGTGACCTGGTGCATGCCATCCCCCTGTACGCCATCAAGGCTGGTCTGCTGACCGTGGCCAAGGCCGGCAAGAAGAACATCTTCTCGGGCCGCGTGCTGGAAATCGAAGGCCTGCCAGACCTGAAGGTCGAGCAAGCGTTCGAACTGTCCGACGCTTCGGCTGAACGTTCCGCTGCTGGTTGCACCATCAAGCTGAACAAGGAGCCTGTGGCCGAGTACCTGAAGTCGAACATCGTTCTGATGAAGAACATGATCGCCGACGGTTACGCCGATGCCCGCACCCTGCAGCGCCGTATCGAAGCCCAGGAAGCCTGGTTGGCCAACCAAACCCTGCTGGAAGCCGACAAGGATGCCGAGTACGCTGCCGTGATCGAGATCGATCTGGCCGACATCAAGGAGCCCATCGTCTGCTGCCCGAACGACCCGGACGACGCCAAGTTCCTGTCTGAAGTCGCTGGCACCAAGATCGACGAGGCCTTCATCGGCTCTTGCATGACCAACATCGGTCACTTCCGTGCCGCCGGCAAGCTGCTGGAAGGCAAGAAGGACATCCCGGTGCGTCTGTGGGTGGCACCGCCCACCAAGATGGACGCGGCCGAGCTGACCAAGGAAGGCTTCTACAACACCTTCGGCACCGCTGGCGCCCGTACCGAAATGCCTGGCTGCTCGCTGTGCATGGGTAACCAGGCTCAGATCAAGGAAGGCTCGACCTGTATCTCCACGTCGACCCGGAACTTCCCCAACCGCCTGGGCAAGAACACCAACGTGTTCCTGGGCTCGGCCGAGCTGACTGCTGTGGCATCGAAGCTGGGCAAGCTGCCAACGCCTGCCGAGTACCTGGCTGAAGTCGGTGTGGTCGCCAAGGATGCCGACAAGATCTACAAGTACATGAACTTCAACCAGATTGAAGAGTACGTGGAAACCGCCAAGACGGTGAACGCCTGATCTTGAATGTGCCCCCTGACCTGATCGACAACGGTTGTTGGATCAGGGGCCACACCAAAGCCCGCCCGGGAAACCTGGCGGGCTTTTTTGATGCTCACCGTTTGTCACGACCATGGCAACCCAGGCCTGATAATCCACGGCTCTGACTGGCCTGACGCCAGCCGCGCCCATAGGATCTTGCATGTCCGAGAAGATCGAAGATGTCTCTGTGTTGGCCCGCATCACGAGGGGCCCTCTCTTGAAAAAGCTGATGTGGCTGGGCGCCGGTGGCGCCGTGATCGGCCTGCTGATCCTGCTGGGCTCGATCGCCGTGCTCTACCCCCAGTTGCCCGACACCAGCAGCCTGGCGCACTACCAACCCAAGCAACCCCTGCGCGTCTACACGGCCGATGGCGTCGAGATCGGTGGTTTTGGCAACGAAAAGCGCCAATACCAGCACTTTGACCAGATCCCCAAGCTGATGCGCGACAGCCTGCTGGCCGTGGAGGACGCGCGCTTTTACGAGCACCCGGGCATCGACGTGGTCGGGGTATTGCGCGCGGTGCTGTCCAACGTCACGGGCGGGCGCACGCAAGGTGCCTCCACCATCACGCAGCAGGTGGCCCGCACCTTCTTCCTCACACGTGAAAAGACGCTGAGCCGCAAACTCAAGGAGGCCATGCTGTCCTTGAAGATCGAGCATGAACTGAGCAAGAACCAGATCCTGGAGCTCTACATGAACCAGATCTACCTGGGTGCACGCGCCTATGGTTTTGCAGAAGCGGCCCAGACCTACTTTGGCAAGCCCTTGAGCGCGCTGTCTGCCGCCGAATGCGCGATGCTGGCGGGCCTTCCCCAGAACCCCGCCAACGTGAACCCCATCCGCAACCCGGAGCGGGCCCGCGCCCGGCAACTGGTGGCCTTGATGCGCATGCATGCCCAAGGCGTGGTCGATGACACCCAGTACGCCGCAGCCAAGGCCGAAAAGCTCAGCGTGCGCGCGCCCGGCGAGGTTGAAGTGCATGCCGAGTTCGTCGCCGAAATGGCCCGCGCCCAGGTGTTCGCGCGCTATGGCGAGGCGGCCTACAGCACCGGCATGAAGGTGATCACCACCCTGCGCGCCAACGAGCAGCAAGCCGCCTACAAGGCCGTGCGCAAGACCCTGATCGACCGCGAGTTGCAGCAAGCCTGGCGCGGCCCCGAAGAACAAGAAGAACTCGACAACAGCCTGGAAGACACCGACCCGGCCGTATCGCAGGCCCTGGCCGATTACAACGACGACGAGACCCTGAAGATCGCCATCGTGACCGAGGCCTCACGGCAGCGCGTGGTGACGGTGCTGGCATCCGGTGAAGTGATCACCATCACCGGCAAGGGCCTGCGTCAGGCGCAGCCCGGTTTGTCCCCCAAGGCCAGCGCCAAGCTGCGCATCCAGCGTGGCGCCGTGGTGCGCGTGCTGCAGCAAGGCAAGGACTGGGCGCTCACGCAATGGCCCGAAGCCGAGAGCGCCCTGGTGGCCATCAACCCGCATGACGGCGAAGTCCATGCCCTGGTGGGCGGCTTTGACTTCCGCGCCAACCAGTTCAACCACGTGACCCAGGGTTGGCGCCAGCCTGGCTCCAGCTACAAGCCCTTCCTGTATGCCGCCGCGATGGAAAACGGCGTGATGCCCGAGACCATCGTCAACGACGCCCCCCTGAGTGGGCTGGGTGACTGGAACCCGCAAAACGCCGATGGCAGCGCCGATGGCCCGATCACCCTGCGCGAGGCCCTGGCCCGCTCCAAGAACCTGGTCAGCATCCGCCTGGTGCAATTGATGGGCCCCGACGCGGCACGCGAGTGGACCGGCCGCTACGGCTTTGATGTCGACAAGCAGCCCAACAACCTGACCCTGGCATTGGGCGCCGGCTCGACCACGCCCATGCAACTGGCCAGCGCCTACGCGGTCATCGCCAATGGCGGCTTGAAGGTGACGCCCGTGGTGATCAAGCGCATCACCGATGTCGACGGCAAGACGGTGTTCGAAGCGCCCCCCGCCACCGTGGACGAAAGCCAGCGCACCGTCCCGGCCCGCAATACCTACATGACCGCATCGCTGCTGCAGGAGGTCGCGCGCAGTGGCACCGCCGCACGCGCGCAGGCCCAGCTCAAGCGCCCCGACATCTACGGCAAGACCGGCACCACCAACGATGTGGTCGACGCCTGGTTCGCGGGCTTCCAACCCAATCTGGTTGCGGTGGTCTGGGTGGGCTATGACAAGCCGCAATCACTGGGCAACCACAGCTCGGGCGCCTCGCTGGCCCTGCCGACCTGGATCAACTTCATGGCGACCGCACTGGCGCATGAACCAGTGAAAGAGATCAGCCCGCCCGGCGACGGCCTGATGCGCAGCGACACCGACTGGCGCTACGCCGAGTGGGCCAACGGCGGCTTCATCACTTCGCTGGGCCTGGACGACCAGGTCATCAACCGCTCGCTGATCCCGACGCCCCCGAGCGCGGCCTCTGCGGCGTCCGAGCCCGGGTTTGCAACAGGTGCGCAAAAAGGGCTGGATCAGTCGCTGTTCCCTGACATCCACCCTTGATTTACAACAGCAGGTCAAGGTGCGGCAACTCCGGTACAAGGCCGTAGATGGCACCAAATGGCGGGGCCGCAGGGTCAACTTGCTGGTCGGATGTGGCACTCTCTTGCTGATGCTGAGCACTTAGGAGGCCCCATCATGAACATCCTGCTGTGTGGTTCATCCGGCTTCATCGGCCACAACATCACCAAGGCGCTGATCGCCGCCGGGCATCGGGTCATCCCCACGCGCTCGCCGGCCAGCCGGGGTGATGACGACCAGGCCATCGCTGTTGATTTCAGCCGCGACACCAACCCTGCGGTCTGGCTGGCCCGGCTCAAGGGCGTGGATGCTGTGGTCAATGCGGTGGGCGTGCTGCGTGATACCCGCCAACGCCCCATCCAGGTCGTGCACGCCGAGGTGCCCAAGGCCCTGTACACGGCCTGCGCGCAAGCCGGTGTGCGACGCGTGATCCATGTCTCTGCGCTGGGTATCGAGGGCAGTGACACCGCCTACGCCCAGACCAAGCTCGCAGCAGACCGGCATCTGCTGGGCCTCACCGAGCAAGGTCAGCTCGATGGCGTCGTGCTGCGCCCCAGCATCGTGTTTGGTGCCCAAGGTGACAGCAGCAAGCTGTTCATGGGCCTGGCTCAGTTGCCGGCGCTGCTGTTGCCGCAAGCCATGATCAAGGCCCGCATCCAGCCGGTGGCCGTGGGCGATCTGGCCCTGGCCATTGCCCGCTTGCTGAGCGAGGCACGCACGCTGACAGGCGTCTTGCCTTGCGTCGGCCCCACGCCCTTGAGCATGGCTGACTTCATCGGCAGCCTGCGCCAGCAACTCGGCAAGAGCAAAGCCCTGGTCATGCCCTTGCCCGGCTTCATGACCACATTGAGCGCCCGCATCGGCGACCAGATCCCGGCCATGCCCTTCTGCACTGAGACGCTGTCCCTGCTGGATCAAGACAACGTGGCACCAGCTGAGGCTTTCACCGAGGTATTGGGACGTCGCCCCATCGGGCACCAGGATCTGGTGACGACCTCATGGCATTGAGCGCATGAAGTGGCGGAAACTGCCCGCTTCCGTCGCCATGGTGGAACTGACGGCTCACCTCTCGCCTGATCGGCGAGCATCAGCCAGCTCGGCAATCTCCGCCATGCGGTTGCGCACCGCCTGCCCGGCCCCAGGCCCTGGCACCGGCATCACCTCGGACACATCCAGCGCCTCGCCGCTGGCCGAGCGCAGCAGCATGGGCGCGATCTCCTGGCCGGTGCGGCGCTCCACGATGCGCACCGGCGGGCCTTTGGGCGCGCTGGCGTGCTTGTCGCCCCATTGCAGCATGGCCACCAGCACCGGGAACAGATCGCGGCCCTTGGGGCTGAGCCGGTAGGACAAGGCCTTGCCGCTCGCACTGGTGGCCTCGACCACCAGGATGCCGCCGTCCACCAGCTTGGCCAGGCGCTGCGTGAGCACATTGGGCGCGATGCCCAGCACCTTCTCGAACTCACCGAACTTTCGGCTGCCGAAAAACGCCTCGCGCACGATCAGGAAGGTCCACCAGTCGCCCACCAGCTCCAGCGTGCGGGCGATGGAACAGCTCATCTTGGCAAACGAGGTGCGGCGCATGGGGTCTTTCGAGGACAGAAAAAAGGGGTTGCTTGCAGGCAAGGCGTTTCGTTCCTATACTGACCCAACTACTTGCTTTATGCAAGTAAATTCCGGAGACGATTCATGACCCAACCTACGCCAGACACCGCCCTGTTCATCCACTCCACCGGCATGGGGCCTTTCATGTGGAAGCGCCTGATGGGCACGGTGCCCGAGGGCATGCGCAGCCTGGCGGTGGTGAACCGGGGTTATGCCCCTGATGACCTGATGCCAGCCGGCACCCCGTTTTCGATGGACATGGATCTGGCGCACATCCGCAAGCAGATCCCGTCGGACACCAGTGGCCTGCATCTGGTGGCCCACTCGTATGGCGGCCTGCTGGCTCTGCTGTTGACGCTGGAGCGGGATCTGCCCGTCAAATCACTGTGGCTGTATGAGCCGGTGATGTTCGGCTCGCTGCGCCAGGTGCAGGACGAACTCGACGGTGAACTGGGTGTCGAGATGCGCACCATGTACGGCCCAGGCAGCGTCTTCACCAAGGCCGAACAAGGCGGCAGCGACGAGTGGCTGGAAGCCTTCATCAACTACTGGAACGGCCCTGGCGCCTGGTCCTTCATGCCCGACAAGGTGAAAGCCCCGATGCGCGCCTTCGGCTGGAAGATGTCGCAGGAGGTGAACCTCATCGGCAGCCTGCCGCGCCGCTTCGAGGACTTCCGCGTCGAGCAGCCCCTGACGCTGGTCCATGGCGAACACACCCGGCTGCCCGCGCGTGAGATGACACGCCGCCTGGCCCGCGTCAATGATCAGGCGCTGGTGGAGACCATGCCTGGTCTGGGCCACATGTCCGTGGTCACCGATGCCGAGCGCGTGGTGCCCAGCCTGCAGGCGCACTGGCAGCGGATCATGCAGCCGGCGGCGCAGACGGCGATGGCGCGTCAGGCTTGAGCCTGGCCAGATCCTGCGCGACCAGGTACAGGCGCAGATCGAACTCGTACTGGTGGTAGCTGGGCTCCATGTGCGTGCACAGCTGGTAGAAGGCCTTGTCATGAGCCTTCTCTTTCAGGTGCGCCAGCTCGTGCACCACGATCATGCGCAGGAACTCGGGCGCCACCTCGCGGAACAGGCTGGCCACGCGGATCTCGCGCTTGGCCTTGAGCTTGCCACCCTGCACGCGTGACACGGCCGTGTGCGTACCCAGCGCGTGCGTGATCACCTTGAGCTTGTTGTCGTAGGCCACCTTGCTGAGCTGGTCGGCATTGCGCATGTGGCGGGCCTTGAGGTCCATCACGTACTCGTACAAGGCCGCATCTGACTTGACCTCGTGGCGCTCCGGGTAACGGCGCGCCAGCGTGTCAGCCAGCTTGCCCTCGTCGATCAACTGCTGCACCTGCTGGAGCAGATGCGGCGGGTAGCCGCTCAGGTAACGCAGGTGCGTGGGTGCACTGCGGATCACCGGCACCAGCGTCTGCACGCCGGGCCTGGCCAAGCCACCCGACGTATCCCCGGTTGGCTTACGGTGCGATCTGCTCGGCATAGTCATACAGCGCGCCCAGGATGTCCTGACCACGCTCGTCGTCTTCGCTCAACGCCTCGCTCAAGGCATCAATGCGTTCGAAGAAGGCCGCCAGCGACAGGCCACCACCTTGCCCCTCATGCAGGCGGGCCACACGCAACTCATGCCAGCGTGCCTGCTCGGCTTCGCTCAAGGTGTCAGGGAAGTTGCGCGCGCGGTAGCGAAAGAGCACTTCTTCCAGGCGCTCGTCCACAAAGCCCGGCGCACGCTCGGCCAGTTGGGCTGGCGACAGGCCACGCAGTCGTTGCAGCACACGGCGGTCTTCGTTGCCCACAAAACCACCGTACAGATCTTCGTCCACGTCCACCTCGGTGCGGCTGTCGGCACGGTTGTACAGCTCGGCCCAGATGCCATCCATGCTGGATGCGCGCTCTGCGGCGATCTCGGCATGCGCCATGGCCTTGTCCAGGTCCAGCCCCCATTTGGTGATCAAGGCCGGGCTGAGGATCTTGAGGTTGCCGATCACGATGGGCGACTTGTTGATGTGCACGCTCTTGACGGGCAGGCGTGTCACGCCCTCGGGCAGATCGGCCGTCTTGCTGAACATGCGCAGGCGGATGTCGGCCGCGCTCATGCCGAACAGCTCGGTGGGGTCGTGGGCCAGGTCCCACACTAGGATCTCGTTCTTGTTGCTGGGGTGCTGGGCCAGCGGATACACCAGCGCCATGCAGCCGCGCTCGTGGCTGAACATGCCCGAGATGTGCAGGAATGGCTTCCAGCTCCAGCGCGGCTTGTCCAGCCCGGCCTCGGCCAGCACCGCGTCCTTCTTGCGCAGCTTCAGGCAGAAGTCCCACAGCTTGGGTTGCGCGTTCTTGATCAGGCGCGCCAGGCCCACGGTGGCACGCACGTCTGACAGCGCATCGTGCGCGGCCTCATGGCTCAGGCCATTGGCGGCAGTCAGGTGCTCCAGCTTGAACGAGGGGCGGCCATCTTCATGCTGGGGCCAGTTGATGCCTTCGGGGCGCAAGGCCCAGGTGCAGCGCACCACATCGAGCAGGTCCCAGCGGCCACAGCCGTTTTGCCACTCGCGTGCATACGGGTCGATCAGGTTGCGCCAGAACAGGTGGCGCGTCACCTCGTCATCGAAGCGGATGGTGTTGTAGCCCACGCCCACCGTGTTGGGTTGGGCCAGTTCACGCTCGATGGCATCGGCAAAGCGGTGCTCGGGCACACCCCGCTCCAGACAGGTCTGCGGCAGGATGCCGGTGAGCAGGCAGGCTTCCGGATCGGGCAGGT
>Ga0265327_10000266_pt1 | contig 103308 bp, 101 predicted proteins | sample 41621metaG_FD_202089 | JGI IMG/M metagenome (GOLD analysis project Ga0265327, IMG submission 202089) | Rhizosphere microbial communities from Carex aquatilis grown in University of Washington, Seatle, WA, United States - 4-16-21 metaG | ecosystem: Host-associated > Plants > Roots >...
CTGCGGCTCTCAACTGGCCGGTATATGCCGAAAATGCACTGGCCTGATTACGCCGAAAACGCCGCCCCGGCCACTGGCCTGATTACGCCGGAAACGAAGTGGCCTGAATATGGCGGAAGGTGACACCTGCTTGAGCACCCGTGTGTATCCGGACTTGCCGGCGCCGTTGTCGCCGTAAATGACCGTAATGCCGGTCGGTGAAAGGGGAAGTGCTTTGCCAGGTGCGATGGCATTGACATGCTGAAGGTTCTTGATAGCTGTGAGCTGTACCAAGGCTTTGCCCGCCTGCGGTGTGGCCACCTGCTCTTCGGTCAGCGTGCGGGCCTCGCGGCCCATAACGTCAGGAATGCCCTTGGAGCTCTTGAGCAGCGCAAGGATGTTTTCGAGGTCTTCAGCCGTCGGCGTGGAACGCTCATAGAGCACGGCAACGGCGTGTTGCTGCCAGGAGGGCAGCTTCGCGGCCCACTTTTGGATTTCGCTGAGGATCGTCATGTGCAGCCTCCCTGGCCCGCTCGCTAGTTAATTGTTGTAAGCGAGCGTATTGATGATACTCAGACCATGAGGCGGAGGCTCGCCGAAGAGCATGGCGCCCTTGTTACGCAGCCATCGGTGCAAGCGGTTATGACCCGGCTCAATCGTCCACCGCCGTATCGTCGGCATGCAGTTCTGTTGTTTGCTAAAGTGCTGGCGCGTGCCGGCCTCCGGCCCGCCCTGCTTTTCCTCCCTGAGCAGGAGCCTCGACGTGATGACAGCGAAAAGGCTTTGCCGCCCCAGTGCTAGGTGCGCTGGGGCGCTTTCTTGCGGCGTCATCCTCTGGCGAGCCGCGATCACGGGGTCCCCAGGTCCGAGGTTGAATGTGGTTCGCAGTTCTCGAGCTGCAGAGTGAGCTGCCCCGGCCCCCGGCGGTCGATGACCTGTCAACAAGCTTTCACCGGACGCATACGCATCAATCAAGTAGCTCATTTTCCCTAGGGGGAACAACCTTGATAGGTCTGCGCTGACGTCGAAGTTCGTCGGCCCAGTCCCTGCAAACGGCGAGTGTTCGTTGGACCCCGTTTGGAACAGATTCAAAGAGGTCCTGCCGTCCCCAGCGAATGGCATCAATGCAATTCATGATGTCGTCGTCAAGCCCATCTTCCAGGCACCGGAGGTCGACGAACTGAAAGCAGAAGTTGCCGGCAATGTCGGAAAGGAACGATGCCACGACGGCGGCATTGCTATCCGAAACCTGCAGGTTGATGGTGTCCTCTTTGCCTTCTGCAACCAACAGCAGTCGATTGAGCGACTGTGCGCCTCGAGCCGCAGCTTGCTGAGCTCGCTGTCTGTATTGCTCGCCGGCTTCGCTAGGCACATTGAGATTTTCACGATGGTTCTTCATCCATTTCCTCCAAAGTGTTCTTGCATCGCCTAGCCTTGCGAATTGGCGGAGGCTGTTGCACCCGACCCAATCAGCACCAGCACCCTCTGTCGAAGCTCGGCGATGCTGACCTCTGGTGACAGAGCTGCCCCGACGTTCGCTTGCAACCCTCGGCCGGCCCACAACCCCCGAATCCTGCTCAACAACGGGCGACTATTGCGCGCGAAAACCGAACTCCAGAGCCCCACCAGCCCAATAGGAATTACAGGCACGGGGCATTTGTCCAGCATGCGACGAATGCCAGGTTTGAACTCCCCCAGCTGGCCGTCCTTGGTAAGGGCCCCCTCCGGGAAAATGCAGACAAGTTCACCACGCCTGAGAGCAGCTTCGACGGCTCCTAGTGCTTGCGCAAGGATCGTCGGGTCGGTCTTTGCTGAAGCAATCGGGATAGCCCCGACCTGTCGGAACAGCCAAGACAGGACCGGCACGCTAAAGATACCGGCGTCCATAACGAAGCGAATCGGCCGGGGGCTCAAAGCACTCAGTACGAGCGCATCGACGTAGGACACATGATTGGGTGCCAAGATCGCTGGACCTTGCTCGGGAATGTGTTCATGCCCAGTCGTCCTTAGGCGGTAGATAAGGTGAACCAAGAACCAACTGATGAATCGCCATAGAAACTCTGGGACTGTCTTGTAAATGTAGATAGCTACCAGTGCGTTCAGCCCGGCACAGACCAAGATGAGCCCAGTGACTGATACACCATTGGCGAGCAGCCCAGCGGACATACCGGCAGCGACCACCATGAATATGGCGTTAAGTATGTTGTTCGCGCTGATGATGCGGGACTGCCGTTCAGGGGCTGTGCGCAGTTGAACGAAGGCGTACAGCGGTACGATAAACAAGCCACCAAATAGGCCCACCAGTGCGATGTCGACAAGGACGCGGACGCTGCCTTCCATCGCAAGAAATTGGGACCAATCCATCGGCCCCGCAGCCGCGACGGCACCTACCAGGGCTGCAAACCGGTCAGCTGACCAAGCTAGGTCGGCGGTGAACACCGAAAGGCCAATCGACCCTATGGGAACGAGCCCAATCTCGACCTTGTGACCCGAGAGGCGCTCGCAGAGAAGCGATCCCACTGCGATGCCCACCGAGAAGGTAGCGAGCAGGGTAGTCACGACTGTGGCGTCTCCGTGGAGCAGGTCCTTACCCAACGCCGGAATCTGGGAGAGAACAACGGCGCCGATGAACCAGAACCAAGAGATGGCCAGCAGGCTATTCCAGACACCTTCTCCCTCGTTCCTACCCAGCTTCACCGTAGCCCATGTCTCGCGGAAGACGCTGAATCGAAGTTGAAGGTCGGGGGCGGCCTCGCCAGTCGCTGGGATGAACAGACTAGAGGTGAGCCCCAATGCGGCGAATCCCAGGAGCGCCAGCGACAGCCAAAGAGGGTTGGTTGTGACAGCGGCCAATACGCCGGCGGCCAAGGTTCCCAACAGGATGCTCAGGAAGGTGCCCATCTCGAGTAAGCCGTTGCCGCCGGTAAGTTCCTCCTTGGCCAGCACTCTCGGCAGGAGCGAATATTTGACTGGGCCGAAGAACGCCGAATGGCATCCCATCGCGAAGATGGCCGCCATCAGCATCGGAAGACTCTTCAGGTAGAAGCCGGTGCTGGCGACGACCATGATGACCACCTCGGCGGTTTTCACTGCGCGGATGACCCGGGCTTTGTCGAAGCGGTCGGCAAGTTGCCCCGCGTATGCAGAGAATAAGACGAAGGGCAGGATGAACAGGCCGGCCGCCATGTTTGCGATCAGGCCGGGTGCGAGCGTGGTGTAGTCCTTAGAGTGGAACGTCACCAGCAGGATGGTGAGCTGCTTCAAGAACGAGTCGTTGAAGGCGCCGGCGAGTTGGGTGGCAAAGAATGGGCCGAAGCGGCGCTGGGTGAGGAGGCGGAACTGCGATTGACCTTGACCGCCATCGGCGGCCTGGGCGGATTGCTCGGAGACTGACGAGCCCGCGGTGCTAGGGGTACTCAATGGGAATGCCTCCGTCAAACGTTTCGCGCAAGCGAGAGAAAGTTATCCACAGGCACCCTCGAAGCGCCCCCTCTCAACAGCCAATCCAAATTCATTTTTGTGAACAAATTCACCCGACATAGCGGCAGGTTGTCGTTGCCGGCGCCGAGGAACTGGGTCCAGAAGAAGGGCGCAAAACGGCGCTGCTTGAGCAAGGCGAATTGGTTGCTGTGGCCGGTCTGGCTCATGATGAAGTTGTCCCTGGTTGGAAATGTCGACGCGTGGCGAAGACCTCTGGTGCGAAACCCTGGCCTTGCCAGCTCACCAATCGCTTGAGCATGAAGTCGAACAGCAGCGGGTTGTGCTCGCGCACGCTTTCTAGCACGGCGACATGACCTTGCTGAAGCAGATTTGCCCTGACGAGACCGCCTAGGCGGTACAGCGGCCAGACGCCTGGCAAGGGATAGTCGGAGCCGTGCATCAGGCGCGGATGCCAGGCGCGTTTGCTCAGCACCTGGCGCCAGACCTCGGGCCGGCGATTGGACTGGAACAGCGCGGACACATCGCCGAGCAGCAAGTCCTTCCACGCGGGCTCGTCCATCAGGCGCGCGAACAGATCGAAGGCCTGTACCTGCGCCGGCCGCTTCGCATCCAGGTCCAGCGCATGGCCCAGCGAGGCGCAATGCGCGATCACCACGCGCACGCCATGAGAAAGCGGTGCACGAGCCAAGAGCGGATTGCCCAGCTCATCGCGGTTCACGCCGGGAACGGCTTTCTCCTCGCCGCAATGGATGATGAGCGGCAGGCGCGATTGCGCCAGTCGGGCATAGAACGGCTGGTTGCGCGAATCGCGCAGGTCGATGTTCATGGCCGAAGGCAGCCACTTGATCGCCACCGCGCCGCCGGCAATCGCTGCGTCGAGGCGCTGCAGCGCGTCTTCGCGATACGGATGGATGGAGGCGACCCAGGCATAACGCTGTGAATGAGCGGCAGCGGTGGCGCGCGCATAGGCGTCGGGGACGGCGAAGGTGGTCCATTCAGGCCGCGTGCCGCCTTGCTCGTCGATCGCTTCGTCGAAGGCGTAGAGCATCCACTTCGCACCCGTCGGGAAGTCATGCGTCAGCAGCGTCAGGCGATCCACGTAGGCGCGATCCACGCTGGGTGCATCGGCCGGCACGCTGGCGGCGTTGAGGATGAAGCGGCGGCGCAGGCTCACCATCGGATGCCACCACTGCGTCATGTTGGCATTGATGCGGCAGCCCGAGCCGCTGTCGCCCGTTCCCAGCAGATGGCAGTGCACATCCCAAAGCTCGGCCGGGTCCAGGCCCTGCCAGCATTGGGCGAGCAGCGCGTGATGGCGCAGTTCGGACGGCAGCGAGCCTTCGCAAGGATTGACGAGGGCCGAGCCTTCTGCGGCCAGCGAACTGAACAGCCCGGCTGCCGCCGCACCGCAGCACATGAAGCGGCGACGATTCATCGCGGCACCAGCTCCACGTGGCCGCTTAAACCCGCACGGGGCAGCCAGCGAAACACCGAGTCCGCCGTCACCGTCTCGATGCGACCCGAGAAGCGCAGGCCGCTCGGATGGTCGCTGAAGCTGATGTTGGCACGTGAGGTTTCAGCGCCCAGGCGCGTCAGTGCGGAGAGGTGCAGGGTGTCGGGCTGATAGCCCTGGGCGCGCAGCCAGTCCTGCGCCGTGGCGCGGCTCCACACGTCGCTGCTGGCCGCCATCGCCAGGGTCTCGATCGCCCACTGATTGCTCTGCTGGAAGCGCGTGCCCCAGGCATAAGCCACCATGCTGTAGTGCGGTTCGTTGAGCGCCGTGACCTTGCCATTGGCGCGCAACAGCGGCAGCAGCGCCTGCTGCAGTTCAGGCTTGAGCACAACGAACGCCGCCTCGTAGCGCCAGGGCTTGTCCATGAAGAATTCGCCCAGGCCCTGCCGGAACAGCGCGCCGTCGGCCGTGCCGCATTCGTTGAGCTTGTGCAGCACGCGCCAGTGGCCATCGCCCGTGCGATAGGCAAAGCCCAGGTGCGACCAGCGCAGGCCGTATTCGCTGAGGTTCTGGCCCGCGCGGGCCAGCATCACGACGTCGGCGCCGCTGGCATCGAGCGCCTGGACCGTGGCCTGGGCCTGCGCCATGCCGCGGCGGATTTCTTCTACGGTGGGCGGCTCGGTGCCGCAGGTCTGGCCGGCCTGGGCGACGGCATGCAGGCACAGCGCGAGCAGCAGGCAAAGCATGCGCCTCATCGCGTCACCCGCTCGTTGTACAGCAGCGATCTGCCGACTTCATTCGGGATGAAGGCGATGGCACGGCCGGCAGCTGAAATGACCATGCCGCTGGCGATCACGGTCATTGCGCAGACGGTGCCCGAGGCGACGACTACGTTGCCGGCGAAGCGCACGCTGATGCGTACGCCGTCGGAGGCGCGCTCCAGAACCCAGACGGTTCCATCGGCCACGGCTGTGACCGAGACGACCGTCAGCGCCGCAGCGCCGGAGATCACGGCTGAGGGCACCACCACAGAGATGGCCACCGGCACGGCCGAGAGCCCGATGCTGAGCTCGGAGGCGTCGCTCTGCGCCTGGGCGCCAACGCTGATGCTCAGCGCAGCGAGGAATGGAAGAACCCGGTTCATGAGCATCGCTCCGAAGTAAAGGTGGCGCGATGATGCAAATGCGCGCCGCGGCTGTCTCGATTTGGCCAGCGAGGTAGCACCGTCCGGCCGCGGGAGTGCCGTTTCGCGATACTCAGGCACCATGGCTTCCACCCAATCCCTGATCGAGCTGATCAAGTCCGAGCTCAAGGCCGCGGGCATCAGCTACGCAGAGCTGGCGCGCGAGCTGGATCTGTCCGAATCCAGCGTCAAGCGCATGTTCGCCAGCGGCGGCGAGATGCCGCTGTCGCGCCTGGACGAGATCTGCCGCGTGCTTCATTGCGACTTCGCCGAGCTTTCGGCCAAACTGGTGCGCCCGCCCCTGGAGCGCCACGAGCTGACGCTGGAACAGGAGCGCGCCGTGGTGGCCGATCCCAAGCTGCTGCTGGTGGCCATCTGCTGCCTGAGCCAGTGGAGCTTCGAGCAGATGGTTGCGGCCTATCGCATCACCGAGGCCGAGACCACGGCGGCGCTGGTACAGCTGGATCGCCTGGGCGTCATCGAGCTGCGCCCGCTCAACCGCTACAAGCTGCGCCTGGCCAAGACCTTCCGCTGGCACGCGCAGGGGCCGGTGATGCAGTTCTTCCGCGAAGACGTGGTGCAGGACTACTTCTCCGGCAGCTTCAACGGCGACGGCGAACTGCTGATGCTGGTCCATGGCCAGTTGGGCCGGCCGATGGCCCGCGAGCTGGCCGATCGGCTGCAGCGCGTGGCCGAGGACTTCGCGCGCCAGCACACGCTGGAGCAGAAGCTGCCCGAGGCCGAGAAGCAGGGCTACACCCTGGTGCTGGGCCTGCGCTCGTGGCTGTTCGAGCGCTTCAGGTATCTACAGCGCTGAGGGCCGCTGCGGCTTTCTCGCCGAATTGAGGATGCCGGGCGGTCCGCTCCCGACGACCGGTCTTGCGTGCGATCCTCGCACATGAAACCATGCGGTCCTCGGTCGCACGTCGCGGCTGCAGCACGGGAGTCCAGCATGCGCAAGTTTCTGTTTGCCGCCGCCTTGGCGCTGATGTCTGCCTGGGCCCAGGCCTGGCCCACGGTCACGATGAGCTTCGCCCAAGCCACCGGTACGGCCGGGCCGTCGGACTCGATCGACGTGTGGGTGACGCTGGCCGTCGATCCGAACGGGCCCGCCCTGCATTTCGATCCGAACGGCGGCAGCCCCTTCGGCCTGGACCCCGCCGACCTGCCGACTCAGGGCTACTCTTCCTCGCTCAATCAGAACTTTGATTTCACCAGTTACAGCGGCGCCTACCTCAGCTTCTGGTACGGCTGCTCGGGCACCTTCACCGACAGCTGCTCCCCAGGCGCATACACCTTCAACTTCGCGCCCACGGACGGCCTAGCCACGCTGGCCGATGCCAACGGCGTGATCAATCTGGCGCCCGGCAGCAGCTACACGGTACTGGCCGGCAGCTTCGTGCCGACCTCGGGCACGGTCGCACCGGGCACCTACACCTTCTATCGCTCGACAATCGGCCTCTCGGTCTTCGGCAGTGGCGTGGATGCCGACGGCAACCCGGTGACGGACTTGTCCAGCTACACCTTCCCTTACCAGACCTGCAACGACAACGACGACAGTTGCGCCTTCACGCGCGTGGTCGCCGTGCCGGAGCCGCAGATCTGGCTCTTGATGGGATGCGGCATCGCTGTGCTGGCATGGCGCCGCCGTCAGGCGCGCTGAAGCCGGTTGATCACCAGAACTGCCAGTTCTTCGTCATCACCACCCAGACGCCCAGCACGCCATTGGTGACGGCGTGGGCGATCACGGCGGCCCAGAGCTTGCCGGTCTTGACGTAGAGGAAGGCGTAGGCCAGGCCGGCGATTGCTGCGGCCAGCCAGAGCGTGTGGGCCAGCACGAAGACGAAGGTGGACAGCACGATGGCGCGCAGGCCCACCTTGAACGGGTCCACGCCTTCGAAGCGCGGGCTCTCGATCCAGCGCATCAAAAAACTGCGCCAGAACAGCTCTTCCATCACCGGCACCAGCAGGGCGGCGCCGCACCAGCGCACCACCACCAGCGGCCAGTCGATCACGCCCGCGTCGTTGACGGGCACGAAGCTGGCGGTAGGCTCGGAGAGCGTCAGGCCCGGCCCGTCCAGATGGATCCACAGCATGAAGACGACCAGACCCACCAGCATGGACCACAGCGCCTCACGCGGCGTGGGCAGGTTCTGCCGCGCCAGCTCGCCGTACTCATGTCGGAACCAGATCAGCAAAGCGCTTACGCTGACCAGGCTCAGGCCGTAGATCCAGCGCGCATCGACACCCCAGCTCGCCGGCAGCCAGCCGCGCAGGGCCAGGAAGAGCATGAACAGGGCAAAGGGAAAGGCGCGAGCACGCGCGGCGGGAGAGAGAAAGTCCAGCACGGCCTCAGACCACCTTGCGCTCGAGCACGTAGTTAGCGCCATCGTACTGGCCGAGCTTGTCCACCAGCAGGGGCAGGCATTCCTGCAGATCGTCGTGCAGGGTGAAGGGCGGGTTGGCGATGAACATGCCCGAGCCGAGCATGCCGAAGCCGCGGTCGTTGTCCTGCTGCTGCACGGTCAAGCGCACATGGAGCCAGCCCTTCTTGGCGCCCGCCTTCTCGTTGTCGGCGGCGGCCTTGAGGCGCTGCGCGAGCTGGGCCGATTCGAGCAGCTGCAGCTGCGGATACCAGATCATGAAGACGCCATCGGCAAAGCGCTCCAGGCCTTCGCGCAGGGCGTTCAGCACCTTGGCGTAATCGGCCTTGATCTCGTAGGACGGGTCCATCAGGATGGCGCCGCGACGCGAAGGCGGCGGCAGCTCGCCGCGCAGCGAGGCAAAGCCGTCGGTATCGGCCACTTGCGTGTTGGGCCGCGTCTCCAGATAGCTGGCGAGGATGCGGTGGTCGGTCGGGTGCAGCTCATAGACGCGCAGGCGATCCTGCTCTCGCATGACGAGGTTGGCGATGGCGGGCGAGCCCGGGTATTGGCGCAGCTGGCCGTCCGGGTTGAAGGCCTTGACCAGGGCCAGGTAACGCTCCACCAGCGGTGGCAAGTCGCTTTTCTTCTCGTCCCACAGGCGCGCCACGCCGGCCGAATATTCGCCCTTGGTCTGCGCATAGCGGCCTTCGATGGAATAGCCGCCGGCGCCGGCATGGGTGTCCACCAGCGTGTAGGGCTTCTCTTTCTCGCCCATGTAGCGCAGGACTTCGGCGAGAACGATGTGTTTGAGGACGTCGGCATGGTTGCCGGCGTGAAAGGCGTGTCGGTAGGCGAGCATAGGGGCGATTATTGGACAGCGCCGGGGTTGCGGGCGATTCCACGCAATTCCACGGTGCCCAGCGGCGCGTGGAACTGGCGCGTCGGGCGCAGCGACAGCTCATCCAGCCGCCCCGGATCGACGGCCTTGCCGCGCAGCGAGGAGCCCGGCTTGAGCGTGAAATCCAGGCCCGCCGCGTTCACGAAAGCCTGCGCGTCGACCACGTAGTTGCCCTGCTCTGCCGCCCATTGTGAAAACAGCACGCCGTCACCCACATAAGGGTTGCCCAGCAGCAGGTTGTTCCTGAGCCGGACCTCGGGCATAACGCCGTCCTTCAGCGGCGAGGCGCGCAGCCAGATGCCGCCCTGGCGCTGGTCGATGATGGTGTTGTTCGCCAGGAAGAGCCCGTCGCGGGGCCAGCGGTAGCCCTCGGCGCCGTAGGAAATGATGTGCGGGTTCTCGGTGCTGGCGCTTTGCTGGATCACATTGCCGATCACCACGGCCAGGCCGCCGTTGGGGAACTCCAGCTCATAGCTGGCGTGGCCGCCCAGCTCGTCGGTCAGCCTGTTATAGAAGATATGGTTGACCGCCGCCCGGCTCTTCATCAGGTGGCCGGCCTGGCCGTGATGCGAGTAGCAGCCCTGGGCGCGGAAGTAGGCGATGGCGCCCACGTAGATGTTGTGGTTCTGGCCCTCGTGGCGCACGATGGGCCCGAACTCGCAGTCCTCGGCCTCGAGGCGCGCGGTCGCGTCGTTGCTGGTCAGCACGCCGTTCTCGTTGTCGCGGAAGCGGCAGTTCTTGAGGAACAGCGAGCCTTTCTCCAGGCGGATGCCGGCGCCGTTCTCGTCCGGCACGCGGCAACCGAGGAAGTCGAAACCCTCGATGCGCATGCGCTCGCCCTGCGTCACGAAGATGCCCTTGCCTTGCGCGGACGCGCCCTGGGCGATCAGCCGGACCCGTCCGCCCACGGCCTGCAGACTGAGGTCGTTCTGCGGCCAGGTGGCCACGTCATGCAGGTAGTCGCCGGCCTGCACTTCAAGCACGTCGCCGTCGCGCGCACGCTGCGCGGCCTCGGCCAGCGTCTTGATCTCGGCGTCCGGCCCCACGCGCAGCGGCGCCTTGGCCTGTGCGCGCGATGCGGTCAGCAAGGCCGCGCCCTGGATCAGCAGGCGTCGTCGTGAGTAGCAGGTTTCAGGCATGACTGCATTTCGTCCACAGGGTGAGCCCAGCCGGGCCGGGGGCGTCGCCGACGCGGCAGCGCGCAGGCGGCGAAGTGATTAGGCTTCGCCCCCATCATCGTTGATCCCGTTCCCATGCCCAATCTCTTCGACCCCATCCAGATCGGTGACCTGCAGCTCGCCAACCGCATCGCCATGGCGCCGCTCACGCGCAGCCGCTCCAAGGGATTGCTGCCCGGCCCCATGGCCGTGGAGTACTACCGCCAGCGCGCCACGGCTGGCCTCATCATCACCGAGGGCACGCAGATCACGCGCGAAGGCCAGGGCTATCTGGACACGCCCGGCATCCACAGCAAGGAGCAGATCGCTGCCTGGAAGAAGGTGACCGACGCCGTGCACGCCGAGGGCGGCAAGATCGCCGTGCAGCTCTGGCATGTGGGTCGCATCTCGCACACGGTATTCCAGCCGAACGGGCAGGCACCCGTCTCCAGCACAGCGCGCGCGGCCACGGGCAAGACCTTCACGGCCGAAGGCTTTGTGGATGTGTCCGCGCCCCGCGCATTGGCCACGGCCGAGATCCCCGGCGTGATCCAGTCCTTCGTGCACGGCGCGAACTGCGCCATGGAAGCGGGCTTTGACGCCATCGAAGTCCATGGCGCCAACGGCTACCTGATCGACCAGTTCCTGCGCGACAGCATCAACGACCGCAGCGACGACTACGGCGGCAGCATCGCCCACCGCGCACGTCTGCTGGTGGAAGTGATGGGCGCCATCGCCGCCGCCATCGGCAACGGCCGCACGGGCCTGCGCCTCTCGCCGGTCACGCCCTCCAACGATGCCGGCCAGGACAGCAATCCGCAGGCGCTGTTCAACCATGTGGCCGAGCAGCTGGCACCGCTCAAGCTGGCTTTTGTGGACATCGTCGAAGGCCAGACCGGCGGCGCGCGCGACTTCGCGCCCTTCGACTATGCCGCCATGCGCCAGCGCATCAACGCGCCCTGGATCGGCAACAACGGCTACACCCGCGAGATGGCGCTGCAAGCCATCGCGGACGGTTCCGCCGACATGGTCGCCTTTGGCCGGCCCTTCATCAGCAACCCCGACCTCGTGCGCCGCCTGCGCTTGAATGCGGAGTTAGCACCGCTGGACAAGACCACCTTGTACGGCGGCGGTGCCGAGGGCTACATCAGCTATTCGGCACTGGCTTAAGCCTTGTCCTTCTTCATCCGCGCCTGGAACAGCTCGCGGATGTTGACCTCCCGCGGCCCGGCGATGTGCTCGAAGCGCTCGCCGGCCGCAATCGTGCCCGGTGAACGCACGGCGAGGTAAAAGCCGCACCAGCCACTCTGCACCATCATCTTGCTGGCCTGATTGAAGCCCATCACAGCGTTGAACTTGAAGCAGGGATAACGCGGCTCGCTGATCGCCAGCTCGCAGTGCGGGAAGCGCAGCACATCGCCGATGAAGGTGCTTTCTTCCAGCAGGCCGCTGAGCGTGAGGTTCTCGCCCAAGGCGCCCGGCGACAGCGCCTCACCCCAACCCGCCACGCCAGCCTGAGCGCGCAGCGTCTGCCAGAAAGGGTAATGCTCGCTCGGGTAGGCATAAACGGCCTTGCTGATGCCGCCATGGACGGTGTGATCGGCCTGTTCGTCGCCTTCCAGGCCCAGGGGTCCTACGGCCAGCGCCAGCTCGCGCGGGCGCTTGCGGATGCCGCTGAGCACGCTGCCATGGGGCGTTTCCAGGGCTTCGGCCCGGCCGGTGTTGAGCGAGAGCAGCTGCATGGGCCGTATTTCAGCACGGCCCGATTCCCCGGCATTACGTCATTCCAGTTTTGCATGACAGCACCGCATTAGGTGGTTACGACGTGGTTACATTGACCGGACAATGGCCTCCCCGTCTCACTTTTTGAGGAGCGGCATGGGGTCAGCGCCGGGGTAGCCAGCCGGGTCGGCGCTGACCCAATTCCGTTTTTCATATTGATTGGGACCGACCATGAACCACCCCGTGATGGAAGGGCTGCGCCTGAATGCGCCAGCCTACGTGAAACACCCCCGGCTGCTGGCCTGGGTGGCCGAAGTGGCCGCGCTGACCGAAGCGCGTGATGTCTACTGGTGCGACGGCAGCCAGGCCGAGTACGAGCGCCTGTGCGCCAAGCTGGTCGAGGCTGGTACCTTCAAGAAACTCGACCCGGTCCTGCGTCCCAACAGCTACCTGGCCTGCTCCGACCCGAGCGACGTGGCGCGCGTGGAAGACCGCACCTTCATCTGCTCGGAGCGCGAAGAGGACGCGGGCCCGACCAACAACTGGAAGGCGCCGGCGGAGATGCGCGCGCTGCTGCAGATCGGCGAGACCGCGTTGTTCAAGGGCGCGATGCGCGGCCGCACGCTCTATGTGGTGCCGTTCAGCATGGGCCCGCTGGGCTCGCCGATCGCCCATATCGGCGTGGAACTGTCGGACAGCCCTTATGTGGCCGTGAACATGCGCATTATGACGCGCATGGGCCGCGCGGTGCTCGACGTACTGGGCGCGGATGGGGAGTTCGTGCCCTGTGTCCACACCGTCGGCGCGCCGCTGCAGCTCGGCCAGGCCGACGTGAAGTGGCCCTGCAACAAGACCAAGTACATCGTCCACTACCCCGAGACGCGCGAGATCTGGTCCTATGGCTCGGGCTACGGCGGCAACGCCCTGCTGGGCAAGAAGTGCTTTGCGCTGCGCATCGCCTCCAAGATGGGCCGCGACCAAGGCTGGCTGGCCGAGCACATGCTGGTGCTGGGTGTCGAAAGCCCAGAAGGCAAGAAGCACCATGTCGCCGCCGCCTTCCCCAGCGCCTGCGGCAAGACCAATTTCGCCATGCTGATCCCGCCCGCGGGCTTCGAGGGCTGGAAGGTGACGACCATTGGTGATGACATCGCCTGGATCAAGCCCGGCCAGGACGGGCGGCTTTACGCCATCAATCCCGAGGCCGGCTATTTCGGCGTGGCGCCGGGCACCAATTCGCTGACCAACGCCAATTGCATGGCCAGCCTGACGCGCGACGTGATCTTCACCAACGTGGCGCTGACCGATGACGGCGACGTCTGGTGGGAAGGCATGACCGACACGCCGCCGGCCCATCTGATCGACTGGCAGGGACAGGACTGGACGCCAGCGTTGGCCAAGCAGACCGGTGCCAAGGCCGCGCACCCGAACGCCCGCTTCACGGTGGCCGCCACCAACAATCCGGCGCTCGACAGCGCCTGGGATGACCCGGCCGGCGTGCCCATCGACGCCTTCATCTTCGGCGGCCGCCGCTCCACCACCGTGCCGCTGGTGACCGAGGCGCGCGACTGGACCGAGGGCGTCTACATGGCCGCGACCATGGGCTCGGAGACCACCGCCGCCGCCGCCGGCCAGCAAGGCGTGGTGCGCCGCGACCCCTTCGCCATGCTGCCTTTCATAGGCTACAACATGGCGGACTACTTCCAGCACTGGATCGACCTGGGCATGAAGCTCGGTGCCCGGGCACCCAAGATCTACTGCGTCAACTGGTTCCGCAAGGGCGCGGACGGCAAGTTCGTCTGGCCCGGCTATGGCGAGAACATGCGCGTGCTCAAGTGGATGCTGGACCGTGTGGAAGGCCAGGGCCAGGGTCGTGAGAACGTCTTCGGCGTGACGCCCTCCTATGGGGACATCAACTGGCAGGGCCTGAGCTTCACGCCCGAGCAGTTCGAGCAGGTCACCCACGTCGACAAGGCGGCCTGGTTGGCGGAGCTGGGCCTGCATGCCGAGCTGTTCAGCCAGCTGGCGCATCACCTGCCGGCTGAGCTGCCTGCAACCAAGGCGCGCATCGAGCAGCGGCTGGGTCACCTGGCCTGAGGCCGCAGCATGAAAAAAAGCGCCTCTCTTTGGGGCGCTTTTTCGTTGTGGGCGCGTCAGGCCGTCAGCCCATGCAAGGACGGTGCGATTTCAGCGACGCGAAGCCGCAACGCGCAACTCCGCTGCGAACGAGGGCATGGACGCCTCGTATTGCGCAGCCAGCGCCAGCAGCTCGCGCTCTGCACGCACCGCAGCGGCAGCTTGCCAACGGGCGCGCAGGGCCTCGATCTGGCGCTTCCACAGGCGTGCACCGATGGCGGCGAAAGACGCGCCTTGCTGCAGGTTGTGGCGGACGGGAAGGCCGAAAGTTTGGCTGGCGATGCTCATGGAATTCTCCTGTGATCCGGTTTTGAAGAACCGATGGCGAGACTATAGGGAATTCCCTTATATGTATCCAATGAATTTCCGGAATCATCGATATTAACAATTTGAATATCTTGCCTCTCCTCCCATGAAGTTCCGCCAGCTCGACCTCAACCTGCTCAAGGTGTTTGACGTGGTGATGGCCGAGCGCAACCTCACCCGCGCCGCAGACCGCCTGGCCATGACCCAGCCCGCGGTGAGTCACGCGCTCAAGCGGCTGCGCGAAGCGCTGGGCGAAGAGTTGTTCATCCGCCAGGCCTTTGGCATGCGACCCACGCCGCGGGCCGAGAGCCTCTGGCCTGAAGTCCGCACCACCCTGGCCCGACTGCAGAACCTGCTGGAGCCGGCCGAGTACCAGGCCGAGCAGCAGGAGCAGACCTTCCGCGTGGCCATGGCCGACGCCACTGCCGCCCTGCTGCTGCCCGGCGTGGTGGCGCAGTTCGAAGAGATGCGCGCCCTGGCCAACGTGCAAGTCCTACCGCTGACCACGCGCGACCCGCGCGCCCTGCTGGAGCATGGTGAAACGGACTTCGCCGTCGGCTACTTCCCCGCCGCGGCCGCTGCATTGCGCGCGCAGGGCACGCAGGCGGCGATCCGGCAGCAACGTCTCTACGAGAGCGAGTACGTCTGCGTGATGCGCCGCGACCACCCGCTGGCCGCACGCGAGCTGGATCTGGACAGCTTCTGCGCCGCGCAACATCTGCTGGTGAGCTTCTCGGGCCGGCCACACGGCTTTGTGGATGAAGCCCTGGCGGCCCTGCAGCGCAGCCGGCGCATCATGCTGACGGTCAACCAGTTCTTCACGGCGGGGCGCGTCGTCTCGCAATCGGACCTGCTGACCGTGTTGCCGTCTGCTTTTGTGGAGGTGACCGGCTACACACACCGGCTGGTGGCCAAGCCTCTGCCCATGGCCGTAGGCCAGGTGCAGGTGGACATGTTCTGGCATATGCGCAGCGAGGGCCGCGTGGCCGACAGCTGGATGCGCGAGCGCCTGATCGAAGCGGCGCGCCGAAGACCTGCCGTGCACATGCACGAGCCCACATAACGGCGACAATTGGCGGATGAGCACGACCGACCTGACTGATGCCGAGTTCGCCGAACTCGATGAACTGCTGGCCTCCACGCCCGACCCGCTGAACCCGCTAGATGCCTCCATGCTGGACGGCTATCTGTGCGGTGTTCTGGTGCAGCCGCGCCTGATCGACATCGAGGAATGGCTGCCGCCGATCTTCGACTATGACGGCGGCCTGCTGCCCGAGAGTGTCGACCCCAGCTGGCTGGGCCGCATCCGCGAGCTGGTGGCCCGGCGCCATGGCGCGCTGAACCGGCAGATGGTGGAAGACGGCTGGTTCGACCCCGTCGTGCTGGACCTCGACGAAGAGAGCCGCGAGCCCGAGACCCCGGCTGCGGATGAAACGCCCGAGGCTGCCGCCGCACGCGAAAGCTACGAGGCCCTGGGCCCGATCTCTCGCACGCTGATGCCCTGGGTCGCCGGCTTCCAGCACGCCGCGCTGTGCTTCCCCGAGCTGTCGGAGCTGCCTGACGACGCCGTCCACGCCGCCATGGCGCGCCTGTACCGTCACCTGCCGGCTGAAACGGCGGAGGAGAAGGAAATCGTGGCCACGCTCAACCGTGAGCACCCGCTCAAGGACATCGACGACGCGATCGAAGAGCTGGTGCTCAGCGTCGCCGATATCAGTGATCTGACCGAGGAGCTGCGCTACAAGGTCGAGACTTTGCGCCGCGACACGCCCAAACTCGGCCGCAACGACCCCTGCCACTGTGGATCGGGCCGCAAATACAAGCAGTGCCACGGCAGCAACTGAGTCTGCACGCGCAGTGAAGATTCAGCTTCTCTCCGACCTCCATCTCGAAACCGAAGCCTTCGACCCCGAGCCCGCACCCGGGGCCGAGGTGCTGGTGCTGGCGGGCGACGTGGACAGCACCTGGGCCGGCTTGAAGCGCTTTGCCGGCTGGCCGGCGCCGGTGATCTTTGTGCCGGGCAATCATGAGTTCGACCGCCGCGACGTGGATGCTGCCAGGCTGGAGTTGCGCGAGCTCTGCCAGGAGATGGGCTACATCCTGCTCGACAACGCGGCCATCGTGATCAGCGACGCCCAGGGGCGCCGGGTGCGCTTCGTGGGCAGCACGCGCTGGAGCGACTTCGATCTGTTCGGTCAAGAGAGCCGTGAACGTGCCATGCGCGCTGCGGCCTATTTCCAGCAGTACATGGCCGCCACCCGCGGCGGACAAGCCTTCGACGCCGCCGCCGTGCGCGATCTGAGCCTGCAGTGCCGCCAATGGCTTCAAGAGCAACTGGCTCTCGGTGAAGCCAGTGAACATTGGGAAGCAACGGTGGCGATCACTCACTTCGCGCCCAGCATCCGCAGCGCCGATCCGCGTTACGGCAAGCAGCCGGGTACGGCCAGCTTCTGCAATGACGACGAAGCGCTGATGCCCGGCGCGCGGCTGTGGCTCCACGGCCATCTGCACTGCCAGTTTGACTACAAGCTGGGCGACACGCGCGTGCTGTGCAACTCGCGCGGACATGCCCACAAGGGCGAGCCCGCCGGCTTCAAGCCGCGGGAGTGGATCGAAGTCTTCAGCTAGTGCGGCGTGAGAGCCACGCCAGCGGCGACTCCAGCGCCGCGAGCTCGCGCTCGGCCGACGGTTCCGCCTCGGAAGCCTTGCTGAAGTCACTGTCTTCCAGGCTGGCTTCCATCCCGAAGCAGGTGCCCATGTCCGCAGGGTCATGCTGAACCGTTGCGGGAATGCGACGGAAGAAGTTCAAAGCAGAAGTGAATCGCATATCGAACCTCGCACGGATAAGCGGTGGGCGACAAGTAACTTTTAAGACTTCAACTGCAAGCAAGTGTCGTTCAGATCTGGGTCAAGCACATCCTCAATCTAGGTGGAAATACGGACATAGTTGCCGAAAGCCATCAGTTTCTTGGCGGCAAATCCGGGCTCGCTGCGCGACCAGGGAGTTAGGTAATAACCCCATACTCCTATAGCTTGGGGTAGTTCTGTCATGGAGCTGTCGGTATGCTGCGGCGTCTTAGTCAAGCGGACCGATAGGGTCGGGCTTGCAAGATGCCCCCGGGGAGGGGGCCGTCGGTGTCCATCGCCGGCGAGGGAGCCAAGAATAAGCAACTAGCAATCTGGTACAGCAGGAATGAACGAATTAGTCATGCGGCTCTGCACGCTGCTCACCGTGGTCTTTGCGGTCAGCACGACGCTTTGGCTCGCCGGTATGGTGCAGGCCCAGCAATCGCTGGGCGTGGCCGAGGTTGAGGCGGCGCCGGCTCAAGTGCGCCTGGCCTCGGCACGGACGGCAAGCTCCCGGCATGCCACCGAAGCCGCTGCTCGCCCCGCCGAGCAAGCCGCACCGGCGGCGTTGAGCCGGCGCTAACTCAGCGCCACGCCGGCGCCGCTGGCGAGCGCGCGGCCCACCTGGTCCAGCAAGGCGCCGCGCACAGCTGGCCCGTTGAGCTCGGATCCAAGCTTCCATTGGTGCCAGTAGAGCGCCACCTCGACGCTGACCTCCGGTCGCAGCGCCACCAGCTGCCCCGACTGGATCCAGGGCCGCAGCAGCAACTCGGGCGCGACACCAATGCCCCAGCCGGCTGAGACCGCGCGCACATAGGCTTCGCTGGAGGGCACGTAACGCTCGCGCAAGCGCGGCGCTCTCACGCCAAAGGCCTTGGAAACCCACTGCACCTGGTTGTCATCCTTGCGGTTGAAGACCAGGAAAGGCGTGCTCGAAAAGTTGCCGGCGTTGAGGCCCGAGGGCAGATGGTCCGCCAGAAAGCCCGGGCTCGCGACCGCCACATAGCGCATCACGCCCAGGCGCTGCACCAGGCAGCCTCGCAGCGCCTGGTGCACGGTGCTCACGCAGCCGAGCACCTCGCCCTGGCGCAGGCGGTCATGGGTGAAGTCCTGGTCGTCGACGATCAACTCCAGGCCGAAGCCTTGGGCAAGACCCGCCTGCACCAAGGGGTCCAGCGCCGGCAAGACCCACGTCGCCAGGCTGTCGGCGTTGACCGCGATGGCAATGCGCTCGCCCTGCGCATCCGCCGCGCCGAGCTCACGCACCACGTCCATGCGCATGGCCTGCATCTGCCGGGCAAAGCGCAGCAGTACCTTGCCCGCCTCCGTCAGGCGCAAGGGGCGCGAACGCACCACCAGCAGCTGGCCGACCTGCGACTCCAGGCTGCGCAGGCGCTGCGAGACGGCGCTCTGGGTGATCGTGAGGCGCTGGGCGGCACGCTCGAAAGCGCCTTCGTCCGCCAGCGCGGCCAGGCAATCGAGTCCGGCGGGATCCAGGTCCTTCATAAGTATTGCTAATGTAAGCCGAGAAATACGCATACGGCTTCTGCTTTCCGAAGCGGCTGCCGACAATCGCGGGTTCGGGTTGGCGAGGAACACTCACATGAAAGTCATCGTTATGGGCGCCGGCATCATCGGCGTCGCCACGGCCTGGTATCTGCTGGAGCAGGGCCATGAGGTGACCGTCATCGACCGCCAGAAGGATGCCGCGCTGGAGACCAGCTTCGCCAATGGCGCGCAGATCTCAGTCTGCTTCTGCGAGCCCTGGGCCAACGCGGGCGCGCCCTTCAAGGTGGCCAAGTGGCTGCTGCGCGACGACTCGCCGCTGCTGTTCCGCCCGCGCCTGGACCCCGCGCAATGGCGCTGGGGCCTGTCCTTCCTGACACAGTGCACGACGCCGGCCTTCGAGCGCAACGTCGAGCAGCTCGTGCAGCTGGGCCGCTACAGCCACGCCGCGCTCAAGGACGTGGTGGCCGCCACGAACATCGAATACAACCGCCTGGAGCGCGGCATCCTGCATTTCTTCTCCAGCCAGGAGGACTTCGACAACGGCGTCGAGGCCGCCAAGATCATGCAGAACCACGGCGTCGATCGCCGCATCCTCGACCACGACCAGGTGCTGCAGATCGAACCCGCACTGGGCAACTTCCAGGGTCGCGTCTATGGCGGCACCTACACGCCCAGTGACGAGTCGGGCGATGCGCGCGTGTTCACGCAGAAGCTCGCGCTGAAGTGCCAGGAGCGCGGCGCAACTTTCCTCTTCGGGCACGACATCCTCGGCCTGAACAAGGCTGGTGATCGCATCGAGTCCGTCCGCGTTCAGGCCCAGGCTGATCGCGAAGCCAAGACGCTCAAGGCCGACGCCTTCGTCAACGCCCTCGCCTCCTACGCGCCTGCGCTGATGAAGCCGCTGGGCGAGTTCCTCAACATCTATCCGGCCAAGGGCTACTCCGCCACCTTGAAGCTCAAGAAGCCCGAGGCCGCCAGCGTGGTCAGCCTGCTGGACGACACCCGCAAGCTCGCCATCTCGCGCCTGGGCGACCACGTGCGCATCGCTGGCACGGCCGAGCTCTCGGGCTTCGACCTCAACCTCGACAGCGCCACCTCACGCGTACGCTGCGACGCGCTCGTCAAGCGCTACGAAGAGCTCTTCCCCGGCGTGGCCGACACGAGCGAGCGCAACTACTGGACCGGCCTGCGCCCCAGCACGCCCAGCAACATCCCCTACATCGGCCGCAGCAAGAGGGCGGTCAACCTGTGGATCAACGCCGGCCACGGCACGCTAGGCTGGACGCACGGCGCCGGCTCGGGCAAAGCGATGGCGGAACTGATGGCCGGCCGCAAGCCCGGCATCGACTTCGGCTTCTACAACGCAGGCTGATTCACCGGGGCGCTTAGAATCCGCGCCCCTATGAAATTCTGCGCCATCGACTTCGGTACTTCCAATTCCGCTATCGCCATCCCTGGCGATGGCGGCATGCAGCTCGTCGAGCTGGAACCCGGCTACCGCACCATGCCGACGGCGGTGTTCTATTACACCGAAGGGCGCGATGACGCCGAAGGCCCGCCGCGGGCTTTCGGTCGCGCGGCGCTAACGGCCTATGTGGACGGCACCGACGGTCGCCTGATGCGCTCGATGAAGAGCATCCTCGGCTCCAGCCTGATCGACCAGACCACCGACGTGGGTGGCGGGCGCGGCGTCAAGTACGCAGACATCGTGGCCGGCTATCTGAAGCGCCTGCGCCGCCTGGCCGGCAACCCCGAGCGTGCGGTGCTAGGCCGGCCGGTGTTCTTCGTGGACGGTGAGCCCGAACGCGATGCGCAGGCCCAAGGAGCGCTGGAAGCCGCGGCGCGCGCCGTGGGTTTCAGCGAGGTGCATTTCCAGTACGAGCCGATTGCGGCGGCCTTCGATTACGAAAGCCTCATCGACAGCGAGCGCCTCGTGCTGGTGGCCGACATCGGCGGCGGCACCTCGGACTTTTCCATCGTGCGCGTGGGCCCCGCGCGCATGCAGCGCCTGGACCGCCGCGACGACATCCTGGCCAACCATGGCGTGCACATCGCCGGCACCGACTTCGACCGTCACATCGAGCTGGCCGGCATCCTGCGCGAGTTCGGCTACCGCGCGCTCGGCCCGGTGCGCGCCGACGGCTCGCAGCGCGAGGTGCCCAGCGGCATCTATTTCGACCTCGCCACCTGGCATCTGATCAACACCGTCTACAGCCCGCTGCGCGTGGCCGAGCTGCGGCAGATGAAGAGTTTTTATGCCGAGCCCGAGCACCATCGCCGGCTGATGACGGTGCTCGAAGAGCGCCTGGGCCACGAGCTGGCCTCGCGGGCCGAAGAAGCCAAGATCGCCGTGGCCAGCGGGGGCGATACGCGCATCGATCTCGGCCACGTCGAGAACGGGCTGACGCTCGAACTGAGCGGATCCACGGCCATGGCGGCGCTGGACGCCGACCTCGGCCGCATCGTGCAGGCCGCGCGCGACACGGTGCAGCAGGCCGGGCTGAAGGCCGGTCAGATCGACGCGCTCTATTTCACCGGCGGCTCGACCGGCCTGACGGCATTGGCCGACCGGATTGCGGCCGAGTTCCCGCAGGCCGAGGCCGTGCGCGGCGACCGCTTTGCCTCAGTTGCGACGGGGCTTGGCCTGCACGCGGCGCGGCTGTTTGCTTGACGACGGCGGCGCGTCCTTGATGGGCCGGCTCACGTCGGCCAGCATCAGAACAGCACTGACCAGACCTTCGACTGCAGCTTCCAGATCGGCCGGCGGCTCCAGGTTCTCGATTTCTTCGAGCAAGTCGTCGGCGTCTTCCAGATCGTCCGGGTCCAGGTGCATGTAGATCGCGGCCAAGGGCTCCAGCAGTGCAGCCGCGTCCTGGCGCATCAGCTCCGGGAAGAGCTCGGTGGCCAGCGCGAAGCCGGCCACCCAGGGCAGGAGGATTTCCGACGGGTTGTCGGTGTCTTCCAGCTCAAACACCAGCGGATCGAACCATTGCCGGCTGACGATGGCGGCGTTGAGCTCCTGGTAGCGGCGGCGCACCATGGCCAGCAATGGCCGGGAGTCAAAGCCCTCGGGCGGCTTGCGGCCCTCTTCGGCATCGAGCACATGCGGCGTCCAGCGATGGCCGTCCACCGCCTTGGGCTGCAGCAGCACGCCGACCAGATAGCCGTCGAGCATGGAGATGTCCAGCGGCTCCAGCGGCGCGGGCACGGCATCGAGCAGTTCTTCGAGCTGGCCGAGCTCGTCTTCGCTCAGCCGCTGCAGGCTGGGCTTCTTGACGGGCGGCGCGGCACGCTGTGGCGTGCGCTGCGATGGTCGTGGAGGCGGCTTGTTGTTCATGCCGTGATTGTCCGCGCTCGCGAGACACCCTTGATCACCAGCAGCAAGACCATTGTTGCGCCGAGCAGCGGCGTAGACAGGACGACTCCCGTCAGCGGGCACAGCAACAAGGCCAGCACGGCCAGCGGTGCCAGCAGCAGTTCATGGCGCGGAACGCAGCGGCTGTAGACATGCAAGGCCCAGAGCACGCCCAGATATACGGCCACCGGCAGCGCCACGGCCCAGGCGATGAGCGACTCGTCCGGATGCTCCAGCTGGGCCGCCAGCCCCGCGCCCACGGCCGCTGCTGCGCCGAAGGTGAAGTAGTGGCCGTACCCCCAGACAAAAGCCCCGCGCAGCGAGCTGAGCATGTGCTGCGAGGGCCGATCGAAATACAGCCACCACATCGAGAACAGGATCACCAGGCCACCACCGATGTCGGCCAGCCGGATGCTGTCCCAGCCGCCATCTTGGCGAGCCAGGGCCACGCCTTGGGAGAGCGCGGTCACGGCTTCGCCCAGCACGATCAGGGTCAGCCCGCCATAGCGCTCGGCGATATGGCCCGGGTGCCAGCTCGTGGCACCCGCGCGCTCGGCCCACATCGGCACCAGCATCTCGGCCACGGCGAGGGTGATGAAGGATGGCCAAATGGCCTGCTCTGGCAGCCACAGCAGGCCGACCCAGGCGCACTGCACGAGGAAGATCCCGAGCGCATAGCGCTGTGCGCAGGCGCGGCCCTTGGCATCGTGATGCGCGGCGCGCAGCCACAGCACGATCATGGCCGCGCGCATCAGCACATAGCCGGCCACCGGCAGGCGCAGATCGCCACGGGCGAAGTCCGGCAGGCCCGCGGCAAACACCAAGGCACCCGTCAGCAGCACGAAGGTGCTCAGCCGGTAGGGGCCGTCGTCGTTGTCGTAGGCGGATGCGAACCAGCTGAAGTTCATCCAGGCCCACCACAGCGCGAAGAAGGCAGCGCAATAGCTCGCCAGGGCCGCCATCGCGTGGCCCTCGCCAAGGCCGTGGTGCAGGCCCGCCGCGGCCTGCGCCACGGCGACCACGATGACCAGGTCGAACATCAGCTCCAGCGGCGTGGACGCCCGGTGCGCCTCGTCGCGCGAGCGGGCCGGCATGGGCATGCGCCAGCGCCTGGGCTGGATGGTATGGTGATCGCTCATGTGCCGAAGTGTGCCCTGACCATGACGATCCTGACCACCCAGCGCCTGCGCCTCGTGCCATTTGCTGACGATCATTTCGACGGTCTCTACGACATGAACCGCGACCCCGAGGTGATGCGCTACATCACCGGCAAGCCCGAGGAGCCCGACTACACGCGGCACACCATCGAGCGGGTGAAGGCGCGCTGGGCCGAGTGGGGCTACTCGTGGTGGAGCTTCTTCGAGCTGGAGACCGGGCAGATCGTCGGCGCCGGCTGCATCCAGCACCTGGGCCGCGACAAGGCGAATCCGCATGAGACCGGCTGGCGGCTGCGGCGCGACCGCTGGGGCCGCGGCTATGCCTCCGAGGCCGCGCAAGCGATGGCGGCCTTCGCCTTCGAGACCGTCAAGGTGCCGCTGCTGACCGCCGTGTGCCAGCCGGCCAACACCGCCTCCTCACATGTGATGGAGAAACTCGGCATGCGCTACCGCGGGCTGGAGCGCTGGTACGACATGGAATGTGCCGTCTACGCGATGACTGACGCCGATTGGCAGGTGCGACGATCAGCAGGAAATGGCGGTTAGCCTCATGCACCAGCAAGGGGCTTCGCAAATTCAGTAAATCCCCTTGCGTGGACAGCCCCACAAGGCCCTACATTCAGGGCTCCGTCAAGCAAGCCAAGGAAGAGATGAGCGAGCTGATTCTGGAGACAAGAGGCCTCAGCAAGGACTTCAAGGGATTCACAGCCGTGGACGGCGTGGACCTGCAAGTCCAGCGCGGGCACATCCACGCGCTGATAGGCCCCAATGGCGCGGGCAAGACCACCTGCTTCAACCTGCTGACCAAGTTCCTGGAGCCCACGCGCGGCAGCATCCTGTTCGACGGCCTGGACATCACGCGCGAACGCCCGGCGCAGATTGCCCGGCGCGGCGTGATCCGCTCGTTCCAGATTTCGGCCGTCTTTCCCGACCTCACCGTGCTGGAGAACGTGCGCATCGGCCTGCAGCGCTTCACCGGCACGAGCTACCGCTTCTGGACCGGGCTCACGGGCCTGGGCAAGCTCGATGCGCGTGTGCTGGAGCTGCTGGAGCTGGTCGACCTGCGAGACGTTGCCAACGTGCGCGCCGGCGACCTGCCCTATGGTCGCAAGCGCGCGCTGGAGATCGCCACCACCATGGCCATGGAGCCGCGGCTGATGCTGCTCGATGAACCCACGCAAGGCATGGGCCATGAGGACGTGGAGCGAGTCACTTCGCTGATCAAGCGCGTGGCCGAGGGCCGCACGGTGCTGATGGTGGAGCACAACATGAAGGTGGTTTCGCGCATCGCCGACCGGATCACCGTGCTGGCGCGCGGCGCGGTGCTGGCCGAGGGCGATTACGCCGCGGTGTCTGCGCATCCCGCGGTGCTCGAAGCCTATATGGGCAGCGAAGCGGCGACGCTTGAAGGGGCGCACTGATGACGGCGGCATTGGAGATCAAGGATCTGCACGCCTGGTACGGCGAGAGCCACATCCTTCATGGCGTCAGCCTCGACGTCCCGCAAGGCCAGGTGGTGACCCTGCTGGGCCGCAACGGCGCAGGCCGCACCACGCTGCTGCGCGCCATCATGGGCCTGACCGGCTCGCGCAAGGGCTCGATCAAGGTCCACGGCACAGAGAGCGTGGGCCTGCCCAGCCACCGCATCGCACGCCTGGGCCTGGGCTATTGCCCGGAGGAGCGCGGCATCTTCGCCAGCCTCTCCACCGAAGAAAACCTGCGCCTGCCGCCGCCGCTCAAGGGCGGGCGCGGAAAGGTGATGAGCGAGGCCGAGATCTACGCCATGTTCCCCAACCTGGCCGAGCGCCGCCACAGCCCGGGCACGCGGCTCTCGGGCGGCGAGCAGCAGATGCTGGCGGTGGCGCGCATCCTGCGCACGGGCGCCGACATCCTGCTGCTGGACGAGATTTCGGAGGGCCTCGCGCCCGTCATCGTGCAGGCCCTGGGCCGCATGATCACGGCGCTCAAGCAACAAGGCTTCACGGTGCTGATGGTGGAGCAGAACTTCCGCTTCGCCGCTCCGCTGGCCGATCAGTTCCATGTCATCGAGCATGGCCAGGTGGTGGCTTCGTTCGGCGCGTCCGAACTGGCCTCCAAGCGCGCCATGCTCGACGAATTGCTCAGTGTCTGAATGAAACCCACAAGGAGACGAATATGAAACTCAAGCAAATTGCCCTCGCCACACTGGCCGCATGCGGCTTTGCCGGCGCCGCCCAGGCCCAGATTTCGGGCGACGTGGTGAAGATCGGCTTTCTGACCGACATGTCCAGCGTCTACGCCGACATCGACGGCTCGGGTGGCGTGGAGGCCATCAAGATGGCCATCGCCGACATGAAGGGCATGGTGGCCGGCAAGAAGATCGAGTTCATCTACGCGGACCACCAGAACAAGGCCGACGTGGCCTCGGCCAAGGCACGCGAGTGGTTCGACACACAAGGCGTGGACATGCTGATCGGCGGCACCAACTCCGGCACGGCCCTGGCCATGGCCACGGTGGCGGCCGAGAAGCACAAGCCCTTCATCGTCATCGGCGCCGGCTCGGCCCGCCTGACCAACGAGGCCTGCACGCCCTACACCGTCCACTATGCCTACGACACCGTGGCCCTGGCCCGTGGCACGGTCAACCCGATGGTCAAGGCAGGCGGCAAGAGCTGGTACTTCCTGACCGCCGACTACGCCTTTGGCGCCTCGCTGCAGGCCGACGCCACCGAGGTGATCCAGAAGGCGGGTGGCAAGGTGCTCGGCGCGGTCAAGCACCCGCTCAACGCCAACGACTTCTCCTCCTTCCTGCTGCAGGCGCAGGGCAGCGGCGCGCAGATTCTGGGCCTGGCCAATGCGGGCGGCGACACCATCAACTCGATCAAGGCGGCCAACGAGTTCGGCATCACCAAGAGCATGAAGCTGGCCGGCCTGCTCATGTTCATCAACGACGTGCACTCCGTCGGACTCAAGGCCGCCGAGGGCATGTACGTGACGGACAGCTGGTACTGGAACCAGACGCCCGAGGCGCGCGAGTGGAGCCGTCGCTTCTTCGACAAGATGAAGCGCATGCCCTCGTCCCTGCAGGCCGCCGACTATTCGGCCGTGACCCACTACCTGCAGGCGGTGGACAAGCTCAAGACCGACGAAGGCGACAAGGTCATGGCCCAGATGAAGGCCGCGCCGGTCAAGGACTTCTACAGCGCCGGCAGCATCCGCAAGGAAGACGGCCGCTTCGTGCACGACATGTTCCTCATGCAGGTCAAGTCGCCCAAGGAGTCCACCGAGCCCTGGGACTACTACAAGGTCACGGCTCGCATTCCTGGCGACGATGCCTTCACCAAGCTCGCCGACAGCAAGTGCCCACTCGTCAAGAAGTGACCCATGGCTGAACTGTTCGGCGTCCCGCTGCCAGCCCTGCTGGGCCAGCTGCTGCTCGGCCTGGTGAACGGCTCGTTCTATGCGATGCTGTCACTGGGCCTGGCGGTGATCTTCGGCATGCTCAACATCATCAACTTCGCCCACGGCGCCTTCTACATGATGGGCGCCATGCTGGCCTGGATGGGGATGGAGTACCTGGGCCTGAACTACTGGGCCATGCTGCTGCTGGCGCCGCTGGTGGTAGGCGCCTTGGGCGTGGTGATCGAGCGGCTGCTCTTGCGCTGGCTGTACCAGCTCGACCACCTCTACGGCCTCTTGCTGACGTTCGGCATCACGCTGGTGGCCGAGGGGCTGTTCCGCAGCTTCTACGGCGTCTCGGGCCAGCCCTTTGACGTGCCTTCGCAGCTGGCGGGCGCCACCAACCTGGGCTTCATGTTCCTGCCCAACTACCGCGCCTGGGTGGTGCTGGCCTCGCTTGTCGTGTGCTTTGGCGTGTGGGCGCTGATCGAGAAGACCTCGCTGGGCGCCCTGCTGCGCGCCGGCACGGAGAACCCGCGCCTAGTGCAGGCCTTCGGCATCAATGTGCCGCTGATGGTCTCGCTGACCTACGCCGGCGGCGTGGCCCTGGCGGCGTTTGCCGGCGTGCTGGCCGCGCCCATCATCCAGGTCTCGCCGCTGATGGGCAGCCAGCTGATCATTACGGTGTTTGCCGTGGTGGTGATCGGCGGCATGGGTTCGATCCTCGGCGCCATCGTCACCGGCCTGGGGCTTGGCGTGATCGAGGGGCTGACCAAGGTCTTCTACCCGGAAGCCTCCAACACGGTCGTGTTCGTGGTGATGGCGATCGTGCTGCTGGTAAGACCCGCTGGACTCTTCGGCAAGGAACGTTGATGAGCAAGAAGAACCCCCTGCTCGGCTATGCGCTGATGTTCGGCGTTATCGCCCTGCTCCCGGCCCTGGGCGTGTACCCCATCTTCGTGATGAAGGTGATGTGCTTCGCGCTGTTCGCCTGCGCCTTCAACCTGCTGATCGGGTTCACCGGTTTGCTGAGCTTCGGCCATGCGGCCTTCTTCGGCGTGGCCGCCTATGCGGCCGGCCATGCGCTCAAGGTCTGGGGTTTGCCGGTGCCGCTGGGCATCGCATTCGGCGTGAGCTGCGCCGCGGTGCTGGGCCTGGTCTTCGGCCTGCTGGCCATCCGGCGTGCGGGCATCTACTTCGCGATGATCACGCTGGCGCTGTCGCAGATGGTGTTCTTCTTCTTTCTGCAGGCGCCCTTCACCGGCGGTGAAGACGGCCTGCAATCGGTGCCGCGCGGCCATCTGCTGGGGCTCGATCTGGGCAACGATCTGGTGCTCTATGAGGTGGTGGTGGCGATCTTCGTCGCGGCCTTCTGGCTGATCTACCGCACCGTGCACTCACCGTTCGGCCAGGTGCTGACGGCCATCCGCGAGAACGAGCCGCGTGCCATCTCGCTGGGCTATGACGTGGAGCGTTTCAAGCTGCTGGCCTTCGTGCTCTCGGCCGCGCTGGCGGGCCTGGCGGGCGCGACCAAGACCCTGGTGCTGGGCTTTGCCACGCTCAGCGACGCAGTCTGGACCACCTCGGGCGCCGTCATCCTGATGACCCTGGTCGGCGGCATGGGCACGATGGTCGGGCCGATGGTCGGCGCGCTGGTCATCGTCTCGCTGGAGAGCAAGATCGGCGATCTGGGCAGCCTGCTGGCCAATCTCACCGGCATCCAATGGTTCCAGGGGCTGGGCGAGGCCGTCACACTGGTCACCGGCCTGATCTTCATCCTCTGCGTGCTTCTGTTCCGCCGCGGCATCGTGGGCGAGGCGATTGCACTGCGGGAGCGGCTGCGCGCTTGAACCGGCGCCAGGCGATGCCGACGCTGTCAAAAGTTCTGAGGCTTCTGGCACTCGCTCTCCTGGCGGCGGCAGCGAGCGTGCGCGCGCAGCCTTGCGCGCAGGCATTGCGCGTGGGCATGTCGCCGCTGGGCGTGGCTTATTTCAAGCAGGATGGCCAGGCGCACGGCTATGACGTGGACATCCTGCACGAGCTCTCGCGCCGTATCGGCTGCGGCTTCGAGATCATCGAAATGAACCGCGTGCGCATCTTCCAGTCGCTGGAGAGCGGCCGGTTGGTCGATCTGGCCACCTCGACATCGCGCACGCCCGAGCGCGATCAATACGCGCAGTTCGTACCCATGGCGCAGACGCGCGACTACCTGATCGTGAACCGCCGCCTGGCCACGCCGGGCTTCAATCTCGATCAGTTCGTCGCCACCCCGCAGCTGCGCATGGGTGTGCTGGCCAGCAGCAACTACAGCAGCTTCATCAAGGCACAGCTGGCCGTGCTGGCGAGCCAGGGGCGCGTCGAAACCACGCCGCAGACCGAGGGCCTGATCCCGCGTCTGATCGCACGCCGTTACGACGGCCTGATCGTCACGCCCGCGTACTTCATCGCCGCCCTGCGCGAACTGCCTGGCGCCGATGACCTTCGAGCGCTGCCGGTGCCGGAGAGCGAGCCCTACCTGTCGGGCGTCTACATGTCGCGCAAGACGCTGGACGAGGGCCGCCGGCAGCGAATCCGTGAAGCGCTGCAGAACATCCATCAGGACGGCACGCTGCTGCGCATCCTGCACAACTATTTCCCCGAGGCCATGGCCAAAGAACGTGCCGGGTTCAAGCCCTGAGCCCGCCAGCCGGCGTCCTCTTCAGCCTCCCAGGCCTGCGTAGACTTCCTGCACATCGTCGTGCGCGTCGATGGCCGCCAAGAAGGCTTCCACCTCTTCCATCTCCGCGGCACCCAGCCCGGTCACCGGATTCTTCGGCCTGTAGCCCAGCTTGGCCGAAAGCGCGGTGAAGCCCTGCGCGGGCAGCGCGCGGCTGACGATGTCGAGGTCGCCGGCGTCGGTGATAAAGAGGGTGTGGCCCTGCTCGTCCGCGGCTTCAAAGTCCTGTGCGCCGGCTTCGATGGCGGCCATCTCGGCATCCGCACCGGCGGTGGCAGGTGCGGCTTCAATCAGTCCGACATGGTCGAAGTCCCACGCCACCGAACCCGCGGCGCCGAGCTGCCCCTTGCGGAACAGCACGCGGATCTCGCTGACCGTGCGGTTGATGTTGTCCGTCAGGCATTCGACGATCAGCGGCACGCGGTGCGGCGCAAAGCCTTCATAGGTCACGCGCTCGTAGTTGACGTTCTCGCCGGTCAGGCCAGCGCCCTTCTTGATCGCACGCTCCAGCGTGTCCTTGGGCATCGACGCCTTCTTCGCCTGCTCGACCACCATGCGCAGGCGCGGGTTCATGTCGGGATCGGCACCGCTCTTGGCCGCCAGGATGATTTCCTTGGACAACTTGCCGAAGATGCGGCCCTTGGCATTGGCCGCGATGTCCTTGTGCTTGGCCTTCCACTGTGCGCCCATTCCTGATGCTCCGTTGTGTTGCTGTTGAATGGCGCCATTGTCGCGGCCCGGCGCCGAGAGCAGTGAAAATGCCGGCGTGATGAACACCACCCCACAAGCCGCTCCCGCGCGCCTCGCGCTCTACCTCGACCTGATCCGCTGGAACCGCCCGGCCGGCTGGCTGCTGCTGCTGTGGCCCACGCTCTCGGCGCTGTGGATGGCGGCCGACGGCTGGCCCGGCTGGCATCTGCTCGTTGTGTTCACCCTTGGCACCATCCTCATGCGCTCGGCCGGCTGCTGCATCAACGACGTGGCCGACCGCGAGTTCGACAAACATGTGAAGCGCACCGCCAACCGCCCGGTGACCAGCGGTGCAGTCAGTGTGAAGGAAGCGTTAGCGCTGGGCGCCGCGCTCGCCCTGGCGGCTTTTGCGCTGGTGCTCACGACGAACCCGCCGACCATCCTGCTGTCCTTCGCAGCCCTGGCCGTGGCCCTGCTCTATCCCTATGCCAAGCGGGTCGTCTCGATGCCGCAGGCGGTGCTTGGCGTGGCCTTCTCGTTCGGCATCCCGATGGCGTTTTCGGCCGTGCTGGGCGGCAATGAATGGAGCCTCGGTGCTGTGCGCGGGGCCATCCCGCTCGCCGCCTGGGGCCTGCTCGTCGCCAACCTGTTCTGGGTGCTGGCCTACGACACCGAGTACGCCATGGTAGACCGCGACGACGACATCCGCATCGGCATCAAGACCTCGGCGCTGACGCTGGGCCGCTTCGACGTGGCAGGCGTGATGGCCTTCTACCTCGCCTACTTGCTGGGTTGGGCGTGGCTCGGACGGCATCTGGGTCTGGGACTGTATTTCCTGCTCGGCATCGGCGCCGCGGCCTTGCAGGTGGCCTGGCACTACACGCTGATCCGGGATCGCAGCCGGGAAGGCTGCTTCAAGGCCTTCCGCCTGAATCACTGGTTGGGGTTCAGCGCCTTTGCCGGCACGGTGCTGGACTTCGCCCTGCGCTGAAGCAAGCCGTTAGCGCTCGAAGGGATAGCGCACACCGAGCTGGCGGCGGATCTCGTCCATCCAGGCCAGCGTCGTCAGCGTCTCGGCATGGCTGATGTGCGGGCTCTCGATGGCGCCCGCCCGGATGCGGCGTTGCGCCTCCTCGATTTCGCCCTCAAAGCCGTTGATGCGATGCGGCGCTTCGACGTGCTCGGCCGGCTCACCGTGCCGGATCAGTACGGCCTCGCTGGCCTGATGGAAATTCAGCGGCAGCACGATGCGGCCCTTGGAGCCCATGATGTGCAGCGCGTTCTCGCTGCTGGCGTCAAAGGCGCAGATGAAATGCGCGGCCAGGGCGCCGGGGAAGTTGAGCGTGGCGTTCACTCGCGTGTCCACGCCGGTCGGCGCGAGCTTTCCGCTGGCCACGATGGACTCCACGGCGGGGCAGGCACCCAGCGCCTGCTCCAGCACCCAGCGGCTCACGGTGATGTTGTAGATGCCGATGTCGAGCAGGGCGCCGCCCGCCAGATCGGGATTGAAGCAGCGGTTGTTCGGGTCATAGGGCGCGGGGAAGCAGAAGCTCGACTGGATGCCACGCAGCTCGCCGATGCTTTGTTCTTGCAGCCAACGCGCCACGACGGCGTAGATGGGCAAGAAGCGCGTCCATACCGCTTCCATGAGGAAGACGCCACGCTCGCGCGCCAGCGCCACCAGAGCCTCGGCCTCCTGCTGCGTGGGCACCAAGGGCTTCTCGCACAGCACAGGCTTGCCGGCCAGCAGCGCGGCACGGATGAACTCGCCATGCTGGGCATGGGGCGTGGCGATGTAGACACCGTCCACGCGTGGGTCGGCCAGCAAGGCGCTTGCGTCATCGGTGGCCCTCGGCTCAGGGCCGACGGCTGGGTGCCATTCTTGCGCGAAGGCGTGAGCCTTGCCGAGATCACGGGCATAGACAGCCTGCAAGCGGCTACCCGTCGTGGCTTCAAGCCCCTGGACCGCGGCGGCAAAGCGCCGCGCGATCTTGCCAGGGCCGATGACGGCCCAGCCGAATGGATTCATGTGAGGAAACGCCGGGAACGGTGAAGCTCACCATCTTGCCAGCTTTCCTCGCGCACACGGCCGCGGCGGCTGGCGCCGCGCCGCCTCACTCGTCGGACTTGGGTCGTCCCAGGGTGACCTCGAGGGCCTTGGCCTCTTCGCGGCGCGCCTTGGTGGCGGCGCGCTGGTAGATGGCCTCGGCCTTCTCGCGCAGATCGCTGGCCTTGTTGCCGCTGGGCACGCGCTGCAGCTTGCTGGGCGCGGGCATCTTGGCGATGCGCGCCAGCAGCGCCTTGGTCACCGCAGCCCGTGCGGCCTGGGCGCCGGAGCCGTCGCTGCTGTGGTCCGAGAACAGCTGGGTGCCGCCGTAGCGCAGCTGCCAACCATGCGTGGATTGATGGTCGATGCGCTGGATGCACTGCGGCACAGTGAAACGAGCACCCGTGAAGATCGCAACTTCTCTTGTCTTCATACCTGCCTCTTGGCTGCTCAGCGAATGCGACTGCAGCCCTGTAACTATGAGTTTAGGTATTGAGGCCTGCCATGGGCAGTCACCGGTTCGGGGGTCAACACCAAGGCTTGCGCCGGATCAACTCTGGAGCGAACAACTCCATCACCCGCAGCTGTGCGCCATGCCGTGTAAATACCGAGTTACGTGACCAGACCATCTGCGGGCTCGCGGGCGTGCCCGTGGCGGCCTGCCACTGCTTGCACATCTGACGCCGCGTGTGACCAAACCGAGCCAGGCGCCGCGGCTGGAGTTCGCTGCGAACCACGCGCGAATCCTCATAGAGCAGATGCGCCAGCGGCCGGTTGCCCAGGCCCTTGAGTGCCTTCCACGGCCCGGCCAGCGTGCATTGATGCAGGCTCGAACGAGCCCACACGAGCGGCTCTCCATCGACGCGAAGGATCACCTCGCGCACGACCGTGCAGCCGCGCCGCGGCATGCCCAGCGCCACCCGCTCCTGTGCGCGCAGGGGCGTGACACCCTGGCTCAGCACTTCGACCTCGAAGCTCTTTCCGGTGCGCGCGAGGCGTTTGCTCAGCGAGCCCGGCGCGCGCAACCAGTCGCGCAGGCTCGAGCGGCTTGCTATTCCCATCGTTCCTTCACGTGGCTGCTAACGGCCAAATTCATCGCCAAGTTCTTGTGCGCGGCGCTGCGCGGCCAGCACTGCATTGCGCATCGTCTCGCCCGCGCCGGCCTGCTCCAGGTGCGTGATCGCCGCGTAGGTCGTGCCGCCCTTGGAGGTCACGCGTTCGCGCAGCAGCGCCGGCGGCTCGTCGCACGACAGGCCTTGCGCGGCAGCACCCGCGCAGGTCGCAAAAGCCAGCTCGCGCGCCTGGGCTTCGGGCAGCCCCATCTGCACGCCCGCCGCGACCATGGCTTCGACCAGATAAAAGAAGTACGCAGGGCCGGAGCCCGAGAGCGCGGTGACCGCGTCCAGATCGGCTTCGCGTGCTACCCACAGCAACCGGCCGGTTGGCGCGAGCACCCGCTCCACCAGGGCGCGGCTTGCCGCATCGACCTCGGCGCTGGCGAACAGGCCCGCGATGCCGGCGCCGATCAGCGCGGGCGTGTTGGGCATGGCCCGAACCACGCGCGCCGACCCACTGGCCCGCGCGATGGCGTCGCTGCGCACGCCGGCCATCACCGACAGCTGCAGGGCCTGGCCGATGAAGGGGGCGCAAGGCGTGGCAGCCTCGGCAAACAGCTGCGGCTTGACGGCCCAGACCACCAGCTGCGCCCCTGCCAGACGCCCATCGGCGGCAGGCAAGGGATTCAGGCCGTGTTCATCAATCAGGCGCTGGCGCTGGGCGGCGACGGGTTCCACGACGAGCAGGGCGTCGGCTGTCCAGCCGGCGCGAAGCAGGCCGCCGATCACGGCACTGGCCATATTGCCGCCGCCGATGAAGGCGAGGGTGGGCGTTTTCATGGCGGGCAGTGTAAGAGGTGCGGGCGAATGCAGGCGACTTGATGCCCCGTAACGCTCGGCAGGCCAGCGTCAATCCCACGCAGGGTGGTTTCTCGCGAGATAGCGACAGATCCACTCCGAAATTCCGCGTTTGCCCTCAGAAGGATCGCCCCAGGCCGCTTGCAGCGGCTCCATGGGATAGTTTATTTGTTTTCAGAAATAAACGGAGTCCTTGCATGAGCCTCTTCTCGCACAATCCACGTTTCCTCCTCGGCAGTCTGGTGCTGGCGATGGCCGCCGGCCATGCGCAGGCACAGCTTCAGATCCTGCCGCAGTACTTTGAAAGCGTCAGCGCGGACGGCCGATACGTGGCGGCACCTGGACCAACAACACCGACTGTCTGGGCTATGTCGCGGACATGCAGACCGGCCAGACCACGGTGCTGCATGGCGGCCAGGGCCGCGTCGTCGGCATCACGGCCGACGGGCAGAAGCTGTTCGGCCAGTTCACCACCAGCACCAACGGCAGCCAGTGGACCCGCAATCCCGATGGCAGCCATACCCAGTCCTACCTGAAGAAGCCGGACGCGCCAACGCAGAACCTGTTCGCCGTGGGCGCCATGTCCGACAACGGCCTGCGGGTCGCTGGCACCAGCTTCAGCAACGGCCGGCCCTATCGGATGAACGTGGCGACGGGCGAGATCCAGTACTTCGACAAGCTGCCCTACAGCAACCCTGCCGGGCGTTCAGTGGCCGGGTCTTCGGCGATCTCGGATGACGGCCGCATCATCGTCGGCGCGCACACGCCGCAGGGTGCCACGCTGGACCAGTCCTACGCCTACATCTGGCAGGCCGCGGCGAGCGACACGCCCGGTGATACCAAGGTCGACGGCTCGCTGATGACGCTGGGCGACTACTTCACGGGATTCGGCGCCGGCCTGGGCCTGCTGGGCCGGATGGCGCGCCGCCGCGGCAAGAACGACAGCGCGCAAGGCTGATGACGGATCGGCCTCAGCCCTGCCCGGCCAGCAAGGCGGCATTGCCGCCGGCCGCGGCGGTGTTGACGGTCAGGGTCTGCTCGGCGACGAAGCGATAGAGCTGGCGCGGCTGGCCGGCCGCGGTGATCAGCGGCAGGATGGCGCCGGGCCGCTGGGCCAGGCGGCGCTGCAGACGGCGGGCCTCGGCCGCGTCGTCATGGGCCAGTGCGACGCCGGCCAGGGTCGGGTCGTCTAGTGCCGCTTCGAGGGCCGAAAGCGGATGCAGGGTCAAGCCTTGTACGTGCAGACCGGCCGCGCTCAGGGCTTGGCGGTCGGCGTCGCCGACCCCGTCGGCAAACCAATTCACGCGATTGCCGGCCAGCAGGGCCGCAGCCACGGCCGCCCGACCAGCCTCGCCACCGCCCACACAGGCGAACAGACCGCGCGGATGGAAGCGCAGGGTGTTGCTCTCGCCGGTCGGGCCGGGCAGGGTCTGCTCGGCAAACGCTTCTTCAGCGGCCTGGCGCAAGCTCGCCAAGGTCGGCGCCACGTCGGCCGTCGGCTCCGCACCAAAGCGCTTGAGGTAGTTCGGTCCGCCCGCTTTCGGGCCCGTGCCCGACAGTCCTTCGCCACCAAAAGGCTGCACGCCGACGACCGCGCCGATGATGTTGCGGTTCACGTAGACATTGCCGATGCGCGCAAGCGCGGCGAGGCGCTCGGCGCGGCTGTCGATGCGAGTCTGGATGCCCAGCGTCAGGCCATAGCCCAGCGCGTTGATGTTGCGGATCATGTCGTCGACATCGCCCTTCCAGCGCAGCACGTGCAGCACGGGGCCGAAGATTTCCTCGCCCATCTGCTGCAGGCTGGCGATCTCGTAGGCCACGGGCGCGACCTGGTTCGGCTGGGTCACGGCCACCGGCGCGCGGCCGATCAGTCGCGCTTCGCGGTCCAGGCGCTTGGTGTTGCGGGCGATGTTGTCATGGGCCTCTGCGTCGATCAGCGGGCCCACATCGGTGGCCAGCAGCGCTGGTTCACCAACGCGCAGCTCGGTCAGCGCACCACGGATCATCTCGATCACGCCGTCCGCAATTTCGTCCTGCACGCACAGCAGACGCAGGGCCGAGCAGCGCTGGCCGGCCGAGCGGAAGGCACTTTGCACCACCGCATCGACGACCTGCTCGGGCAGGGCCGTGGAGTCGACCACCATCGCATTGAGCCCGCCCGTCTCGGCGATCAGCGGCACGACCGGACCTTCCTTCGCGGCCAGGGTCTTGTTGATGATCAGGGCCACTTGCGTGGAGCCGGTGAAGCACACGCCGGCGCAGCGCGCATCGGCTACCAGGCCGGCGCCGACGGTCTCGCCCGCGCCGTGCAGCAGCGCCAGCGCATCGCGCGGCACGCCGGCTGCGTACAGCAGCTCGACCATGCGTTGCGCCACGAAAGGCGTCTGCTCGGCAGGCTTGGCCGCCACGGTATTGCCCACTACCAGCGCCGCGGCCACTTGGCCAACAAAGATGGCGAGCGGGAAGTTCCAGGGGCTGATGCAGACGAACACGCCGCGGCCGCTCAAGGCCGCATCGGCCTCAGCACCATCGGCGTAGTAACGCAGAAAGTCGACGGCTTCGCGGACCTCGGCCACGCAGTCGGCCTGGGTCTTGAAGGCCTCCTTCACGAGCAGGGCGCAGAACTCGTCGAGCCGCGCTTCAAGCGCATCACCGGCGCTGCGCAGCATGGCGGCGCGCTCGGCGGCGGGCCGCGCGTTCCACGCCGCGAAGCCGCCTTGCAGACGCTCCATCGCGGCATGCACGGCTGGCGCATCGGCTTCGGGCACGGCCTGCACGGCCACCGCGGACAGCGCCGCAGCAATGCCGCTGCGCTGCGCCGGTGCACTCAGATCCAGGCCCACGGAATTGCGGCGCGTGCTGCCGTACAGGTCCAGCGGCATGGGCAGGGCCGAAGCCGACTCGATCTGCGCCAGCGGCGAGCCCAGCAGCTCGGGAAGAGCCACGCTCTCGTCAGCGAGCTGATGGACAAACGAAGAGTTGGCGCCGTTCTCAAGCAGCCGGCGCACGAGATAGGCCAGCAGGTCGCGATGCTCGCCGACCGGCGCGTAGACGCGACACGGCAGATCGCCCTGGGCCAGCACCTCGCGATAAACGCCCTCGCCCATGCCGTGCAGGCGCTGCATCTCGTAGGCCGTGGCGGGCAGCTTGGCCGCGCGGGCCATCTGCGCGATGGCGGCGATGGTGCCGGCGTTGTGGCTGGCGAACTGCGGGTAGATCACGTCGGCGTTGGCGATCAGGCGCTGCGCACAGGCGAGGTAGGACACGTCCGTGTGCTGCTTGTGCGTGAACACCGGATAGGCGGCCAGGCCCAGCTCCTGCGCGCGCTTGATCTCGCCGTCCCAATACGCGCCCTTCACGAGCCGCACCATGAAGCGCAGGCCATGCTTTCGTGCGATGGCGGCTACTTCGTCGACGACTGCCAGCGCACGCGTCTGGTAGGCCTGCACGGCCAGGCCGAAGCCGCGCCATTGCGGGAAGCTCTGGGCGATGCGCGCGGCGAGCGCGTCCAGCAGCTCCAGAGAGAGCTCCAGTCGATCAACTTCTTCAGCGTCGATGGTCAGATTGATGTTGGCGTTAGCGGCCATCTCCACCAGCGTCCACACGCGCGGCAGCAGCTCGGCATACACGCGCTCGCGTTGCAGCACCTCGTAGCGGGAGAACAGGGCAGAGAGCTTGATGGAGATTCCGTCGCTGTGCTCGGGCGACTCGGCTTTCCCCTTGGCGCCGAGCGCGTTGATGGCGCCCACATAGGCTGCGAGGTAACGGCGCGCGTCGTGCTCGGTACGCGCGCCTTCACCGAGCATGTCGTAGGAAAAAGTCAGGCGCGGCTGGGCTTTGCGGGCAGATACGGCCTCGTTCATCGCCTCGCCGATATTGCGGCCCAGCACGAACTGGCGGCCTAACAGCTGAATCGCACGGACAGTGGCCGCGACGACGGTCTGAGCTCCGAGGCGCTTGAACAGGCCGCTCTCTTCTTCAGCACCGGGCAGGAATTTCTTGGACAGCGAGATAGCCGAGGCCGAGAGGCTGGCCAGCATCTTGTGCGGGCCCTCGGAAGCACCATCGAAATCGGCACGACCCAGTTGGTCGGCAGTCAGCGCGATGGCGGTGGCCGCATCGGGCACGCGCAGCAGCGCTTCGGCCAGGCGCATCAGGGCCAGACCCTCCGCTGAAGTAATCGGGTATTCGCGCAGCAGGGACTCCATGGCCCAGAAGGGCGCGGGGTTGGCGCGCACCTGGCTGACCCAGGGACCCGCTTCCGCCACGATGGCAGGCCAGTCGAAGCGGCCTTCGAGCGTCTGCGCCAGCGAGCGAACGACGCCGATCTCCTCGCGGTAGGGGTCGGGCAGGCGCTGGGTTTCGGACGGGAGCGGGAAGCTGTTCATGGCGTGTTCCTGGTGAATCCGGGCACTTTATCGGGGGCCGTTATGGATTAAATTCTGAAGATTGAACTTTTTACCGAGAAAAATCCATGCTCGACGCCATCGACGCCCGCATCCTGCGAGCCCTACAGGCCGACGGCCGCATTTCCAACCTCAAGCTGGCGGAGAGCGTGCACCTCTCGGCCACGGCGGTGCTGGAGCGCGTCAAGCGGCTGACCCGCGAGGGCTACATCCTGGGCTACGAGGCCAAGCTCAACCCCGAGAAGCTCGGCGCCGGGCTGCTGGTCTTCATCGAGATCCTGCTGGACCGTACGGTGCACGATGTGATGGACAACTTCAAGGCCGCCGTGCAGGCGCGGCCCGAGATCCTCGAATGCCATCTGGTAGCCGGCGGCTTCGACTACCTGCTCAAGACCCGCGTGGCCAGCATGCAGGCTTACCGCGAGTTCGTCGGCAGCGTGATCTGGACCCTGCCCGGCGTACGCGAGACGCGCACCTATGCGGTGATGGAAGAGGTCAAGAACACCACGGCCCTGCCGCTCTGACGTTCGCGCTCGCGCTGGTGCATCTCGGCGCGGGTGAAGGGCTGCTCGTTGCCGGACAGGCGCAGAGACACGCGCGTGACCCAGTCATGCGTGTGCGAAGGCGGCGCATAAAAAGGCAGGATGGACAGGCCAACCAGCGTGAGCGCAGGCAGCCACAGCGGCACGGCCGGTCCGCTGCGCGGCAGCTTGACGGTGAGCAGGCTGACCGTGCACCCCAGCAGCAGGCCGGCATAGACCTCGGACGGCGAATGCGCGTGGGTGGGCAGCCGCGAGTAGGCGACGAGCAGGCCCACCGCAAAGCCGAACACCACGCCGATGCGTTGCGCCCAGGGCCCGCGGTGCATCAGCAGCACCCAGAACAGCATGGGATAGCTGGCGGTGGCAAACATGGCGTGGCCCGAGACGCCGGTGAAGTCGAGCGCAGCCGAGCCCATGGCCCAGCCGATGAAGGCGATCTTGGTGGCCGTGGTAATGGTGGCGGCCACCGCGATCAAGCCCAGCCAGCGCAGCGTCAGGCGCCCTTGCTTCGCGCCAAAGGCCAGCCAAAAGGCCGCCAGCAGCACGGCTGGCAGCAGGATCTCGGCCTCGCCCAGGCGGGTGACGAGGCTCCAGAGGATCAGGTCGGTGGGCGCGGCGACGGCGGCGGAGGAAATCGGTAAGGCCATGCCCGGGATGCTAGCCGCTACGGTGCGCAGCTCGCCGGGCTAACCCCCAATTCAAGCGGAATGCCGCTTCAGATTGCGTGCAGCTGGGTCACGCGGCCGGGATTGGTTTCCGGCCATTCGTGCTGGATCGACTTGAAGTCCTCCGCCGGCATCGGGCGGCCGAAGAACCAGCCTTGCGCCCAGTCGCAACCTTCGCGCTGCAGCCAGGCGGCCTGCTCGGCGGTCTCCACGCCTTCGGCCAGCACGTCCAGGCCCAGACTGCGGGCCAGCACGATGACGGTACGCGCGATGGCGGCGACGTTGACGTCGCTGCTCAGTTCGGAGACGAAGCTGCGGTCGATCTTGAGCGTCTGCACCGGCATGCGCTTGAGGTAGGACAGCGAGGAGTAGCCGGTGCCGAAGTCGTCGATGGCTACGCGCACGCCGCGCTGGTTGAGCGCGCCCAGCAGCTCGATGGCGGCCTCGGCGTCTTCGAGCAGCAGGCTCTCGGTCACCTCCAGCTCCAGCGCTTCGGGCGGGCAGCCGGTCTCGCGCAGGATGGTGTCCACGTTCTCCACAAAGTCGGGCTGGCGCAGCTGACGCGCCGAGACGTTGACGGCGATCTGCTGCGGCTTGCCGGGCTGGCCTTGCCAGCGCGCGGCCTGGGCGCAGGCGGTTTCGAGCACCCAGCGGCCGATGGGCACGATCAGGCCGGTCTCTTCAGCCAGCGGGATGAACTCGGCCGGCGAGATCGGGCCGCGGGTCGGATGGCGCCAGCGCAGCAGCGCCTCGGCGCCGATCAGCTGGCCGTCGGAGAGGCGCACCTGCGGCTGGTATTCAAGGCGGAACTGCGCGGCCTCGTTGGCCATGCGCAGCGCGTGGGTCAGCTCGAAGCGCTGCTGCACGGCCTGTGTCAGTTCGGGGCGGTAGGCCTGCACGCTGCGGCGCGCGCTTTCCTTGGCGCGGCACATGGCGGCCTCGGCGTTGCGCAAGAGGTCATCCACGCTGACGCCGTCGGTCGGGTAGAGCGCCAGGCCGATGGAAGCGCCGATATTGAAGCGGCGCAGCTGCCCGTCGGCCTCGATGACGATGGGCGCGTCCATGGACTGGATCAGGCGGTCGCCCAGGCGCATCGACGTTTCCTCGTCCACCAGGCCAGAGAGCACGACCACGAATTCATCGCTGCCGACTCGCGCGACGGAATCGCTGCCACGCACCACGTCCACGAAGCGTTGCGAGACCTCCTTGAGCACGGCGTCGCCGGCGGCATGGCCGGCAATGTCGTTGACGTCGCGGAAGCCGTCCAGGTCCACATAGAGCACCGCCACGCAGGTGTGGTCGCGCTGGGCCACGCCAATCTGGCGGGCGATGCGGTCGCGCAGCAGGGCCAAATTCGGCAGGCCGGTCAGGCGGTCATGCAGGGACTGGTGCAGCAGCTCGGCCTCGGTGGCCTTGACGCGGGTGATGTCGGTCAGCACCGCCAAGTAGTGGGCGCGGCCCGCTTCGGTCTCGCTGGTGCCTTCGGCCGCACTCGGCGGCACGCGCGCGATGGTGGCCCAGACCGATACCGTGTTGCCGCTCTTGTGGCGCTGGCTCAGCTCGCCGCTCCACTTGCCGGTGGCATCGACCTCGGCCCACATGGCCGTCAGCTCGGCCGGGTCCTGCAGATCGTTGAGCAGATGGCGCGGCACGGTGCCGACGAGCTCGTCCACGGAGTAGCCGGTGATGGCGCACAGCGCGGGGTTCACATCCTCCACGCGGCGATCAGCATCCATGATCATGATGCCCTCGCCGCAGTGCTCGAACACGCTGATCGCGCGGTGCAGCTGGGTCATGGCCTGGCGCAGCGCGGTCACGTCGCGGGCCACGCCGACCGAGCCCAGGCACTGGCCGTCGTCGAACACCGGGGCCTGCACCACGTCCAGGCATACGCGCGAACCGTCGGTCGCGGTGGTCCAGCTCAGCGTGCGCTGGGTGCCGGCGCTGCTGTCCAGCGCGCTCCAGCCCGGCGCACGAACGAGTTGCGCGTCGTTGCGGCCGACCAGCTGGCTTTCGGAAACGCCCACACATTGCTCGAAAGCCGGATTGCAGCCCTCGTAGGCGCCATTGGCGTCCTTGAAATAGACCGGGTCGGGAATGGCATTGAGCAGGGCGCTGAGCTTGGTGCGCTCGCGGCGCACGCGCTGCAGCTGGGCGCGGCGCGCCTCCAGGCGGGTGCGCAGACGACGCATCAGGGCCAGCCCCAGCCCCATGGCCACCACGGCCAGCAGGCTGAACGCGCTGAGCCAGAAGGCCGGGCTGTGCATGACACCCAGATCCTCTGCGTGCGCCTGCTCAAAAATTGCAAGCGCTATAAACGCCGCCCCGACGCGACGAATGATCAAGCTCATGTCTTGGAAGACCTTTTGCGTTGCAGCCGATTTGCTTATGGCGTCGAACTGCTGCGTTATTTAGACGGTGTCGCCTCCGGGACAGCGAGCGGCACTCCAGCGAGGCGCTAGTTTCCTGGGCCTTCTTCGCGGGAGTTCATCTCATAGCGCCAACGCAACACGGGTTCCCTGCAAAATTGCACGCTTTGCGTCGAGTTCTCCGGCCTCCAGGGCGCCGCCGATCAGGTGCACGCTGCGGCCGGCCGCGCGCAGCGGCGCCTCCAGCTCGCGCAAAGGTTCCTGGCCGGCGCACAGCACGACCGTGTCGGCGGGCACGAGCTGGGTGTCCGCGCGCTTGTCGCCGTAGCTGATCCACAGGCCCTCGGCCGTGATGGCCTCGTAGTTGACGCCGCCGATCATCTCCACCTGCTTCATCTTGAGCGCCGCACGGTGGATCCAGCCCGTGGTCTTGCCCAGGCCCGCACCGAGCTTGCCGGCCTTGCGCTGCAGCAGGGTCACGCTGCGCTCGGGCTCTGCCGGCTGGGGCAGGCGCAGGCCGCCGCGCACCTCGGCTGGATCGGCCACGCCCCATTCACGCCGCCAGGCCGGCAGGTCGAGCGCCAGCGAATGGCCTTTCTCGATCAGGTACTCGGCCACGTCGAAGCCGATACCGCCAGCGCCGACGATGGCGACGCGGCGACCGACCGGCGCGTTGTGGCCCAGCACGTCGATATAGCTGAGCACCAGGCCGGCCAGGGCCGGATCGTCCTGGCCCTTGATGCGCGGGTTGCGCGGCGTGACGCCGGTGGCGAGCAGCACTTCATCGAAGCCCATCAGCTGCTCGGCCGCGACGCGCCGCTGCAACTGCAGCTGCACGCCGGTCAGCTCGATGCGGCGGCGGAAGTAGCGCAGCGTCTCTGAGAATTCCTCCTTGCCCGGAATGCGCTTGGCCAGGTTGAACTGGCCGCCGATCTCGGCCGCGCTGTCGAACAGCAGCACCTCGTGGCCACGCTCGGCAAGCTGCGTCGAAGCCGCCAGGCCTGCGGGGCCTGCGCCAACCACGGCGATACGCTTCTTGCGCTGGCCGGACACATGAATCGCGACGGGCTTGAGCTCTTCCTCGTGCGCCGCCCGCGGGTTGACCAGGCAGCTGGCGATCTTGGGCACGAAGACGTGGTCCAGGCAGGCCTGGTTGCAGGCGATGCAGGTGTTGATCTCGTCGGCACGATCCTCGTGCGCCTTGCGCACAAACTCGGGGTCGGCCAGAAAGGGCCGAGCCATGCTGACCATGTCGGCGCTGCCCTCGGCCAGCACGCTTTCTGCCACCTCGGGCGTGTTGATGCGGTTGCTGGTGATCAGCGGCGTGGTGATGCCGTCCGCGCGCAGCTCGGCACGCAGCTTGGCCGTCACCCAGGCAAAAGCCGCGCGCGGCACGCTGGTGGCGATGGTGGGCACGCGCGCCTCGTGCCAGCCGATGCCGGTGTTGATCAGCGTGGCGCCGCCACGAGCGACGGCCTTGCCGAGCTGGACCACCTCGGCCCAATTGCTGCCGTCAGGGATCAGATCGATCATCGAGAGGCGGTAGATGATGATGAAGTCCGGCCCCACGGCCTCACGCATGCGGGCGAGGATTTCCAGCGGCAGGCGCATGCGGTTCTCGTAAGCGCCGCCCCAGGCGTCCTGGCGCTTGTTGGTGTGCGTCACCAGGAACTGGTTGATGAAGTAGCCCTCGGAGCCCATCACTTCGACACCGTCGTAACCCGCTTCGCGCGCCAGCACCGCACAGCGCACAAAGGCGCGGATCTGGCGCTCGATGCCGGAGGCGCTCAGCTCGCGCGGCTTGAAGGGCGTGATCGGCGACTGGATGCGCGAAGGCGCCACGCTGAAGGGGTGGTATGCATAGCGCCCGGTGTGCAGGATCTGCAGGGCGATCTTGCCGCCCTCGGCATGCACGGCCTCGGTGATGGCGCGGAGCCTGCGCGCCGCGCCGCGTGTGGACAAGGTGCCGGCAAAAGGCTTGGCCCAGCCCTCGATATTGGGCGCGAAGCCGCCGGTCACGATCAGCCCCACCTCGCCACGCGCGCGCTCGGCGAAGTAGGCCGCCATGCGGCCGAAATGCTTGCGCCCATCCTCCAGGCCTGTGTGCATGCTGCCCATGAGCGTGCGGTTTTTGAGGGTGGTGAACCCCAGGTCGAGCGGGGCAAGAAGATGGGGGTATTTCATGGGCGCCGATCAGACCAGCAATGAATCTTCACTTCAAGCCCGCAGACCCGAATCCGGCCATCCCGGAGAGCACCCTACAATCCGCCGGCATCGGGCGCATGTGGGCGCCGAAATCTTGGAGTGATTCATGCGATTGATGAAATGGGCTGCAGTAAGCGCAGCCATCGCCGCGGCGGCCGTGCTGGCAGCTTGCGGTAGCAGCGGTTCCGGTGGCAACGCTGATGTTCGCCTGATCAATGCCAGCGCTGGCTACAGCTCGCTGGACCTGACCGTCAACAACGCCAGCCTGAGTACGGGCGTAGCCTACGGCACGGCCGGCAACTACGGCTCGGTGGACATCAACAACAGCGGCACGCAGGTGATTGCCGCCGGCACCACCGTCATCTCGCGCACGCTGAGCCTGCTGGCCGGCAACAAGTACAGCATGATTGCCTACGGCTGGCCCAGCGGCATGAACTACACGCTGCTGCAGGAGACCGAACCGGCTCCCGCCGCCGGCTCGGCCAAGCTGCTGGTGCTGAACCTGGCGCCCGACGCCGGTGCACTCAACGTCTACCTGACCCCCAGCACCCCGGTCACCGGCGCTGCGCCTTTCGCCAGCGGCGTGCTGGGCGGCGGGGGCAGCGGCTACCTGCTGACCACCACGGGCACCTATCACGTGCGCGTGACCGGCTCGGCCAGCACCGACGTCAACACCGACGTGCGCCTGGACATCCCGGCGATCACGCTGGCCGACACCTCGGTCAACACGCTGATCATCACGCCCACCGCCGGTGGCGTGCTGGTCAACGCCATGACCGTGGTCCAGACCGGTGCCGTGGCCTCCTATGGCGGCAGTAACGCCCGCATCCGCGTCGTCGACTCGGTGCTGGGTGCCGGCACCGTGCCGGTCGTCGCCACGCGCAACGGCAGCACCCTGCTCAACACCAATTCTGCCGCTCCGGTCGGTACCTATCAGATCGTTGGCGCGACCAATGACCCGATCAATGTCTCGGTGAACAGCATCCCCTTGGCGGCCGTCACGCCCTTGCTGGCTGCCGGCAGCGACTACACGGTCCTGGTGTACGGAACGACGAGCGCGCCGCAGATCTCGGTGATCGCCGATGACAACCGCCTGCCCGTGACCGCCGGCTACGCGAAGGTCCGCGTCATCAATGGCGCGGCGGATCCGAGCCAGATCATGAGCATGACGCTGGACTTCGTCTCGATTGCCAGCAATGTGGCTCCGGGCACCGCGTCGACGCCGGCCCTGGTGCAGCAAAGTACAACGCTGGGCTCGGCGCTGGAGGTGACGACACCGCAGATCATCACCCCGGTGTTCTCGCAAGCGACCTTCAACATTGCCAACCTCGGCGTGTACACGGTCTACATGCTGGCCAACAGCGCAGGCAACAACAACCTGGTGGGCCAGTTGATCCGCGACCGTTAAGTCCACTGGACTTACCGTCCCGCAAAACCCCGGCAGCCGCAAGGCGCCGGGGTTTTTTCATGCCCATATGCGCCCGCGGCCGTGGGGCATCCATCCCAGGAGGCCGATGAACGGCGAGGGCCTCACCGAGCTTGCGTCAGCTGCTCGGGACGGTCCGCCCGGATCCAGGCGCTGGCTCAGCGGCATTCCTCGACAAGTTCGGCGCACACCGCATTGTCAAGAAGTGTTAACCACAACTGACTATTTCTTTTCAAATATACAAACTGAGCAATTCTTCTTAACAATTGCTCAGCATGACTGTTCATCGCCCTTTCCCTGCCTTGACGCTCACAGCCTTGGCCGCCAGCGTCTTTTGCGCGCAAGCCTTTGCGCAAACCCCGGAAGCGCAAGCCCAGAAGCTTGAACGTGTGGAGGTTACCGGATCCAACATCAAGCGCACCGCCCGCGAGGGCAGCTCGCCGGTCGACGTGATCACAGCCAAGGACATTGCCGCGAGCGGCGCCAGCAACACGCTGGAGCTGCTCAAGAAAATGGTGCCAGCCCTCGGCAACGACGGCTTCAGCGACACGCCGAACCAAAACGGCTTCTCGCGTGCTGTCTCCACCGTCTCGCTGCGCAACCTTTCGGCCACATCGACGCTGATCCTGTTGAACGGCCGCCGCATGACGCCCTCGGCCTATGCCAACCCGAACAATGGCACGTCCACGCTGTACGACCTCAATTCGATCCCGATCTCGGCGCTCGAGCGCGTGGAAATCCTCAAGGACGGCGCCTCCGCGGTCTACGGCTCGGACGCCATTGGCGGCGTGATCAACTTCATCACGCGCAACGATTACCAGGGCGCACAAATCCGAGCGACCGGCAGCATGAACGGGCAGCGCGAATACCAGAAGGGCGGCCTCAGTGGCACCGTGGGCTTCGGCGACCTGTCCGTCGACGGCTACAACCTCATGCTGGGTGCGGACCTGTCACTCAAGGGCCGCAGCATGGAAGGCACGAGCACCAATGATGGCATTTACGCTGCCGACTACCGTGCCCTGAACCTGCGCCAGAACCCGTACGGCAGCTTCCTGAACAGCTATACCTCGCCCTTCTTCACGAAGGAAGGCGCACCTGGCAACAAGAGCTTCTCGCAGACGGCGGCGAACTACAACAATGTGATCAACGTGCCGAACTGCCCGGCCTCGCAGATGATCACCGGCAGCGCCGACTATGGCATCACCACCGGTGCTCTGCTGGGCCGCTCGTTCTGCAACTTCAATCTCGACAAGTACAACGAGATGCAGAACCCGGGCAAGGACGCGAACCTGTTCGGCCGCGGCAGCGTCACCTTGGGCAGCACCATGACGGGCTTTGCCGAACTGGCCATCGGCCGTACGCAGCGCGACTATCTGGCCGCTCCGCGCACCATCAGCGGCTTGAGCCCATCGAACAACTTTCTGCTCGGTGGCATCGCGCCAAGCTTCCAGCCCATCTTGGAAATCGGCCATCCCGACAACCCGTTCCCGAACGCCCGCGCTGCGGTGCAACTGCGCTTCGACAACATCCCCGGTGGCTACAAGGATGTGAACACCAATTCCCGCGCGCTGGCCGGCATCCGGGGCACGGTGCTCAACGACTGGGATTGGGAGTCTGCAGTACTGTGGAACCGTTCGCACCGCGATGAAACGTACCTGGGCTTCCTGCGGCTCCCCGTGCTCAAGCAGATGCTCGGCACGGCATACGGCGGCACCAACCGCTCGCTGGCCTCGATCGCACAAGATCCCGATCTCTCGCGCCCCCTGATCAACAAGGGTGACGCCGAAATCGCGCAATGGGACGCCAAGATTTCGGGCCAGTTCGGCACGCTGCCCGGTGGTCCCGTTGGCGTTGCTGCCGGTATCGAGCTCCGCCGCGAGTCCATCGACATCTCACCGGACCCTGAGAACGCCGCCGGCAATATCCTGGGCTTGGCCAACACGGCCGTCCGCGGTGGCCGCACGGTCAAATCGGGCTTTACCGAGTTCCACCTTCCGGCACTCAAGGAACTCGACTTCGATCTGGCCGGTCGCGTGGACAAGTACCCCGGCATCAAGACGAATTTCGTGCCCAAGATCGGCTTCAAGTTCACGCCGAGCAGCGTGATCACTCTGCGCGGCACCTACTCCGAAGGCTTCCGCGCCCCAGCCGTGTCGCAAGTCAGCCCTGGCGGCGCGCAGTTCTTCCTCAACGGCATCGCCGACCCGATCCGCTGTGACAGAAACGCGACCCCGCAGGTGCCTGTTCCTGGCGCAGATGCAGCTGACTGCAACAAGAGCGTCTCAGGCACCGGCGGCGCCAATCCGGCTCTGAAGCCCGAGAAGGCCTACAGCTCGACCTACGGCATCGTGCTATCGCCAACGCAGAACGTCGACGTGGTGCTCGGCTACTTCAAGATCCGCAAGAACGGCGAAGTGGCGCTCGGCAGCGCGCAGGATGTGGTGGACCATCCCGAACGCTATGCACCTGGCTCGCTGGTGCGCGACACCAATCCAGCCCTGCTGCTCAACGGTCAGCCAGGCACGGGTCCCCTGCTTTCCGTGTCGCAGCCTTGGGTCAACCAAGGCAGCACGATGGTTTCGGGTTGGGACTTCGAGATCAAGACTTCGGCCAAGATCTTTGAAGGTGCTGCCAATTGGAGAAACTATCTGAACGGCACCTATACGACCCGCTATGAGCGTATTGAGGTACCTGGCTACCGCTCGAACAACCTCGTCGGCACCCGCGGTGGACTCTACGACTGGGCCACTTCGGCGGGCGACATCCCGCGCATGAAGTTCCGCTTCACATCGTCGCTCGAGACCGGTCCGCACTCGCTGATGGCTGCCCTGAATTTCGTCAGCGGTGTCACCTTCATCCGCAAAGAGGACGGCACGACTGTTCCCACCACTACGCCGCCTACGATTCCTCGAGACTACTCAGGCAAGACTTGCTATTACGGCAATGTCTCGGACCCGTCCGATCTGGTGGCAATACCCGGAACCAGCCCCGTCACTCGCAGTTCCGTCGGCGCAGCGCCCACGGCCACCAATGGCCGCGACCTCTATCTCAACCGCTACCCCGGTTGCTCGCTGGCTGAATGGGCCACCATCGATATCGGCTACACCTACACAGGCTTCAAGAACCTCTCGCTGAGCCTGAACATCCAGAACCTGGGCGACGCCAAGGCTCCGTATGACCCGGGTGCCACCTACCTGGGCTACAACACGGGCCTGCACAACCCGTACGGCCGCTACTACACCGTGTCGGCAACCTACACCTTCAAGTAACCGACGGGGTTTCACCTGAAGGCAAAGGGGGCGCGCAAGCGCCCCCTTTTTCTTGGCCCCCAGGGGCATCCCCGCTGCAAGGCCTTTCGCGACGATTCACAATCGCTGCTTCCGAAAACTCATCCACCCTCCCGATGAAAGCATCTGTTCTGCTGAGCCTGGCCTTGCTGGCCACTCCCTTGGTGCCTCTTGCTGCGCACGCCGTTGCAACGCCGAGCGGCGCCGCCGTCGCCTGGCAGGAAGCTGGCGTGGACGCCGACGTGGACAAGGCCTTCGCCCAGGCCCGCGCCGAGAAGAAGCCGCTGCTGCTGTACTGGGGCGCCAAGTGGTGCCCGCCGTGCAACCAGCTCAAGGCGACGCTGTTCAACCGGCAGGACTTCATCGAGCAGAGCCGCGCCTTCGTGGCCGTGCACATCGATGGCGATGCGGTGGGCGCGCAAAAGCTCGGCACCCGCTTCAAGGTGCGCGGCTATCCGACCATGATCATGTTCACCTCCGACGGCGCCGAGCTGACGCGCCTGCCGGGCGAGATCGATGCGCCGCAGGTCGTCAAGGTCATGCAGATGGGCCTGGCCGGCGGCCGGCCGATCAAGACCGTGCTGGCCGATGCGCGTGCCGGCAAGAAGCTCGGCGCCAATGAGTGGCGCCTGCTGGCCTTCTACTCCTGGGAAACCGACGAGCAGCAGCTGGTCTCGCCGGCCGAGACGCCGGGCCTGCTGGTGCAGCTGGCCGTGGCGAGCAAGGGCGTGGACGAGGACGTGACCACGCGCCTGTACCTCAAGGCTCTGGCCGCCAGCAACGATGGTCAGGGCATCAAGCCCGATGCGGCATTGGCGCAGCGTGTGAATGCCGTGCTGGCCGACCCGGCGCAGTCGCGCGCCTTGATGGATGTACTGACCAACAGCGCCGCCGACATCGTGCTGGCGCTGACGCCCGAGGGCGGCGCTGCCCGCGGCAAGCTGGTGGCAGCTTTCGACACGGCGCTCAAGCGCCTGCAGGCCGACGCCACGCTGTCGCGCGCCGACCGCTGGACGGCGCTGGACTCGCGCGTGGAGCTGGCCCGCATCGATCAGCCGCGCGAGGCGCTCACACCCAAGCTGCCCGCTGCGCTGCTGAAGGAAGTGCGCGACGAGTCCGCCCGCATGGACCGCGAGATCACCGATGGCTACGAACGCCAGGCCTGCATCACGCAAGCCGCCCACACGCTCGGCCGCGCGGGCCTGTGGAAGGACAGCGACGAGCTGCTCAAGACCAACCTGGCCAAGAGCCACTCGCCCTACTACCTGATGAGCTACCTGGGCGGCAATGCGCGTAAGCAGGGCCACAAGGAAGAGGCGCTGCGCTGGTACGAGGAAGCCTTCAACAAGAGCGAAGGCCCGGCCACACGCCTGCAATGGGGTGCCAGCTACTTCACCGCGCTGGTGGAGCTGGCCCCGCAGGACAAGGCGCGTGTCGAAAAGACCGCAGCCCAACTGTTTGCCGAGGCGAGCAAGGACAAGAGCGCCTTCTATGAGCGCAGCGCGCGCTCGCTGATGAAGGTCAGCTCCGAGCTGCAGAAGTGGAACGCCGACGGCAAGAACGCCGCCGCGCTGGGCCGCCTCAAGACCCAGCTCGACGGCATCTGCTCGAAGGTGGACACCGCCGACAAGCAGCGCGCCACCTGCGAAGGCCTGATCAAGACTTGATCAAGCCCTCGGCCTGCATCGCAGCGTGGACCGCGGGTCGCGCGGCGACGCGGGCCCGGTAGGCCGCCAGCGTGGGCAGGCCGCTCAGGTCCACGCCCACATGGCCGCCCCAGTTGGCGACGGTGAACAGATAGCCGTCCGCCACCGTGAACTGATCACCCATCAGATAGTCCTTGCCGGCCAGCTGCACGTCCACCCAGGTGAAGCGCTCGATCAGCTTGGCGCGCGAGATGGCCTTGGACTCTTCCGGCACGGCCGGATTGAACAGCGGTGAGAAGCCCTTGTGCAGCTCGCTGGTGATGAAGTTCAACCACTCCTGCAGGCGGTAGCGTTCAAACGTGCCATTGGCCGGCGCGAGCTTGGAAGCCGGCGCCTGGTCGGCGATGTACTGCACGATGGCCGGTCCTTCGGAGAGGCGCTGGCCGTCGTCCAGCTCCAGCAGCGGCACGTAACCCTTGCTGTTGATGCCGTAGTAGTCCTCGCCATCCCTGAGCTTGTGGCTCTTGGTGCTGACGAGCACCGGCTCGAAAGGCAGGCCGGCCTCCAGCAGCGCGATGTGGGGCGAGAGGGAACAGGCGCCGGGGCTGTAGTAGAGCTTCATCAATGGACTCCTTGAAAAGATGTGGCGGGACGATACGCGCAATCGGCACACCTTGTCACCGGCCCGCGAAGGCCTCAAGCGCGGCTATGCTTGGGCCCGCGTTCGACTCGCTCGATTCTTTTGCCCATGATCCGATTTCTTGCGGCTGCAACATTTGCGCTTAGCTTCATCCCCACGGTCGGGGCCGCGCCCCTGCCGCCTGCGGCCCATGCCGAGATCAACGGCCTGCTGCAGCGCCTGCAAAGCTCAGGCTGCCAGTTCAACCGCAACGGTACCTGGTACAGCGGCGAAGAGGCCAAGGCCCATCTGCTGCAGAAGCTGGACTACCTGGAGCGCAAGGATATGGTCCACAGCACCGAGCAGTTCATCGCGCTGGGCGCCTCTGAAAGCAGCATGAGCGGCAAGCCCTATCTGGTGCGTTGCGGCAGCAGCGCCGCGCCGGTGGAGAGCAAGACCTGGCTGAGCGACGAGCTGCGGGCCCTGCGCGCGCGCGGCGGGGCATCGAGCCCCAAATAAGCCTCATGCCCGCGCTCGCATCGCTGAAGAACAAGCTGCGTGAGCGCAGGCGCTTGCGCAGCCCCACGGGCCTGCGTTTCGCCATCGCCGACACGCTCGATCAGCTCAATCTGCTGGCCTGGGATGCGATCGCCGCGGGCCAATCCTGGTTCTTCAGTCGCGACTATCTGCGCATGCTGGAACAGGTGCCGCCGAGCAGCCTCAAGCCGCTGTATGGCCTGATCAGCGATGCGCGCGGCCCCGTCGCCGCGGTGGTGATGCAATGGGTGGAGTTGGAGCCCGAACGCATGCGGCCGGTGCCGGGCGCGCCGGCGACCGAGGCACTGGGCCACACGCGCGCCAAGCTCAAGAAGTTGCTGCGCCGAGCTGCCTCCAAGAGCGGCACGGCCCTCGTCGGAAGGCTCAGCGAGCGCGTGCTCGTCTGCGGCAATCTGCTCAGCTACGGCATGCACGCGGTGGCCATGGCAGAGGACGTGGCGCCAGAAGCTGTCTGGCCCGCCGTGGCCGAGCTGCTTTATCGCGTACGCCGCGGGGACAAACTCGCCGGCCAAACGGGCTTCGTGCTGATCAAGGACGTGACCGATGCGCAGCTGCGCGATCTTGACGTGCTCCAGGGCCTTTCTTACCGCGGCGTCGAGACCGAGCCGAACATGGTGCTCACGCTCTCGCCGGCCTGGAAGACGCATGCCGACTATCTGGCCAGCCTCGCCTCCAAATACCGCAGCTCGGTGCGCAAGCAGATCATGGAGCCGCTGCGAGATGCGGGTCTGAGCCTGCATGCCTTCGAGCCCGATGCCGCGCAGCAGGCGCGCATGCATGAGCTCTACCTGGAGGTGCATCGCAACGCGAGCTTCCGGCCCTTCACCTTGCACGCTGAATACTTCGGCGCCCTCGCCCGCACCGCGAGCGCGCGCATCCGCCATGCCGGCATCTTTGATCGGGATGAGCGGCTGCTGGGTTTCATCGTCACGCTGCTGGATGGCGAGACGGCGATCGCGTATCACATCGGCTTCGACCGCGAAGCCGCGGCAACGCAGCCGCTCTATCTCGGCCTCCTGCATGCCAGCATCGGCGACGCCATCGCCATGGGCGCCAAGACCGTCTCTCTGGGCCGCACGGCGCTGGAGCCCAAGGCGCGCCTGGGCGCAAAGCCGCAGCCCATGCAGGTGTGGATGCGGCATCGCCAGCCGGTGCTGAACCAGCTGACGCGGCGCCTGCTCGGCCTGGTCCCGCATGACGAAGCCCCCGAGCGCAATCCTTTCAAGACTCAGGAGTGACCCCATGAAGACCTACGCGTTTGAAGACTTCTTCGTCGGCCAGGTGCGCGAGTTCGGCCATCGCGTGGTGGACCGCGAAGAGGGCCTGGCTTTCGCCAAGGCCTATGACCCGCAGCCCCTGCATCTGGACGAGGAAGCGGCCAAGGCCTCGGTGCTAGGCGGCCTGTCGGTCAGCGGCTGGCACACCTGCGCGATGGTGATGCGCATGATGTGCGACGAGTACCTGCTCGACAGCACCAGCCAGGGCTCGCCCGGCATCGACAACCTGCGCTGGCTCAAGCCCGTGCGGCCTGGCGACACGCTGCATGTGCGCATGACGGTCAACGAGATCAAGGCCAGCAAGAGCCGACCCGAGATCGGCCTGGTGCGCTCGGCCTGGGAGGTCTTCAACCAGAAAGACGAGGTCGTGATGAGCATGGAAGGCTGGGGCATGTTCGGCCGCCGTGCGGCTTGAGGACTCGCCCCAGAGAGAGTGACAGCTGCCACTTGACGCCAAGCCAGACACCATGGTGTACTGGTGACACGATACACCTTGACGGTAATCCGCCATGCTTCAACGATTGAGGTTCCAACTTTCCCGCTGTTCGATCGGCCTTGCGCTTTGCGCCTTGTCCGGCCTGGCCAGCGCGGCGCCAACCGCCTGCCGCGTGCCCGGCATTTCAAGCGAAGCGCAGTGCGGTGTGCTCAAGCGCCCACTGGATCCGGCCAAGCCCGGAGGCACGCAGATCGAGGTCCACTACCTCGTCGTGCCGGCGCTGGCCCGCAACAAGCTGCCCGACCCGGTGCTGTTCCTGGCCGGCGGCCCCGGCCAGAGCGCCACCAGGCTCGCGCCCAAGGTGATCGGGCGCTTTGCGCGCATCCTGAATCGGCGCGACCTGGTCTTCGTGGATCAGCGCGGCACGGGCAAGTCCGCACCGCTGGAATGCCCGGACGAAGACGCGCTGAACCTGCCGCTGAAGGATCTGCTCGATCCCGAGCAGCAGACTGCGCGCCTGGCGCAGTGCAGAGCCAAGCTGGAGAAGCTCCCCTACGGCGATCTGCGCCAGTTCACCACCACCATCGCCATGCAGGACGTGGACGCGGTGCGCGCCGATCTGGGCGCCGAACGCTGGAATGTGATCGGCGGCTCCTATGGCACGCGCGCCGGGCTGGAGTACTTGCGCCAGTTCCCGCAGCATGTGCGAAGGCTGGTGATCGACGGCGTGGCGCCGCCCGACATGGTGCTGCCCGCGACGATGTCGCAGGACGCGCAGGCGGCGCTTGACGCCGAGTTTGCCGCCTGCGCCAGGGACAGCGCTTGCGCGGCGCGCTACCCGCATCTGCACGAGGAATGGACGACGCTGCTGCGCAGCCTGCCGCACGCGGTCAGCGTCTACGACCCGCGCAGCGGCCGCCAGCAGGAGTTCAAGCTGGAGCGCGAGGCCCTGCTCTCGCTGGTGCGCTCGGCGCTGTACGTGCCCTCGCTCACCTCGGCCCTGCCCACGGCCATCCATGCGGCGGCGCGGGGGCAGTTCGAGGGTCTCTTCGGCCTGGCCTCCGGCCTCGGTGGTGGCGGCGGAAAAGGGCCGGAGATTGCCGCGGGCATGCACTACTCGGTGATCTGCGCGGAGGATGCCCCGCGCATGAGCGATTCGGCCGAATCCGCCGGCACCGACTTCGGCAACATCATCGCCCAGCACTACTCGCAGATCTGCAAGAACTGGCCGCGCGGCGCCGTGCCTGCGGCCTTCTACACCGTGCCCGCCGCCAAGTCGCCGGTGCTGCTGCTCAGTGGCGGTGTCGATCCGGTCACGCCGCCGCGCCATGCCGAGCGCATGGCCAAGGCGCTCGGGCCGCTGGCGCAGCAGGTGATCGTGCCGCAGTCGGGCCACGGCGTGATGTCCATCGCCTGCGTGGGCGACGTGATCTTCCGCTTCATCGACGCCAAGGAGGATGCACAGGCCTCCCCTGTCGATGCCGCCTGCGCCACCGCCATTCCGCGGCCACCGGCCTTTATTCCGCCCGGCTTGAAATCCACCGAGGGAGACGCGCCATGATCGCGCTCGATCACATCAGCAAGCGCTTCGTCGCCAACACGGGCGGCAGCCTGTTCAAGCGCGGCAAGAAGAAGATCGTCCAGGCCGTGGACGGCCTCTCGCTGGACGCGCCCAATGGCCGCATCACCGGCCTGCTGGGCCCCAACGGCGCGGGCAAGACCACCTCGCTGCGCATGCTGGCGGGCATGTTCGCGCCCGACGCGGGCCATATCGCGGTGGACGGCATCGACGTGGCCAAGTCACCGCGCGAGGCTTTGGCCCGCATGGGAATTCTGGGCGATGCGCACGGCCTGTATCCGCGCCTGAGCGCGCGCGAGAACATCATCTACTTCGGTCGCCTGCAAGGCATGGAGGCCGATGCCGCCAACACCCGCGCCGAAGAGCTGGCGCGCCTGCTCGACATGCAGCCGCTGCTGGACCGCCGCGCCGATGGCTTCAGTCAGGGCGAGCGCATGAAGACCGCGCTGGCCCGCTCGCTGGTGCACGACCCAGCCAACATCGTGTTGGACGAGCCGACCAACGGCCTTGACGTGCTGGCCACGCGCGGCCTGCGCGAGGCGCTGCGCCATCTGCGCTCGCCCGAGGGCGGCGCCAAGTGCATCGTCTTCTCTACCCACATCATGCAGGAGGTCGAGCAGCTGTGCGACCGCGTCACCCTGGTAGCCGGCGGCCGCCGCGTGGCCGAGGGCACCGTCGAGGAGCTGCTGGCCCAGGCCGGCGAGACGCGCTTCGAGGACGCCTTCGTCAAGCTCGCCTTCGCCAACAACGACAACACGGGAGTTGCATCATGCTGAAGGCCTTTCTCGTCGTGCTGGGCAAGGAGCTGCGCGATGCCTTGCGTGACCGCCGCACCCTCATGCGCCTGCTGATCCCGGCGGTCCTCATGGGTCCGCTGATGTTGTCGGTGATTTCAAGCCTGATCTCCTCGCTGGAGGCGCAGGCCGAGCAGCGCGAGGTGACCGTCGTCGGCATCGACAACGCCCCGACCCTGCGCAACTACATCGAGCGCCAGACCTACAAGATCAAGACCGCACCGGCCGATTTTGAGGAGCTGCTGCGCACCAGCAAGCAACACGATCCGGTGCTGGTGATCGGCAAGGATTTCGAGAAGCAGCTGGCAGCCGGCGAACAGCCAGAGGTCGAGCTGGTCACCGACAGCGCCAATCAGCGCGCCCATGTGGGCGAGCGCGCCGTGAACGGCCTGATCGACGGCTTCAACCGCGAGCGCGGCAGCCTGGCGCTGATGCTGCGCGGCGTCTCGCCCAACCAGCTCAAGTCGGTGGAGCTGAACGAGCGCGACCTGGCCAGCACGCAGGCGCGGGCTTCGCAGATCACCGGCATGATCCCCATGTTCATCATCATGGCCGTGCTCTACGGTGCGCTGACCGCCGCGCTCGACAGCACGGCGGGCGAGCGCGAGCGCGGCTCGCTGGAGCCGCTCTTGATGAACCCGGTGCAGCCCTTCGCGCTGGTGCTCGGCAAATGGGGTGCCGTGGCCTTGCTGGGCATGGCCGTGGCGGTGCTTGCCAACCTCGGCTATGTGCCCGCGCAATCGCTGATACGCAACGAGACGCTGCAGGCGATGTTCCGCTTCGGCCCCTCGGAAGCCCTGCATTTCCTGATGCTGCAGCTGCCGCTGGCGGCCGGCTTGTCGGCCTTGCTGATGGCCGTGGCCATTCGCAGCAAGACCTACAAGGAAGCGCAGGCCGGCAGCGCGCTGGTGATCACCTTCGTCAGCCTCGCACCGATGATCAGCATGATGAACCCGGGCGCCGAGGCCTTCTGGTACTACGCCGTGCCGGGCCTGGGCCAGTACACGCTGATGATGCAGGTGCTCAAGGGCCAGGCCCTGCAGCTGCTGCCGGTGTTGACCACGGTGGCTGGCGGCCTTGTGCTGATGGTCGGCGGCCTGGCCTTTGTGGCGCGCTCCATGCGCGCGGCCGTGGCACGCTGAGCCGGTTCAGTGGGTCCTGGCAAGGGCCTGCTGAACCTCCTGCTGCCACGGCAGCATGTGCACGATCTCGTTGAGCTGGCGCACCGACTCCAGCGGCGCCAGCACCTCGCCTTCACCGCTGACGAACTGCAGATTGGTGATCAGCGCCATCGGATCCACCATCGCCACCAGGCCGGCGGGCAGGCTGATCCAGTCCCAGGCCACGCCGCAGATGCGGCCGAGTTCGTCCTCGCGATGCCAAAGGGTTTGCCCCATGGCCGGCTGTTGTTCGTCTCCGCGAGCCAACACAAGCGTGCTCATATGCGCGAAATGCAGCTTCGGGACGCGTCTTGTTTCACACAAGACCCGTGGCCATGCATAGACAATCCAGGCAGGTGGCATATCGTTTATCGGTTAAGGTTGAAGATCGATGCGCCACGAAGGCGCGCTGCAGATGCGCAAGTCTGCAGACCCGGCGATCAGTTCGCCAGCTGTAAGACCTATCAGGGAGATGGCCCCTCGGAGCTCTTTAACGGGACCGGGTTAGTGCTATTGGGGATGAAGTAATGTTGCAACCGGCATTTCAGTCCGTGCTGGCCGCCACGACCCGTGAGCAATTTCGGGACGAAGTCGTGCGGTTTGCACGCAATCTTGGCTTTGACACGTTCGCAGCGACGGCGGTGCTCGATCATTCCGTCAACAACACGGAATTCGACTCCATCGACAACGCGCCCGAATCTTTTGATGAGGTCTACAGAAATCGCACGGCGTGGCGCCGCGACCCCGTGATGCAGCACATCAAGCGCCAGAGTGTCCCCATCGTCTGGAGCCAGAAGACGTATGTGGAATCAGGTCTGGGTGAAATGTGGGAAGAGCAGGCTCGCTTTGGCTATCGTTGTGGCATCGCCCTCGCGCTGCACATGCCTGAAGGTCGGCATTTCATTCTCGGTGTCAACCGAGACAGCGCGCTTCCCAGCGAAAGTGCTTCGCTGACGCGAACCGTCGCCGACCTGCAGCTGTTTGCCGTGTGCGCACAGGAGACGGCTTGGCGCATCATTCTTCCCAAAGAAACCGACGCCTCGACCATCAATGTGCGACTGACTCCACGCGAACTCGAATGCCTGCGTTGGACGATGGACGGCAAAACGGCCTGGGAAGTCGGCAGCATCCTCAGCATCACCGAGCGCACGGCGGTACTCCATCTTGGCAACGCAATGCGCAAACTGGATTGCATTAACAAGCATCAGGCAGTGCTGAAGGCTCTTCGCCTCGGCCTGATTCGCTAGTCTCTTAGCTGCACTGATTCGGCAAACCTTGTGCCGCGTCTTGGTAGTTCCCCACCCGCACCCTGTAAGAGTTGACAGTTTTTCGATCCGCACAAGCCTGCTGCAATGAGCTCTGTCAACCTTGTCAGACACTCATCGCGGAACGGAGCGAATCATGCAGAAGCAGCAAAATACCCCTGTGGTCGAGCTTATTGAACTCAACCTCGAAGAACTTGAACATGTCTCTGGCGGCACGCCCAAAGGTGGTTGGGGCACGCCTGACGCGCCCGTCGTTGACGCTGTTGTCACTGCAGCCGCGCTCGATCCGACGCCGACCCCCAAGGGCGGCTGGTAATTTGCGTTCCCAGTCTCTGCAGCCTTCTTGCTAAAGAGGGCGCAGGAACAGGATGCTCTTCCGCCCCGAAGCCCTAGCAGGCCGTCAACAGGCCTGGCTGGGGTCCTTGCAGCTCATGCAGCCGCTCTCCATGCGGCTCATGAGCCTTTTTGCCTTGTGCGCCGTGGCGGCGGTGATCGCCTTTCTGAACTTTGGCCAATACACGCGCAAGGCACGGGTCAGCGGCTATCTGGTGCCGGATCGCGGCGTGCTGCGCGTGAGCGCGCCGCAGGCGGCGACGGTGCTGGAGCGGCGTGTGTCCGAGGGCCAGGCCGTGCATGCAGGCGATGTGCTGTTCGTGCTCGCGCTGGACAGCGCCAGCCAGGCCGTTGAAGGCATTGCGCAGAACCTGGCCTCGCGTGAGCAAAGCCTGCAGGGCACGGCCGCGCAGCAGCAGCTGTTGACCCAATCGCTGGCACGCACGCTCAAGGACCGCAGCGCAGGCCTACAGCGCGAACTGGCGCAGGCGCAATCCGAGGCCGATCTGCAGAACCAACGCCTCGCCCTGGCGCGCGAGGCGCTGACCCGGCTTGAGAATCTCGCCAAGGACCAGTTCATCTCCACCGCCCAGGTGCAAGCCAAGCGAGAGGAACTGCTGGGTCTGCAGGCGCAGGCGCTCACACTGGCGCGGCAACGCGAAGGTCTGCGCCGAGATCTGGAGACCGTCCAGGCCCAGCAGGCCGAGCTGCCGCTGCGCAACGAGGTGCAGCAAGGCGAGATCGCACGCGACCTCGCCGCGCTCAAGCAGCAGAGCCTGGAAACCGAAGGCCGCCGCCGCCTGGTGCTGCGCGCGCCCAGCGATGGCGTGGTCTCCACCCTGCAGGCCGATCCGGGCCAGAGCGTGGCGGCCAACGCGGCGCTGGCCAATGTGCTGCCGGCCCATACGCAGATGCAGGCGTACTTGTACGCGCCGTCCAGCGCGGTGGGATTCTTGCGGCCGCAACAGGCGGTGATGCTGCGCTACCAGGCTTTCCCATTCGAGAAGTTCGGCCAGCAAGGCGGCCAGGTGCTGCAGGTCTCGCGCACGCCGCTCTCGCCGGCCGAGCTGGCCACGCTGAACCTGCCCGTCAGCGTCAGCCAGAGCCTGGCGAGCGAGCCGCTCTATCGCATCACCGTAGCGCTGGACAAGCAGACCGTCGAGGCCTATGGCCAGCCGCAGAGCCTCGCTGCCGGCATGCAGCTCGATGCCGACGTGCTGCTGGAAAAGCGCCGCCTGATCGAGTGGATTTTTGAACCCCTGCTGAGCCTCGCGCACCGTGTCTGACCTGCTTCAACGCCTGAACCTGGGCTGGCGCGGCCGCTCCCGCCTGCCGATGCTCCTGCAGACCGAAGGCGCCGAGTGCGGCCTGGCCTGCCTCGCGATGGTGGCCAGCCACTTTGGCGCCAACCTCGATCTGCCTCAGGCCCGCTCGCGTTTCTCGGTCTCGCTCAAGGGCACGACCATGGCCGATCTGGTCCGCATGGCGGGCACGCTGGGCCTCACGGCGCGCGCGCTGAAGGCCGAGCCCGAGCAGCTCTCGCAGCTGCAGCTGCCGGCCATCCTGCACTGGGACTTCAACCATTTCGTCGTGCTGGCCGAGGTGCGCGGCGACGAGGCCGTGCTCCACGATCCGGCGCATGGCCGGCGCCGCGTCAGCCTGGCCGAGCTGTCGGGCCATTTCACCGGCGTGGCGCTGGAGCTGCAGCCCGGCGCCGCCTTTGCGCCCATCGCGCCCAAGCCCGCCCTGCGCTGGCGCGACCTGTTCGGCCATGTGGTCGGGCTCAAGCGCTCGCTGGCACAGATCCTGATGCTGGCGTTGGGGCTGGAGCTCTTGAACCTGCTCTCACCTTTCCTGCTGCAGTGGACGGTGGACGGCGTGATCGTCAGCGCTGACCGCGACCTCCTGATCACGCTGGGGCTGGGCTTCGGCCTGCTGGTGCTGCTGCAGGTGATGGTGGGCGCGCTGCGCTCCTGGGCCGTGCTTTACCTTTCCAGCTCGCTCAACGTGCAGTGGCTGACGCAGGTCTTCGCCCACTTGCTGCGCCTGCCGCTGGCCTGGTTCGAGAAGCGCCACATCGGCGACGTGCTGTCGCGCTTTTCGAGCGTGCAGCAGATCCAGCGCACGCTGTCCACCCGCTTTGCCGAGGCCCTGCTCGACGGCTGCATGGTGGTGCTCACGCTCGCCATGATGGCCGTCTACAGCCCGCGGCTCTCGGCCATTGCCCTGCTCGCCGTGGCCGGCTATGGCGCGCTGCGCTGGGCCTTCTTCAAGCCGCTGCGCGAGGCCTCGCAGGAGCAACTGGTGCACGAGGCGCGGCAGAACACGCACTTCCTCGAATCGCTGCGCGGCGCCCAGGCCATCAAGCTCTTCAACGCGCAGGCCGAGCGTGCCTCGGGCTTTGCCAACCGCGTGGTCGAGCAGATGAACGCGGGAATCGCCACGCGCCGGTTGGACCTATGGATGGGCGTGGCCAACAAGCTGTTGTTCGGCCTCGAACGCGTGGCCATCGTCTGGCTGGGCGCGGCCCAGGTGCTGGACCGGCAGCTCTCGGTCGGCATGCTGTTCGCCTTCCTGGCCTACAAGGAACAGTTCAGCAGCCGGCTGGCCGGGCTGATCGACAAGCTGGTGGAGTTGCGCATGCTGCGCCTGCAGGGCGAGCGCCTGGCCGACATCGTGCTGACCGCACCCGAGCCGCTGGAAGACCTGCCCGCCGCGTCTGCCCTCGCAGCGGAAACGCTGGAGCTGCATGGCCTGCATTTCCGCTACGCCGATGGCGAGCCCGAAGTGATCGCCAACTGCTCGCTGCGGATCGAGCCCGGCGAATCGGTGGCCATCGTCGGCCCCTCGGGATGCGGCAAGACCACCCTGCTCAAGCTGCTGCTAGGCATCCACGTGCCGCAGCAGGGCGAGCTTCGCGTCGGCGGCCAGCCGCTGGCCAAGCTGGGCATGGCGGCATGGCGCGCGCGCATCGGCACGGTGATGCAGGACGACCAGCTCTTTACCGGCTCCATCGCCGACAACATCAGCTTCTTCGACCCGCACGCTGACCCGGACTGGGTCACGCAATGCGCGCGCCTGGCCTGCGTGGACGAAGAAATCAGCGCCATGCCCATGGGCTATCAAAGCCTGATCGGTGACATGGGCTCCAGCCTTTCCGGCGGCCAGCGCCAGCGGGTGCTGCTGGCCCGTGCGCTGTACAAGCGGCCGGCCTTTCTTTTCCTAGACGAAGCCACCAGTGCATTGGATGTCGAGAAGGAGCGGCAGGTGAATGCCTCTCTGCGCCAGCTCTCGCTGACCCGGATAGTGATCGCTCACCGCCCGGAGACCATCGCGGCGGCGCAGCGGGTGGTTGCCCTGCACGGGGGGCGGGTGGCGCAAGACCTGCGCAGCGTCCAAGCCTGAGTCGGCGCCGCGCCGGCATCAGGGCGCGGTCTGCTCTTCCATCCAGCCGAGCCAGCGCATCGCCTGTTCGCGGCTCTCCCCGCACATGATTTCGCTCGGCATCAAAGAGCCGCAGACGGCGGGGCGTTCCGGCTGGCCGAAGATCTTGCAGCGGTCCTCCTCGTCGAGCTGGATGCAGCGCACGCCAGCCGGCTTGCCGTTCGGCACGCCCGGAATCGGCGAGCTGATCGAGGGCGCGATGCAGCAGGCGGCGCAACGAGGTCGGCAAATCATGAGGTCCATATTCTCTCGTGACTTATCCACAGGCCGCCCGTAAAATTCAGGGTTTGCCCGCTGAACCAGATCGTTAGGCCTTGCCCATGCTTTTCCCCAGTGAATTCGACGTCATCGTCGTCGGTGGCGGCCATGCCGGCACCGAGGCCGCGCTGGCCAGCGCGCGCATGGGCGCTCGCACCCTGCTGCTGACCCACAACATCGAGACGCTGGGCCAGATGAGCTGCAACCCGTCGATTGGCGGCATCGGCAAGGGACACCTGGTCAAGGAAGTCGATGCGTTGGGCGGCGCGATGGCCCTGGCCACGGACGAAGCCGGCATCCAGTTCCGCATCCTCAATGGCTCCAAGGGTCCGGCCGTACGCGCCACCCGGGCGCAGGCCGACCGCGTGCTCTACAAGGCAGCAATTCGCCGCCGCTTGGAGAACCAGCCGAATCTCTGGCTGTTCCAGCAAGCCGTGGACGACCTGATGGTGGAAGGCTCGCGCGTGGTGGGCGCCGTCACGCAGATGGGCCTGGCCTTCCGCGCCCGTGCCGTGGTGCTGACGGCGGGCACCTTCCTCGATGGCCGCATCCATGTAGGCTTGGAGAACTACTCCGCCGGTCGCGCGGGCGATCCGCCGGCCATCTCGCTGTCCGCGCGCTTGAAGGAGCTGAAGCTGCCGCAAGGCCGGCTCAAGACCGGCACGCCGCCGCGCATCGATGGCCGCTCGATTGACTTCTCGAAATGCGAGGAACAACCCGGCGATCTGGACCCGGTGCCGGTGTTCAGCTTCATGGGCCACGGCATCCCGCATCCGCAGCAACTGCCCTGCTGGATCACGCACACCAACGCGCGCACGCACGAGATCATCCGCTCCGGCTTTGACCGCAGCCCCATGTTCACTGGCGTGATCGAAGGCGTGGGCCCGCGCTACTGCCCCAGTATCGAGGACAAGGTCAACCGCTTTGCCGACAAGGACAGCCATCAGATCTTCCTGGAGCCCGAAGGCCTGACGACGCACGAGTTCTACCCGAACGGCATCTCGACCTCCCTGCCCTTCGACGTGCAGCTGGCCGCCGTGCGTTCCATCCCAGGCCTGGAGAACGCGCACATTCTGCGCCCGGGCTACGCCATCGAGTACGACTACTTCGACCCGCGCTCGCTCAAGTCCAGCTTCGAGACCCGCGACATCGATGGCCTGTTCTTCGCCGGCCAGATCAACGGCACGACGGGCTATGAAGAAGCCGCGGCGCAAGGTCTGTTCGCCGGCCTCAACGCCGCGCTGCAAGTCCGCGGCGATGCGCCCTGGATGCCGGCTCGCGACCAGGCCTATCTGGGCGTGCTGGTCGATGACCTCATCACCAAGGGCGTGACCGAGCCCTATCGCATGTTCACCAGCCGCGCCGAGTTCCGCCTGCAACTGCGCGAGGACAACGCGGACGTGCGCCTGACCGAAGTTGGCCGTGAACTGGGCCTGGTGGACGACGCGCGCTGGGACGCCTTCAACCGCAAGCGTGATGCTGTTTCACGTGAAACAGCCAAGCTCAAATCGACCTGGGTGCACCCGAACACCCTGCCAGCGGCCGATGCCGAACGCCTGGTTGGCAAGGCGCTGGAGCGCGAATACAACCTGATCGACCTGCTGCGCCGGCCTGGCGTGCAGTACGACACCCTTGCCGAGGTCACGGCCATTGCCAAGCCCGAGGCTACCGTTTCACGTGAAACATTGGCTCAAGAGCTGGGCAGCGATCTGGCCAACGCCGTGATCGAGCAGGTGGAGATCAGCACCAAGTACGCCGGCTATATCGGCAAGCAGGTTGAAGACGTGGCTCGGGCCGCACATTTTGAGCATCTGCGCCTGCCGGAAGATCTGGACTATGGCCTGGTCCAGGCCCTGTCTTTCGAGGTCCGCCAGAAGCTGAACAAGCATCGGCCCGAGACCCTGGGCCAGGCTTCGCGCATCTCGGGCGTGACGCCGGCTGCGATTTCGCTGCTGCTGGTGCACCTCAAGAAGGGCCGTTTCAAGGGATTTGTGGATGCCGCATGAGATGAAGCCGGCGCTGGCCGGCGCCGCCACCGAGCTCGGCCTGGCGCTTTCCGACAGCCAGCTGGAGCAGTTGCTCAGCTATCTGGCCATGATCCAGAAGTGGAACAAGGTCTACAACCTGACCGCCGTGCGTGACCCACAGGCCATGCTGACGCAACATCTGGTGGACAGCCTGAGTCTCATACCAGCCTTGCGCCGGTATTCCAATGAATCGGCCCTGCGCCGCCATGCCGCCGGCAACAAGCATCTGCGCCTGATGGACGTGGGCAGCGGTGGCGGCTTGCCTGGCGTGGTGGTGGCCATTTGCGAGCCCAGCATCGATGTCACCTGCGTGGATGCCGTCGCCAAGAAGGCCAGCTTCATCAAGCAGGTGGCGGCCGAGTTGCGGCTGCCGAACCTGCATGGCGAGCACTCGCGCGTGGAAGAGCTCAAGGCGCCGCCTTTCGATCTCATCACTTCGCGCGCCTTTGCCTCGCTGCTGGACTTCACCACCCTCACCCGCCAGCACCTGGCACCTGACGCCATCTGGCTGGCCATGAAGGGCCAGCATCCGACCGAAGAACTGGCTGCGCTGCCCGCAGATATGGACGTGTTTCACGTGGAACAACTGCAGGTGCCGGGCCTGGACGCACAGCGTTGCCTCATCTGGATCAAGCCACGCCGAACCTAAGCCACAATCGGCACATGGCCAAGATCTTCTGCGTTGCAAATCAAAAGGGTGGCGTCGGCAAGACCACCACGACCGTGAACCTGGCGGCCGGCCTGGCCCAGATCGGCCAGCGCGTGCTCGTCATCGACCTGGACCCGCAGGGCAATGCCACCATGGGATCGGGTATCGACAAGCGCAAGCTGGAGTTGACCGTCTACGACGTGCTGCTGGAATCCGCCTCCATCGCAGAAGCCAGGACTCGCAGTGAAAAGGCCGGTTACGACGTGCTGGGTGCCAACCGTGAACTGGCGGGCGCCGAAGTGGAGCTGGTGGAACTCGAGCGGCGCGAGAAGCGTCTCAAGGCCGCCCTTGCCGCCGCCAGCGGCGATTACGACTTCGTGCTGATCGACTGCCCGCCCTCGCTTTCCATGCTCACGCTCAACGGCCTGTGCTCGGCACATGGCGTGGTCGTGCCCATGCAGTGCGAGTACTTTGCGCTCGAAGGCCTGACCGACCTGGTCAACACCATCAAGCAGGTGCACGCCAACCTGAACGAAGACCTGCAGATCATCGGCCTGCTGCGTGTGATGTTCGACCCGCGCATCACTTTGCAGTCACAGGTCAGCGAACAGCTCAAGAGCCACTTCGGCGACAAGGTGTTCGACACCGTCATCCCGCGCAACGTGCGCCTGGCCGAGGCGCCGAGCTACGGCCTGCCCGGCGTGGTGTTCGATCCCTCCTCCAAGGGCGCGCAGGCCTTCGTGGACTTCGCTCGCGAGATGGTCGAGCGCGTCAAGTCGATGTGATGGCCCCCCTCGCGCGCAGGGCCGAGTTGGCCGGCCTCAATGCCAGCGCGCCGCCCCAGGAGGCGAATGTCGAAGGCTGGCTGATCCGGCTCTCGCCCGGCAAGGCCAAGCGCTCGCGCTGCGTCAATGCGCTGGCGGCCGGGGTCTTGCCCTTGCCCGACCTGCTGCTCCGCTGTCGCAAGGCCTTTGCTGAGGCGGGCCTGCCGTTGATCGTTCGCATCACACCCTACAGCCAGCCGACCGATCTGGACCAGCGGCTGGCCGATCTGGGCTGGTTCGAGTTCGACTCCACACAGGTGCTGATCCGGCCCACGCTCGACGGATTGCCGCACGGGCCGGCACTCAAGCATGTGGACGCCGCGCACTATGCCCGCATCGTCGGCGAGCTGCGCGGCTCCAGCCCGCAGGCCATGGCTGCCCATGCAGAGCGCATGCAGCACGCCACCGTCGAATATCAGGGTTATGTGCTGGAAGACTCGCTGGGCAAGTTGCTGTGCTGCGGCCAGATCGTGGTGGAGGGCGGCATCGTCGGCCTCTACGACATCTTCACCCCGCCAGGTCTGCGGGGCCAAGGCCACGCGCGAGCGCTGTGCGAAGCACTGCTGCGCACAGCGCGCAGCCAGGGCGCGGTCGAGGCCTATCTGCAGGTGTCCACCGACAACCATGCGGCACGCAGGCTCTACGCGCGACTCGGCTTTCACTTCGGCTATCACTACCACTACCGAAGCGACGACCCCGCGGCGCGAGAAGGCTAGGAATGCTGCACGCGCAGCCGGCCCATTCGGGGTTGTCGACGCGCTCAAGCGCAGCAACACTACCGATGCATGGCCTCCAACAAGCGAGCCGGGCCTTGATGAGCCCGACTTTCGTATTCAGTTGCGCGGCTGCCGGCCGCAATCAGAGGCCGAGGCCCTCGTCCAGGCCAAGATGCACGTTCATGCTCTGCACGGCCGCACCGCTGGCACCCTTGCCGAGATTGTCCAGGCGGGCCATCACCAGCACCTGGGTCTCGCTGCCGAACACGAACAGGTCCACCCGGTTCGTGTCATTGCAGGCCTGGACGTCGAAGGCGCCCTCTTCCAAGGTGGCCGGGTCGCGCAGCGGCATCACGCGGATGAAACGCTCGTCCGCGTAATGCGCGCTCAGCGCCTCGTGCAGATGCTCGGGGCGCGTGCCAGCCCTCAGCTGGCTCAGGTGCAAGGGCACGGTCACCGCCAGGCCCTTGTAGAAATTGCCGACGATGGGCATGAAGACTGGCGCGGTCTTGAGGCCGGTGTGGGCCATCATCTCGGGCAGATGCTTGTGGGCCAGGCCCAATGCGTACGGGCGCGGCGATGTGAGCTTGGGCTCACTTGCCGTTTCGTACTGGGCAATCATGCTCTTGCCGCCACCGCTGTAGCCGGTGATCGAGGTGGCGCTGACCAGGGCCTCTGGCGCCAACAGACCGGCATCCACCAAAGGCCTGACGGCCAGGATGAAGGCACTGGCATGGCAGCCCGGATTGGCAATCCGCTTGGCGGCGCGGATTGCATCGCGCTGGCCCTTGGCCAGCTCGGGCAGGCCGAAAGCCCAGCCAGCCACCGTGCGGTGCGCCGTGCTGGCGTCGATCAGGCAGGTGTTGGGGTTGCTGATCATGGCCGCCGCCTCGCGCGAGGCAGCATCGGGCAGGCATAGAAAGGCCACGTCGGCGGCGTTCAGGAGGCGGGCGCGCTCGGCCGCATCCTTGCGCTTGTCGGCACCGATGCGCAGCACTTCGATGTCACGGCGTGCGGCCAGGTATTCGTTGATGCGCAGGCCCGTCGTGCCTTCTTGTCCATCCACATACACCTTGAAGGCCATGACCGCTGCTCCTGCAAAATCCCAAAGATGAGCATCGTAAAGCCAACGCGTCATCTTTTGCTGCCAGGCTGGCAGAACTCCGACGCCGAGCACTGGCAAAGCCGCTGGGAAAGCGAGTTAGGTCACACGCGCGTGGAGCAGGCCGATTGGGATTGGCCGCGCCGTGGCGACTGGATGGCGCGGCTCGACGAAGTGTTGCTACAGGACGAGCGCCCGGCCGTGCTGATCGCACATTCCCTGGGCTGCCAACTCGTGGCCAGCTGGGCCGAGCACTCCCGACACACGGCGCGCGTGAGCGCCGCATTGCTGGTCGCGCCACCGGATACCGAGCGCGAGGACTTCCCACCCCAGCTGCACAACTGGCGGCCGATCCGGCGCGCTCGCCTGCCCTTCCCGGCGCTGGCCGTGATCAGCAGCGATGACCCCTACTGCACGCCCGAGCGCGCGGCAGGCATGGCCGCGGACTGGGGTGCCGATGTCTTTGTGGCCGGCGCTTTCGGCCATCTCAACACGGCCTCCGGCCTGGGCAACTGGCCGCAAGGGCAAGCCCTGCTGGCCCAGATGCTGCACAGCAGATAATCGCGCCCCTATGGTCACCAAAAAACCCAAGGGCCTGGGCATGGGCCTCGAAGCCCTGCTCGGCCCCAAAGTCAGCGAAGCGCCCCCCGCAACGGTAGATGGCGCGCCCAGCAGCCTCAAGCTCGAACAGATGCAGGCCGGCAAGTACCAGCCACGCACGCGCATGGACGAGGGCTCGCTGTACGAACTCGCGGAGAGCATCAAGGCGCAAGGCATCATGCAGCCGATTCTTGTGCGCCCCATCTCGCCAAATGGCAAGGTCGGCTACGAGATCATCGCGGGCGAGCGCCGCTTCCGCGCGGCCAAGCTCGCGGGCCTGCGCGAGGTGCCGGTGCTGGTCAAGGCTGTGCCCGACAACGCGGCGGCGGCCATGGCGCTGATCGAGAACATCCAGCGCGAGGATCTCAACCCGCTCGAAGAAGCGCAAGGCCTGCAGCGCCTGGTCGACGAGTTCGGGCTCACGCATGAACAGGCTGCGCAAGCCGTGGGCCGCTCGCGCAGCGCGGCCAGCAACCTGCTGCGCCTGCTGCAACTCAGCGAGCCCGTGCAGAGCCTGCTGATGGCGGGCGACATCGACATGGGCCATGCGCGTGCGCTCCTGCCACTCGATGGTGCGCACCAGATCACCATGGCCACCGAGATCGTGGCCAAGAAGCTCTCGGTGCGCGAGGCCGAGAAGCTGGTGGCCCGCAACGGCGCCGCGCGCCAGAAGCCTTTGCTGCGCGTGAAGAACGCGAAGAGCCGTGATGTGCTGAGGCTTGAAGAGGAGCTCTCCGACCTGCTGACCGCGCAGGTCGAGATCCACGTGAAGAAGCGCACCAAGCGCGGTGAGCAGGGCGAGCTGACGATCCAGTTCGGCTCGCTCGATGAGTTGAACGGCCTGATCGACAAATTGCGTGGCCCAAATTAAAGCTCACTAACGCCCAATTGCGTTGACTCAGCAAAAAGCCGTGCATCGTTCACGGCTTTTTTTGTTGCGGCGCGCGCACTGGCATGGCACGTGCATAAGCTCACTCCAACAGACCCGCCCTCGCGACACCCGCGCAGTCGCGGGGGATCGTCGCTGAATCGCAGCTGAAGTCACATCCGCGCCGCAGACTAAGGGCGTAGCATGGTGTCAACGCAGCGGATCGCGCCGAAGTTGTAGCTGCAATGCCGCGCTTTTCAATGGACCTGATCGCCACGAAAACAGGAAGCTGAACCCACAAGCAAGCCCTCTCGGAAAGCTCTGATGACGCCTCGGCCCGCACACGGCCTTTGGTCTGGGCGCCATCACAACTTCCCTGGTCCCCAAACCCTGCGAACCGCGCAGGGCGCGGGGCCAGGAAACCGACAGGAGGTCTGCCATGGACGTGATCAGCAACTTCACAGCGCGCTATGAACGCACGCGTGTCGAGGAGATGTCTCTCGAAGACTATCTCGTCGAATGCAAGCGCAATCCCCTCGCTTACGCCACCGCAGCCGAGCGCATGCTGCAGGCGATTGGCGAGCCGCAGATGGTCGACACGCGCAACGACCAGCGGCTCTCGCGTTTGTTCGCCAACAAGACGATCAAGATCTATCCCGCCTTCGCCGAGTTCTACGGCATGGAGGATGCGATCGAGCAGGTCGTCAGCTACTTCCGCCACGCCGCACAAGGGCTCGAAGAGAAGAAGCAGATCCTCTATCTGCTCGGCCCCGTGGGCGGCGGCAAGAGCTCCATCGCGGAGCGGCTCAAGCAGCTGATGGAGCAGGTGCCCTTCTATGCGATCCAGGGCTCGCCTGTGAACGAATCGCCGCTGGGCCTGTTCGATCCGGGCGAGGATGGGCCGGTGCTGGAAAGCGAGTTCGGCATCCCGCGCCGCTACCTCAACCGCATCCTCTCGCCCTGGGCCGTCAAGCGCCTCGAAGAGTACGGCGGCGACATCCGCCGCTTCAAGGTCGTCAAGCGCTTCCCGAGCATCCTCAAGCAGGTCGGCGTGGCCAAGACCGAGCCGGGCGACGAGAACAACCAGGACATCTCCAGCCTGGTTGGCAAGGTCGACATCCGCAAGCTGGAGACCTATGCGCAGGACGACCCCGATGCCTACAGCTACTCGGGCGGCCTGTGCCTCGCGAACCAGGGTCTGCTCGAATTTGTGGAGATGTTCAAGGCGCCGATCAAGGTGCTGCATCCGCTGCTGACGGCCACGCAGGAAGGCAACTACAAGGGCACCGAAGGCTTCGGCGCGATCCCGTTCGATGGCATCGTGCTCGCGCACAGCAACGAGAGCGAGTGGAAGACCTTCCGCAACAACAAGAACAACGAGGCCTTCCTCGATCGCATCTACATCGTCAAGGTGCCTTACTGCCTGCGCGTGAGCGAAGAGGTCAAGATCTACGAGAAGCTGATCCGCGGGTCGAGCCTGGCCTACGCGAAGTGCGCACCGGGCACGCTCAAGATGATGAGCCAGTTTGCCATCCTCACGCGGCTGAAGGAACCCGAGAACTCGTCGCTGTACTCGAAGATGCAGGTCTACGACGGCGAGAACCTCAAGGACACCGACCCGCGCGCCAAGAGCTACCAGGAGTACCGCGACTACGCCGGCGTCGATGAAGGTATGAACGGCATCAGCACGCGCTTTGCCTACAAGATCATCTCCAAGGTCTTCAACTTCGATAGCGCTGAAGTGGCGGCCAACCCGGTACACCTGATGTATGTGCTGGAGCAGCAGATCGAGCGCGAGCAGTTCCCCGCCGAGCTGGAGCAGAAGTACATCGGCTTCATCAAGGAGGCGTTGTCGCCACGTTATGCGGAGTTCATCGGCAAGGAGATCCAGACCGCTTATCTTGAGAGTTACTCCGAGTACGGCCAGAACATCTTCGACCGTTATGTGACCTACGCCGACTACTGGATCCAGGACCAGGAGTACCGCGACACCGACACCGGCGAGGTCTTCGACCGCACCGCGCTGAACGGCGAGCTGGAGAAGATCGAGAAGCCCGCAGGCATCAGCAATCCCAAGGACTTCCGCAACGAGATCGTGAACTTCGTGCTGCGCGCACGCGCCAACAACGCGGGCAAGAACCCGGCCTGGACCTCGTACGAGAAGCTACGCACGGTCATCGAGAAGAAGATGTTCTCCAACACCGAAGAGCTGCTGCCCGTCATCAGCTTCAACGCCAAGGCCAGCGCGGACGAGGCCAAGAAGCACGAGGACTTCGTCAACCGCATGGTCGACAAGGGCTACACCGCCAAGCAGGTGCGCCTGCTTTGCGAGTGGTACTTGCGCGTCAGGAAGAGCAGTTAACCCCCGGCAGCAGAGGAGTTTGAATGCTGCAGCAAATCATTGACCGCCGGCTCTCGGGCAAGAACAAGTCCGTGGGCAACCGCGAGCGCTTCTTGCGCCGCCACAAGGACCAGATCCGCGAGGCCGTGCGCCGCGCGGTGGATGGTCGCGGCATCCGCGACATGGAGCGTGGCGAGGATGTGCACATCCCCAAGAAAGACTTGAGCGAACCCGTCTTCGGCCACGGCGAGGGCGGCGTGCGCGAGGTCGTGCGGCCCGGCAATGCCGAGCATCTGAAGGGCGACCGCATCGCCAAACCCCCCGGTGGCAGTGGTGGCCAGGGCGGTGGGCAGGCCAGCGATTCCGGCGAGGGTGACGACGACTTCGTCTTCCACCTCAGCAAGGAAGAGTTCATGCAGGTCTTCTTCGATGACCTGGCCTTGCCCAACATGGAGCGCACGCAGCTGGCCGAAACGCCCGAATGGAAAAGCCACCGCGCCGGCTACACGAGCGATGGCACGCCGACGAACCTGCACGTCGTGCGCTCGATGCGCGGCGCCTTGGGCCGGCGCATTGCGCTTGCGATGGGCAAGCGGCGCGATGTGATCGAGCTCGAAGAAAAGCTTGCCGCACTCAAGCTCGAAGACCAGGCTAATCACGAAGTTCAGCGCATGATCCTGGAGACCGAGGCCCACATCCAGCTGCTGCGCGAGCGCATCGCCGGAATTCCTTTCCTCGACCCCATCGATCTGCGCTTTCGCAACCGCGTGCGCGTGCCCGTGCCCACAAGTCGCGCGGTGATGTTCTGCCTGATGGACGTGTCGGGCTCGATGGACGAGTCGCGCAAGGACCTGGCCAAGCGCTTTTTCATCCTGCTCTACCTATTTCTCACGCGCCACTACGACAAGATCGACGTCGTCTTCATCCGTCACCACACGCAGGCGCAGGAGGTGGACGAGCAAAACTTCTTCCACGCCACCGAGACCGGAGGCACCGTCGTCTCATCGGCCCTGGTGTTGATGGAGGAGATCATCCGCGCGCGCTATCCCAGCGGCGAATGGAACATCTACGGCGCCCAGGCCAGCGATGGCGACAACTGGCACCACGACAGCGGCCGCTGCCGCGAGATCCTCACCGAGCAGATCCTGCCACTGTGCCGCTACTTCGCCTATGTGCAGGTGGCCGAGGCCGAGCAGAACCTGTGGGAGGAGTACACGCGACTCACGGAAACCTGCGGCCACTTCGCCATGAAGAAGGCCGTGGAAGTGAACGAGATCTACCCCGTCTTCCGCGAGCTGTTCAAGAAGGAGGGCGCGCAAGCATGAAGCCGCTCAAGCAACGTCCTGCTCAGCCCCTGCCCTCGCCCAGCGACTGGACCTTCGAGCTGATCAACGAGTACCACGACGTGATCCGCGCCACGGCCGAGCGCTATGGGCTGGATACCTATCCCAACCAGCTCGAAGTCATCACCGCCGAGCAGATGATGGATGCCTATGCTTCCGTTGGCATGCCCGTCAACTACCGGCATTGGAGCTACGGCAAGGAGTTCATCGCCACCGAGCGCAACTACAAGCGCGGACAGATGGGCTTGGCCTACGAGATCGTCATCAACTCCGACCCCTGCATCGCCTACCTGATGGAAGAGAACACCATGGCCATGCAGGCCCTGGTGATCGCGCACGCGAGCTACGGGCACAACAGCTTCTTCAAGGGCAACTATCTGTTCCGCATGTGGACGGATGCGTCGAGCATCATCGACTATCTGGTCTATGCCAAGAACTACGTGGCCGAATGCGAGGAGCGGCACGGCCTCGATGCCGTTGAAGCGCTTCTCGATTCCTGCCATGCGCTGATGAACCACGGCGTGGACCGCTACAGGCGGCCCAGCAAGCTCTCGCTGGCGCAGGAGCGCGTGCGCCAGACCGAGCGCGAAGCCTATGCGCAGCGCCAGATCAACGACCTCTGGCGCACCCTGCCACGCCGCCCCGAGAGCGAGGCTGAGGAAGCGCAGGCCGTGCGCCGCTTCCCCGAGGAGCCGCAGGAGAACCTGCTCTATTTCATCGAGAAGAACGCGCCGCTGCTGGAGCCCTGGCAGCGCGAGGTCGTGCGCATCGTGCGCAAGGTCGCGCAGTACTTTTATCCGCAGCGCCAGACGCAGGTGATGAACGAGGGCTGGGCCACCTTCTGGCACCACCGCCTGCTCAACACCATGTATGACGACGGCTACCTGAGCGACGGCATGATGATCGAGTGGCTCAAGTCGCACACCAATGTGGTGGCGCAGCCGCCGATGCAGAACCTGAATCCCTATGCGCTCGGCTTCGCGATGTACACGGACATCAAGCGCATCTGCGAGCAGCCGACCGAGGAAGACCGCCACTGGTTCCCCGACCTGGCTGGCAGCGACTGGGAAGTCACGCTCGACCACGCCATGCGCAACTTCAAGGACGAGAGTTTTATCGGCCAGTACCTGAGCCCGCGCCTGATGCGCGAGTTCCGGCTCTTCTCCATCCTCGACGATGCCGACCAGACCGAGTACGAGATCTCCGCCATCCACGACGAAGCCGGCTACCGCCATGTTCGCCAGGCGCTCTCGCGCCAGTACGACCTCAGCACGCGCGAGCCCAACATCCAGGTCTGGAACGTCAATCTGCGCGGCGACCGCTCGCTGACGCTGCGCCATACGCAGCACATGAACCGCCCTTTGCACGACAGCGCGCAAGAGGTGCTCAAGCATGTAGCGCGACTCTGGGGCTTTGGCGTGCAGCTGGAGAGCGTCAACGACAAGGGCGACATGACACAGCGCTGGCATGTGCCGGCACCGGAACATTGATCTTCGGCGGCTGAAGTGCCACTATCAAGGCACACGACTGACGGAGGTGTGCGATGGGCTACGGCTTCACTTTGCTGATCATCCTGCTGCTGCTGGCCGTCGTCGGCGTGACGCGATGGGATCTGCTGCGAGCCCGCCTGGCCGAGCTGTTCACGCCGCCGCCGCCGGTGGGCGAGCCGGCGATTGACAAGGCACCGCACGCACCGCGGCATCTGCACGACGAAGAGCTGCAGCGCAAAGCGCCTCCGCATCGGCCGCCGATCCACCGCAGCGGCAAGCGCGGCTAGGCTGGCCGTTAACATGGCCGCATGGCCAACCGACTTTCACAGATCGCAACCCGCACCGGCGACGACGGCACGACCGGGCTCGGCGATGGTTCCCGCGTCGCCAAGAGCAGCCTGCGCATCGCCGCGATCGGTGATGTGGACGAGCTCAACTCCAACCTCGGCGTGCTGCTGGCCGAGCCGCTGCCGGACGACGTCCGCGAGCTGCTGATCCTGGTCCAGCATGAGCTCTTCAACCTCGGCGGCGAGCTCTCTATGCCCGGCTACGAGCTGCTCAAGATGGAAGCCGTGCTGCGCCTGGACGAAGCGCTTGAACACTACAACGCGAGCCTGCCGCGCCTGCAGGAGTTCATCCTGCCGGCCGGCACGCGCAGCGCCGCCATCTCCCATGTCTGCCGCACCGTGGCCCGCCGTGCCGAGCGTGCCGTCGTCACGCTGGCCGACCACGAGCCCATCAACGCTGCACCGCGCCAGTACCTGAACCGCCTCTCCGACCTGCTCTTCGTGCTGGCCCGCGTGCTCAACCGCGCCAATCTCGACGGGCTCGGCGGCGACGACGTGTATTGGCAAAGCGAACGGCTGAAGCGTCAGTCCGAAGAAAGCTGAGCCGCTGCGGCGCGAAGGCGCTGCGCATAGCGCTGCCGAAGATCGGCGGGCGCCAGCACTTCCACGTCGCCCGCGTGGCGCAGGAGGTCCATCAGCAACTCGGTCGCATCCACGTAAGGCAGTTCCAGCTGCCAGCGACCATCGGCCAACCATTGGCTGCGCTGTGCCGGATGCCATTCCTCGCGCGACACCCAATGCGCAGCCTCGGCATTGAAGATCAAGCGGGCCTTCTGCTCCTTGCCGCCCGCAAAGATGCCGTAGCCGCGATCCAGTTCTGCTTCCAGGGTCTTGATGGAAACGGGCTTGGCGGCCTCTTCGAGCATCTGTGCCGAAGCCATGGCATCGAGCGCAAAACGGCGCATGGCGTCGCTGCGATGACACCAGGCATCCAGGTACCAACTGTTGCGATAGTGGACCAGGCGCTGCGGCGATACCACGCGCTCGCTGGCCGCGTTGGCTCGTGAGCGGTAGCTCAGGCGCAAGCGCTGGCGCTTGACCACGGCGCTGCCCACGGTCTCGAAGCATTCCGATGGCGCGCGCCGCTTGGCGGTGCTGATGAGCTTGATGCGCCGCGTCAGCTCGCGCGCCTCGCTCTCGTCCACGCCCAGCATGCCGGTCAGCTTGTCGAACATCGGCTGCAGGTGGCGCGAGAGCGTGCCCTGCTCGTCCAGGCTGGACAGCATCTGGTGCATGGTCAGCAGGGCGTGCAATTCCTTTTCGTTGAACCACAGGCCCGGCAGTTCGTGCTGCTCGCCACGCCATTCCTGCCCGAAGCGGTAGCCATTGCTGTGGGCGTCGTACTCGATGGGCGCACCCATGCGGTCACGCAGGTACTGCAGGTCACGCTTCAAGGTCGCCGGAGAGACCTCCAGCGCCTCCTGCAAAGCCGCAAAGCTCACGCAGCCGCGGCTGCGGATCAACAGCTCGATCTTGTAGAAGCGTTCGGTTCTGTCCATGGCAAGCAAGAAAAATCTGCGCTCATTTTAGGTGGCTCACGCCATGAGCCACCTGGGCCGCAAACTGTGCTCCAGGTCATCAAACCAGGAGCCTCACATGTCGCAGATTGCCGCTGTTCAGACCTTCATCTCCACGCCTTTCACGGTGCAAGCCGAGTTGCCCTTGCCGATGGAGACGCGCCGCGCGCCCTCTGTGCATGACACGGTGGGATTCTCCCTGGGACGCGACTTCGCCGAGCACGGCATGACCCCGCCGGTCGAGCATCTGTTCGCCAGCTCCCCCTTGCGCGAAGGCTGGCAGGCCGGTCGCGCTGCCTTCGGCCGCCGCACCCGCCGCGCCAAGGCGCAAACCCGCTTGTGGCTGATGCTGCGCACCCATGCCTGGCTGCGTGGGCGCGCCTTCGAGGAGATCCAGGTCACGCCGCTGTACCTGCAGCAGATCGAGGTCAGCCATTGCCCGATCACCCGGCTGGCGCTGACGGCCGAGACCCGTTCCATCGACCGCGTCCGCGATGACGCCGGCTACGCCGCGGGCAATCTGGTGATGATGAGCGTGGCCGCCAACCAGGCCAAGGCCAGGCTGGGCTTTGTCGCCGCGGCTGAGCGTGCTCGCTACTCGGCCCAGCACGACGGTCTGGACGCCGCTGAGTGGCAGCGCGTGGCCGTCCTGGCCAGCTATGTGACCGAGCTGCCGCACGAAGTCGCGGCCCAGTTGCCGATGACCGTGCTGCCGCCCAACCGCCTGCGCCTGTTCAACCCCATCCAGGCCCTGCAAGCCCTGGTCACGCGCCAGCTGGCCAGCCAGGGCTGGAGCCAGCGCCTGACGCAGCTGGAAGCCCTGCTGCCCACGGACGGCTTGAAGAGCGATTTCAACCGCTTCCTGCTGGCCCTAGCGCCGCGCGTACTGGCACTCAAGGATCAGGACTCAAGCCAGCAGATCCGCTGGGCCCTGGAAGACGCCTGGGCCTTGCCCTTGGTGCAAAAGCGTTGGGCCCGCTTTGCCCTGCAGCTGGATGCCGAGCAGGCCGCGGCCTTGGTCACCCACGCTGCGGCGCTGCAACTGGCGCCCGTCCACGTACAGCTGCACGAAGCGCTGGCAGCCACCGACGGCTGGGCTCTGGAGCGCGGCGGTTACGCCAACGCAGCCTGGCATTGACTCCATCCGTCAGGTCGGCAGTCCCGGCCTCATGCGCTCCAGCACACCACCTTGGCCCTGCAAGGCCACGTAGTAGCCATGCGAGGAGAACCAGCTGGCCCAACTCTGCGCCATCTGCTTGCTGGGCAGCCAGGGGCCGGTACGGTCGACTTCGACCCGGTTGCCCTTGCGTTCATAAAACACCACCCGCCACATCCCTGTGGCGGCATTTCTGTCCAAGCTGTTCATGGGTGATGTTCAGCGCAGGCAATTTTGAGGGTTGAACGAACGATCAGACGAGCGAGCGATTGAGCCGCAGCTCTTCCAGACGCACACCACCCACTTCGGTGGTCTTGGTACTGCCGAGCTCACGCTTGAACCCCGCCAGCTCGAAGAAGCGCAGCGCGCGTTCATTGCGCAGATAGGTCCACAGCGTGGCCTTGGTACAGCCTTCTTCCTGCAGGCCGTCACGCGTTGCATCCCACAGGGCCAGGCCGACGCCCTTGTCCCAGTGGATAGGCTTCACGTACATCGCCCAGACCTCGCCGGTGGTGGCCGGCGTGCCCTTGTCGCGCGAGCGATCGAAGCCCGCAAAACCCATCACTTCACCTTCGACATGGGCCACGATCACCTGCGGCTCGCACAGGTCGATGGCTTCGCGCCAGAAGGCCTGGCGCTTCTGCACCGAAAGCGCATCAAGCGTGGCCTTGGGCAGCAATTCCTTGTAAGCGTCCTGCCAGGCAGCAACGTGGATCTCGGCGATGGCTTTGGCGTCCCGCAGGGTGGCCGGACGAACCTGAATACTCGACATACTGGTAACGGAAAGAGTTGAAGCGTCCAAGGAGACGCCCAGAGGCGCAAAAGCGCCCGAGCCGGAAAGGCGCGATTTTGCCGGGCAATGCGCCGATCGGCCGCACTTGACAGCAGAAAATTAATTCATTCCTCACGCATCCAGGCACATTTGCCGACTGCGGGCCCACGCTGCGGAATGCGAACGCACGCAAGCGGCGAGACCGGCCTTCGAAACCCTCTGCAGCTTGGACATCAAGGCGTGGTCCACGGCGCAGTCTCCCAACTCCCTGGCATAGCGGCGTTCAAGATCGCGCTGCATGCGCAGCAGCAGCCGTGCGGTCACGGTGGCATCCGCGAGAGCGCGATGCGCCCTGCCGGCAGCGGGCAGATCGAAGAAGGCCTGCAAGCTGCCCAGCTTGCAGTTGGGCGCCTCCGGATAGAGCCTGCGAGCCAGCAGCACGGTGCAGGCGAATTCATGTGCCGGATCGGGCTCGCAGCCCGCCAGCGCCAGCTCGGCTCGCCAGAAGCTGCGATCAAATGAGGCGTTATGGGCCACCAGCGGGCAGCCCCGGGTGAAAGCCGCCACCTCCTGCATCACGACGCCGGCCGGCGGCGCCTCGGCCAGCATGGCGTTGCTGATGCCGGTCAGCCGCTCGATGAAGGGCGGCACATGCAAGCCACTGTTCATCAGGCTTTGGTAACTGCCCACGATCTCGCCATTGCGAACCAGCACCGCCGCAATCTCGGTGGCGCGACCCCCATCCACATGGGGTCCCATGCCCGTGGTCTCAAAGTCGATGACGGCAATCGTTTCCATCAAGACCCGGTGTGCTTGGCGGGGTACTTCAAGGCATTCAGGCCCAGCTTGCGTTCGACCGCCGCTGCAACGTCAATGCCGGTGTGGTCGGCAATCTGCAGCAGATAGAGCATCACATCGGCGATCTCCTCGCCCAGATGGGTCTGGCGCTGCGCGTCGTCCCGGATGGCCATGGATTCTTCGGGCGTGAGCCACTGGAAGATTTCCACCAGCTCTGCCGCCTCCACCACCAGGGCCATGGCCAAGTTCTTGGGCGTCTGGTAGGGCTGCCAGTCACGAGCTGTTGCAAATTCGCGCAGGCGTTGCTGCAAGTCTTGGATGTTCATGGCGCGGCAGTGTGGCACGGCAGGCTGAACAAACAAATTTGCGCGCACGCCTGTATTCAATGTCTCTTCTTATGGAAACGTAGTGGTCGTAGTAGAGGACGCCTGTTCTTGTGGACAAGCCAATATTTGTCCATTGCGTCAAGCAGTTAGGGCCTTTCGAAGCCTGTGCGTCGAGGTCGGGTGCTCGTGGTCCTCAAACATGAACAAGTAGCAAAACAGCGCCGACCCTGTGGATAAGCTGCAGTTTGCGCAATTTTTGTCCACAGCTTTGTTCCTTGACATTTGCAAGGCCCTTTAGACTCAGGCGCGGCGAGTATCCGCAATCTGCAACAGCTCCATGCAAATCCGCTTCCCAGCGGTGTTAGTCATCGCTACAGTGCCTGACGCTCTCAAGCTGAACAGGCTTGGCCTGGAGGCTTGAATTTTTCAAGCGATCCAGGGCTGCTCAATCCGACCCGATCAACGGGCCCTCTCTTTCGGAGACAAACCATGAAACGAATCAAGACCACGAAGTTTGCCGTGGCCGCCTTGTGCCTGGCCGGTCTGGCCGCACTGTCCGCCTGCGGCGGCGGCTCCAGCGGCGAAACCGCCCCCAGCACGAAGATCAGCAGCGTGCGCGTGTTTGGCGACAGCCTGGCCGACAGCGGCACTTTTGGCTTCAAGTTCACCGTCCAGAGCACGGACAATTACATCTTTGCTGAACGCATTGCCCTGACCTATGGCCAGACGCTGTGCAACTACTACACGGCAACAGGCGCCGACACCTTTGTCCCCAACCCCAAGCCCGGTTGCACCAACTACGCCATCGGCGGTGGTGTGATCAACACTGCTACGGTGGCCAATCCGACCACCAATTTGAAGGGTATCCAGTTTCAGCTCGCAGCCGGAGCGGCCACGGCCTACAGCGCTAATGAAATGGTAATGATCGATGGCGGCGGCAACGACGCTGCCGCTCTCGTCGGCGCCTTCCTGCAGACACAGCTGAGCCCCGGTGCGGCCAGCAACGCCCAATGGGTCGGCCTGCTCGGCACCATGTCCAGCGCTGCTGCTGCGGCCGCTGCCGATCCGGTCAACTCCGGCGTGCTGTACATGACGGCCCTGGCCGACCAGTTCTACAGCACCATCACGGCCACCGTGCTGAACAAGGGCGCCACCCATGTGGTGATCGCCAACATCCCGGACATCACCCTGACCCCGCGCTTCCAGATGGTGCTGGCTGGTATCGGCGCCGCCAAGGGCGCGGCGACCCAGCAGCAGTTGCAGGCCGTGTTCCAGGGCTGGCTGTCGGCCTTCAACAAGGAAATCGCGGCCAAGGCATCGGCCGACTCACGCGTGCTGGTGGTCGACATCTACTCGAACTTCCAGGACGAAGTGAACAACCCGGCCCAGTACTCCTTGACCAATGTGAAGGACCCGTCCTGCCCGGCTGACGCGACCCTGGGTGCCGACAACCTGCCGACGTACACCTTCCCGAAGTGCACGCCAGCGGCGGCCAGCCCTGGCTGGCAAACCGCATTGTTCTCGGACAGCTTCCACCCGACGCCTTATGGCCACCAGCTCGCTGCGCGACTGATTGCCCTCGGCATTGCCCAAAAGGGTTGGTTGTAATTCGGCCCACACCAGGAGACACCCATGAAAACAAAGCATCTGAACCTGGCTGTCGTGGCGAGCGCGGCCCTTCTTGCAGCCACTTTTGCAGGCCAAGCGCAGGCACAAGCGGCCGGCACCTTCACCGTTCGCCTGGGCGCCACCACCGTGATGCCCGACGTGACAAGCGGTGACCTGAGCGCGCCGACCCTGCCGCACACGCGCATCGACGTGGACAAGGCATCGCAGGTCTCGGGCGGTATCACCTATATGTGGACCGACAACATCGCCGTCGACCTGCCGCTGGGCATTCCCTTCAAGCACAAGATCGTCGGCGCCGGCGCTGCCGAAGGTGCCGGTGAGTTGGGCACGGTCAAGTCCCTGCCCATCACCCTGGCCCTGCAGTACCGCCTTGGCGAAGCGAGCGCCAAGGTTCGTCCTTACGTCGGCCTGGGTGGGGTCTACGCCCACTTTGGCGATTCCAAAGGCACTGCAACGCTGAACGCCCTGGCCGGCGGTCTGCCGTCCAACCCTGTCTCCATGAAGATGGACAACAAGGCCGGCGCCCTGGTGCAGCTGGGTGTGTTTGCCCAGGTCTGGGGCAAGTGGTCGGTGGACTTCTCGGTCAACAAGATTTTCCTGAAGACCACGGGCCACCTGAGCACCGGCCAGACCATCGACACCAAGCTTGACCCGACGGCCGTGCAGGTGGGCGTGGGCTACACCTTCTAAGAGGCGTTCACAAGAAAACAGCCCGGCGAAAGCTGGCAACGGCAAGGGGCCCGAAAGCAATTTCGGGCCCCGTTTTCTTTGTCGCCTGCCCCTGCTGCGTGTTTCCACAATCGCAAAGCAAGCCGCAGCGGCGCAAGATGGGCGGGATACGAAGAATGAAGGAGACAAAGACATGAGCAGCAAGGCCAAGCAGCCGCTTTACAAGTCGCTCTATGCCCAGGTCATCACGGCCATCCTCATCGGCGTGGTCCTGGGCCACTTCTATCCCCAGACCGGCGCGGAGATGAAGCCGCTCGGCGACGCCTTCATCAAGCTGATCAAGATGCTGATCGCGCCGATCATCTTCTGCACGGTCGTCGTCGGCATTGCCGGCATGGAAGACATGAAGAAGGTCGGCAAGACCGGTGGCCTGGCCCTGCTGTACTTCGAAGTGGTCTCCACCGTTGCGCTGATCATCGGCCTCATCATCGTCAACCTCGTTCAGCCCGGCGCGGGCATGAACATCGACCCGAGTACGCTCGACACCAAGAGCATTGCGGCCTACACGGCGCCGCATGCCTTGGGCACGACGGTCGATTTCCTGATGGCCATCATCCCCAACACCCTGGTCGATGCCTTCGCCAAGGGCGAGATGCTGCAAGTGCTGTTGATCGCGATGCTCTTCGGTTTTGCGCTGCACCGCTTCGGCGGCCGCGGCACCCTGGTCTTCGACGTGATCGAGAAGACCTCGCACGTGCTGTTCAGCATCGTCGGCATGATCATGAAGCTGGCGCCAATCGGCGCTTTCGGCGCGATGGCCTTCACCATCGGCAAGTACGGCGTCGGCTCGCTGGTGCAGCTGGGCCAGCTGATGCTCTGCTTCTATGCAACTTGCCTGCTCTTCATCTTCCTCGTGCTGGGCGCGATCGCACGCTTCCACGGCTTCTCGATCTGGAAGTTCGTCAAGTACATCCGCGAAGAGCTGCTGATCGTGCTGGGCACCTCATCGTCGGAATCGGTGCTGCCGCGCATGATGGCCAAGCTGGAAAACCTCGGCGCCAAGAAGAGCACGGTCGGCCTGGTCATTCCGACCGGCTATTCCTTCAATCTCGACGGCACTTCCATCTACCTGACAATGGCCGCCATCTTCATCGCGCAGGCCACCAACACGCCACTGACTCTGCTGCAGGAACTGACTCTGCTGGGCGTGCTGCTGCTGACCTCCAAGGGCGCTTCGGGTGTGACCGGCAGCGGCTTCATCGTGCTGGCCGCTTCGCTGAACGCCGTGGGCCATGTGCCCGTCGAAGGCCTGGCTCTGATCCTCGGCATCGACCGCTTCATGAGCGAGGCGCGTGCACTGACCAACCTGGTCGGCAATGGCGTGGCCACCGTGGTGGTGGCCAAGTGGACCGGCGATCTGGACATGGACCGGCTGAAGAGCCAGCTCGACCATCCGACCGAGATGGCTCCCGAGCAGATGCTGGACCAGAGCAACCCGCACATGGCCAGCTAGAAACTCAGTCGATGCCGATGACCTTGTGCATCTGCACCGACAGCCGCCATTGCGGATGGGCCATGCAATAGGCCACGGCTTCCTTCGTGTTCTGCGTCTTGAACACACTGTCCATCGGCTGCAGGAAGAAGTGCTCGAAGTCCAGCCCGGCAAAGCGCTCGGGGCGGGCCAGTGGTTGAGGGAACACGAGCTTGAGCTCATGGCCTTTTGTCAGCACGACTTGGGCGTCAGCTTTCGGACTCACGCAGATCCAGTCCAGGCCGGCCGGCGCGGCTTGCGTGCCGTTGGTTTCCACCGCGACCTCGAAGCCGCGCGCATGCAGCGCTTCGATGGCCGCTTCGTCCAACTGCAGCAAAGGCTCGCCGCCCGTGCACACCACATAGGGCTTGCCCGGCTGACCTTCGGGCCAGAACGAGGCCACGGCATCCGCCAGCGCTTCGGCCGTGGCGAACTTGGCGCCGTTCTGCCCGTCGGTGCCGACGAAATCGGTGTCGCAGAAATTGCAGACGGCCTTGGCGCGATCTTCCTCGCGCCCGTTCCAAAGATTGCAGCCCGCAAAGCGGCAGAACACCGCCGCGCGGCCCGCTTGCGCGCCCTCGCCTTGCAGCGTGTAGAACATCTCTTTGACAGAATAGGTCATACGGGGATCAATTCTTCCAGAGCCGAGCCAAAGACGATCGAACCGCTGCCACGCGTCTCGTACATGTCCACCCGGTCGATCTGCGGCAGCACGGCCGCACCCTTGGCCAGCACCCAGGCCGCGAGGCTCGCGGTATCGCCATCGGGCAGGTCGGCAATCTCGTAAAGCGGCCGGTGGTCGATGGCCTTGAAGATCGGGTCGAACAGCGTCTTCACGTCACCGAAGTCCACGGTCCAGCCCATCACCGCGTCGAGCGGCGCCGAGAGGTGCAGTCGCAGCGTGTAGGTGTGGCCGTGGATGCCGCGCAGCAGGCTGTCCGCGGGCGCGTGCTTCAGGCGGATGGCGCTGTCCAGCGTCATCTCCTTCCAGATGCGGTAGCTCGTGCCGTCGAAGTTGGCGCCGCAGGAACCGGTCTCGTACACGGTGACCCAGGACAGCTCCGGCAACTGCGGCCTCAGGCGCGCCCACAGCCAGCCCGAGATGACCTCGCTGGTGGGGTTGCTCAACCCCTCGATGCCGTTCAGGCACTGGTAGTTGAGCAGCATGTGAAACGGCGCCCAGACCTCGTCCAAGTGGTCGTAGTCCACGCTCAGGTCGCGCTCGCCGAGGTCCTGGTTGGCATGCAGGATCACCTCGAAGCCATGGCCGTGCATGCGTCCGCACTTGTGGCCGGCCGGCACATTGGGCAGCTGGTGCGCGGCCTGGAAGCGGTAGCGGCGCCAGACGTGCGCCTGGCCCGAGGCATCGAGATCGACGCCTGAATGCGCCGTGCTCTGCACGCCCACCTGCTGGATGCCGGGTACGCTGAATTCGTTCGTTAGGCGCTCGCGAATCCAGCGCGCGACGTTCTCGTCGGTCGGCTGCTCAATGTGTTCGTTCAGCAGCGCATGGTCCAGCGGTGCCACGCAGGCCTCGATGCGGCGGCGCAGCTCTTCCACCTCGCCGCCCGCAAACGGCGCCCAGCCTGCCGGCAGCAGCGCCCGCACGGTGGCGAAATAGCTGTGGCCATGCAGGCCGCGGCTGCGGTGCCCTTCGGGCAGCGCCGGGATGCGGCAGGCGGATTCAAAGCCGCAGGAAGCGGTGGTCAGGGCATTCGTCATAGGTCCGCGATTGTCGCCTAGGTATTTACCCGAAATGCGGGCCAGGGCTGTCGAGAAGCGGCCCGATCATTCGTCGTCAGGGTGCACCCCACTTTTTTTCAACAGGAGAGAACCCATGCGATTCATGATCATCGTCCGCGCCACCGCCCAAAGCGAGGCCGGCATCATGCCCAGCGCCGAAGACGGCATCATGGCCGAAATGGCCGCCTATCACGAGGAGCTGGCCAAGGCCGGCGTGCTGCTTGAAGGCAATGGCCTCAAGCCCAGCAGCACCGGCTGGCGCATCGCCTACCAGGACGGCCAGCGCACTCTCATCGACGGCCCCTTTGCCGAGACCAAGGAGCTGATCGCCGGCTACACCATGATCCAGGTCCGCTCGCGCGAAGAGGCTATGGAGTGGGCGCGCCGCTTTCCCGCGCCCTTCGGCAACCAGGGCGACGGCGGCATGATCGAGGTCCGCCAGCTCTTCGAGATGGAAGACTTCGAACCGCAGCCCGGGCTGCAGGAATTTGTGGAACTCAAGGCCGCCCAGGACGCCAAGAAAGGACAGTGATCGCCATGCAAATCAAGATCGCCAGCGTGATGGTCGACGACCAGGCCAAGGCGCTGCGCTTCTACACCGAGAAGCTCGGCTTCACCAAGGTCGCCGACATCCCCATGGGCCCCGAGTACCGCTGGCTCACCGTCAGCTCGCCCGAGGGCGTGCATGGCGTGGAGCTGGCGCTGGAGCCGATGGGCTTCGAGCCTGCCAAGGTGTTCCAGAAGGCTTGCTACGACGCCAACATCCCGGCCACCGCCTTCCTGACGACCGACGTGAACGCCGAGGCCGCGCGCCTCAAGGCCGCCGGCGTGGTGTTGCGCGGAGAGCCCGTGGACATGGGCCCGATCAAGGCGGTGATGTTCGAGGACGGCTGCGGCAACCTGGTCCACCTGGTCGAGCCCAAGCAACAAGCGGCCTGACGCCATGCATGAGCGCATCACCGCGCTCTGGCGCATCGAGGGCCCGCGCATCATCGGCGCGCTCGCCCGCATGCTGCGCGACGTGGGCCTGGCCGAGGACCTGGCACAGGACGCGCTGGTTCAAGCGCTCGAACATTGGCCGACAGCGGGCCTGCCTGCCAATCCCGCCGCTTGGCTGACCGCAGTCGCCAAGCGCCGCGCCATCGACCATCTGCGCGCCCAGGCATTGCATGCCGACAAGGAGGCCGAGTTCGCGCAAGAGCTGGCCACCCTGGGCCTGGACCATGCCGCCGACTTTGCGCCTGCCGTGCTTGCTGAACTTGATTCGCGCGAGCAGATCGCCGACGACCAGCTGCGCTTGATCTTCATCGCCTGCCACCCGCTGCTCAAGCCCGAGGCCCGCGCGGCATTGGCGCTCAAGCTGCTGGCCGGGCTCAGCACGGCCGAGATCGCCCGCGCCTTCCTCACGCAAGAGGTCACCATCGCCCAGCGCATCGTGCGCGCCAAGCGCACTCTGTCCGCGGCCGGCGTGCCCTTCGAGCTGCCGCGCGGGCCCGAGCGGCGCGGACGCCTGGACTCGGTGCTGGAGGTGGTCTACCTGATCTTCAACGAGGGCCATGCGGCGACCGGCGGGGCCGACTGGATGCGGCCCGCCTTGTGCGAGGAGGCGCTGCGCCTGGCGCGCCAGATCGCGGCGCTGATGCCCGAAGAGTCCGAGGCCTGGGGCTTGCTCGCGCTGCTCGAACTTTCGGCCGCGCGGCTGCCGGCGCGGCGCGATGCGCAAGGCCGGCCGGTGCTGCTGATGGACCAAGACCGGTCGCGCTGGGATCGACTGCTGATCCGCCGTGGGCTTGAAGCGCTGGCCCAGGCCCATCGGCCCGGCCCTTACACGCTCCAGGCTCGCATCGCCGCCTGTCACGCACGCGCGCATCGCGGCGAGGACACCGACTGGGCCGCAATCGTGGCGCTCTACGACGGCCTGGCCCAGATCGCGCCCTCACCCGTCATCGCCCTCAACCAGGCCGTGGCCATCAGCATGTCGAACGAGCCCGGCTGCGGCCCCGCGGCAGCGCTGGAACTGCTCGACGAATTGGCGCAGGAGAAGGCCCTGGGCGGCTACCCCTGGCTGCACAGCGCGCGGGCCGATGTCCTGCAGCGCCTGGGTCGGCGCGAGGAAGCGCTGGCGGCCTTCCAGCGTGCGCTGGCGCTGAGCCGCAACCAGGGCGACCGCGCCCTCCTTCAACAGCGCGTCGACTACTTGTCCGCCGCCACGTTGGCGCCGTCCGAGGAGTTGGCGTCCACCAACATCGCCTGCATCAGGGCGAAGAAGCGGTCATAGAAATTGCCCGCCGGAATCGTCTCGGAAGCCACCTTGACCATCGAGTCCTGCTGCGAGGACAGCGGCACCGAGATCGAGCCGATCGCGCTCACGCCGATGCTGGTGGATGCGCTGGAACGCTTGATCACATAACGGTCCTGTTGCGCTGACACGTAGGCCGTCGCCAGCGCGCCGTTCTTGCCGTCGGCCACGCAGACCACGTTGAAGGTGATCTCCACATGCACCTCGCCCTCGGGCTGGAAGCGCTTGACGCCATTGATCAAGCCCTTTTGCGCCGTGCCGATCACATAGCCCTGGCTCAGCAAGGCGCGGCGCGCGGCCTCGCAGGTGCCGGCGACATTGGCGTCAAACAGGCGCGAGAAGGTTTCATCCGCCTTGAACTGCTCGTTCAGGTAGACCTGGTCGGCCCGCTTGCTGCCCGGGGTGGGCGAAGCGCAGGCGGTCAGCAGGGTCAGTGCCGACAAGGCAGCCAAGGACAGGAGGAGCTTTTTCATGGGCGGCCACATTATCTCGCGTGGCTGAAGATCCCCTGAAGGGTGGACATGGCTTTCGGCCATGCAGCCGGGACTGCGCCAGAATGCCGCCACCTTCCCAATCGCGACCCCAGAAACCATGCGATTCCAAAAATTCTCCCCTCTGATGGCCGCCGTCCTGGCCCTGGCCGCTGCGGCTGCCCACGCTGACGAAGCCCAGCCGCTCGACAAGCTGCCCTACACGCCCAGCCTCGACACCACGGCCATGGATCGCACGGCCGATCCCTGCGAGGATCTCTACCAGTTCGCCTGCGGCAACTGGAACAAGAACAACCCCATCCCTTCCGACCAGTCGCGCTGGGCCGTCTATTCCAAGATGGCCAACGAGAACCAGCGCTATCTCTGGGGCACGCTCAACAAGCTGGCCGCCGGCGGGCCCGAGCGCAGCGCGGACCAGGCCCGGATGGGTGACTACTTCGCTGCCTGCATGAACGAGGACGCCGCCGAAGCAGCCGGGCTGGCGCCGCTGCAGCCCACGCTGGACCGCATCGCCGGCCTCAAGAGCAAGGCCGAGCTGCCCGCCCTGATCGCTGAGCTGCAGCTGGCCAGCGGCAGCTCGCGCTTTTTCTTTGGCTTCAGCTCCAGCCAGGACTTTGCCGATTCGAACCAGCTGATCGCCTTTGCCTACGCCGGCGGCATTTCCCTGCCGGAGCGCGACTACTACCTGCTCAGCGACGCCAAGTCCAAAAAGTTGCGCGCGCAGTACCAGGCCCATGTGCAGCAGATGTTCGAGGCCCTGGGCGAGTCGCCCAAGACCGCGGCGGCTTCGGCCAAGGACGTGCTGGCCACCGAGACCGCCCTGGCCCGCGCCTCGCTCACCCCGGTGGACCGCCGCGACCCCTACAAGATCGCCCACAAGGTCGATGCCCGCGGCCTGCAGGCCCTGACCCCGCATTTCGACTGGGCGGCCTTCCGCACGGCCACCGGCGTGGCGCCGGACCTGAACCAGTACAACGTCACCGAGCCGGCCTTCTTCAAGGCTCTGGACCAGCGCCTGGCCCGCATGAGCCTGCCGCAGATCCGCAGCTATCTGCGCTGGCAGCTGATCAGCACGCACGCGCCGCTGCTGAACAAGCAGCTGGCCACGCTGAACTTCGACTTCTTCGGCAAGACCCTGCTCGGAACGCCGGCGCAGAAGCCGCGCTGGAAGCGCTGCGTGCAGCTGATCGACGCGCAGATGGGCGAGGCCCTGGGCCAGGAATTCGTGCGCGAGAACTTCAGCCCCGAGCTGAAGGAAAAGACAGTCCAGATGACCCGCGAGATCGAAGTCGCGATGGGCCAGAGCATCGAGGCCCTGGGCTGGATGAGCGAAGAGACCAAGGTGCGCGCCCGCGAGAAGCTGCACGCCATCGTCAACAAGGTCGGCTATCCGGACAAGTGGCGCGACTACAGCGCGCTGCAGGTCTCGCGCACGGACTTCGTCGGCAATGTTCAGCGCGGCAACGCCTTCGAGGCAAAGCGCCAGCTGGCCAAGATCGGCAAGCCGCTGGAGCGTGGCGAGTGGAACATGACGCCGCAGACCGTCAACGCCTACTACGACGCGCAGATGAACGACATCAACTTCCCCGCCGCCGTGCTGCAGCCGCCGCTGTACGACGCCAAGATGGACGATGCGCCCAACTACGGCAACACCGGCGGCACCATCGGCCATGAGCTGACGCACGGCTTCGACGACGAAGGCCGCCAGTTCGACGCGCAGGGCAACCTCAAGAACTGGTGGACGCCGGCCGACGGCAAGGCCTTCGAGCAGCGCGCCGCCTGCGTGGTCAAGCAGTACGGCGGCTACACCGTGGTGGACGACATCAAGATCAACAGCAAGCTCACGCTCGGCGAAGACCTGGCCGACCTCGGCGGCCTGATCCTCGCCTACTCGGCCTGGAAGGCGCATGTGGCCAACGCCACGCTGCAGCCCATCGACGGCCTCACGCCCCAGCAGCGCTTCTTCGTCGGCTTCGCGCAATGGGATTGCGGCGATGCGCGCCCCGAGTACAAGCGCGTGCATGCCCGCACCGATCCCCATTCACCCAGCGCCTACCGCATCAACGGTGTGGTGGTGAACATGCCCGAGTTCCAGAAGGCCTTCGCCTGCAAGCCGGGCCAGAAGATGACCCAGCCTGACGCCGAGCGCTGCAAGGTCTGGTGAGTTCCTCAACCCCAGGAGACAAGCGTATGAAGATCGATCCCTACCTGTTCTTCGATGGCCGCTGCGAAGAGGCCATCAACTTCTACAAATCGGCCCTCGGCGCCGAAGTGCAGATGATGATGCGCTACAGCGACAGCCCCGCGCCCACACCGCCCGGCATGCTGCCGCCGGGCAGCGAGAACAAGATCATGCATGCCTCGATCCTGGTGGGCGGCGCGCTGATCATGCTGTCGGACGGCAACTGCACCGGCCAGACGTCCTTCAAGGGCTTCTCGATCTCGCTCGATTGCGACAACGAGGCGCAGGCGCGCAAAGCCTTCGACGCGCTGGCCCAAGGCGGCATGGTCAAGATGCCGCTGGCGCAGACCTTTTGGGCGCCGTTGTTCGGCATGCTGGACGACAAGTTCGGCGTGGGCTGGATGATCGGCATCTCGGCACCGCAGCAATAACGCGTCAGCTCAACGTCAATCGAGCAGCGCCTTCAGCTGCTCTTTCAGCGCCTTGCGCGTGTCGGCATTGCTGGCACGCCAGGCCGCCAGCGCCAGATCCAGGAAAGCCCGCTCGGCCGGCATCAGCGGCCGCGTGGCCTGCGCGGTGTCGAGCCAGCCTTCGGGCTTGCCGCACAGCACCTCGACCTGCCGCGCGAGCTTGTCGCCGATCGGCCGGGAGGCCTTGATCTGGCTCCACATCGAAGGCGAGATCTGCAGCTGCGCTGCAAACGCCTGCTCCAGCCCCTTGGGCGGCAGGCCCGCGGCCGCGGCGCGCTCCACATGGTTCTGGAACAGGGCCAGCGCATTGGCGCGGCGGATCAGGGTGATGGACTCGGGCATGTGTGAACTTCAGGCAACAGCCAATTGTCGCCGAGGCTTGACGAAAGGGTAAAGACTTTTTACAGTCCGCTCCCATCACAGTTTTCGAAAGAGGTTCGCTCGTGAAAGCCCGCCACAACACCGCTGCCAAGCCGATGCCCGCCATGGGTGCCGCCGTGCGCGTGTTGGCGCACGCAGCGAAGAATCCTTCTGAATCCGCTCGACCGGGAGAGGCCAGCGCCTAGGCGCACCTCCAAGCTCTGACTCTCAGAGGCCCGGCAACCGAAAGGTGCCGGGCCTCTTGCTTTTTCATTCACTTCGGCTGTGTCCATGCTTAAAGCTCCACCTGATATGGGTGTCGGTGGAGCCCCATGTGCGCGGAGTCATGAACCACGTGCAGCGAGCCACCCCGCCGAAACCGGCGCTCGCGTGTGGGCACAGCCGAAGTGGATGAACCCAGCAAAGAAAACCTGCCTCGCGCGCTTCAGCGCGGGGCCGTAAATCGGCCGCGACGATTGGGCGGCACCGGAACCCGTCACCGGTAACCCTTAACATCGCCCGCGTGGCAGCCCTCACGCGACGATCCCTGATGATGCTTCTTGGCAGCAGCAGCACGCTGGGCCTCGCGGCCTGCGAGCGCGCCAGTGCGCCGGATCGCGCCATCGATACCGCGTGGCACCGCCAGGCCCTGCTCGACGGTGTGCTTGCGCATTGGCTGAAGGTCTCGCCCCAGCCCTCGGGCCTGTTCCGCCTGCGCTTTGCGCGCGACTGGACGCCCAAGCTCGATTCGCAGCCCCGGCTCGAACTGACGATGCAGGGCCGGATGATTTACTCGATGATCATCGGCTACGAGCTCACCAAGAACCGCGCCTACCTCGACGCCGCCACGCGCGGCACCGATTTCCTGCTCGAACGCTTCCACGACCCCGTGCATGGCGGCTTTTTCAACGTGGTGGCCGAAGACGGCACCGTCATCGCTGACCGCAAGCGCGCCTACGGCCAGGCCTTCGCCTTGCTGGCGCTCTCGCACATGGGGCGCGTGACGGGAGAGAAGCGCTACAAGACAGCCGCGCTGACGGCCTGGCAGGAGATCGCTCAAGGCCTGCTCGACACGCGGGGCGGCCTGGTCGAGGTGACGACGCGCAACTTCAAGCCCGAATCGCCCGAGCGCACGCAGAACCCCGTCATGCACATGTTCGAGGCGCTGATGGCCCTGGTGGACGCCACCGACGATCCACGCGCCCGCTCCGCCGCGCGAGCGCTGGGCGACTTCGTCATCACCCAGCTGATGCAAGGCCTGCCCGACGGCAGCGCCTGCATCACCGAGTGGTACGACGAGAACTGGAAGCCGCTGCCCACACGCGAAAAGGGCGCCTACCTGGAGATCGGCCACCAGTTCGAATGGGTACATTTGCTGATCCGCGGCAGCCAGCTCGGGCTCTCACCCGTCTACGCCGCAGTGTCCGAGCGCCTGCTGCAGTACGCGCTGAAGGCGGGCTACGACGAGATCGATGGTGGCGCCTTCAACCGCACCTACCCCGATGGCCCGACCGATCGCAGCAAGGTCTATTGGCAGCAGGCCGAATGCCTGCACGCGATGATCGCCGCCGCGTCGGCCAACGAGCGGCGCGAACTCTGGCGCCGCTATGAGCAGACGCTTGGCCTGGTGCAGAAGCAGTTCATCGACACCCGGAACGGCGGCTGGCATGACCGCGCCTGCCCCGACGGCGGCTGCACGGACGAGCAGCCTGAGCCGTACCACATGGTGAGCCTGCACCGCGCGGCGATGCAGGCTGCGGGCGCGATCTAAGGCAAGGCCGAACAAGTCCTCACCGGGCCGCGCATCTCCGCATGGGGTGCCACGCACCCTGCGTTCCTTCAAGCGCCAACGACACTGCTTCGAGCTCGGCTCAAACCTGCGGCTCGGTGACCTTGGCCAGCTCGCGCTGGTATTGCTCCCAGCCGGACTCGGGCACCGTCTCGTGGGCGCGCGAGCGCACCGCGTCGAGCTGTTCGCGCACCTGCTCGGCCGTGCCGGCGCCCTGGCCGATGTGCACGCCGCGCGTCATCGTGATGTGCGCGCTCTCGAAGCTGCCGGCGCCGGCCAGCAGGATCATGCGGCTCGGCGCATCCTCGGCCACCAGCGCCAGCAGCCCGGGGCTCACGGCCTCGGGCGTGAGCAGGGCCAGCGCCTCGGGCGGCAGCACGTCGGCCGTCATCGCCGTGGCAGCGCTGGGCGCCAGGCAGTTGACGCGGATGTTGCGCTTCTGGCCTTCCAGCGCCAGCGTCTGCATCAGGCCCACCAGCGCCATCTTGGCCGCGCCGTAGTTGGACTGGCCGAAGTTGCCGTAAAGGCCCGAGGAGGAGGTCGTCATCACGATGCGGCCGTAGTGCTGCTCCTGCATCTGCGCCCACACGGCCTTGGTGGCGTGGACCGTGCCCATCACGTGCACCTCCATGACCTGGCGGAACTCGTCCAGGCTCATCTTGGCAAAGGTCTTGTCGCGCAGGATGCCGGCGTTGTTGACGAGGATGTCGATGCGGCCCCACTCGTCCAGCGTGCGCGAGGCCAGCTCGTCCATGTCATCCATGCGCGTCACGTCGCCGAGCACGGCGATGGCACGCCCGCCTTGCGCGCGGATCTCCTCGGCCACCGCGCGGGCGCCGGCGCCGTTGTCGCGGCCGGCCAGATCGTTGACGACGACGCGTGCGCCGTGGCGCGCGAGCTCCAGCGCGTGGCAGCGGCCCAGGCCGCCTCCGGCGCCGGTGACGATGGCGGTTCTGTCTTTCAAAAGTTCAGTCATGTTGAGTTCAGAGGTTTTCAGATGGAAACGGCGTCCTTGCCCTTGAGGCCGAGCATCGCGCGTGCCTCGTCCGGGCTGGCCACCTCAAGCGACAGTTCTTCGAGGATGCGGCGGATCTTGTGCACCTGCTCGGCGCAGGACTGTGCCAGGCGGCCGCGCTCCAGGTACAGGCTGTCCTCCAGCCCGACGCGCACATTGCCGCCCAGCACGGCGCCCATGGTCAGCAGCGGCATCTGATGGCGGCCAGCGCCCAGCACTGAGAAGCGGTAGTTCTTGCGGCCGAACAGGCGATCCGCCGTCGAGCGCATGGTGAACATGTTCTCCGGGTCGGCGCCCAGGCCGCCGAGGATGCCAAAGATGCTCTGGATGAACAGCGGCCCTTTGTCCATTTCAATCAGGCCCTCGTCCACGAAATGCGCCAGCGTGTAGAGATGGCCCACGTCGTAGCACTCGAACTCGAAGCGCGTGCCGCAGTCCTCGCCCAGCACCTTGAGGATGTGCTTGATGTCGGCAAAGGTGTTCCGGAAGATGAGGCTCTCCATGCCTTGCAGATGCGGCTTCTCCCAGTCGTACTTCCAATCCTGGTACTTGTTGGCCAGCGGATGGACGGTGAAGTTCATCGAACCCATGTTCAGCGAACACATCTCGGGCTTGGCCTGCAGCGGATAGGCCAGCCGCTCCTCCATCGTCATGCGCACGCTGCCGCCGGTGGTGATGTTGATGACGGCATCCGTCGCCGCATGGATGCGCGGCACGAACTGGTCGAAGACCTTCGGATCGGCGCTGGGCCGGCCGTCGGCCGGATCGCGTGCATGTAGGTGCAGGATGGCCGCGCCGGCCTCGGCCGCCTCGATGGCCTGCGTGGCGATCTGGTCCGGCGTCAGCGCCAGCCAGGGCGACATGGTCGGCGTGTGGACCGAGCCGGTAACGGCGCAGCTGATGATGACTTTGTCGGACATGACGGTTTGATTCCTTCCTTAAACAGCCAGCCACTGCCGCTGCATGGCGTGGTCGGACTGCAGTTGTTCGGGGCGGCCTTCGAAGACGATGTGGCCGTGGCCCATCACGCAGACGCGGTTCGAGACCTTGAGTGCGATGGCGAGCTTTTGCTCCACCAGCACGACGGAGACGCCGCGGCGCTGCATGTCCTGGATGCACTCGGCCACCTGCTGCACGATCTTGGGCGCCAGGCCTTCGGTCGGCTCGTCGATCAGGATGGCCAGCGGGTTGCCCAGCAGCGAGCGGCACATCGTCAGCATCTGCTGCTCGCCGCCCGAGAGGCTGCCGGCCAGCGTGCGGCGGCGCTCCTTCAGGCGCGGGAAGTAGTCGAACATCTGCTCGATGCTCCAGCGCACCGCGCTGGCCACCGCGGGCTGCTCGCCCATGCGCAGGTTCTCGTCCACCGTGAGGTTGGCAAACACCTCGCGCTCCTCGGGCACGAAGGCCAGGCCTGCGCGGCAGATGGTGTGCGGCTGCGCGCCGGCCAGCTCTTTACCGTTCAGCTGGATGCTGCCGCCACTCGGCGGCACCAGGCCCATCAGCGCCTTGAGCGTGGTCGAGCGGCCCGAGCCGTTGCGGCCCAGCAGGCTCACGACCTCACCACGGCCGACCGCTAGCGTCACGCCGCGCAGGATGTGGCTCTTGCCGTAGTGGGCGTTCAGCCCGGTCACCTGGAGTAATCCGTTACTCATGCGGCATGCTCCTCGCCCAGATAGGCCTCGCGCACGCTCGCGTCCTGGCGGATCTCGTCGGGCGTGCCGGTGGCGATCACCTGGCCATAGACGAGCACGCTGATGCTGTCGCCGAGCGAGAACACCACGTCCATGTCGTGCTCCACCAGCAGCAGCGTGCGGCCCGCGGTGAGTTCGCGGATCAGGCCGGCCGTGTACTGCGTTTCCTCGGCCGACATGCCGGCCATCGGCTCGTCCAGCAGGATCAACTGCGGGTCGGAGGCCAGCGTCATCGCCAGCTCCAGCGAGCGCTGCTCCGAGTAGCTCATCTCGCCGCCCAGCGTGCCGGCGCGGTGCTGCAGGCGCACGCGCTCCAGCAAGGCTTCAGCCTCTTCTCGGATCGCGCGCATGCCTTCGATGCGGCGCCAGAAGTTGTATTGCACATGGCGCCGCTGCATCACCGCGATGCGCACGTTCTCGAACACCGTGAGCCTGGGAAAGATGTTGGTGATCTGGAAGGAGCGCGCCAGGCCGTGGCGGTTGATGCGCTCGGGCGACCAGCCGTCGATGCGCTGGCCCTTGAAGACGATCTCGCCCGCCGTGGGACGCAGATTGCCCGAGATCAGGTGGAACAGCGTGGACTTGCCCGCGCCGTTCGGGCCGATCAGCGCGCGGTGTTCGCCGGCGCGAAGTTCCAGGTCCACGCCGCGGATGATCTCGGTGGCGCCGAAGGATTTGCGCAGACCGCGAATATTCAGAATGGAGGAGCTGCTCATGCGTTTGCTCCGAGACGGCGACGTGCCGCGAGCGCGAGCACGGCGCCAAGTACCAGCAAGGCCACGGGCAAGGCCCAGGTCAAGACAGAGCCGGGCGACCATGCTCGGCCGAACAGCGCGATGGTGGGCAACTTAGCCGCCGCCTGCGCCATCGCCCGGTAGTCTTGCGAGCACAGCCTTTGCAGCATCTCGACGATGAAGACCCCGCCCGCACTGAGCAGCAAGGCCGCGCAGACGGCGAGCAGCGTGACCGGCAGGGCCAGCTTCCATCCGCGCTGCGCAAACAGCCGCGAGCCCGAGCCCAGCAATCCCGAGACGCCCGCCGGCGCGAACATCATCACCCCCACGAAGAGCACGCCCTGGTAGAGCATCCACGACTGTGTGATGTCGGACACTGCGTAGCCGAAGAAGCTCATCAGCGCCGCGCCGAGGGCCGGGCCGAAGAAGCTGCCCACGCCGCCGATGTAACTGTTCAGAACGACGGAGGCCGACACGCCGGCATCGAAGACCGCGTAGTTGGCCGCCTCATTGCTCAAGGCCTGCAAGCCGCCGGCCAGGCCCGAGAACATCGCCGAGATTGCAAACGCCGACACGCCCAGGCCATGCACGTTGTAGCCGAGGAAGCGCAGGCGATGGCCGTTCTCGCGCAGCGCCAGCGTCAGCCGGCCCGCGGGCGTGAGGCCGTGGAAGTACAGCAGGGCCAGCGACAACAGCACCCAACACAGCGTGAGGTAATAGACTTGCGTGGTCGAACCGAAATCAAGCCCCCAGGCCGGCATGCGCATGGCCGAGATGCCCGACTCGCCGCCGAACAGGCTTTTGAGTTGCGGCGCCAGCGCGTGCAGCAGCTCGGCAATCGCCAGCGTGATCATCGCGAAGGTCGTGCCGCTGCGCTGCGTGGCGAACCAGCCCGCGACGATGCCCACGGCGAGGCCCGCCGCAGCGCCGATCAGCGGCATCAGCGGCGTGGGCAGCAAGCCAGCACCGCCGACGGCATTCATCGCATGCACGGTCGCAAAGGCGCCGATGCCGAAGTAGGCCGCATGGCCGAAGGACAGCATGCCGGCGCGTCCGCTGAGCAGGCTGTAGGCGCTGGCGAACAGTGCGGCCACGAGCATCTGGTTGGAGGCAATCAGCAGGCCCGCGGGCAGCAGCGCAGGCAGTGCGGCAAGCAGCACGACGCCGCCCGCCAGGAGGGGAAGTGAGGAAAAACGTCGCAACATCAGAGGGTCAGTTCTTTTCGCCCATCAGGCCGCGCGGCCTGACGAGCAGGATCAGCAGCATCAGCATGAAGGGCAAGGTGGCGGCCAGGCTGGAGACCTTGAGCGTCATCAGCCCGCCGATGTTCTCGGCCCAGGCCTGCGCGCCGACAAAGCCGAGCAGGTCCGCCAGGCTGCGGTCCACGCTCACCGCCAGCGAGGTGACCACGCCGATCAGCAGCGAGGCCAGCATCGCGCCGCCCAGCGAGCCGAGCCCGCCCACCACGACGACCACGAAGACCATCACGCCCACCTCCAGCGCCATGTTCGGATTGGTCGTGTAGAAGGCGCCGGCCACTGCGCCGGCCAATCCCGCCAGCGCCGCACCTACCCCGAACACGCCCATGAAGACCAGTTGCACGTTGTGCCCCAGCGCCTGCGCCATGCGCGGCTTGTGGATGGCGGCGCGCACGATGATGCCGATGCGCGTGCGCGTGAGCAGCAGGTACAGCGCGCCGAACATCGCCAGCGCGACCACGGCCATCAGCACGCGATAGGCCGGGTAGCTCTGCGCGCCGATGCGAAAGGCCGTGAAGTCCAGCGAGGCCGGGATGCGGTAGTCCACCGGGAAGTTGCCAAAGAACAGCTTGATTGCCTCGGCAATGATGAAGGACAGGCCGAAGGTCAGCAGCAGCTCATGCGCGTGCCCGTGTGCATGCACGCGGCGCAGGAAGAAGCGCTCAACGATCACGCCGACCAGGCCCGACAGCAGCGTGGCGACGACGACTGCCGGCCCAAAGCCGAGCAGGCCCTGCAACGCAAACGAGAAATAGGCGCCCAGCATGTAGAACGAGGCGTGCGCGAAGTTCAGCACGCCCATCATGCCGAACACGAGCGTCAGCCCGGCCGAGACCATGAAGAGCAGCAGGCCGTAGACGAGGCCGTTCAGCAGAGAGAAGACGAAAGCATCCATGCGTACAACTCAAGGCCGTCAGCTCGGGCGCAGCATCTTGCAACTCGCCTGTGCCGGCGAGGCTGCTTCTTCAGCGGTAAACGTCTTGACCGGCTTGAAGCCCAGGTCCGTGTCGTCCGCCTTGTACTTCGCGTCCTTGGAGACCATGGAGACGACGATGGGCAGCAGCACCTGGTGATCGGCTGCGCGCATGCTGAGCTCGCCCATCGGCGTCTTCAGCTTCGTCGTTTCCAGATTGCGCGCCAGGGCGACGATGTTGAGCGAGCCGTTGCTCTCGGGCTTGGTGCGCTTGAGCGCATCGGCCACCATCTCCAGGCCGAAGACGGTTTGCGGTTCGGTGGCGATGGGCAGGTGGCCGGTCTTGGCCTTGTAGTCGGCCACGAAGCGCTCTCCTTCCGCGCCTGCGGCCTCGGCATTGAAGGCCTGAGCCACGAAGTGCCCGACCGCCTGCTCGCCCGCATTGGCGATGTTGCCGGCCTGGTCGAGGTACACGGTGCCGAAGCGCACCTTGAGCCCCGCGGCCTTGCTCGCCTTCATCAGCAGCAGCAGGTCGTTGGACCAGTTGCCGGTCATGACGGTGTCCGCGCCCGAGGCGCTGATCTTGGCCACGTAGGGCGAGAAGTCCTGGATCTTGTTGACGTCGTGCAGGGTCTTCTCGACCACCGTGTAGCCGCCGGCCGCCGCGTAGTCGACGATGGCCTTCTCCATGTCCTGTCCCCAGGAGTAGTTCTGGTTGATCGAGTAGACCTTGCTGCCCAGCGCTTTCGCCTGCTTCATGCCCTGCACCAGCGCCTTCACGCGCACTGGCGCATTGGCGGCAAAACGGAAGTGATAGAAGTTGCACTTCTCGCCCGTCAGCTCCGAGGCTTCCGCGCCCACGTTGATGTAGAGGATCTCGTGGCCCGGGTTGCGCAGGTTGTGCTTGCGCACGTCCTCGGTGATCTGGCCGCCGATGGCCGATGAGCCGCCCTGCACGACGATCTGCACGCCGTCGGCCGCCGCGGCCTTGAGCTTGTCCGAGGCACCGGCCGGGCCGCCCTGGTTGTCGTAGTCCACCAACTGCACGGGCTGGCCGTTCCAGCCGCCGGCGGCATTGAGCTTGTCCACGGCGTAGCGCACGGCGGCGCGGTAGGCTTGGCCGGTGGAAGCCTGCGGGCCGGAGAGGCTCTCCAGCACGGCGATCTTGACGGGCGCGGCCTGGGCGACGCCGCTCAGCAGGGCGAGTGTCGATGCGGCGATGGAAGAAAAGAGGGTGGTGCGAGCGTTCATGTCTTGTCTCCTATTTTTTGAATCGGTTCAGTTTCTATTTTTTAGATGTATTCGACGTTGCCATCCACGCTGATGGCCTGGCCTGAAATGTTGCGGGCGGCTGGCGAACACAGGAACAAGGTCAGCGCGGCCACCTCTTCGGGCGTCACCATGCGGCGCAGGGAAATCTTGCTCAGGTACTGCTGGCGCACCGCGTCCACGCCGAGCCCCAGTGCCGCTGCGCGCGCCGCGATCACGCCGTCCATGCGTGGGCCTTCCACCGTGCCCGGCAGGATGGCGTTGGCGCGGATGCCCTGCGGGCCCAGCTCGATGGCCAGCGACTTGGTCAGGCCCACGATGCCCCATTTGCTGGCCGCGTAGGGCGTGCGCAGTGCATAGCCCAGGCGGCCGGCCACCGAGCTCATCGAGACCAGGCAGGGGTTGGCCGTCGATTGCTTGAGCAGCGGCACGGCGCGGCGCGCAAAGTAGTACTGGCTGTTGAGGTTGACGGCCATCGTGCGCTCCCAACCGGCGATGTCGATCTCTTCGATCGGCCCGGTGGGCCCGGCAATGCCGGCGTTGTTGACCAGCACATCCAGCCCGCCGAGCGCGCCCTGCAGGTCGGCGAAGACCGCATCCACATCGGCCGCCACGCTGGCATCGGCCATGCTGGCGGTGATGCCGGGGGCTTCGTGGGTCAGGCGGTCCAGCGCGCTGCGGTCGATGTCGCAGACGTGCACGCGCGCGCCAGCTTCGTGGAAGGCCCGCGCGATGGCGGCGCCGATGCCGCCGGCACCGGCTGTCACGAGCACGCGCAGATGCGCGTCGGGCCGGAGTGAATTCAGGACGGAAGAAGAGGAAGAGGACATGCAGGAGGCTCTCGAATCTCCCGGCGCGCGGCGAATGCCTTGTTGCCCGTGCCGAGTGGCCCCAGTGTCTTCAGCGCGCCCCTGCGATCCAATGTGCTGTGCGCACACATGCACTCGCTTGTTTGTGTTCGCGGCAGCGCAAATGCGGGTTGACCCGCGGGACACGCCAGCTGCCTCTGCTAGCCTTGCGCACATTCCAACAGGCCCACGCAATGAGTCGAGACAAGACAAGTCATGCCGAGCTGGCCGGCAGCCCCGCCGAGGCCATCAGCAGCGAGCTGGTCAGGCTGCTCCACCAGGGCGCGCCGGCCGAGGCTTTTGCCCAGCGTGCGGCGGCGGTCGAGGCCATGGCCGAGTTCCCGGGCAAGTCCGGCCTGGTCGAAAGCGTGCGCATGGCCATGGCCGTGCGCAACCGACTGGAGCTGCAGCACGAGCGCGAGCGCGGCCTGCTGGCGGTGATCGAGTCGGCCCAGGATCTCTCCAGCCAGCTCGACCTGCAGGAGCTGCTCAGCACCATCGTCCAGCGCGCGCGCAATCTGCTCGGTTCGGACCTCGGCTGGCTCTCGGTCTACGACGCCGAGCAGGGCGGCTTTCGGATGCTGGTGGCCCAGGGCGCGGTGTCGCAGATCGCCGAAGGCCTGATGGCCCGCCATCTGGGCGTGGCCGGCCAGGTGATGTCCACCCGCTTGCCCTTCACAACGCCTGACTATCTGCACGACAAGCGCTTCGAGCACGACCCCAAGCTCGACGAGTTTTTCCGCAACGAGGGCATTGCGGCCCTGGTCGGCGTGCCGCTGATCTGGGAGGGCGAGGTCACCGGTCTGCTCTTCGCGGCCGACCGCTACCACCGCATGCACTCAGCCCACAGCATTGCCATTCTCAGCACCCTGGGCACGCATGGCGCCGTGGCGCTGAAGAACGCGCGCAACTTCGAGCGCGTCAACGCGGCGCTTGATAAAACCGACCAGGTGCGCGCTGAGCTGGAGCGCCATGTGCGCGGCATCCAGGCCGCGGCCGACGCTCATGCGCAGATGACCTCGCTGCTCGCGCGCGGCGCCGCGCTGGCTACGCTGTGCCAGTCGGTCGCCCAGCTGCTGGGCGGCAGCCTGCTCGTGCTGGACGAAGCAGCGCAGGTGCTCAGCCGCGGCACCGCCACGGGTTATGACGGCTGTGGCGCGCAGGCTTACGAGGCCTTCGGACCGCACAGCGCCGAGCTGGCTTCAGCGCTGCGCGAGAGCCGCCAGCTCGGCCTCTCCGTGCAGGCCTATGAGGTGGACGGCGAGGCCTGCCGCGTCATGCAGGTGATCGGCGGCGACGACGCGCTCGGCGCCATCGCCCTCTTCCATCGCGGCACGCTGGAAGAGGTGGCCGTGCGCACCTTCGAGCGCAGCTCCAGCGTGATCGGCATCGTGCTGCTTTCGCAGGAACGCATGGAGGCCAGCAAGAGCCGCAATGTCTCCACGCTCGTGCATGCGCTTGTCTCGCCGCGCCAGGAGGAATCGGCCCTGCTGGCCAACAGCGCCGAGCGCCATGGCCTGGACCTGAACCGCCCGCTGGCCCTGCTGCTGGTGGCGCTGGAGGAGGACATGAGCGCCGGCTACGCCGCCCGCCGCCTGCGGGCGCTGGCCGCGCTGGAAGGCACGCTGGTCAACGAGGTGGACGGCAATGTGGTCGTCATCTGCGGCGCATCGGCCGCCGCCGAGGTGCGCCAGACCGTGGCCACCTGCGTTCGGCGCGAGCTGGGCGCCAAGTGCCGCGGCGTGCTGTCACGCCCGCTCTCAAGCCCCGCCGAGATCCCGGCCGCGCACGCCAGCCTCAAGCGCGCCTTGGTCGTGCTCGCGCGGCTCGGCGTGCAGGACCGCATCGTCGGCCAGAACGAGCTGGCGCTTTATTCCACCCTGTTCGAATCGCACGACCAGGCCAGCCTCACGCATTTCTTCGAAGCCACCATCGGCCCCCTGGTCGAACACGACAAGCGCCGCGGCACCGAGCTGACGCCCACGCTCCTGAGCTATTTCGACAGCAACCAGAACGCGCGCACGACGGCGCAGCGGCTGGGGATTCATGTCAACACGGTGAGGCAAAGGCTCACAACCGTGGAGGGGCTGATTGGCTCCTGGGGGCAGGCGAGCCGGGCGCTGGAGGTGCAGATGGCGCTGCGGTTGTGGAGTTTGCAGGGGTAGGGCATTGGCGTAGCGCGCCTGGTCGAGTGAGGGATTAAGAACTTATCCGTAAATAAGTAATAATGATTTCCCATGCGCGATCGACGCGCGTGGAGCAGCGATGGCAAATGCCAAGTCATGGGAAATCACGGATGAGTTTTGGAAGAGAGTCGAGCCTCTGATTCCAATTCGTCAGCGCGCGAGTGATCAGCTTTACTCTCGAAATCCTGGAGGCGGACGAAAGCCGAAGGACCCTCGCCTCGTCTTCGAAGCAATCGTCTACGTTCTTCGGACGGGCTGCCAATGGAAGGCCCTGCCAGCTGAAAAGTACGGAAGCGCCAGCGCTGTGCACGCTCGATTTCTCGAGTGGGAGAAGGCCGGAGTCTTCGAGGCGCTGTGGAAATTGGGCCTGGCGGAATACGACGAATTCGAAGGCATCGCCTGGCGATGGCAGAGCGTTGACGGCGCCATGATGAAGGCGCCATTGGCACAACAAAGCACGGGCCCGAATCCTACGGATCGGGGAAAAAAAGGGGAGCAAGCGCCATCTTTTGGTGGACGGGCGTGGCGTCCCGTTGTCACTCGTCGTGACCGGAGCGCATCGTCATGATGTCTCGCAATTGGAGGCCGTGCTGGACGCAATCATGGTCGACCGACCCAAGCTGGCCAGCGTAGAGGCTGCTGACTTAGCTATGAGTCAATCAGGAATGGAGTCAAGTTCTAATGTTGGCCCTACGTTTGTCGACATGGCTAGCAGGCTGCTGAAATACCTTCGCGGCGCGACGAGTGCGCGACCGGCAGCCTCGATAATTTGACGACCCGATTTCAACGAGACACATGCGCGGCGCCGACACCTTCACCGAGAGCCTATTCACGA